>Ga0222653_1000004_pt1 | contig 148740 bp, 160 predicted proteins | sample AntAcemetagen419_FD_179856 | JGI IMG/M metagenome (GOLD analysis project Ga0222653, IMG submission 179856) | Saline water microbial communities from Ace Lake, Antarctica - #419 | ecosystem: Environmental > Aquatic > Non-marine Saline and Alkaline > Saline | place: Antarctica: Ace Lake...
CAAGCGAGTCGCCTTCTTGCATCGCATTTATATCACTTAAAATTCTTTGCTTGATTGCTTTTTCTGTCAAAAGTTGGACACTTAGTACTTTTTCACGCGCTTCGCTTGTCGCCGTCTCAGTCATTTCAGCTGGGATAACTAGAGAAGTGCCAGACATCTTTGCGACAGCAGATTCGGTTTGCAAGACATCTCGCCATAAAGCATTATCAACTCGGACGGCGACATTACTATGGGCACTAGAACCGTCGTGAGGATTGGCTGAAGTAACCAAGGTAGAAAAACTGACTTCGCCATTTTGACTATAATCGGTCACTACCACCTTGCGGTGATTAGCCTTGAAATTAAGCAGACGTAGATAAGTTCGCACTCCCAGTTTTTGACCTTGGCTGGCAAAGGGATTCGGTAGATACCCAGGTCTGGTTGAATTACCCCACCACTGTCCGAAGGTTCGCCACGTTGCACTATAAATTGCGTTGCTGTCTCTAAGCTTGGTGAGGTCGGTAAAAATGACAGACACACCCGCCGCTTCTAGATCATCAATTTGATTTGATGAAACACCACCATAAATTGTATTGATCGGGTCAGTAATTACTTGAATTACTGCACTTGGGCTGGTTTGTTTTTTAGCAACTAACGCGTCGGTTAATTCTTGTGATATAGAACGGTGTGAGGTCGTCGCTGCACCAAGCATGTCGTTAAATAAAAACATGTCGACTAACACGTATTGATCAGAGGCTTCAATCATCCGAAAAATTTCATCGAAAATCTCTTGTTCGAAGCTCCTAGCTCCGTCCTCGTCCACATAAGTAGTATCGTGGAAAAAATGTACATCGCTCGCAGCCACGTGCTCTACTGCGCCAACATAGTTAAGGGCGTCTGGTAAAGGCTTGTAGATGTGATACAAACCAACAACAATTAACCATAGTAGCAATACCCCAAAGATCTTTTTACTCATAGAAATATTATACCCTGTACCCAAACACACAAAGGACTCAACAAAGCAGTATCGGGAACCAAACACCTAAGCTAGGTCATCATAAAAAATAACTCTTCTACAATAAAATTAGGTTACCTAAGCCCGCTTGAAGGCATCGGTACAAATTTTCATGTACTCGGTGAATTTTTCTTGTTGTTCTTCAGGAGACATTCCTTGCATGTTCTCAACCGCATCTTGATGAGCGCTGTCGGCTTTTTCTACTTCTTCCATTACGTGCTCCTGGCAATTTTTGACCACTTCCTCTGGAGTATTTCCCTTGATTTCAACTTCACACATTTCTGGCCCACCGAGGTCACTACAAGTTATTTTTTTCATATATTTAATGCTACCACAATTAATAATCTTAAAGACATTAAACATAGGCCTCCTCTCTCTCCGCTTAAATACACCCTCGGGCTTCAAAAAATTCGGTTGCAGTTGGGGAGTCGCCCGCCTTAATTTCGTCCACTCGGGCTTGGCCAAGTACCTCTACAAAACAAGCTTCCTGATCAGGACTGATACTTGTGGTAAATGTGGTAAATGGGGAGGAGTCCGATATAAATAGGGTAAATGGGTAAATGGGGAGTAGTCCGATATAAATAGAAAAGCTGTGGTGTAATTTATGACACAGAAATCCGGAGAATAACGGACGCCTCCCCATTACTCATTACTTCAAACATAGAAGTATATGGAAGTTTACTCATTTCGAGTAAGCTTCTTTATTTTGTTATACTGTAAGCATGAATCCACTTATATTACTTAGAGAACTAAGTTTACTTAAAGGGAATAAAACGGTGCTAGACGTGGGAACAAAAGACGGTTTCATCGCTTCTCAGTTCATTGAACTCGGCATGCAAGTTGATGCAATTGATATAAATGACCCTAAGGAAGAAATAGCTAAGGTTAACTTCCAAAAAATTGGAGTCAGTGATTTTTTGGAAAGCAACACTAAAACTTACGATATTACTATTTGTCGGCATGTACTTCACCATTTAGATAAACCAAAAGAAATCATTAAAAAACTAAACAAAATTTCCGGCGTTTTCTTATTTACCTACTTTGGACCAAAAGATGACTGGTTTGGCAAAGTAAGTACACTTACCCACGAAGAAGTTTTGGAATTATTTGCACCAGAAACAGTTCGTCATCATTCGGAAACATTTCAACACGGTAAAACATATGCTCAAGAGATGAAATTTTGGCATATCAATACTTTTGTAATCAAAAACGACTAGTTACCACAAATCAACAATCTTTAGGAAATTGTAAAACACTTAAACAATAACCCTATCTTGCCCTAAACAAAGGGTGGCTTGGTACATATTTTTTGGATCACTCATGTAACGTAAAAATATTCCTGGAACGTTACTTATAGTCTGCCCTTGTAAGCTGATATAGTCTGTTGCTCCTAATGATTTGGCCAGCTCAACTTTTCCTCCTTCATAAAAACTAGTTAGAATGAAAATCGGAATGTCCTTTGTCTGTTTGTTACTTTTTAATAACTCTAGCGCTTCCATACCGTCCCTCTCAGTTTCGACACCATCTGACCCACCAATCATTAGGTCCATAGAAATGATATCTGGCTCATAGTCGGCAACAAATGCCACCAAATCACCGTCTGCCGAAGCTAGAATTAGAGTTTGAAGGCCAGCTCCTTCTAAGACCTCTTTAAATAGCTGCTGGTTGTTGATATCATCTTCCACCATCAATATTTTTGGTATTGTTTGCTTCCTCATACTTTCATATTACTCCTATAGTCAATAAGAGCAACTACTAAATCTATCTTTTGTAACCTTGGCAGCAATCGTTGACTTATGGAGCAGCAAATGTTTATATAGTGCCTCGGGCGAATCCTCGTCCGGTTTTTTGTTTCATTTTTTAAAATTAGAGGTACAAATGACCAGTTCTATAAAGAAAATAATCCCCGCAAAATCTGACTCAGTTTCAGAAGGGACTCGAAGGCCAAAAATCCTTATCGCCAAACGACGTTGGGAAAAAGAGGCTGGTGAGTATAAAAAAGCAACCAAAAGTATGGGTAGAGTTCGAACCTGTATCACTTTCGTAAAGTTTGGTTGGCGTTTTTTGGCGGCAGCCAACGACAACAGTTATGAAATCGAGGTATGCGATGTCAGAGCGTAAAGTAGAAAGTGTGTATGCTATCGCAGCTGACCTACAGCTCTCGAACGTAAGTGCTGAGAGAAGCAAACCTTCCCTACTCCATAATGCAGCAGAGACGTTAGCCATTGTTACTCTTTTGGGAGTCATGGTAATCGGAAACAAATTGTTTCGCTAAAAACGTTAAACTGTTGCATTGAAATAAGCCACCTTACCCAAGGTGGCTTTTATATACAAAGCTGTAAATTTGAAAGCTTACTCCTCAATTTTACAAGCACAAGATTAGAATATTATTTACGCCCAGAGGCGTCACACAGACAAGCAAAAATGCGCTACACTATACTTATGTCTCCATCTAAAAAAACTGTACTAGTGATTGAAGACTCGTTGTATTTAGCAGAATCTCTGGCCGACATGCTAAACATTAAAGGCTACGAACCAATCCTCGCTCAAAATGGACGCGACGGCCTAAGACTGGCCATCGAAGAAGAACCAAACTTAATTTTGCTCGACATCCGGCTACCAGATATCGACGGTTATGAAGTATTTCATGGAGTTAGGCAAACCAAATGGGGCAAAAATGCCAAGATACTTATTCTGACAGCTTCTGAATCCATCGAAAATATCTCTAAGAATATCGATCTCCCTAAAGAGTATATTTTGTTTAAGCCTGAGTGGAGTATGTCAGATTTACTAAAAAAAATGGAATCCGTTCTCAGCGACTAGTCGCCATCGACCGATGATTCTCTCTCCAGAGGTAATACCACCTCAAACGTAGTTCCAATATTTTCGGCACTAGTAAAACTTACTTTTCCTTTTAATACAGAAACGGCTGACTTTAGTATATATAGTCCAAGTCCTGTTCCATCGGGAACGTTTCTAACAGCATTGGAAGCCCTAAACAATTTTGAAAAGATTTCTTCTCTGTCTCCAGTCGGAATTCCCATACCGTTGTCTTCTACCGTAATCAATATGTTCTCGTTCTTTTTTACAAAACCTAGTTGTATGGTACCGTTTTCTCTAGTGTATTTAACAGCGTTGGTATAGAGGTTTGTAATAATCATTCTTAGCAAGTGCTGATCGCTGATTATCTTTCCCACCGAATCATCGAAAAAAGGTTTTATAATTAGTTTCTTTTGCTGAACCCTTGATGACTGCTCATCCATAACATCTTTAAAAAGTTCAGTCAGATTGACCTCTTTGTACTCTGCTTGAAAAGTTCCAAGTTCAAAACGAGATACCCTCAAAAAGTCATCAACTAACACAGCCATTCTTCGAATACTTATCAATAGACGATCAATATACTTTCGCTGGCGCGCGTTGAGTGATTCTGGATTATCCATCAACAATAATTCAGCACTCCATTTCATACCAGCTATTGGGGTTCTGAGTTGGTGTGACGCTAGTGATACGAATTCTGACTTAGCGTTTTCGGCTTTTTTTTGTCTAGTGATATCTACTAAGGTCAAAAGCCCGATCTGTTCGCCGGCTGAATCCTTAAACCCAAACAATGACAACAGGGCCCAAGCTTCTCCTTGCTCTGCGTTCTGCACCTTTACCGTTTCGTCACTGATGGATACCCCGCTTTTATATTTTTCAACTAGAAAATCTAAGTGCCCTGGTTCTAAAGATTCAAATCTACTAAATATTTCTATCCCGTTGATTGAGGTCTGTTTTTCTCCCAGCATTCTTACGGCAGAAATATTAGCAGATTTTACCCGGCCTTCAGAATCTATAATTATGTAGGGTACAGGGCTATTTCTGTATAGCTGAATATACAATTCTTCAGAAGAAATTGCCAAACCACGGGTCATTGTCTTTTTTAATTCTTCAGCGCTATCAGATGACTTGGCTTTATCATAAGTATTTTTGGCTATAAACAAACAACATAAAATGGCCGTCAAAAAAAGTAAACCTCCCATGTCTATACTAGAAAAATCATAGTACAGGGTCATAAAAATGACACCCAAAAAGAGCAGGAAGAAAATATTTATAGCCTGATTTATGGGCTTTCTTTTTGTTTTTGGTTTAGTATTCATATGTTACTGGAGCTTTGTCTATTCTACCAATCTATTCAACCCTGCTAGATTTTTACTCGAACTGCTGCGCCACTTGAGCCATCTCCCCCATTTCGTCGGTCCGCATAACCACTACTTTGACCGGGCTATTACGCACACTTATCACTCCATCTTTACTCACCAATAAATTATTTCTGTCGACACTTATTTGCATACCTAAGTGTTCGAGTCTAGCCATAATCAGAGCTCTTAGCTCTGAGCTTCGTACGGCCGCGGTGGCTGTAAATACCAGCACGTCTAATCCCTCGAGCGCCACCGTCATTGAGGCGATAGCTTTTTGGATTTCGTAGACGAATTTGTCTAGCGCAAATATGGCTTGGTCATCTTTTTGCGCACGCTTGTCGAGTAGTCGCCTGATGTCTGACTCACCACCAGACATACCAAGCAAGCCACCGCTTGTATTGAGGTAGGTCTCGGCGTCTCTTGGCCGCCAATTTTTTATGCGCATCATTTCTAGAAGAGCAACGCTGTCTAAGTCTCCCGCCCGACTACTCATCGGCAGTCCAGAGGTTGGAGAAAAGCCCATTGTAGTATCGACACTCTTGCAGTCTTTTACCGCTGACACGCTTACGCCACTTCCGATATGACAGACGATCATGCGCTTTGGATATACCCCTATCAAAGGGTGAACTCTACGCACTATCGAAGCGACCGACAGACCGTGGTAACCAAAACGATGAATATCGTTGGCTTGCGCATCCTCAACTGGCAGACTGTACTCCTTGGCTCTACTAGGCATATCGCGATGAAACGCACTGTCTGAAGCAGCTATAACCTTGGCTTGTTTGAAATATTTTTTTGCGTTTTGTATCTCTCGTAAGATGATTGGGATGTGGAGCGGTGCAATTGACTCTAAACCTTTTAATTTTTCTATATATTCGTCAGTAATCACGGTGTGTTGTTGGAAGTATGTTCCGGGAGCAACTACTCTAATTACAATAGAATCAAGTTTTCCGACCCTTTCTCTAAACAAATACTTATCAACTTCTTCAAACACCCGCCCAAATGATTCAGTAAAACCAGTTTCGTCTACTGCCTCACAGGTTTGTTTTGTTCCAGACACAACCGAGCACATTTCAAAACCGGATTTGGTATCTTCAAAACGCAACTCTAAAGCCAATGTCCCATCACAATACAAAGAATACTTTCTAGAGGAACTACCCGGATTGACTACTAACGTTGTTCCCATGACCAATTAGTGACTTCAGCTAAATCCTCCCCCTGTTCTTTTACGTAGGCTCGGTGGTGAGCATAGGTAAAATTAATTCCCGGACAAGTTCCCCAGTGTCCAAGAAGACGCGATTTAATATGCTCAAGCTTAAGAGGCTCGGTTAGTAGAACATTATCTAGTAAATAAATTTGGGCCGCTGACAAATAATTTGTCGTACGAACGAACTTTTCAAGAACATCACTCATTATTGACCATTCTAACAGATTCTGTGACTTTATTTTCCCACCCTGTGTACTAAATTAGATTTATTATTCGTTATTATGCTGGATATCTATGAGAAAAAATAATAAACCAAAACCAAAACGAAGTCGAACTTTTTGGAGTCTTTTGTACTTCAGAGAAACTTTCCGCGTGACTAGTTACAGTATCCCCTTTTGGATTAATTATATAATAGCAACCAAACTGCAGATTTATTGTATACAAAGCCTATTAACGACTTCACCCTCTCTACTGTGAGACGGGTTAACCTTGCAAAATAACGTTTATGTGGTACATTTTGGTACAACCTTGCGCCGCTTGCTTTACTTCCTTCGCCGACAATATTAAGTAAGACGTGTAATTTATTTCATAAACAAAACTAATTTGCGAACACCAAACAAGAGATTTTCAGGGAAAGATACTCGAACCAGAATAAATAAGGCCATTAGAGCGCCAGAACTAAGAGTTATCGGACCTGAAGGTGAAAATATTGGTACTCTCTCCCTCGCAGATGCCCTGAAGATGGCCGAAAAAATGAAGCTCGATTTGATCGAAATTTCGCCAAAAGCCAAACCGCCGGTAGCCAAGATTACTGATTTTGGTCAATTTCGTTACGACACCAAACGTAAGGCTAGTGTCGCCAAAGCCAAGGCCCACGTTACCGAAACTAAAAGCGCTCAGGTAAAAATTGGTACCGGAGAACACGACCAACAACTCAAAGCCAAACGAATCGCCGAGTGGCTAGAAGAAGGTCACCGAGTAAAAGTCGATCTCTTCTTGTGGGGAAGATACAAGTACATGGAGGCTGGCTTCCTCAAGGAGCGCCTAGAAAGATTCCTAAAGATTATTCCAGCTGAATACAAAATCGCTGACCCGATAAAGAAAAGCCCCAAAGGCTTCACTACTACCCTAGAACGAACCGGAGCCAAGATCAAAAAATCAGACAAGCCAAAAATCTTAGAGGAAGAAAAAGCTCCTGATAAGAAGAAAAAGAAGGTAGAAAAGACCGGGACAAAGTCTAAAAAGAAGTCTCTGGACGATCTACTAGAAGGCGGAATGATCTAGAAATAAGAAAAAGCCGGCCGGGACAAAGTCCCAGCCGGCTTTTTCGCTGGACTTTTCAGCTCTAATAAGGTATATTTTGCCCACTTTGCCACTTCCCTTGTGGCCGAAGCCCGATCAAAAAAACTCATAATTATGAAAACAAACAAATCATTTACTAAGCGCATTAAAGTGACCAAAAACGGTAAACTAGTGGCTCGAAGGCCTGGTCAAAACCACTTCAATGCCCGACAATCAGGACGACAACGTCTTGCTCGAAAGCGTACACAACTACTCTCTTTGAGTAAGCGGATCACCCGTCGTTTTCTTCCAAAAAGTGGAGCTTAATTTATCAATTTAAAGTACTAATATGGCACGTGTAAAAGGAGGTCTAATGGCCCAAAAGCGTAAACGAAATATTCTTGCAGAAGTAAAAGGATATCGTTTTGGACGCTCAACAAAGAAAGCGCAAGCGCGTGAAGCAATCTACCACGCACAAACTTACGCTTTTGCTCACCGAAAGGACAAGAAGAATGACTTCCGACGACTTTGGACAGTTAGAATCAACGCAGCTCTTATGGCTCATGGTCTTAAGTATAGCCGATTCATCAAGACTCTGAAGGACAAGAACATCGAGCTCGACCGAAAAATCCTAGCTACTCTAGCCAAGGAAAACCCCGAAGCATTTGATCGAGTGGTGGCTGAAGCAAGTAAATAACCTTAGATAAAAAAGCCGGCCCAAAGGGCCGGCTTTTTTATCTTACTCCGCCATCCAGACCTTTCCGCTTCTTTGCAGTCCGACTAAAGCCATCCAATCTGCTCCCTCAAAATTAATCGGGTCGGTCATACCCTCCAGCATTTCCATATCGATACCCATAATAGTACTTTCACTAAGGTCATCTTCAAAATACACGTAGGCTTCAACAAAGGCTTCGCCAGGCTCTTGTAGCCATTTCTCAATTTCATTGTCAGAATGAATAAAAGATACGGCTGAACTTAGTCGACCTGATACTTCTTTGTAAATTTTATTACCGTCATCATCTACTTTGGGCGTGCTGTTATCTGAACTCCAAGCCAAAAATAATAATATGACTATACTTAATAAAATAATCTTCTTCATAAAGATATACTAGCATGACTATATCTAAGCTTTAATAATTTTAGATGTCTGATATTATTTACTTATGACTTACAAACAATACTCATCTTCTTGGTGGATTACTCTATCTCAAAGAGCGAGTTTTGTGTTGTAAAGTATCTCTATATTTGGAACAAAAAACCCGCTCTTGGAGCGGTATTTTTGTTCTTTAGTCTAAAAGCAAGGAGTACTATAATGGACGCACCAATAATACAATCCTGGTATGCCTGTCATACCAAACCTAAAAAGGTTTACAAACCAAAATTAGTAAAACCAAAACCACCCCTTGGTGACCACAAGCCTTAGTAGACCTAGGGCTTTGTTTTTATAACTAAAGAGTCTAAAAATATAAAAGTTTCTTCCAGAGATCCTACCAATACAGACTGTCCTCCCAGACGAGAAAACACCTTACACACCTTATCCTGATCATCGATCATAATAGAGTCGTTAATCGAGACATCGAGTCTGTTTTCCCAAATTTTAAATAATTCTCCATTATTATCTGTCTTATGTATCCCTTCATAATAGGAATTACTAATATAATCAAAATATTTTTCTAAATCTAAAGCTGGAACTGTAAACCGAGAAAAGCTGTCCATGTTACCTGTCATTAAAACTAATATAAAGTTTTTACGCAAATCAGATATAATTTTAAGCAAATTAATATCTACTCTTATTGTCTTACAATCATCGACAAATATTTCCCATAACTGTTCATAGTTTAAACCTGTCTTCAGAGATACATACTCATTAATTTCCTCTGCAGAATACTTTCCTCTCATCCATTCACCGACTAGAGCTCTATCATCTCCAAACAGAAGGTCTTGGACGTATTTATGTTCAGCCTTTGGGAGACCACGCCAGTACCTGTCTGTAGTGAGAGTTCCATCAAAATCCACATAAATAACTTTTTTATCTTTCATATTTTACAACTTCAGTTGTTTAACTAAAAGTCGATCTCGACTTCAGCATTTGCTTCTGGTGCAATAGCGTTTACTCCTAAATAATCCCTTAAACGCTGGGTTAGAAACAGAGACGACTTCTCTTCCCCCATGGTGACGAAGATCTGCTTGGGCTGTCTTTTCTGGGTTCCTTGATAGACCAAATCAACTAGCTGATCTCGATCGGCATGACCGGAGAAGCCTCTGATAGTCGCAATCTGCGCTTTCACCTTAACACTAGTTTTGTCGATGAATACTTGCTTGGCTCCGTCTTGTAGTAGACGGCCGATACTCCCGACCGACTGATACCCGACTAAAAGAAGAGTGGTGTTGGTGTCACCAAGGAATTCTTTCTCGTGCTGACGGATTCTCCCTCCATGACTCATACCGGAGCCAGCGATGATTATCTTTGGTCCTTTGTAGCGAGCGATCTGACTCGACTCCTTCATAGTTTCAGTGAAAGACAGTCCGTCGAACTCGAAGATGTCGTCGCCAGCTTTTATCTGCTCTTGGACTTCCAGCTTTAAGTATTCATTTGAATGACGGTAGACGTCGGTCACTTTGATTGCCAGCGGAGAGTCTAGGTAAGTTTTGATTGAAGGTACCTTACCCGACTCAATCATATTATTTATCTCAAACAGAATCCCCTGGGTTCGCTCTAGTGAAAAAGCCGGAATGATAAGCGTTCCTTGCTTACGAATAGTTTCTTCAATGTGGTGTTGTAGGATAGCCGTTCTTTCTTCTACTTCTTCGTGCACTCTGTCTCCATACACGCTTTCCATTACCATATAGTCGTAGTCTTCTGGTATGTCGGGCTTACCCAAAAGTGGCTGGGGTACGTTGCCGATATCACCAGTAAAAACTACTTTTTTCCCTTGTCTCATGAACTGAACCATGGCCGAGCCAAGAATGTGCCCGGCGTCGGTAAATACGGCGGTTACATCGTCTGCTAATTTAACCTCTTCCCGGTAACCAACTGTCTTCCAAAGTGAAAGGGCTAAGCCAATGTCACTTTGGCCGTATAAGGGCTTACGGTTATCTCGTTTGGCTTCGTACTCCATTATATGAAGTGCGTCGTCGAACATAATTGTAGCCAAGTCTTTGGTCGGATGCGTGGAATAAATAACCCCTCGAAATCCGTCTTTAACCAACTTAGGAATCCTCCCAATGTGGTCGGCGTGAGCGTGGGTTACAAACAAAACATCTACCTTAGATGGATCATAAGCAAAATCTTTGGCGTTTAACTCATCAGCAAACTTGTCGCCTTGAACCATACCGCAATCAATCAACACGGCCAATTTACCAGTATCGAGCATAAAGTTTGCCCCTGTTACTGTGCCCACTCCTCCATAAAAACCAATTTTTGAACTCATAGCTTCATTGTACGTTTATTCAGAATAATATGTGCCAGTAATCCCCCACCAAAGCCAACTATTATGTCCTTGGTTGTATCAAATAAGTGCGTAGTAGGGTCATACAGGCCAGCCAGCCACTCAAACACCTCCCAGGTACCAGTTGCTACTACTAGAGTAAATAATAGCAGACCCATGGTGGGCTTTAGAGTGATAGATTTGAGTGAACAAATCGCATGAACACCCAGCCCAAGTAAAATACCACCCCAAAAATGCATGACATTATCAAACCACCACAAGTACCAATACAGATTAACCTGCATAGCGAGGTAATGTACCGTTGCAAAAGCGACGGATAAGATTAGGAATAATATGACTTTGCGATTTTGCATATACACATAGTAACAGTCTGTGATATATTCTCAATACTGAGTAAATACTTGTGTAGGATAGCGCGGGTGCTTTGAAGCTTTGTCGCCAGGCAGAGTGGAGTCAACGCATCTGAAATAAATTTAGGAATTGATTGATTTCAGATATACATTCGTCATAGTCGCTACGCTCGTTGACTCAAGCAAAATACGGGCCTGGTATTGAAAAGTAGGCGTGCCCTCGGGTGCGCTTTTATTGTTTTAAAACTAGGGCGCACATAGTCGTTTGGTTCCTATGGTAAGGCACTCAGATTTTGCCCAAGGGCAGAACAAATCGGGACATATTTTCGCAATATGCCCTTCGGGCCTTTTTTCAAGCACTCAGATTTTGCCCAAGGGCAGAACAAAATCTGATGTACTTTCACAATAGGCCGGTACGGCCTTTTTTCAAGCAAAAAATCCCCTGGAGGGGGAGTCTTTTGCATGGAATCACAAACGTATGCCCCCGATTAAAAATCAGGTGGGCGTCTTATCTGTCTCGAATATTTGATGATCCATAATGATCTTCGGCACGAGGCACGACTTCCGACTGCCCTTAAAATACGTAATCGGAACATACGTAGTATGATTCCACTTATCATGATAGCAGAAAAACAGCCGACCCCGCAAGAGGTCGGCTGTTGATCAGTAAAATAAATTATCTTTACAGCCCGTTAAATACTATCTCTCCCTTGGAGGTCGAAACATTCTAAGCGTCTGTATAAATTTGAAAGAGTCGCTTGTATTTCCTTTTTCTCATTCATTATTCAGGCGTTCCGTCTAGGTTCACATCATAAAGGATTCTTTCTTGAGCGGTCGTATACTGCATAATCTCATCATCCTTAAACCAAATGGCAATTTCTCGGTCAGCTTCTTCTGAAGATTCTGACTGGTGGACCAAGTTTCTAACCGCTCTATTTTCGTAAGTAGCGTGTCCGTATGAGTCTAATGTGTAGTCTCCTCGGATGGTTCCCACATCTGAAGTAGAAGGCTCGGTTGATCCCACAATCTTAGTTACTACAGAGACAGCTTTGTTTCCCTCAACCACCAACGCAACAATCGGACTCGCCATCATGTATTTAACCACTACTCGAATTATGTCTTTCCCGTATTCAATTGGCTCCTTAGTTACTTCGGTTCCTTGTTCGATCAACTCTTTAACAATACCTTCTCCTTTCTTTAGGTACCAAGCGTCATCCTTGTGATAGTGACTAAGTAGTTGCTCCTCAGTTGCTTCAGTCATTTTTACAGCACTGATTTTTAGACCAGTTTGTTCAAACCGCTTGATAATTTCTCCAACCAGACTCCGCTGTACAGCATCCGTCTTCAGTAGGACTAGTGATCGCTCTTGATTTGGGTGTTTTTTCATATAAATAAATGTAATTGAGTGCGAGCAGTATAGCAAAAAGTAGGGAAAAACCAAAGGTCTTTCCCTATTTTTTGAACCCTTATTTAGTCAAAATCACTGGGCCGTTTTCAGTAATAGCTACTGTGTGCTCAAAGTGGGCGCTCCAGGAGTCGTCTTTGGTGTAAACACTGTAACCGTCGCCTTCATCATCAAAGTATACGTCTGGCTTACCGGCATTTACAATTGGCTCAATTGCATACACGTGACCAACTTCTATCTTCGGACCAGTACCAGCTTTGCCAAAGTTTGGAATAGTCGGTTCTTCATGAACGGCGTAACCTACTCCATGACCACAAAGCACCTCCACGACCGAGAAGCCTCGTGACTCAACAAACTTCTGGATAGCTGAACTTATGTCGCCGATATGACCTCCTGGCTGTGCAGCCTTAATCCCGATGGCCAACGCTTCTTGAGTACACGCCAGCAACCTTCTTGCTTCATCATCAATCACTCCTACTCCAACAGTAATACCAGAATCAACAATCAAACCTTTGTATTCGACAGACATGTCGATATTGACCGTATCTCCCTCTTCTAAAACCACTGTTTCAGATGGGATACCATGTTGAACACAGTTATTTACTGAAACACACACCGCTGCTGGATACGGATAAGAAGCGAAAGTTGGGTGGTAGCCGAGTAAAATTGGTGTAACTCCATATTCTTCAGCTAACTCCATCGCTTTGTCATCTAGAGACAGCGTAGAAGCGCCCACAACCGCTTCCTTAGCCAATTCCTTCAATATGCGTGCCAAAATAGCTCCCGCCTCTTTAAGGACCTCTATTTCTTCTGTTGTTTTTTTAGTAATCATGAATTAATAAATGCCTGAAAGGTATATTATGAATTTATGTCCCGATTTGTTCTGCCCTTGGGCAAATCGCTGGACTAAGATCAAAGTATAGCAAAAAGGCAGGAAAAAGCACGCTTTTCCCTGCCTTATAGTAGTGAGTTTAATTCAAATCAAGAGCCTTAAGTATCTGATTGTGTACTCCTTCAATATTTTCAGTACCATCTAAATCGTGCACTTTAGTGTCTGGTCTAACTCGGTAGTAATCCAATACTGGCAAAGTGTCCTCTCGATACCAACTCAGTCTAGTTTCGATTGATTCAGCTGTGTCATCGTCTCTAGCTCGTTCGATCATCCGCTGTCTAACAATCTCTTCTGGAGTATCTAGGTTAACAACGTGAAGTAAGTCACGGTCAAAAAAATCGAGAGCTTCTTCCAGCACTTGAGCTTGATTGACGGTCCGAGGAAAACCGTCTACCAACAAATGGCTGTTCGCATCGAGCTGGTCAAGCATAGCCTGTCCCCAGAGAATATGAGTCAAAAAATCTGGCTGAAGCTCTCCGGTATCTAAAGTCTCGGCGACTTTCTTTTCGGCAAACGTTTCTCGCTTGGCAGCCAAGGCACGGAATCGTCGTCCGGTTTGAATGTCTATAATTCTCCGTAGCGGATCTTGCTTGGTAATTTCTTTATATAAAAGTTCTATCTGGGTCCCCTTTCCACTTCCCTGTGGTCCAATAAAAATAACGGTTGTTGGTTTCATAAATTTATTTACATTTCTGCTTCGCTGACTCAATGACTTGATTAAACTCTGCGTAAGCAGTTTCGATACTATCGGTATTATTAATAATAACATCTGCTAGTGGCTTGGATTTTTGCTCTATAATAAATCGTTCGTATCTGGCGGCGATTTCTACTTCACTCATAGGAGCGCGCGCCTCAGCGCGCGCCTTGAGTATCTCCCAACCTCCAGCTTCTATATAAGTAATCGTCATATGGTCGCGAGGCAAAAGCTTTAACAACTGTTCTACTCCTTGGATTTCAATCTCAACCACCACCACCTGACGATCGGCCAGCTTGGGTAAAATCTCATTCTTCAAGGTACCGTATCTATTGCCAGCAAACTCAGCCCATTCCAAAAATTCACCAGCTTCAGACTTGCGGTTGAATTCTTCCAAGCTAACAAAGTGGTATTGCTGGCCATCCGCTTCTCCTGGACGCATCTCTCTTGAAGTACAAGAAACCGTCTGATAGACGGTTGAGTTCTTCTCCAGCGAGTTTTTAATAATAGTCCCTTTTCCGCTCCCCATTGGGGCCATAACAACCAAAACGTGTCCGCGGATTTGAGGCGATTTGGTATCCATGACTAAGAGAGAGTATCAACTTTTGCTCAGTGATGCAACTCTGTGTTATTCTGATTTGAAATGGAAAAGAAACACATTATTACCTTATCTGGCAAGCCGGGCAGTGGTAAATCTTCAACGGCTGATAAAGTAGCTGAAATATTAGGCTACACGAGACACTCCTCTGGTGACATGGTGCGCCTTATCTTAGCTAAGAAAAAAATGACTTTGCGGCAGTACAACTCCAGAGCAAAAACGGAACACGAATTAGACGCGATAGTTGACGAGAAACTCCGAGCGCTTCGTGAAAAAAAAGATATTGTCGTAGACTCACGATTAGGGTTCTACTGGATTCCTGAATCTTTCAGGGTATACCTCGACTTAGACCTAAAAATTGCCACGGCTCGAATCTTTAAAGATTCAGTCAATAACAGTATGAGGAGCTCAGTCGAAACAGAAGGCTCTTCACTTGGTGATGTGAAAAAACAAGTGCGAGAAAGAATGCTCAACGAACAATCTAGATTTCGCTCCATGTACGGAGTCGATCCTTACGACAAAAGTCACTTTGACCTGGTGATCGATACCTCGCAACAGAATCCTCAGTCGGTAGCTATCCTTGTGTTCGATACTTATAAAAAGTGGTTAGACTCTGAAGTGTGGGAACCAGAATTCAATGAGGTTCCACTGGGACACTCATTGAAGAATAGGTACTAACAAGAAACCGGTCCCAAAGGGACCGGTTTCTTGTTCTTTTTTAAACTTTCTCCTCTTCATCAACAACAACCGGCTCTTGGTCAGGCTTTTGTCCTCTAGCTACCAAGACAAACAAAATTAGGATAACCACTATGGCTGTACCCATACCTACCCAAGGGATCCACTGATTGCGCTCGGTAAACCGACTTTCTTCTGAATCACAAATGTCGCCAACTCCGTCGTAATCTTCATCTGCCTGCGCCCGGTTTGGCTGATTGATACAATTGTCTTCGCTGTTTATAATTCCGTCTTTGTCGTAGTCATCGCACACGTCACCTCTTCCGTTTCCATCAATATCAATTTGGTCAAAGTTTGACACCCCTACACAGTTATCTACCGCATCTCTAATTCCATCATCGTCGATATCGGACGGTGTATAGGCAATGTTGTTTTGCTCAGAGTAAGCCGGCAAAACCACCACCCCTTCATCTAAACGAAGATTTCCTGACTCCACAAAACGCACATTTACCGGACGATCTCTGTCAAAATACACTTGATACGAGTAATTTGGCTGGGCCAAAAACCTCAAAGCTTGAGTTGAGTCTCTGGTAGGAAAAGTTACCGCAAAATCGAGGTCAGAAATTCTAAGCGGTTGAATATACTCAAACGTAATTTCAAAAGTATCAGCGGTGGTTTCTGGAAAGATTATAGTTTCACTATTCATACTTCTTTTAGCTACCGCAATTTTCTTGTTTGGATCATTAGACATTCCGGCCTTTAGTTCAATGGTTGTAGGCAAAGCAACATACTGTGACAAACGGAGATTTAATCTTGAAGTAGTAATCGGCTCCTTCATTTTTAGCTCTAGCGTTACTGAGTTATTACCTTCCCCAGAAACTGGAAATTCAGCAAAGCTACTAAACTCGCTGTCGATAAGCTGATTAGTAGCCGGTGTAAAGGGCGTAGATTTGATTTCCTCCCTTAGGTCTAAGTCGTCGGAAGTACTTTTGAAGTAGCTTCCGACATAAGTATTAGTTTCTACCTCTTTTACGTAAAAATCTTCCCCTAGAGAAAATGTCCCGGTAAGCGGTAACGATACTACCGTCGGGACAATCACTCCTACCTGAGGAATTTCGATTACTTTCTTAAAGGCACTTTCAGTTTCGTTTATTTGTGCTGATGCAACCAATACTGGGCTAATAATTAAGCAAGCTAATGTAAATAGAATTTTTTTCATACCAGAACTAGAGTGGTGTTTTAAGGTCATCTTGTTTGTGTAATTTGTTAATAAAGGCGGTGGAAATAAGTAGCACCCCAATAATCACAAAGGTAATTATTCTTCCTCCAAGATCCATATTCCAAACTTCTATCAGAAGTAAGCGGGCAATTACAGCTCCGACTAAGAGTGACCCAGACAAACGAAGCTTTTTATTGTCTGTGGTAGTCCCAAACACAACCAGCGCCACACCGGCGATAGTGTAAATAACCAGAGACAACATAGTAGCTAGGTCAGAAGAGGTGATCAGAGCGTGGGAGGCTAACCAGACTAGCGAAATAGCGTACAGACTTGAGGCTACTAGTAAAACGGAAGCCAGTTGACTGGCAAATTCAGCGCCAATTTTTTGAGAGGCTTCTTTGATAAACAACCCGACAATAGCAAGTACCGCTGTCATCAAACTAACGACGATGAAATGTTCGTGGAAAATACTATCTCTCCAAAGATATGAGCTCAAGCTTTCTAGCGAAAGCAAAACCGGAATCACAAATAATAAACTGAGTAAAGACAAGGTTCTTGTACTAGCTTTTAGTTTGGCCGCTACAAACACAAGGAGGCAAATCTCAAACAGAAAGGCTAGAGTCAAAACCGGACCGTTTAATTCGGCAGCGGTGGCGATACCGATCAAACCAATACTCGTAGCGCCATACAGGTAGAAAGCTTTTTGGTTGGTAGTGAAAGCGTATATCACATAAGTACCAACGGCAAATATTAGGGCCCAGGCAACGTAAATCAGGCTCCTCCACTCTGCAGCTAGAGTACTTTCTATCCAGATGAGTAGGAATATTACCGTACCAAGCGCCGTAAGGATGTGGGCTGTCATGTGTTTAATTCCCTCGCCGTGCCGACGAACCAAACTTACCATGTTAGCTGCAAAGTAAATACTGACAAACACAAAGGTAAAGATAAGCGCCACATCTTTCTCGGCATTTGTGACGGCAGACATAAGGTAGACGCTATGCATAAACACAGTTACTAGCGAAACAAAGATAATCCGAGTCCAGCCAGTAATCCAAACTACCCACAAAGCTCCAGCCGTAACGACAAGTAAATAAGCAAACAAACTGATTACCGACGGAGAACTATTATTGGTCAAAAGTGGCGCGATGCTCGCCATTATCAGACCAACGTAGATAAGGTCTTCACTCTTGTAACGAACACTAACAAACGCGATGAAGGTAACCGTCAAGAAAATCAGCGCCAGTGCAGAATACGGGGTGAAGAGATCGTAAACTTCTCTAGCCGCAAAAATGGTTAATAAAACTATAGTCGCCCCTAAGACGGTAAATATACCTCCCTGATGAATAAACTTTGGTATTCTCCAGGCCCCAAGGCCAAGAAAAGCGATTCCGACTAGTATTCCTAATGAGATCTGACCAAGCGGTCCAATCCAGTTAGATTCAATGGCATAACTAACAAACCAGCCTAAAGCGAGAATCAGCAGAAAAGCACCCAACTTAACCATGAAGTCTTTTTTGATCCAATTGATCATCTTCTCAACACTAAGATCATCTGGACCAACCGCTTTGTGGTTGGAGTACATTGGTTGGTAATTTGGCGCCATTTCAGGAGATGGTATTGGGACAGAGTCGGGAGCAGGGTTAACGTCTTTACGTATCGGCACACCTTTTTCTAGCTCAGTAATTCTATCTTCTAATCTTTGGACGTTTTGTTTTAGAACAAACCACACCACAACTGCTACAATCAATGCCAAAATTTCCATAAGTATTATAGTAAATAATTAATATAACTAAAGTCTAGCATAGCTTTTGGAATCAAAATAAAAAACAGCCCACTCTGGGCTGTTTTTTAAATAATCTCGTCAATTAGTACTCGCGCATTGATACTTGAGCCTCTAGTCTTCAATTAGTACTCGCGCATTGATACTTGAGCCTCTAGTCTTCGAATAAGATCCAACACTACAGACACCACAATCAACACCGCTGTCCCTCCAATCGCTAGAGCGGCAATTCCGGTAACAATTTGCATACCAACTGGAAGTACGGCGACCAGACCAAGGAAAGTAGCCCCGACTAGAGTTAGTCTAGTTACTAGGTTACCAAGATATTCAGCTGTGTGTCCCCCTGGTCGAATACCTGGAATGAAACCACCGCTTCGTTGCAAGTTCTTCGACACCGCTTCTGGATCGAAAGTAACAGCAGTGTAGAAGAAGGTAAACAAGAATACCAACACGAAGTAAGATGCTCCGTAAGCCCACTGATTGTTCATAAAACCAGTTACGACTTCGGTGGCTTGTGTCACCCAAGGTAAATCAAAGGCTGAAAGTATATTCAACACCATTTGCGGGAAAAGCATAATCGAGAGCGCAAAGATGATTGGAATAACTCCAGCTTGGTTGAGTCGCATTGGTAGGTAAGACTGGCTTGATCCGTAAGTTGAACCTCCTCTACTTTGCTTGGCGTAGGTAATTGGCACTGGCCGTTCGGCTTCGGTCATCACCACAACAGCGTAAATGATTCCTATCGCGATGATAAAGAATCCGACGTAAAGTGGCAACTGCGAAGCATCGTAGTTTAAGAACAGCTGACTAGCAGTAGAAGGTAGGGTGGCCACAATACCAGCAAAGATAAGAATGGAGACACCATTACCAATTCCGTACTCTGTAACTAGTTCACCGATCCACATTAGTAAGACAGAACCAGCTACAACTAAGATTACGTTGACTACGAAGTCGAAGGTAGAAAGTCCGGCAATCACCCCTTGGCTTTGCAAGAGAGTAAGGAAACCAAACCCCTGAAGGATAGCTAGTGGAAGCGTGAGCATACGACTGTACTGCGTAAACTTAGCGCGGCCAGCTTCTCCTTCTTCGGTATAGAGAGCCTTGAGCTTGGTCGACATCACCGTCATCAACTGCATGATGATCGAAGCCGTAATAAACGGCCCGACCCCAAGCATCACAATCGATAGGTTGGCCAAACCTCCTCCGGAGAAGATGTTTAGTAGCCCTAAAAATTGGTTGTTACTAAAGAATTGCTCCAATACTGTTTGGTCGACACCTGGAATTGGAATTGAAGCCAACATTCGGAATATTATCAACGCTCCAAGTACAAAGAGTACTCGGTTTCGAATAGATGGTTCAGTGAATATAATTTTGATCTTGTGTAGGAATGTTTGCATAAGCATTATGCTACCGCTTATTTAACGCTTCCGCCAGCTTTTTCAATCTTTTCTTTAGCTGACTGCGAGACCTGACAATCTTCAACGACCAATTTCTTTGATAATGTTCCATTACCGAGAATCTTCACCTTTGGAGCTCGACGCTTCACGGTTGAGATAATTCCGGCTGTAACAAGGGTTTTTGGAGTAACTGATGCTCCGGCTGCTAGTACCTCTAGAGCCGAAACATTGATTACTACCGGTAGTACCCGTTCTGAATTAACTGTTCGAGCTCGGTTCTTTCCATGACCTCGAAGCTTTGGAAGCTTCTTGATAATGTCACGCATTTCTGGACGAGTACTGTTACCCGTTCGTGCCTTTTGTCCTTTATGCCCCTTTCCAGAGGTCTTACCCCGCTTTCCACCCCGTCCGATCCGCTTAGCAGTCTTTTTTGGGCTGGTTGGTTTTAGTTCGTGAAGTTGCATAAATTAGCCTTTCTTAAGTTGCTTGAGCGCTTCGACTGCAGCGCGTGCGTTGTTAAGTTTGTTTTTACTTCGTGAGAATAGTTTCGCTGTAACATCCTTCACACCAGCAAGTTCTAGTACGGTACGAACAGATGAACCGGCTACCAGTCCCCGACCTGGGGCTGGCATAATCATCACTTCACTTGAAGCGTACTTTACGTGCACATCGTGTGGAATGTTTCCTTCCTTGTTCATTGGTACGACAATCATTTGTTTCTTAGCGTCTCGGACAGCTTTTTCAATCGCTAATTGAGTGTCACCGGCCTTGCCGATTCCAACTCCTACTTTTCCTTTCTTGTCTCCAATAACCATTGAGACCGAGAATGAGAATCGTCGCCCTCCGGCCATCACACGTGTAACTCGTCTGATACTGACAATCTTTTGATCGAATTCTGGACGAACTCGTTCTGGTCGACCACCACGTCGTGGTCGTCGTCCAGCTTGTCCTCCTCGTCCTCCGGCCCCTCCACGTCGGTCATTACCCGCTGTGCGACGTGGACGTGGACCTCGGTCCCCTGGTGTCGCAGCTGGTGCATCGGTTGCCGGCGCCGTTGTCGGCGTAGCAGCTGGGGTAGTTTCTACCGCAGCTTCTGACTTTACGTCAGTTGTAGCTTCCTGCTGTTTTGTTTCTGACATTTTGTTAAATGTTTAGATTTGATAATTATGATCCTTCTTTTTTTTGTTTATCTCCTAGTCTGAAATGAGTTTCAAACATATTTTCGTGCGCTAGTATTTTTGAAACTAGTTTCAAAAATAACTGGCACTCAAACATTAGAACTTCAATCCTCCTTCTCGTGCTGCATCGGCTAGCGCTGCAACTATTCCTTGATACTTGAATCCTCCGCGGTCGAATACCACTTCAGTAATTTTAGCTGCTCCTGCTTTCTTGGCAATTTCAGCTCCTACTACCTTAGCTTTTTCTAAAACTGTTCCCTTCTTCTCGGTTCGAGAATCAGCAGCTGCTAGAGTCTTCGCTGCTTCGTCGTCAATAAGTTGTGCGTACACACCTGTATTACTTCTAAATACTGCTAAGCGAGGTCGAGTAGCTGTACCAGAAATCTTGTGTCGCAAACGATTATGTCGCTTGGCTCGCATGGATGTTTTGTATTGTGATTTTTCCATATTGAATTATTACAAGCCTATACAGCCTTCTTACCTTGCTTACGAATAATGTATTCTCCTTGGTATCGAATTCCTTTTCCTTTGTATGGTTCAGGCTTCTTAACCTTTCGTACGTTAGCAGCAAACTGTCCGAGAGCATCTTTGTCTGGGCCAGTAAGAGTAATTACACCCTTCACTACTTCAGCGTTGATTCCTTCGGGAATTTCAAGGTTTACTGGGTGTGAGAATCCTACGTTTAGGACGATTTCTTTTCCTTTCACCTCAGCTCGATAACCAACTCCTTCGATTTCTAGAATCTTAGTAAAACCTTCAGTCACCCCAACAATCATGTTTCGCAAGTGAGCTGCGTAAGTTCCCCAAAGAGCTTTTGCTTCTGAAGTGTCGCCGGGAGACAAAGTGACAGAATCACCTTCAATCACGACGTTGACGTCTTTCTTAAGTTCTCGGGCCAAAGTCGCTTTCGCTCCTTTTACCGTCAGTAGGCCATTATCAAGAGTTACTGTAACTCCGGCTGGAATTGCTACTGGAATTTTTCCTAATCGACTCATACTTACCAAATAATGAAAAGTTGTTCACCCCCAACTTTCTTCTCCTTAGCTTCCTCATTGGTGAGGATACCTGCTGGAGTTGAAAGGATAAGGTGTCCCTTTCCAAACTTAACCGGATGAAGATCCGCTACCCCACAATATAGACGTCGACCGGGCTTTGAAACTCGCTTCACACCATTGATTCGATGTTCGCCGTTTTCATAGCTAAGTGTCACTTCTAGGGTTTTTTCTTGTACTAATTTTCCTTTTGTAGTTGCGGAGGTAATATAACCTGCATCAACTAGCTTGTTCAGAACTGCCTCTCGTAGTTTTGAGTAAGGTACAGAAACTGTATCCTTGCCGACTACTCCAGCGTTCTTTAGGCGGATAATCAAATCGCCTACAGTGTCGCCTACCATGATGATTTTCTTACGCCTGGTATATGTCCTTCGTGTGCGAGTTCGCGGAAGCAAATTCGACAGGTGCCAAAGTCTCGCATGTATCCCTTTCCACGACCGCAGAGTTTGCAGCGTCGAACAACACGTGATTGAAACTTTGGTGTCCGCTCAGAGCGGATAATTAAAGCTTTTCTTGCCATTGCTTGATGTAAGGAGCTTTAGCGACTATACAGAAAGTATGCCAGCAAATGCGCCCTTCCTAGCGCATTTGTCGGTAGACCAAGTCTGTCTGACCACCAAAGTCCGTTAGTTTTGAAGTAGTTTCACCAAGATGCGGTGACTTTCTTCCGAATAAATCCGGCAGGTCCAACTTGCGCCCTAGTTTTTAGGGAGCGGAGCGACCATAAAAATGGAAACACTCCTGGGATGTCGAAACCAGCCTTAAACGAGTAGTAATCGCAAACAGAAATTTACCACCACGTCTTGCCCGCAACAATACCAGAATACCCATAAAAAGCAATAGAAAAGGCCGACCTGGTAGGGTCGACCTGTTCTCCGCCTGATCTTTAAAATAGTTTACTTAGCTTCCTAAACTTCTCTTTTCTTCAAAGGCATGCCGATGTGTCGCAAAAGTGCTTCTGCTTCTTCCTTACTGTCAGCGGTTGTTACCAAAGTGATAGACATTCCAAAGACGTTGCGGATATCTTCATCAGCAGTTTCCGGGAAGATTGTATGTTCCTTGATACCAAGGGTGTAGTTACCCATTTCATCTATCGATGAAATCTTAAGTCCTCGGAAGTCTCGAGTTTGTGGGATAGCTACGTTGATTAGCTTGTTTAGGAAGTCGTTCATTCGTTGTCCACGCAAGGTTACTTGGTAGCCAACAATGTCTCCTTCTCGAAGCTTAAATGTCGCAATCGACATTCTAGCAGCACGTGGGGCGGCCTTTTGACCAGTGATCATTGCTAGTCGATCTTGGATAAGAGCGATCTTCGCTTTGTCGTCTACCCGTCCCGTTCCAACTGAAACTACGACTTTTTCAATTTTTGGTGCTTGGTTTACATTCTTGTATCCGAACTTTCCTTTGAGAGTTTCAAACACAGAAGCAAGTTGAGTCTGTACAGTTTCCATACTCTATTATGTATTACTTACTTTTTAATAATTCTTGAGAGTCCCTTGGCAATCTGTTGCCGTCAGATTCTCCTCTAGGATGGGTCGAACCTGACGAAGCAGTTACATAAGCAAGTATATAGTCGCTTCCGCTCCTTATATCTTCTTATTAGATTTTCTTTCCGCTCGGTCGGGCGACACGAACCTTCTTTCGTTTGTCTCCTTCACCTTCGAAAGCGTATCCAACGCGAACCGCTTTATCTCCTTCCATTAGCGACACGTTTGAAACGTGAATTGGCATACTTTTTTCGATAATCTGTCCCTGTGAACGACTTCGTTTGTTCTTTTGGTGTTTCTTTACTTCGTTTACTCCTTCGATCACTACTTGATCAGTTTCCTTAAGAGTAAGTAGGATTGTTCCAGTTTTTCCTTTGTCTTTTCCAGCGATTACTTTCACGATGTCTCCTTTTCTGATTTTCATACTGATTTGATTACACAACCTCTGGGGCGAGGCTGACAATTTTCTGATAACCAGCTTCTCCAAGTTCTCGGGGAATTGGACCAAAAACGCGGTTGGCCCGTGGTTCACGTTTTTCTTTGTCGACCAACACTACTGCGTTGTCGTCAAAACTAACGTAAGAACCATCTTTTCGTCGGTAAGCCTTGCGTTGACGCACAACTACTCCGTAGACAATATCCTTCTTCTTTACTTGCTTTCGCGGTTCGGCAGTTTGAACGGCCAATACCACCATTTCTCCAAGTTCTGCATAACGCTTCTTGGATCCACCGAGTACTTTGAAGACTCGACCTACTTTACCCCCTGAGTTGTCGGTAATTTTAACTATTGTTTGTGTCTGAATCATATTACTTAGTGGTTACAAGCTCGAAAGACTTTCGCTTTGAGATTGGACGGACTTCTTTAATGTCGACCACAGCGCCTACTTTGGCGGTGTTTCCTTTATCATGGACGAGGAATTTCTTCGTACGTCGCAAGTACTTTTTGTACTTTGGGTGCTTTACGTATCGCTCAACTGCTACGGTACAGGTGTCTGTCATCTTGCTGGCTACTACCTTTCCGCGGAGAACGCGACCGTTGGTTGTTTTTTGTTCGGTACTCATACGCTATTTTGTTTCAGGGTTACTTCGTCGAACAGAGAGTTCTGTTAAGGCGCGAGCAACCTCGTTCTTGGCGTTACGGATAATACTTGCCTTTCGAGCAAACTTATCCTTAAATCGCTCTTGTCGCACAGTGTCTCTAGCAGTCTGCACCATTTCGGCCAATTCTACTTCGGACTTCTTACGAATATCTTGCATGTTTGTCATAGATACTTAGAGATTACACGCGTGTGTCTTCACGACGCACGAGTTTTCCTTGGACTGGTAATTTTGCACAAGCCTTACGAAAGGCCTCACGTGCGATATCTTCTGGTACACCGTCAACTTCAAAGATAATTCGGCCTGGTTGTACTTCGAAAACAAAGTGATCAGGATCTCCCTTACCCTTACCCATGGGTACTTCTGCTCCTTTTTGGGTAATTGGTCGATCGGGGAAAATACGAATCCATACTTTTCCGGTCTTACCCATTGTTCGAGAGATAACTCGACGGGCAGCTTCGATTTGGTTTGACTTTACTCGTGAAGCAGATGTGGCCTTGAGACCATATTCGCCGTATGCCACGGTAATACCTCGAGTGTCTGGACGGTTTCGCCTAGCTTCGCTAATACGATTAGTCTGCCACTTTCGGTGTTTTACTTTTTTTGGAAATAACATAAGCGAGTATTATCGGTTTCGGGTTGGCCGAGCTTCAGCATCTTGCTGACCAGCTTTCCGGTCGGCAAATACTTCACCTCGATAAATCCAAACCTTGATACCAATCACACCGTAAGGAAGATTAGCTTCAACTCGAGCAAAGTCTATGTCTGCTCGAAGAGTTTGTAGTGGGATTCGACCTTTCTTCAACTCTTCACTTCGAGCCATGTCTGCTCCCCCTAGACGACCACCCAGAATGATTCTCACTCCTTCGACGTCACGGTTGGCCATTACTTTTTCGACAGTTTGCTTCATTACTCGTCTAAAAGTCATTCGCTTTTCTAGTCCTTCAGCGATCATTTGGCCCACGATGCGGGCAGACGATTCAGCCGACCGAATTTCTTCGATGTCCATCTTTAGTTCTAACTTTTCGACCATCTTTTGCTTGCGCAAAAAAAGATCTATTTCTTTCTTTAGCTTATTTATACCTTCTCCACTTCGACCAATGATTAAACCTGGTCGAGCAGTTTTGATGATGATTTTGATATCCTTTTGGCTTCGCTCAATTTCGATGGCATCTACAGACATTCCCTTAAGTCGCTTATCTAGCAACTTTCGAAGTCCTGCATCTACTCGAATGTATTCACGAAATTTCTCCGGGCTGGTAGTGAACCATCGACTCTTCCAGTCGCGGTTGATACCTATCCGTTGGATATATGGATGTGCTACGTGTGTCATATCTATTTTTTCTCGCCGAGCTCAACTGAGATATGGCTGTTACGTTTGTTAATACGCGACGCTGAACCACGAGCTCGTGGCATAGATCGCTTGAGTGTAGCGGCTTTGTTTACCTGTACAGATTTAACAAATAGCTTATCTGTATTCTTTCCATGGTCTTTAGCGTTGGCAATAGCTGAGCTAATAACCTTAGCAAATGGACCTGATGCTCGCTTATCTACAAACTGTAGCGAAGCCAGAGCTTCAGAAGTGCTCTTTCCTCGTACTAAGTCAGCGATAAGACGAACTTTTCGCGGTGACTGACGGTAATTTTTTAGAATTGCTTTCATATCAGAATATTACTTAGGCTGCCTTAGCGGCTTTAGCGGCTGCTATTTCACCCTCTTTCTTCTTCTGCTCCATCTCCTTCTGCATCTTACCTCCGTGTCGGTGGAACTTCTTAGTTGGTGAAAATTCACCAAGTTTGTGTCCTACCATTTCTTCAGCAACTAGTACTTCGACGTGGTCTCGTCCGTTATGAACGCCAAACTTGAAGCCAACCATTTCCGGGGATACAACCGAGTTGCGCGCCCAAGTCTTGATTACACCACCCTCTCCGGGTTTTTTTCCGGCGATCTTTTTGAGGAGTTTTTCGTCTACGTATGGTCCTTTATAGAGTGATCGTGACATTGAATGAATAAAGGAATGTAATGACTATTATGAATTTATGTCCCGATTTTTTCTGCCCTTGGGCAAATCGCTGGACAAGTGACTCTAAACAACCACCCCATTTCCCGTTAATTAATAATCCGTAATTTAAATAAACTACGTATAAATCCGCACTTGTAACGGTGCGGTAGTGAGAATCTCTATTAAAGACAGGTAACGGCCGGCCTTAGAAGAGATTCCCAACTTCGTTTATTTGGTTTTAACTTCTTTGTGTATTGTTAGATAGACAACACACGTGAGGTTGGAACTGAATGAGAATACCAAAACGACAAGAAAAGTCAATGGTTTTGAATGAAAAAGGAGCCATTTGGTGACTATTTTGAATTTATACAAACGCTTAGAATATTTCGACCCCCGAGGGAGAAATAGTCTGTAGTGGGCTGTAAAGGTACATGTAAATTACTACATTGAATTTCAATACCCCTAATCCCGCAATTTGGCCGTAGTTTTGCGGGATTAGGGTTTTTCTATTACTTTGCTTTTGAGCCATTTATTACTAACTTCATGCTACGCTACATCAATGTCAAAACCTCGTGGAAAAGAACATACCACCTTAACTGAAACAGCGTCTGTTGTTGTAAAAGAACTCTACAAGATTGCAGGTGTGAAAATGATTGCTCCGGGCGAAATAAGTACTACAAGCCGCAATAAAAGTGGTAAGCGTTTTGTCACTGTTGTATACACTAGCGCCGGCTGCGAACTAATCATCACCGGACAGGGGGTACAAAATGTTGCTGTTCATACAGATAAGCCGCAAACAATACTGCCAGCATTACAAAAAGCGAAATCACTTCGTGACTTCGCTTTTAAGGAAAGAGACAGGAAACCGGGAAGCACTTCCTAGAAGATGATCTGGCAAGCCAGTTATTTGACCAAAAACTATATAATTTAGACAAAAGAAAAGGCCGGCGCCAAGCGCTGGCCTTTTCTTAGCTTACTTCTTACAACTCATCTAAAGCATCTTCTATTTCTTCCAAGGCCTCTTCAACTAAGTCCATCACCTCATCCCAATCTTCGTCATCAGCAGCGTCTTCTGCGTCGTCAAGAAGATCTTTTGCTTCATCGAGATAGTCTTCTGCGTCTCCAATATCATCGTCGTCATCGTCGGCTTCATCTATTTCATCTTTAGCGTCCCGATACTCGTCCCAAGCGTCGTCTAGTTCTTCTTCTGCTTCGTCTTCATCACTATCAGAACCACCAATTGCATCTAATGCCTGATCAACAAGCTTCTGTGCTTTCTTGGCGTACTTTATTGCATTAACCCAATCTTCATCATCAAGGGCTGACTCTGCTCGCTTGATCTCTCGCTCTGCATCGTCCAAGAAATCTTCTGCCTCATCAACATCTTCTCCATCATCGTCGGCGTCTTTTATTTCTTCCTCAGCTTCGTCAAACTCGTCAATTGCGTCTTCCACTTCTTCAATTGCGTCTTTTTCAGAAACTGTGTCTATCTCATCTCTAGCCTCCTCAAGGATTTCTTCTGCATCAAGTGCATCGCTGATTGCTTGCCGATATACGCGATTATCAAATGCTTCTTGAGCATCGTCGAGCAAGTCTTTTGCTTCGTCAAGCATATCTTCAGCGTCGCCTACACTATCTCCATTATCTTCAGCTTCATTGAACAAATCTTCGATATCCTCATACAGATCTAATACGTCATCTAATACGTCTTCCGCTTCTTTTGAAGGAGATTCTCCACCGGCGTCTTCAAGGGCATCAATAGCATCTTCAAGAGCTGAAGTAGCTACTTCTTCCGCTTCTGAATAATCACCAGAGAAATAAAGTTTCAAAGAATCGAGCAATGTCTCTAGGGAATCTTGCACGTCGTCAGCAATATCAGCCGCTTCTTCAGGAGCGTCATCACGCATATCCTGAAGTTCCTTGTAGGTATCAAGCATCATCTCGATAGCACTTTCGATGGTATTTTCAACACTCTCCTTTTCTTGAGTGTTTGCATTGGTTGAAACTCCAGACACAATTGGTTGTGGAGTAGTAACAACAGCTAGTGGCTTCAATGCCTCCAGACCAGCCACCAAATCTAGCAGATAGGCTGCCTGTGACTTAGGACCAAACACTCCACTAGCTGGAGATACGCCTTTGGCAGTTTGCCATTTTTGCACAGCCTCAACTGTAAGAGTTCGATAAAGTGAAGTCTCTTCGCCAGGTGACCCAGGCCCAGTAGCAGCAACAGTGAACCCTGCTCCATTTAGATACTTCTGCAAACAACGTACATCTTCTCCAGCAACACCTGATTCAAGAGTGCGAGAAAAAGAACATTCATTGGCTGACTGAGCATGAGACATGCCTGGAAGCAAAGCAAAAGTAGCCAATAGCAACGATCCAATAATAAACTTCCCTTGTGATGTGATACCTGAAACCTTCATAATGATGGTGATAATTATTATTAGTTAATTGTATTATATCATCAATTTTTATATACAAGATAATCAAGGATTTTTCTTGAAGAAAAGAAGAATCTAACAACTATTGCAAATATAGTAGAAGTGTTGTAAAAATGTAAGTAGTAGTTCTCAACAATACTAGTCGAGGGAAGTATTATGATTCAAAAAGTAACCAGGAGTAAGAATCATCCTATTCAATCCACCCGCCCAAAACCAAGATCAAGAAGACAAAAAAACAAGGTGGTTGCGGGAACAAAAAAGACCCGCCACCATCGTAAACCAACAAGTGGCGGAGGAAGAGAAGGTCGGTATAATATCTCAATCGTTCAACACAGGTTTCATGATGCCTATCACCAAGTATTTGGAGCTGGACATGTTCATTCTGTAGTAGCGCAATTGAATGCGACATGGATTGACCCCGACTACATTGTAATAGCAATCAAGAGGTCTGAATTGAACAGAGTTAAGAAGTACCTTCAAAACAGCGACGTAATTTAACATGCAGCACCACTGGGCGATATTGTTTATCGCCCAGTAACTTTTTAAAAAAACTTTTCTAGGTCGGCTTCTATATATCAATCCCCTTTCTTCATTTTCCCCTCTGTATAATCTTTTGTCATGTGAGATCTGTGAACTTCTTCAAATATATTTTCAATTTTGTCTTGTAGGCCGTATTCTATGACGGTGCCGTAAACTGAATACAATAGATCACAACCTACTTGGCGACGTTTGGAACATCTCCTTTTTCTGCTCCTTCGAAATATTCCTCCACCTCTTCTTGCATCATTTTGTAGCGATTTAAAGCAGTTTCACTTTCTATAAGTTTGGGCTCTAGCTCAACACCAACTTGGCATTTTATATGGAAATCTTTAACCATCTGTAGCTGTTCTTTCATACTTCAATAATACTATAATTAGACCGAAGAAAAACATTTTATTTTCTAAAACAAAAAACTGGTAAATTTGCCAGTTTTTCGGAAAATGATATAGCCGCTTGCGTCACGAATCACAAAGTATATTTCTGCACTTCGTGCGAAATATACTAAGTGTTCTCGACCCCGGCTCAACTGTTTTTGTCTTTATGAAAAGAGATAAAAACATGTCTCCGCCTCGGAAAGAGATCCGCAAGTGCCGCAGGGCACTTGCTAACCAAAACAAAAGCATCCTTTCGGATGCTTTTGTTTTGGTTATCTCTTCCCGCCCATGAGTCGTCCTGGCTTTCGCCTTGAGACAATGAGTTTGTTTGAGTACTTCTTTGGTGATCGAGTCTTTTGACCCTTTCCGGTTGGTCGCCCTTGCTTGGTTCGCTGACGTCGGTGTCCCCGTGGAGACTTACCTTCACCACCTCCGTGCGGGTGATCGACTGCGTTCTTCGCTGTTCCACGAACCTTCGGTCGAAGTCCCATGTGACGTGCGCGTCCTGCTTTACCAATTGATACTAAACGGTGTTCTTCATTAGAAACAGTTCCGATTGAAGCCCACGCTGAAGTTTGAATTTTTCGAATTTCAGTAGATGGAAGTTTGATCGAAGTATAACTAGGATCTTGGGCTACTACTTCAATCGTGTTTCCCGCTGAGCGCCCGAGTCGTGCGCCGGCTCCTGGATTGATCTCTACGTTATAAACGAAAGTACCAACTGGGATTGCAGATAACGGCAGACGGTTACCAACTGCTACTTTAGCTGTTTCAGAAGTAACAACTTTGTCTCCTACTTTCATTTTCCGTGGAGCCAAAACATAACGTCGCTCTCCATCCAAGTAGCAAACTAGTGCGATAAAACCGGTTCGGTTAGGGTCATACTCGATTGATTCTACTTTAGCTGGTACGTCTTTCTTATCGTACTTAAAGTCTATAAGTCTATAAGTTCGCTTGTTTCCGCCTCCTCGGTTGAGGACAGTAGTCCTTCCGTCACTATTACGTCCACCCGTACTTCGTTTACCTTTAGTAAGCGACTTAAGGGGCTTACTAGCCGTTGTGGTTAGAAATTTCTTATACTCGACGACTGAACCATCTCGTCGTCCAGCAGATGTTGGTTTGTATTTTTTCATATACTAGACAAGATTAATTGAGTCTCCTTTTTTAAGATACACGTAAGCCTTCTTCATTCCGACTACGTGCTTAGTACGGTTTCGACTACCGACCATTCGTTCTGCGGGTTTTTTATTGACGATGTTGATTTTCACCGGCGTCACATTGTAGAGCGCTTTTACTGCGTCTCGCACCATAAACTTAGTAGCATCTCGTTTCACTTGAAAAGTGTACACGTTGCTTTCACCAAGCTTCACTGTCTTTTCTGTCAGACGGGGAGAGATTATTACAGCCGAGAGATTGTGGTCGGTTGATTGTGCCTTTGAGACATCAATAACTGGCGCCTTCTCTTCGCGCTTTACTTTGGTTTCTTTCTTTTTTCCAAAGAGAGCCATACTATTTTGACTTTAGAGCTGATGGCGTGATTCGCTTTTCCAAAATCTCAACTGAGCTTGAAGCGTCGGCCACAACTACATACTTATAAGTTAGAAGTTCAACTGGGTTGATGTCCTTAGCCATAATTACTTCAATGTTTCCAAAGTTTCGGAAACTCTTTTCAGTAGCAAGGCTTCGGTCAGCCAAGATAACCACAGCAGCGTTCTTCCGCTTAGTTGCCAGTGAATCTTGTCCAGTTCCTTTAGCAATTGCAGAAATAACTGCCTTTGCTTCTTTTGTTTTTGGATCATCCATTTTAAGAGAATCGATAAACAAAACTTCTTGGTCTGCAAATTTCTTAGACAGTACGGTTGCAAGTGCCTTGGTCCGTACTTTCTTGTTGATCTTAACTGAGTAGTCCTTTTCAGAACGTGGTCCGAAGGTTACCCCTCCGCCAGTCCAAATCGGAGATCGGTTAGAACCATGTCGAGCGCGACCAGTTCCTTTTTGTCGCCATGGCTTTCTCCCGCCTCCCCTTACTTCACTTCGGTCTTTTGTGTGAGCAGTACCGGCACGCGCGTTTGCTTGCATACCAATAACTACTTCGTGTACGAGGTTTGGATTCCAAGCAACACCAAAGACTGCTTCTGGTAGCTCTAGGCTACCAGTTTCTTTCCCTTCTCGAGAATATACTTTTGCATTCATATGATTATGATTACTTGGTCGCAAAGACCTCTACTAATGTTCCCTTTCGACCTGGTACAGCGCCTGATATCACAAGAATATTTTCGTCTGTATTAACCTGAAGAATCTTTAGACCTTTGATAGTAACTTTGTCGCTACCCATTCGGCCACCCATTCGAGTACCTTTGAGTACGTTGTTTCCAGTTGCTCCAATTGATCCCGGCTCTCTTTCAGAGTGCTTTTGACCGTGAGTTCGTGGTCCTCCTTTGAATCCGTGGCGTTTAACAACCCCTTGGAAACCTTTACCTTTTGAAATAGCAGAGACAGTAATGTCATCCCCTGGTTCAAAAGCTGAAACGTTGATAGTAGCTCCTTTGTCTACTCCTTCAATCTTTCCTTCTTCGCCAGTGCGAGGTCGGAATTCTCGAGAGAGAGCCATAGCGCTACCAAAGTGACCCATTTGGGCTTTGCTTACTCGGTGTTCTTTTTGTACACCAGAAGCTAACTGGGCGGCTGCGTAACCGTCTTTCTCTACAGTCTTTACCTGTGACACAATCGCAGGAGAAACCTTAAGAACGGTCGCGGCCCGACACACGCCTTCAGCGTCGAAAACCTGTGTCATTCCCGTCTTTGTTCCTACAATGAATTTCATTGTTGTATGGATTACTCTAATAAATAAGCTTTTGTGACAGAAAATGTCAGAAGTATTTTGTAAAAATTTGAGAGACAAAAGTGTTCAAAATTTTTACAATAAATCTTTTACGCGGGCTTGAACTGTATTTTATACAGAGAAAGACGAGTAAATTATTTATAAAAATGTTGAAAACTGACTATCCAATTTTTTCAAATTACTTCCCTAGACCCATACAATAAATCGCGCCGTTTACAGGCGAGCACAAGCTCGCCAACAAACGGCGCGATTTGTGCCCATTGGTCACCGGTGAAATGTGTGACTGGATCACACTACGAGCAAGTTCGTATCTCACTGGGTACATAGGTCTTTTAAAGCTGGGGTCAGTATACTGATTTTTCTTTATTTTGCAAGGAAAATCCAGTCTGTTTGAGCAGACTGGTATTTAAGTGGATACTCCTAATTTGTTTTTTCTTCATAATCCGTCACAATGAGGCAAAGCATTTCTTCGGCACTATTAAAGGTGATCAGAAGATCATTTTTAAATAGTGCGTCATGGGGTCGATTTGGTCTTATATAGTTTATAACATGCAATTCTACCTCGGAGATATCTGACAATGATACTTTCTCTAACTGAAACCCCTCCGCCAGACTAAGCTTCACGTACCTAAGGCCAAGTAACGAAACTGCATGTACTTTGCGAACTTTCATAAAACCCTCCTTTAAAGAGCAAGTTAGTAGTCTCCGACAAAGATACACTAGTTTCTTGCAATACAAAAGGCCAAACTGGCTTTTCGCTTTGTTTGGCCTTTAGGGCTTTGTGTGAGGTCTACAGACCTACAACTGGTGAAATTTGCATAAATGCTAATAGACCAATCGTGGCCAAACTTAAACACTGGACCATCCAGCTGTTTGAGTTTTGAAACGTCATGTCGTTTGATTCTAATTTTTCCATAAAAATTAAATTTGATTAAAAGAACTGTGAAACCTTTTTGGGCTTCTTAAAGAACAATTTACTAATCTTCGCTTCTATCTACCTTATTCCGTGAGGAGTGGGGCGGATAACAGAGAAAGGCGAGCCCAAAATGGGCTCGCCTCCTTTGTTTAAGTATTATGTACCTTTTTGAACTTAACGCAACAGCCTGATGTGGATAACCTCTAATGCAGAGGCTACACAAAAACCGCCGTGAGGCGGTGTTTGTTGGCAAACAGTTTGCCGGAACAATGAGTGAAAGCAACGTTGAAGGTTACTTCATGATGTCTCTCCGATGAATTGTCCTTCGTGAGATGCATTCGCAATAGTCGCTTCCGCTCTGTAATGAGTTTGGTGACTTGCATTAGAAACTCGGTGGTGAGTCTCCCGAAAATCCTCTAGGGGAGGATTATTTTCGTGAGATGCATTCGCAATAGTCGCTTCCGCTCGTTTGCTCAAGCTACATCATTTTCACGTCAATGTTGACTCCAGATGGGAGTGAGAGATTCGTTAGAGCCTCTACCACTTTAGGACTCGGGTTTAGAATATCGATTACTCGTTTGTGAGTTCGCATTTCAAACTGTTCTCGCGCGTCCTTGTGCACGAAGGTTGATCGGTTCACTGTGTACTTCTTGATTTCTGTCGGCAGTGGAATCGGTCCAACCACATTAGCGTCGAAACGCATTGCAGTGTCAATAATCTGCTTCACAGATGAATCGAGGATTTTGTGCTCGTAAGCACGAACTCGAATGCGAAGCTTATTGATCGCTCCTGCTGCCTTTTCTGATGTTGTGTCTGTAGCCATAATAATTATTTCAGTTTATACACTTTGCTGGTCTCTAGTCTAAGCAATCTTTAGAGTGCTTTAGATGCGAGGAAGGCAAGTGAATTTTTGTGAGTCGTACATTTCGTACGGTGAACAAAAATTCACGCAGTCTGACGAAGCAGATGAAGTGCTATAAAGATTGTTACGCTACGATTTTTGTTACAACACCCGCTCCTACAGTCTTCCCTCCTTCTCGAATAGCGAAGTTTGTTTGTTCTTCCATCGCTACTGGAGCTACTAGCTTGATTTTGAAAGTTGCAGTGTCTCCAGGCATTACCATTTCTGTTCCTTCCGCTAGAGTAACGTCCCCCGTTACGTCTGTTGTTCGGATATAGAATTGTGGCTTGTAACCTGAGAAAAATGGAGTATGACGTCCACCCTCATCCTTTGAGAGTACGTATACTTCCGCTTCAAATTCAGTGTGGGGAGTTACAGAACCCTTCTTGGCTAGAACTTGACCCCGGTGTACGTCTTCCTTCTTTGTTCCTCGAAGTAGGATACCAGCGTTGTCTCCAGCTTGCGCTCGATCCAATTGCTTGTTGAACATTTCTACTCCAGTAACTGTAGTAAGAGTAGTTGGCTTGATACCGACGATTTCGATTTCCTCACCTACCTTTACCGCTCCTCGTTCTACTCGACCAGTAACTACTGTTCCTCGTCCTTCAATTGAAAAGATGTCTTCTACCGGCATAAGAAATGGCTTGTCCATGTCTCGCTCTGGAGTTGGAAAGAAAGTGTCCATTGCATCAACCAATTCAATGATCTTTGCTTGGTAAGTAGCATCTCCTTCAAGTGCCTTAAGGGCTGAGCCTTGAATCACCGGAGCGTTAGCTCCATCAAATCCACCCTTAGTAAGCATTTCTCGAAGTTCTTCTTCTACGAGCATAAGCATTTCTTCATCTTCAACCATGTCGCACTTGTTCATGAAAACAAGCATTTGTGGCACTCCAACTTGCTTTGCAAGAAGAACGTGTTCACGTGTTTGTGGCATCGCTCCATCTGTTGCAGCCACCACCAGAATAGCGCCGTCCATTTGAGCAGCACCAGTAATCATGTTCTTGATGTAGTCGGCGTGACCTGGCGCGTCGATGTGAGCGTAGTGTCGAATTGGAGTTTCGTACTCAGAGTGTGAAAGCGAAATAGTAATACCACGAGCCTTTTCTTCAGGAGCCTTGTCGATTTCTCCTACGTCCTTTACATTTGCTACGTAGCCTTCTCCCTTAGCGTTAAGAGTAGTAAGGATAGCTGCCGTCAAAGTAGTCTTACCGTGGTCGACGTGACCAATGGTTCCTACGTTAATGTGCGGCTTTGTTCGATCGTATGCGTCTGCCATAAAATACTTAATTAGTATAAATAATAATTTACCGCACACATTTGCTTAGAAAAGCTGTGGTCTAGGTATTCAATCGAAGCGGCGCGAGAACGCCGCGCTTCGGTTGGAAACCTAGCGTGTGAAAGAGCAGTATATTTTCGCTCCACCCACAGACATTAAAGCCTGTGTGCAGTGGAGCTATGTTACCAGAATAACTCGGTTTTGCAAGGGGTTGGATGAAGAAATGAGTGCAAGTGGCTATTTTGAATTTATGTCCCAATTCAGCCTTTCACTAGGGGGAATTGCTGGACTATCTAAGTAATTCATTTAAATCCTTGAAATAGATACCTACTCATATAAAAAACCGGTGCTCAGCACCGGTTTTTTGTTCTGCTCTCCTTGTTCCAAATACTACTCAGTAATCCCGCGGGCTTTCTTGATATCTGCAGCCACGTTTGGTGGGACTACTTCGTAGTGGTCGAATTCCATTGTCATTGAGGCTCGTCCTTGAGTCATAGAACGTAAAGTGTTGGTGTAACCAAACATTTCTGAAAGTGGGACTTTTGCGTTTACAATTGTCTTGCCTCCCATTTCTTCAGACGCTTCTACTTGTCCACGCTTTGAAGAAATCCCTCCGTTTACGTCTCCTACGTATTCATCTGGAGTTCGAACTTCAACTTTCATGATTGGTTCTAGGATAACTGGACTAGCCATTGATGCTGCTTTCTTGAAAGCTTGAATACCAGCTAGTTTGAAAGCGATTTCACTTGAGTCAACATCGTGGAATGAACCATCATAAAGTTCAACCGAAACATCTTCCATTTTGTATCCCGCTACAAATCCTCGAGTCATAGCCTCTTTACAACCCTTCATTACTGCTGGAATGTATTCTTGTGGAATAACCCCTCCCTTAATACTGTTAATGAATTCAAAGTGATCTTCTCGAGTAACGTTCTTTGCCAATTTCTTTGGCTCACCGTCTGCATCTAGCTCAAGTGCCTCAAGTGGCTTGATTCGGATCTTAACGTGACCGTATTGTCCCCGTCCACCAGACTGCTTAACGTACTTTTCTTCTCCTTCAGCTCCTCGTTGAATTGTCTCTCGGTACGCTACTTGAGGCTTACCGATGTTTGCTTCAACACCGAATTCTCGTTTCATTCGGTCGACCAGAATGTCTAGGTGAAGCTCACCCATACCGGCAATAATAGTTTCCATTGTTTCTTCGTCGGTTGAAACCACGAAAGTTGGATCTTCATCTGAAAGTCGCTTTAGAGCAACACCCATTTTTTCTTGATCTTGTTTTGTTTTAGGTTCTACTCGTACAGCTACTACTGGAGCGGGGAAAGTAATTGTTTCAAGAAGGATTGGTGCATCAAGGTCACATAGAGTATGTGAAGTTTTCACTTCCTTGATTCCTACCGCCGCGGCAATTTCCCCACAAAATACTTCATCTACTTCTTCACGTTTGTCTGCCATTAGTCGCACGATACGTCCAACTCGTTCTTTGTTTCCAGTAGAAGAGTTTAAAATATAGGTCCCAGACTTTACAGTTCCGGAATAAACTCTGAAGAAAGCCAGCTGGCCAACAAACTTGTCGTCCTGGAGCTTAAAGACTAGAGCACTCATTGGTTCTTCGTCTGAAGGCTTCCGTGTTACTTCTGTTTCTTCGTCTTTAGGGTCAGTTCCTTCTGTATCAGGAAGATCTAGTGGTGAAGGAAGGTAATCTACCACTGCGTCTAGCACTAACTGTACTCCGATATTTTGTAGAGCTGTACCAGTCATAACTGGGAAAATTTCGTTGGCAAGAACTGCCTTTCGAAGTGTTTTCTTTAGGTCTTCATTTGAAGTTTCTTTTCCTTCTAGGAAAGATTCCATCAAAGCATCGTCGTGCTCTACTACTCGTTCTACCAACTCAGCTCGACGAGCTTCAGCCTCGGCTTTAAACTCTTCAGGAATTTCAGCTTCTGTTACTTCTGTTCCCATTTCTCCAGCGAAAGTGTATGACTTCATGGTAACGAGGTCTACTACTCCACGCATGTCGTTTTCAGCTCCCATTGGAATTTGAATTCGGCAAGCTTTCTTTGAGAGTCGGTCTTCAATAGATTTTACTGAAGCATCAAAGTCAGCACCCAGCTTGTCCATCTTATTTACAAAGCAAATACGTGGCACGTTGGCTTCGTCAGCGTAACCCCAGTTGGTTTCAGTTTGTGGCTCTACTCCAGCCGCTCCGTCGAACACTACTACGGCTCCGTCTAGTACCCTCATCGAACGCTTTACTTCAGCTGTAAAGTCGATGTGTCCGGGAGTATCGATAATGTTAAATGTGTACTTTAGTGATTTAGTAGTTCTGTCTTCTTCTAGAGTTTTTGTCCAGTTACAAGAAATAGCCGCTGCGGTAATAGTGATACCGCGCTCTCGCTCCTGATCCATCCAGTCGGTAACGGTGGCTCCGTCATGAACTTCACCGATTTTGTGACTCATTCCAGTGTAGAAAAGAATTCTTTCTGAAGTTGTTGTTTTACCCGCGTCTACGTGTGCGACGATACCGAAGTTACGTAGTTTCTCGAGGGGAAATGCTCGTGCCATATAATATGTATTGAAATTAGTAATACCTTCCTACAGATTGACCGTAGAACGAAAAAAAACCAAAGCCTTGGCATTTTTTAGTCCTACTACCATACAATAGAGTCGGAATTTGCCCAAGGGCAGAACAAATTCTGACATAAGTGGAACATAGGGGCTTCGCCTCTATGTTTGCACTTAAAATTGCCCGCAGGCAAGGTGGCGATACTATACGATATCCAGAGCGAAACATCAACCATGATAGTAGACATTGACTTTTAGTTTAAAAACATTAGGATTCGAATATCCTATAAGTCATTAGGGATAAAGGTTCTTTAAATTACACAAGGAGTACAAAGTGGTAGCAAGAAATGCATGGTGGACCGACGAAAGACCAGGACTCAAATCAAATGTCGGAGTGACTACTGATAACTTAGGAGGCAACGTCATTCAAGACATTAATGGTGACGTTATTATGACCGACCTCCGTGTCATGAGAGAAGTTGCCCAAGCAGAGACCATTGCCTGGAAAATCTCGATCAAAACAATGAAAACTGACGACATCAGAGACCTGACTGAGACTAGGTCAGACTCGCTAAATCTGTTAGCTTCTCATCTCTTACGTGAACAGCCTAATCTGCAGTCTGTGTCTTACGGACATAACAATGGAGCCGCTCATATCACAACGAAGGAAAGGGAGTATCGGGCTTACAAAAACCAAATATACTTCGGACTAATCAAAAAAGACTAGCCCCTCAGGAAGGGGCGATAGCGAACCAGCCCAGTTCGCTTTTTTTATTTACCACCCCAATTTTTTCATTGCCTCAAAGACTCGCTTGAAGCCGGCTATGTTGGCTCCTCTTACGTAATCTATTCGGCCATCTTCTCCCTTTCCGTACTCAACACACTGCTGGTGAATTTTGCACATAATTTTTTTTAATTCTGCTTCTACTGCTTCATGACTACAGGCGTAGTGAGCGGCGTTTTGGGCCATTTCGATTCCGGATACAGTGACCCCGCCGGTGTTAGCTGCTTTACCAGGAGCGTAGATAATTTTGTTTTCCTGTACCACTCTTACAGCCCCGTTATCAAGGGGCATGTTGGCTCCTTCGACAATCAGCTTGGCGTGTTTAACCATTTCTTTAGCGTCTGCTTCGTTTACTTCGTTTTGGGTAGCGCACGGTAAGTAAGCACCTGCTTCTACGTTTTGCCACGGCTTACCTTCGAAATATTCCGCTCCGTCGATAGATATTTCGTGTATGGCTTTACCTTCTCCTCTTTTTTTTACCACCTCGTCAATATCTTTATGAGTCAGACCGTCTGGCTTTAATAAGTAGCCACACCGGTCGGACAGAGTCATCACTTTCACACCGTAGTCGGTTAGTTTTCTTGCGGTATATTCAGCCACATTACCCGCTCCAGAAATTACCGCGGTTAGCTCCTTTAACTCAATATCATTGTGTTTAGCTAGAGCTTCGGTGAAATAAACCACGCCGTTGCCGGTGGCTTCGGTCCGCCGGCACGAGCCCCCGAAGAGTTCGTCTTTGCCGGTTAATACTCCTTCACTTCTGTTCACTATTTCCTTGTACATGCCATACAAATAACCAATCTCTCTTCCACCAACTCCAATGTCGCCGGCTGGCACGTCTGTTTCTGGGCCAATGTATTTATATAGACCGACCATAAACGCTCGACAGAAAGACCTGACCTCGTTGTCAGACCGGCCTCTTGGGTCGAAGTCGCTGCCTCCTTTTCCTCCACCGAGCGAAAGATCAGTCAGAGCGTTTTTGAAGATTTGTTCGAAGCCGAGAAACTTCAAGATGTCTTCGTTTACCGACGGGTCGAACCGCAAACCGCCCTTGTACGGACCAAGCGCAGAGTTGAACTGTACTCGATATCCGCGATTAACCTGAATCTTCCCAGTGTCATCTGTCCAAACAACCTTGAACGAAATAATTCTTTCTGGTTCAGTAATTCTTTTAATTAGTTCGTAGTCTTCTTCGGAGAAATTCTTATCAGCCAGATAGCCGTCTAAGCTTTCAAATACTTCTTTTACCGACTGCAAGAAGGTTTCTTGGTGAGGGTAGAGCTCGCTCGTTTATTGGTAAATATTTTTTAGTTTTTCATTCATATATCTAAGTATACCAAAGTTTGATTATTGATAGTGAAAGATATTTTACTTGTTTCCGTATGTAAAGTATACTTGACATTGTAGCCAGTCTTAAAGCTACATACTCGAGTGACAATTAATTATTTCAAATACTAAAATTCAATATGGAAACACAAACTAAAGTACTTATTGCTATCGGTCTAATTATCGTAGCGGTGATTGGATTTTCTTTAACTCAAGGTGATTCACCAGAAGCTGTCACCAACTCAACCGTCGACGAAATAAACTTAGAATCTATGGATGAAAGTGAAGAAGCCATGATAAACGGAGTTGATGAAGAAATGGAAGGTGCAATGGAAAGTGCTGAAGAAAAAATGATGAAGGATGAAGCAATGTCTGATAAAGAAATGATGGATGAAGTAGAACCAACAGCACAAGCTGTTACAGCTGGGTCTTACCTGGCTTACTCACCAGAAGCTGTCGCTAATTCAAAGGCTGACAACATCCTTCTAACCTTTAGTGCCTCTTGGTGCCCAAGTTGTCGAACTCTAGACAAGAATATTAACGAAAACTTATCGAGTATCCCAGCTGGAACTCAAATCTATAAAGTAGACTACGATACCAACGTCGCACTACGGCAAGAGTACGGTGTCACCATGCAACACACTCACGTGTTAGTAGATAGCGATGGAGCCATGATCAAGAAATGGACTGGCGGTAACACTCTTAACGAACTAGTGGCCGGCATCTAGTCATGACTTTACTTCTAGTCTCATTTATTGCCGGCATTCTGACCGTGCTTGCTCCCTGCATTCTTCCCCTGCTCCCTGTCGTGATCGGGAGTAGCGTTGGAGCGCGAAGCAAAGCCACGCCATACATCGTCATTGCTTCCTTAGCCACGTCGATTCTGATCTTCACTTACCTACTCAAGGCCACTACAGCGTTTATCGCTATACCGCCGTTTGTTTGGTCTTATGTTTCGGGAGGAATCTTAGTTGGATTTGGACTAGTCCTGCTCTTTCCCAAGCTTTGGGAAAGTTTAAAGTTTGTTTCAAAGGGCAGTCAAGAAGCCAACAAACTAATGGGTACTGGTTTCCAAAAGAAAAGTGTCTGGGGTGATGTAATGGTCGGAGCGGCCCTTGGCCCAGTCTTCTCGACCTGTAGTCCGACCTATTTTGTAATCTTGGCAACGGTGCTGCCTGCTAGTTTCTGGGTCGGTACCGGATACCTTTTGGTGTACCTGGCCGGACTAGTGATGGTACTAGTTTTCATCGCCCTCCTGGGACAAAAATTTACCGACAAACTGCAGGGGGCCGCTACAAGTGGTAGCAAGTTTAAAAAAGTAATCGGCGGATTGTTTGTGGTGGTTGGTATCTTCATCGTGACCGGTATGGACAAAAAACTAGAGACCTGGGTACTAGACACTGGCTACTTCGACATCACTCAGTTTGAAAGCCGTTTACTGAATCAGGTCAAAATTGAGGAACCAGAGACACACAACCCAAACAGCATGAACCCAGAACAAAACAAACAATTTGCCGAGGAATTAAATATTCCAAATCACTTGGTAGGGTTATTTCCTGATACAAATTGGAAAAACGCCGACCAAAGTTTAGCCTTGGCTCTCCCTGGTGGACCAACCAGAGACGGAATTCCGGCTATAGATAATCCGGAGTTTGTTAGTTTTGCTCAAGTAGACTATCCGGACGAAATCCAAGCGATGGTTCTGGCTGATGGTAATAAGGTAAAAGTTTATCCCTACAATATTTTGACCTGGCACGAGATCGTAAACGACACAGCCAACGGCACGCCGGTCACTATCACTTTTTGTCCACTTTGCGGCAGTGCGATTACTTTCAAACGTGAAACTACCGCCGGTACTGAGTTGAGCTTTGGCGTCAGTGGTTCTTTGTTAGAAAGCAACATGATTATGTTCGATCGCGAAACCGAAAGCTTATGGCAACAAAGTACTGGCCGAACACTCGCTGGAGAATTACACGAATCTACGCTTGAGCTATTCCCCATGCAACTTCTGACCATGGGTGAAATTGAAAAACTCTACCCCAACGCCCTCATCATGAGCGAAAACACTGGACACAACCGTGACTACAACCAAAACCCTTACGCTGGTTACGAGACAAACGACCGCTTCGTTTTTGAACCAAGTTCCCTGGACCGCACCCTTCCACTAAAGGAAATCGTTGTAGCTTTTAGAGTGAGCGATAATACTCCGGTAGCAGTACCCTGGCTCGCTCTGCGAGAAACTAAGACTCACACCGAAAAAATCGGTGAAAAGTCCTTCAATTTCGAGGTAAGCGAAAGCGGTGAACTAACAATCACAGACTCAAACCAAAACGAGTATCCGTTCTACTTTGAAATGTGGTTTAGTTTTGCCACTCAACACGGAGAAAACGGTAAGTTAATTAAGTTAGAATAAGATGAAGGATTTTGTCATCAACAATGTACAAGTTTACCGAAAAAAAGTTGGCCTAACTCAAGAAGAGTTATCTAACGCAGTTAATGTAACCAGACAAACAATTATCGCCATTGAAAAAGGTAATTATATACCTTCGGTTGCCCTAGCGCTAAAACTGGCACAGACTTTTAAACGCCCCGTCGAAAAAATCTTTACTCTTAAATAACCACGTATGTCAAAACACTTATTCTTAACTATCGCTGTCTCTGTATTGGCTCTGCTGTTTTTGGATCCATTTATGCTACTAATGCCAGAGAGCATTACTTGGCTAGTACTAGGTTGTCTTATGCTAGCAACTTTAGTTTATGGATTACTGATATTTACCGAGAAAGCTAACGACGAAAGAGAGGTTGCTATTAGAGGATTTGCCGATAGGGTTTCTTGTTTAGTTGGAATGATGTTCTTGGTTATGATTATTGCCATGGATTTTTTCACCCTTGGCAAAGTCTATCCCGAAATAATAATCGTTTTAGTCTTAATGGTAATCTCAAAATCAGTAGCTCATTATTACGCTTCTAAAAACTTCTAAGGAATATGCTCAAAAAGGAATACGACGTGGTAGTGATCGGAGCTGGTTCAGGTGGACTGACAGCAGCTGTTGGTTTTTCTAAGGTAGGAAAATCTGTTCTCTTGGTGGAACGTGAGCACATGGGTGGTGAGTGTACTAATACTGGGTGTGTCCCAAGCAAGGCCTTACTTCATGTTGCAAAACGGTTTCATGAAGCCAATCAAATTGGAGAAGTGGGCGCCCTTGGTGAAACCTATCGAAACGAAGCTTTTACTTATGTGCGCAAAACCATAGACAGTTTCCTAGAGCACGAAACTCCAGAAACCTTTGAAAAGATGGGGATAGATGTCGTCATGGGGGAGGCAGTTTTTAGTACTAAGAATTCAATAAAAGTTGGTGAAACTGTATACCACTACCAGAACGCTATCATCGCCACCGGCTCTGGCCCCCGAATGATTGAAGTAGTGGGCTTAGATAAAAAAGATATCCTCACCAATCAAAATATATTTGACCTAAAAGAAATCCCCAAAAAGACTCTCATAATCGGATCTGGCCCAATCGGACTTGAGCTTGGTCAAGCCTTGGCAATGCTTGGAAGCAAAGTCACTATTGCCACCATTGATAATCAGTTTGCTCGCCTAGAAGATGAAGCTATCCGCCCAATCCTCAAAAAAAGTTTCACCGATCTAGGTATTGAAATACTCCAAAATGCCTATATAAAAAAAGTAGAGGTCGATACTGCAATTTTCGAAATTAAAAAAAACAGTGTGACGACTGGTGAAGACCGTGTGTCTTTCGACAAAGTTCTAATCGCTATCGGAAAAGTGCCCAATCTTCCTCCAGGGCTAGAAGCAGCTGATATAAAGTACGACCAGAATGGTATTACTGTAGATTCGCAACAGAGGACTTCTAACAAACATGTTTATGCTGTTGGTGACGTGACTCAACGTCTCAAATTCACTCACACCGCAGATGACGCTTCAAGACAAGTAGTAACTCACGTAGCCAGCAAAGGCATCCTCCGGTTTAACAAAAATAAAGCCGTACCAAAAGTCACCTACACCTCACCGGAAGTCGCTCAAGTTGGTTTGTCTTGGCCTGAAGCGGTTCGCAAATATAATGAAGATAAACTGATGCGCATCGAAGTTCCTTTTTCACAAAACGATCGAGCCAGAACGGACGATTCAACTGAAGGAGTACTAGTTGTAATAGCTCGAAGGTTAAGCGGTAAAGTTTTGGGTGCCCACATTATCGGCCCCGCGGCTGGAGAGTTGATTTCCACTTTTACTTTAGCCATCGACCAAAAGATTTCCCTTTGGAAATTACAGAAACACATTTTTGCCTATCCAACTTATTCTTTAATAATCAAAAAAGCCGCCGATAAGTTTGTCGGCCAACAGTTCAAAGAACTTGAAGCGGACCTTATAAATCTAGTTAAAAGAAACAGCTCTAGATTTTTATTAGGTCTACTTTGGATTTTTGTAGTTTATCGGTTCTACGCTTTCCAAATCATCAATGACCTAACCGTAACAGAAACGGCACTACTGGTTTTTGATTTTATTACCATGACTATTTGGGGGCCGGTGATTTATATTTTGGCTTATGCCGTAAGGCCTTTAACCTTCTTTCCCGGCACTCTTCTAACCATTTTGTCTGGCGTGTTTTTTGGCTTCTGGTCTGGAACTTTTCTTACCATAATCGCCGCAAACTTATCGGCTGCCATTGCCTATCTCACCGGTAAGTTTTTTGGTAGCAACCTGTCATTAGAAGATTCTGTCATTGGTAAGTGGGTCACATCATTGCGCAAAAATCCGTTTACCGCTGTACTTACAACCCGATTAATCTTTCTGCCCTTTGATGGAGTAAGTTACGCGGCTGGAATTTTAAAGCTTCCCTTCGCCACTTTTGTACTCGCCACTTTTGTTGGAACCCTACTTGGCATAGCTACCTTTGTGTCAATCGGAGCTTCCCTCGATATCGAATCTTTCCGTCAAAACGGATTTTCCACCGACGTCATCGATGCCAAATTTATTCTCATTTCAGTTGCAATATTTTTTGCTTCGCTTGGAGTCTCAAAGTTACTAAAGAAAAACTGATAACAGAATTTATCCGGCAAACTTTTTTACTATCTTACTAGTTCATCATTGGTACCTCTTCACAAGCTCCTTCGGTATAATAAATTACGTTCCCCTCGGCACAAGCTCCACAGCCATTACTGAATGTCTCGGGAATTGGATCACATGGAGTTGTAACGCATTGAATTTGTACCGATCCACAAACTGGGCTGTAGTCCATGGTGCAAATTTGATTGCTCTTTGCTTCTGGAGAACAAACGACAACAGAGTCTTCTTCTTGAAGCATTCCGCCAAGGCAATCTTTAAAATCACAGCTTGGTCCAGCCCGACCGACAAATGATCCGTCCGGGCACTCCATTACCTCCATCGAACAAACGACTGCATCTTCTGGAGGAATTATTTCGTAACCAAATTCCTCAGGAATTCGCTCCTCATTCGCGCTACCACCCGGATCCGAGATTTGATCTATTAGGAATTCCTCTTGACCGAGAAAATCACCGGCTGACTCTCTATCGATCATCTGCCACAACACAACTCCGATAAAAACTAGGATCAAAACTCCAGCGATTATTTCAAAAGTTTTTTGCATGTTAATTATATTAATCAATTTGTAGTGACCTACACTCCTCAATCGAAGCCTCTACTACTTGTTGTACAGTTCCATTTCTGGACTGTTTATAGGACTCGTAGGCGACTTCGCGATCCACAGTGTTAATGACGAGAGATTTGAGAATGGCCATTTCCTTAGTTCGGTCCATTTCTGAATTTTCGCTCAAACAGTATGCGAACTTTGCCAGTGCTTCTGAAGTAGAATCACTATCCTGACTAGTCTTTGAAATGAAGTATGAAATTGTGCTTTGAAGGGCCGCCGAGCCTGCCATTAGAATTTCCCGATTTTCCAAACTGTCTTTATGTAAATTAAAAATAGCGATTTCGACGTCGTCTCTAACACCATTTTGATTAGCATCAATACCTTCTAGATTAGCTAAACTAGCATCACCTGGATCGGGAGGCAATTGTTCAGACACATACCCAACTTGTACTGAAGAGGTAATTTTTTCAGTTGAATTTCTATCAATGATCTGCCAGAGTACAACACTGATAAAGATTAAAATTATAATCCCGGCAATTATTTCAAAAGTTTTTTGCATAATAATTAGATTAATCCGTTTAGTGTTGAAGTGTAAGAACTAATAATTGAGGGTAGCGCAAAAGCCAACAAAACTGCTGGTAGTACCACCACAATGATGGTTGCCCAAAAGGTGAACCGAAGATACTTTTCAGTCTTTTTTACTGACTTCAAAATTTCACTTATTTTGATTTCTTGTTCGTCGAGTTGTTGTTGTATTTTGGGATCCATAAATATAATTGTTTACATATAGTGTAGCAGAAAAAGAAAAGGCCGGCGCTTCGCGCCGGCCTTTAACTACTTCTTCTTGTCCTTCTTTGGCTTCTTTGCTTCCTTTTTCTTATCCATTCCCTTTGACATATTGTATATTGGTTAGCGTCTCTATAAGTATAAAACTGTGGCCCAAAAAAGAAAGGGTTGGGTGTTTACTTCTTCTCGAGTAATTCTATCTTCTCCTTACGACTCAGTTGCTTGATTGCATATTCTCTCTGCGTAGCCTCGCTTCGAGTTTTGTACACTTCCGAATAAACCAGCTCGACCGGCCGACGGCCGCGAGTGTACTTTGCCCCAGCTGATTTAGCGGATTTAGTCTCTCCTTCTCCATTATGCTCAATCAATCTTTTTTCAAGATCAGTCGCATAACCAGTATAGAGTGAACCATCAGCACACTTGAGTATATAGACGAAATGCTTCATCGAATCATTCATTTACAGATCTCTTACCCCACTGCCATTTCAAAGGTTCGCCGGTCTTCCAACATACTACAATCAATAATGTTGTCAGCCCAACCACAACCGAAAGGAATTTAGTCGGTGACTGTTCTACCAAGCCGTTTGTCTCGGCATAAAAAACTATCGCAAGTAGTAATAATATATAAGCAGTAACCACCAACCAGCCAGCCGGCTTGGCGGGAGTCCAGCCATAACCATAAAGTTTATTCTTAAACCAATACCCTTCCGGGTTATCTTTCAAGTACTCGGTATACTCCTTAAAAATATTCATAAATAAAGTATCACCTCTCCGTCTAAGTCTGTAAAGAGACTTTTATTTTTTATTAGTTTTGAGTTTGCTCAAATCTAGAGTTTGGTCGATGCGTATTTTTTCTACAAACTCTGGTACGTGGGATACGATAATCATTGCTCCCTTATATTCATTTAATGCTTCTGCTATAACCGGAATGTGGCGGAAATTTATGTGGTTGGTTGGTTCGTCGAGAATCAGTAGTCCTGGTTCTTCCATCTTGAGTTTGGCAAAAGCGACCAGGCCTTTCTGTCCCTCTGAGAGATCACCAACTTTTGTTTTCATCAATTGACCACTTAGCAGAAAGCCAGAGGCAATCGAACGCATATCCTCTTCTAGTTTTCGCTTCATCGAAGCCATCAGTGTCTCGAAGACAGTTTTATCGAAATCCAAGTTTGAGAAGTCTTGGCGGTAATAACCAATACTTACCCCATTAGCGACCTCTTCTCCTGTAGCGTGACCACCGGCCAAACTTTCAAGCAAAGTAGTTTTACCAATTCCGTTGGGACCAACGATTTGTAAGTGTTCTCCTCGCTTAAGCACCACATCACAATCAGCTTGCTTGGCCTCATGGTCTCTAATCACCTTTACTGAAGTAAGTTTGATTACTTCAAGCGGAATCTCTTTATGCGGTTGGATAATGAATGGTCGAATGGTTTTGTCTTCTTTACGCACATCGACTTTATTTTCCTCGGCTTCTTCGATTTCGGTGCGCATCTTTTTGGCCACCAAACGCATCTTTCCCCCCTTGGCTGCGAAGTAGTTGATCTTGTCTTTGTTGGCTTGAGTTTCTTTGGCCAATTTTGCATTTTGTCGTTTTTCCTTTTCTACTCGAGTAGAAATTTCTCGTAGTACAGTGTGATAGTTACCGTTATATTGTTCCACTTGTCGATTTTGAACGTTGAGGTACAAAACTCCCTGCGTAAATGAATTCAAGAAATCAGCATCGTGAGAAATAACAATCACCGTCTTTTTGTATTCTTTAAGGAAATCAGTTAGGTGAGCAATCCCAGCTACGTCTAGATTATTGGTAGGCTCGTCAAGCAGAAGAACGTCTGGATTTTGGATCAGGGCTGACGCCAGTAGCAGACGAGCTTGTTGCCCTCCGGAAAAACTTCCGATGATTCTATCTTTGAATTCATCCTTCATTTTATCGGTTGGAATGAGGTTTACCACCTCAAGTACCGTGTCTATACGAGGGTCAATATCGTAGGTCTTTTCAGTAAAACACTGCTCAAAAAATTCTCGAACGGTTAATTCCATTTCGTCCCGAGGAATGATTTGACGAGACACAGCAATAGAAGTACGAGGTTGAATATTAATACCCCCTTCGTCTAAGCGGATCTTGCCAGTAATTAAAGCAAAGAGGGTAGATTTACCAGCCCCATTTTGACCCATCAGGGTCAACTTGGCACCACGCCGCACCACAAAGTTAGTCTCCTTGAGAATAGGCTTGGTAGCATCGTGTTCATATGAAGCATCCTTAAATGCAATGATTCCCCCGTTTTGTGACATAAGCGTACACCATACACCATACGCCCTCTTAGTCAAAATAAAAACCGCTGTATTGCACCGGTTTTTAACTTTTTATTTACCCCAGCTCCTTCACCTTCTGCAGCGCCACCACGTACATACTTTCGGCCCAGCCTAGTGGGGTGTTTTCGTTTGGTCTATCTGTGTTTGAAAAGTATAGCTCTGGTACTTTGCCGTCTGGTGTTACCGCCATCTTGGTACGTCTTAGATAGTAATGAGCTTTTTCTTTGTCTCCTCGTTCGGCGTAGATGATTGCCAACCAAGCTAAGCCAAAACACCATTCTGCCTCTTCACTGAAGCCATCTTCGTTATTGTTGTAGTATCGATCGAGCTTGTACCGAATCACCCCTTTATCTTTTACCAAGTGATATTCAACATTCTTCAATATTTCTAAAGTCTCTTCTTCAGTAGTAACGTCAAATGGGTAGATTAGTGTTAGGAGGGCCAAATCAGCAAACTTTGTCGCAGATTCTCTTGGCAAAAGTTCTCGTAAGGACAATTCCCCATTTTCAACCGCAAATTCTGGAACTTTTAGCCAATCAACTTCCTTTGCTTTTTTTAAAGCAGCTATACATGAACCAATAGACGAAGCGTGGACTTCTAAATTTTCTTCCCAGATTCCATTGTCATGGTCTTCCCAATACTCGATAGTCACCAAATAATCGATGATTTTTTGAACCATGGCTTTCTCGTCATCTGTTTCCACAACACTCTCATCCATCAACTCTAGTGTCACAATAAGATTTAGAACCTCTCCGACTGCATCATTCTGGCTATTCCCCCACTCTTCCCAATATTCTTCAAAAGTCTCTGGGTGAAAACGAGCGTGAATGTATTGCCAAGCTTCTTTTGGTTTATTCTCAACAGCCCAATTGATTTTATCCTTATGTTTTACAAAAATAGTAAGGAGGGCCTTGGCTGCATGCTTTGTAGTTTCGATGTCACCCGTCTCCAAGAATCCCATTGTGATGAAATAAATATCACGAAGCCAGGCTTTATTATAAAAAGTATCGTCTAAGGAAGCGGTGAAAACACCCGGCTGACGCTCGAGAGTACGAACAACATCTAGGTGCTGCTTAATTTCTGCATCATAATCAAAGGTCATAAGAACAAAAGAACGGTTGGTTAATAAATTTAGGCTACTTTTTGGTAGTAGTCTTCGAGTTTCTGATATTGCTGTTTAGCTTCTGTTTCCTTCTCACGATACTCAATCATTGCCATCTTTCCGGCTAAATATTCAGCTGCAAAGCGGTCTCCATTGTCTCCATTGTCTTCGATCTTTCTGAGGTTTTCAGCCAAAGCTGCAAATTGTTCACGAGAATCCATTTGCTTGAATCCTTCTATATTCTCAATGACAGACTCTGCATGCTGAATACCTTGTTCTCTCTCCTTTTTCCAAGGACTTTCTGCAAAACTAGACTCGAGCTTTGGTGCACCTTCATTCATAAGAAAATACCTAGATAATAATATTTATTATATCATGACCAAATTATTGAATTTTATATTTATCTGTGGCACTCTATTGACGGACTAGTAACCTACGAGGCAACTCTTATGAGTATCTTGCAAGAAAGATGGTTTATTGAAAATGGTCCATGCCCCCCACTTGGGGCAAGGCCTAAATCTCACAATTCTGATACTCTGGCTTATTTTTACCAGAAACCTAGTAAAACTGGACGCTCCGTTCTACTCAGCGAAATCGACAGGGTCCCGTTTGCAATATATGCAGCCAACGAAGGTGGTGGTGAGGTGAGCCTCAAAAACCCCCGGAAGTGGCGTAAAGTCTTTGAGGATAATAAGAACAAAGTCGTGACGATGATTAGATGGAATTTACCGGACCCAAATCCTTTAGTCTTTGCGGCCAGCTATGAATCACATGAGGGGCCGACGGGTGAGATTATATCAGTCGTAAAATTCCTCTTTTCGTCTGAAGAAGAAGCCCGAGTTTTTAAACCACCCTTGTGGCTTAATCCAGTCGTGGAGATAGACAATCACTGCGACTACTCTAGATATTCAATCTGGCTAAAGCTCACCGGCCAAGAATAAACCCACAACAATTTAAGGCCCGCCAAACAGCGGGCTTTTTCTATTTGCTATACTGTGGACCATGTACTGCCGTTTATCCAGCAAACCAAATACCCAACCAATTGAATTTGGTTCAAAAATACAAGCGGAAATAAATCAAAATTGGGAACTGTTTACAGCACGACGCCCTACTGAAGAAATTGCTACTCTATGTCGCTTGCTTAAAGTTGAAAGTGACAAACTACTGATCGCTACTGATGTTTCTTACAAGGATGTTGTAGGGTTACGTTGGAAAAATTTAGTTAGTCATGACCGTGCATTATTTCAAGTTGTTACTGCTATAGCTATGGTAAAAACAAGTGATGGTCACATGGTTTTAATTCCTAGAGATTCTGGTGACTGGGAACCTTCTCTTGAATGTTCAGGAGGATTTGTTCGAAGAGCTTACTTACAAGACGACAATATTTTGATGACTGACTTTATCAAACAAAGAGTTTGTGACGATCTTCAAATAAAACTTGAGCAAGTAAAATCTTTAGACTATCTCACCACCTATAATGCCAAAGAAATTTTAGAATATATGCTTATATATGAAGTTACCCTGACTCAGACAAAACAAGAACTAGCAGCAAAATATCCATATTTCGTAATAATGCCACCAGAATATACACCTGAGAACCATCACAACTACACCAACCTACCCCTACATGTACCCAGTGCCGGAGCCATGAGAGAGATTGCTTCCATTCCTTACCAACCTTTAAAGAGATAACAAAAGACCGCAGTCTCGTGCGGGCTTTTGTTTAGTCGGCTGCGTTTTTCGTTGAAAATAGTATTTCTACCAAGCGAAGTGAGCGAACGCTCGGTTGGCTTCGGCCATCTTGTGCACGTCGTCTCGCTTCTTTACGGCTTCTCCTTCTTCCTTAGCTGCTAGCATTAGCTCTTTAGCTAGGGCTTTATGCATTGGCGTTCCTTTTTGCTTTCGTGAAGTATTTATAATCCACCTAAAAGCTAAAGCGGTACGTCGTTCTGGACGCACTTCTCGAGGAACTTGGTAGTTTGCACCACCAACTCGACGAGATCGTACTTCCATTAGTGGGCCCGCGTTTCGGACCGCTGCGCTGAAGACCTCAAGCGGGTCGCCAGCTTCTTTATCATTTTTTATGATTTCAAACGCACCGTAGACAATCTTGCGAGCGGTCTCCTTTTGACCGTTCAACATGATGTAGTTGATGAGGCGTTCGACGTCTACTGAACCGTGAACAATGTCCGGAGACACTATCGGTCGTTTTTTGATTGGTCGTCGCATTGTGTTTTTTAATGAGCGAAGCGATTATAAATAATCATACTTCTGAAATGTGTCCATTCCTAGACACATTTCAGAAGGAGCCTCACCCTATGTTAATTGTCTTGTAATACAAGAACGGAGGAGTGTCCTGAAAACAATCTTCTCATTCTTCGCATAGTTTGATTCCTTACCCCGAGAGGTCGAATCGCGTCCTATTATCTGTAGCGAATATAAACTATTAGTAATGTGCAGATATCGCGTCTGCGTAATCTTTGCTATTCAGCCTTTGGCTTTTTAGCTCCGTATCTTGAGCGTCCCATACGACGTTCACTAACACCAGTTGCATCGTACTTTCCTCGTACAATAGTGTAGTTAACTCCAATGTCTTTCACACGACCTCCTCGTACTAGAACCACTGAGTGTTCTTGAAGAGTGTGCTTTATACCTGGGATGTATGCAGTAATTTCCTGACCATTTGAAAGTCTTACTCGGGCAATCTTTCGAATCGCAGAGTTCGGCTTACGTGGAGTCTTGGTTGTTACTTTAGTACATACACCTCGCTTAAACGGAGAGAAATAAGTGTTGGGTTGATTCTTGATTTTGTTAAATCCAGACTCAAGAGCCGCTCGCTTACTCTTTCGCGCTTTGTCGGTTCGCTTCTTACGGGTTAATTGTTGAATTGTTGCCATATGTAGCCGGCTCAGAATACTATATATAGGTAATTTTGCAAGGTGTAAATAAAAAAACACACCTGCAAATCTGTGCGTCCCTCGCTTAAGGTTTATCAGATTTAAAAATGTGTAGGGATGAAGTAACCTCCCAAAGTTTATAGGCCTGCAACTATCACAGGTTGACCCCTATAAATTTAATAAATTTAGGTGCCGAGCCACACCCCGCTTGAAAGATATGGCCCGGCGGTTTGTGATGAAGAGCGGAGAGCCCAGAAGGTGACGGCACCTTCACCACAGCCTTCACGGGCTTGGAACTTTTGCTACCCAGACTGTACCACAGCACTAAGCGCCTATCAATAGGCTAGCTAGCCAAATAGTCACTGAATATAATGGTTCTGCTAGTACCACCACAAACAAGACAATCACTATTCCGAAGGCTAGGTCAATCTAACTCACACCGATAATTTGCTCTAGGAAATGAGCAAATTACTGGCGCACATTCCCAATAGTCCGTTTCGGACTTTGTTCATGCAAAAAAACCACCAAACCCGATATGCGCCACTTAGAGGAAACCGCGGTATCAGATTTGGTGGTGTGTTGGGCGAACAAAGCGCCCCAATGTGCACGGGTAAACCTACGCGGAGAGTGACGCAGTAACCCTCATGCACGACCGTAACTGCAACTAAACTAACACGATGTTAAATTCCAATCAATAGGCCGACCGCTAAAATGGCAGGTAATTCAAAATAGTAAATGCGTCCAGTCCAGTTAGGAACGAAGTGAGCAACACCGTCATTTTTGATATGGGTCCAGATAATATAAAAACGAAGACGAAGATAACCACCGCAAAAGCCATTACTGTATTTTGTTCCATGATTCTCCTGAAGTCTTTATACTTATAAGCCAAAGAGCGCGGAAGGAGTCTAGGAAATATCTTTGAGCCATCAAGAGGAGGAATCGGTATCAAATTAAAAAATGCTAAAAATATATTCAAAACTATAATACCTACAGATAATGCTACAAAAACCTCATTTAGTGACAAGACTTCAGCGAAGCGAATCAACAAAGCAAAAACCACAGCAATCACTATGTTGGCAGCTGGGCCAGCAAAAGCTACAATCGCTTCTCCCCACTTTTGGTTGGTTAGATTGTACGGGTTATACGGTACCGGCTTAGCTGCACCAAAAAGAATTGGGGAACCCGAAAGTACTAATAAAGCTGGTAAAATTACCGACATTAGAGGATCGATGTGAACCAACGGATTAGCACTAAGTCGCCCCGCCAAACGAGCGGTTGGATCACCCAGCCAGTTGGCGGCGTAACCGTGGGCCATTTCGTGAATAATTACTGAAATAATCAGGGCGACAATCATCGCGATTTGTATTGGTTCCATAATGGGTTCAATAATAACGTAGTTGAGTCGAATTGCAAAAAACTAACTCTCTAAAATGGTTGCAATATTCTAGACACATGGTAGTATGGCGCCACTAAACCTTACTTATATATGGCAAAGCAATGCGAAATAACCGGCAAGAAAACCCAAATTGGGGGACGATACAGTAACCGCACCCGTGCGACGCAATTTAACCCGTGTGGAAAAACTACTCGGTCGCCAAACCTACAAAAGAAACGAATTTTTGTTCCCGAGCTGAACAAGACAGTAATCGTAAAAGTTTCTGCAGCCGCGCTACGAACTATCGCAAAAAACGGAGCGTACGCAACTCTAAAGAAAGCAAAGCTTATCTAAAGCAAAGCAAAAACCGGCTCCTGAGGGAGCTGGTTTTTTTATTCTGCCCAAACTCTAATACCATCACTTTTGAAAGTAATCGTCCCAGTTTCCGCGGTACTAATTATTTCTGCTCCGATCTTAGTTGCTCGACTTAAGACTTCTTCTGTAGGGTGGCCATAACGGTTATCCCGGCCAGCCGACACTATTGCGTACTCTGGCTTTACGGTATTTAAAAATAATTCTGATGAAGAGGTCTTTGATCCATGATGTCCCAACTTAAGAACCTCGCTTTCAAGAGATGGCCCATAGGTACTCACAAGATAATCTTCAATGTTTGACGGCGCGTCGCCGGTCAACATAAATTCTATGTCACCGTAAATTATCTGGAGCACGATTGACGAAGTGTTGCTTTCCCAATTTGTCGTGTCTCCCCGAGGTGACAAAATACGCACAGTAGTAGAAACCCCAAGCTGCATTTCTTGTCCAGCTTGAGCGGAAATTATTTCGGCTCCTTCGGTAGCGGCGGCGCGAGCAAAAGCCCGAGCCGCCGAAGCATTGTGCTCAACTTCAGTTTCTAAAATCATTCCTACCTCGTACCTTTCTAGCACATCTACCAACCCAGCAATATGGTCGGTGTCTGGGTGGGTTGCGACCACTACATCAATATACTTATCAAAATAACTCCTTCCTTCTGCCAGTTCTCGAAGCACACCAGCCGACGCCCCACCGTCAACCAAAAGTTCAAACCCGTCTGGGGTGGTCACGTGTATTGCATCACCTTGTCCCACGTCCAAAAATTGCACAGTTAAATATTGTTCATCAGTAGCCGAAATAGTCTCAGTTGGAAACCAAGCGACCAAAGCCAGACCGGACAAAACCAGCAAGACCGCACTTCTCAAAATCATGATTTGCTTTGACATACCTACATGATACAATGCGTATCAACAGGTAACACCAATAACATACACATATTTATGACATACGATGCTTTAACTTTTGAGATTCCTGAATTAGAAGGAATCTCTACCGAGACAATAGAAGATCATATTGGCTTGTATAAAGGCTATGTGAAGCACGTCAACTTGATACGTGAAAAAATGATGGCATATAGCAACGATCCGACCAATAATTCATATGCTATTTCTGAAATGCAACGTCGACTAGGCTTTGAGTTTGGTGGTATGCGCAATCATGAATACTACTTCACCCAACTTGAAGGTGGAGCGAAAGAACTACCGACAGGCCCACTCAAAGAAAAAATCGAGCAACAATGGGGCTCCTTCGATACTTGGTTTACTCGTTTCCACACCATATCAATGACTCGTGGCGTAGGTTGGGCCATGCTCTACCACGACCCGCACACAGACCAACTAGTACAGACTTGGGTAGACGAACAACACCTAGGCCAACTCCCCGACCTAGACCTAGTACTAGCCCTAGACATGTGGGAACACTCATACCTGAGGGACTACCGATCACCTGACAAAGGGAAATACGTAGAAGCCTTTTTCAATAACCTAAACTGGGAAGTTGTTTCAGGGAGGTTGGTTTAACGGAAGAAAATTGGAGGTTCTGAAGAGGTTGGTTTGTTTGATGAATTTATATCATTAGTTACACCAGCCTCTTTTTCTTCTTCTATCTTCCAGCCGGATAGGGTATCGTCGGTTGATTTATTTCGATTAACTAAATACCACAAGACTCCGGCCATTACTGAATAAGCTAGACCTACTCCAATGGCTGAAAATTCTGGCACTACCACTGACGCAAAGGGTAAGTCGGCAAACCATTTAGCTACCCATAAAATATAATTGAGACTAATGACGGTGAAAAAACCAACCACACTAGCGAGCGGAATTGATACTAGTCCGATAATGCCCGTAGCGAAAGTAAGTAGCATCGCAAATGGTACAACCGGTAAAACTAGCACATTAACCACCACCGCAATGAGTGAGACTTCGCCAATGTGGTAGAGCAACAACGGAAGGACGGCGATTTGGGTAGCCACCGTAGCTAAGAAAAACTCCTTGGCTCGGACCTTCTTTTTGGTTATAAGTAGTGATTCAAAGTGCGGGACAATTAAGATTAAGCCTAAAGTAGCCATAAACGACAGTTGGAAACCGATGTCATACACCAGTAGGTACGGGTTGATAACTATCATCACCAGACCAGCCAGGAAAAGCCCGCGCAGGACGTCGTACTGCTTTCCATAAGACTGAGCAAACAAAACCAACCCAGCCATAATACTAGCTCGCACAACCGTGGCCGACAATCCGACCACTAATGCAAAACAAACAATGGCCACAATGCCGGCAATCATTCTGGATCGTAAAGGTAGAAAGAAGGAGAAGAAGTACAGAATAAAAGCTACTACCAACATAACGTTGTAACCTGACAAAACGACAATATGAATAATTCCGGTCCGCCGGAAGTCTGTTTCAATGTCTTCTCCCAGCGAAGACTTTACTCCAAGTAACAAGCCACTTCCCAACCCAACTGCTGGCTCGGGGATTATTTTTTCAATCGAATCGATAAACTTTTCTTTACCCTTGAGTAAGACAGAAATAATTGGGTTCCCAAAACCTGACTCAATAATTTCTACTTGAGCAAACGAAATCCGATATTCTATTCCTCGCGCCTGAAGGTAGCCCGGGTAATCGAACTCTCTACCCAGATCGGTAATAAACGATTCGGGCTTTTGTAATTTACCAGCAACCAGTAACTTGTCGCCGTATTTGACTTCACTTAGCCGGTCTGTAGAAACTAAAATTTTGTCGTTGTCGACCTCCAGATAAAATTGGACCGTTCTCTCTTTGAGCTCCGGTTGTGAGGCGACAACCCCGGTCAATTCAACCTTGGATTCCAGCTCTGACTGGAGCGGTGAGACTCCAAACTGCCAAGAAGCAACTTCGGTACGAGCAATCCCGAGAGAAACTGCCAACAAACAAAGACTCGTCATCAATAAAAACGGTGCAGAAAAAGTCTTACTTTTTCTGCACCGCAGTACCGCCATTCCAAACCCCAACAACATCAGCCATAACACGACCTCGAGAGACACTTCTGCAAAACTCCGAATACCAACTCCTAGCGCAAAAGCACAAATAATTATTACAAATTTAATCTGCATACTCTTAGTGTACCAAGAAGCTATAATAAAAGGCCAACACTTGGGCCGGCCTTTAGGTGTATTTTCTAACTATGAAACGAGACTGGTAGCGCTAAAGCCACGAACTGTAGGTTCCTTGTCAATATTGAAATCGGGGGTGTATTAATCCGATTTTTTGATTTCGTCAAATGTTTTATCAAAGGAATCCTCTGAGATGGTTGCTCCCGTACCTGAATCTGCTGGTTTAAGGGAATCTTATTTCAGTTTTTCCAGATGCCTCTTAACCTCAAGCTTCAAATACTTCAGGGGCTGCGCTTCCCCATAAAGAGACGGCCTGGACCCCATTTTCGTTATTTGGTAATCCAGTTTTCGATGCAACCTTTCAACCGCCAAGGGTATATCTTTTTCAAGCTCATACCTTTTCTTCCACTTTTCAAGACTCACGTTATCTATACTCACTATTTTTCTCCTTTGGATTGAACATTACATATTAACTATGCGACCTGACAGAACAATACCCAACGTTACTCTATACGTCAAGAGCCCCTTTTACCAATTTCTCTACGTTTGTGTTCGACCCCGATTTTACTTGAGTGATTGTTAAACCCGGGAAGCTCTCAACTCGCATATTATAAATCTCAATAAAGTGCCCAATCAATCCGACATCTTTTATTTGCGCTTCTGCGCAAAGATGATTCCTTACGAGCTCGCTATCTAACCTTAATTCAAATTCTATCTTTCTGGTTTTGTCGCCAAATTTTTCTTTTAAAACCTGAAACGCTCTTACCACTGCGTAGTATTGAGCGTAGTCATTAGTTGCGTTACCAATAGTCTCAGACAACTCCAGCACCACCGCACCCTTTATGTCCAACACCTGTACCCCAACAGCTGCCGGACCGGGGTTTTCTTTGGCTGCCCCATGAGTATAAATAGTTAGCTTTTCCATACAGTGACACTACCACAAAAAGTCTTCTAGCGCCTAACTGCCTCGAGTTACTTAAAGTCTGTGATAATAGCTTTCTCTTCTTTGGCCGAAATAGATTTTTTGTACCGTACACCACTCTTGCCTTTCACTCTAGCCTCACACTCGGACCAAGTTTGATGAGTCATGATTACTCCATCTACTTTACTAATGTACGAATAAGCTTTTAGCGCACTTCTTTTTCGCGCCTCGCTTCTCACGACGGCTTTTTCTTTATCGTAATCTACGTTTTCTATTTCGTATCCGTACCCATTTCTTGGGCCATTATATAAATCTACTTTTTTCTCTTCTCCAAAATCAGATGCAATAGTGTCGGCCCGCTCGTTGCCAATTATTCCTACGTGTCCGGGTACTTTGTGCCAATCTACTTTTATTGTCTTTAATAATTCTATCAATTCCTGCCAAAGCTCTTTATGTGAAACGTCACCACCTGTCTTGGTCTTCCAGCCGTTTTTCATCCAACCAAAAATCCATCCAGTCGCCCCCTCTACCACGTACTTAGAGTCTATGTATACTTCGATGTTTTTACTTCCGGCTGGAATATTTTTAAAAGCCACTACCACCGCCTTCAGCTCCATCTCATTGTTGGTGGTCAACTTTTTACCTTCTCCTACCTCCAGCACCCTGTCTCCCAGCAACAAAACCGCCCCATATCCCCCCGGACCAGGATTCCCCTTAGCTGCCCCGTCAGTAAAAATTTTAATATTCATATTTTGTCTAGACTAGCATAATAAACTAAGGGTATAAACCAACGTCACCCAACCCACACGCAAGGAGAGCATGAGTCTAATGTGGGTTTGGTGCCGCTGGTTGCTATCACAATACCTCCACTATTCGTAATCTTTTCTGCTGCCTACCCATAAAAAAAGATTGTTCTACGTGCGCAATGACAGTGCAGGGCACATCTGACTTTGGCTCTTTACTAAACTGGTCGGGAGTTTGAAAGAAAGCGATTGCTTCTAGTTGACCATCCTCTGTATCAAAAATTAATTTTGAGTGTTCTTTGGTTTTGCCAAACAGGTCTACCGTTTTGGGAACGACATTCTTAAAAACAAACAACGGCTTATGGTTACCTGTGCCAAAAGGGGAGAGTTTGGACAGTTCTTTAATCAAAAACTGATTGACGTCATTCAAACTCAATTCGGCATCAATTTTTATATCTTCTTTAATAGTCGCTGCTTCACCCAAGCCTCCCATGGCTTGTACCAACTTTTCTCCAAAGGTAAAAATGTCTTCATCTCTGACCGAAAAACCGCCAGAAAAATGGTGGCCGCCGTGTTCTATAAAAACTGCTGAAGCGGTGTTCATTAAGGTAACCACACTCGCTCCACCGCCAGAACGACACGAACCCTTATACACTCCATTTCCGTCTGTCCCCCAGAGAAATACCGGTCGGTGATGTTCTTCGGCTAATTTACTGGCGGCTAATCCCACTAACGAAGGTCGCCACTCGGGACTACCCATGACCAACACTGGTGGAATTTCCTCCAGAGTCTTCAGGCGTTTATGTAAGTCTTTAGTCATCAAGGCCACTTGGGTCTTGCGGTCTTGATTAAGTTTTTCCAAGTGTTCGACTCTTTCACCCGCCTTGACCACATCTGTTTCAGACAGCATATAAAAAGCGTCTTCAGGAGTGTCCATACGCGAGGCGGCGTTGATCCGCGGACCAATCGTGAAACCAACATCTTCTTCGGTTAAATAACTTTGATTGATCTTGGCTTTGCGCAGAAGTTGTTGCAAGCCTGGTCGACGAGATTTACGCAACACTTGTAGACCATAGTGCGCCAAGACTCTATTCTCACCTCTAAGCGGTACCATGTCAGCGATAGTCGCTACTCCGACCATGTCGAGCCACCACTTCTCCTGCCCGGGTGAAACGCCATAATCATTTCTATTTAACATGGCTTGGGCCAGTTTAAAAACTACTCCCGCTCCGCACAATCCCTCGAAGGGATAATCACCTAGCTTTGGATTTACAATTGCTACCGCTTCCGGCAATATTTCAGTCGGTTCGTGGTGGTCGGTAATGATTACATCTATCCCTAAGCTTTTAGCGTGGGCGACTGCCTCAACATTTGTGGTGCCGCAATCAATTGTGATAATCAACTTCACTTTATCTTTATTAAGCGAGTCAATTGCTTTGGTACTCAAACCAAAGCCTTCAAAGTGACGGTGGGGAATATAGTTTTGAAAGTTTGTGTAGTCGATAGCAGTAAATAAGTCGAAGAGAATTACTGCCCCAGGAATACCGTCGCAGTCGTAGTCACTAAAAATGGCAATCCTTTCATCGGCTTTCATCGCCGCTTCTATCCTTTCGCAAGCTTTGGCCATATCACTTAGAAGCTCGGGGGCATGAAGCTGAGTATCGTAGTTTGGATTTAGAAATTCCTTAACTTCATCAGCCTTTACCAGCCCGCGCGCGACAAGCAGCCGGTTCAGGATTGGCGACAACGAATCGTCAATTATTTTTTCAGTTGGGTCTGGAAATACATAAGAAGCCATAACAGTATTTTTCTATGGTAACATTCTTCACATATGTCCACCATTTTTTCAAAAATTATTGCCCGGGAGATTCCGGCTCAGTTTGTTTATGAAGACGATGTTTGCGTTGTTGTAATGGATAGATTTCCGGCTGTTCAGGGGCAAACATTGGTAATATCTAAGCAAGAAATTAATTATATTTTTGACTTACCTGAAGAAATTTATACTCACTTGTTTGCCGTGGCGAAGAGAGTAGCAAAAGCTTCTGATGAAGCTTTTGCTACTCTGCGCACTTGTTTAGCATTAGAGGGGTTTGAAGTTCCTCACGTACACATTAAATTGTATCCGATGATAACCGAAACAAACCTTGGTAAAATAAACCCTCACCCTAAAGAAAAGCCCGACGCTGAGCTGAAAGCTGACGCTGAGCTGATTAAGTCAAAACTTATTTCAACAAATCAATAACCGGGGTACTACCATGTTCTAAAAATGTAAGCATCGAACCCCCGCCAATTGAGACAAAGCCAAACAAATTGTTTATTTCTAGTTTTTCTACTGCAGCCACGGTGTCTCCTCCACCAACCACTGAAAATGCGTCTGCGGCTGCTATGTGCCTAGCGGTAATTTCTGTGCTTTGAGTGTAACCCATTTCATAAGCACCAAAAGGTCCGTTCCAAAGAATAGTCTTGGCCTTTTCAATATAAGTAGCCAACATGTCTACTGTCATTGGTCCACAATCAAAAATCGTTTCTTCGGCGGTTACCTTGTCTGGGGTCTTCACTTGCCGTCCATCTGGGCCGTCCACAATCACATCAATCGGAAGAATGAGTTTTTTACTATCTAAAAATGACGCACCGACTAAAGAAACGTCAGACACCATAGACTTCCCTACTTCAAATCCTGTAGCTTTAAACAAGTCGTTGGCCAAGGCTCCACCAATAAAAACATGATCATACTCTTTGAGGTACTTTTCTACTAAGGGCATCTTAGTTTCAAATTTTGATCCGCCTAAAATAAATAAAGATGGATGTCGTGGATTCATCACTTTTTTTAATTCAGCCACTTCCTCACCAAGGGTTAACCCGGCAAAAGCGGGAAGAAGTTTTGCAACTCCAAAGATTGAGGCGTGTTCTCGATGCGCCTCAGCAAAAGCGTCGTTAACATAGACCTCTCCGAGCTCGGCCAGCTTTGCTATAAATGCTTCGTCGTTTTCTTCCTCTCCCATATTTTGGCGTAAATTCTCCGCCAAAAGGATATCGCCATCGCTCATGAGCGCCCTCCGTTCGTAAAATCCGGCTGTACTAATTGAGCCTCCCCAGTGGACCGGTAGATACTTTTCTAGTTCGTCAAAGACCGGCTTAAGTGTATCCTCTGGCTTTCGGCCGATGTGTGAAACAATGATGGTTTTTGCTCCTTGCTCATGAAGGTAACGTAGGGTTGGAAGCGATCGTTTGAGACGGAACGTATTACGTACCTTTCCGTCTACAATCGGAATATTTAGTGACGACCTAAGTAACACAAACTTACCCTTAAGATTGCCAGCTTCAGTGATTTTTCTCATAATTTAACTTACTGCCCTAATAATATTTACAAAATCATCTGACTTTAGACTTGCTCCGCCAACCAAAAAACCGTTCATCCCCCCTTCTTGGTGCAATACTGCAGCATTATCGGGCTTAACCGAACCGCCATAAAGTAGTCTCACATTTTTGGCAGTTCCCCGGTCGTATATTTTGGTCAAAACGCTTTCTATAAATAGCTGCATTTCTCGCACGTCTCCAGCGGTCGCTGTGTTGCCCGTACCAATAGCCCAGATAGGCTCGTAAGCAATTACAATCTTTTTTATTTGTACTGAGGTAAGCACCTTAGACAAACTTCTAAGCTGGTCTTCAACAAAAGTAAAGAAGTTTCCTTGCTCGTCTCGCGTTCGCTCGCCTACACAGACTATCGGCGTCAACCGATACTTAAGACACATTACGACCTTCTGCTGAACATCTTGGTCTGTTTCACCCATAGCCCGTCTTTCTGAGTGTCCAATAATTACAAAGCTGGTCCCTAGATCTTTTAGTTGTAAAACTGAAACTTCTCCCGTATGAGCTCCAATATTTTTAAAATACACATCTTGAGCAGCCAATGCAACTGAACTTTTTTGAACCTTCTTACCAACTTCGGCTAAATAAGTAAAAGATGGCGCGATGGCTACATAAGGTTCACTTATTTTTTTAATTTTCTTGACTACGGCGCCAGCTAGCGTAGAAGCTTCGACCAGAGTAACCGGGTTTAGCTTCCAGTTACCAACGACCAACGGAACGTTTTTTTTCATATATTACGATTGTATCATGAGTAAAACCGCACATCGGCCAATTTCAGCTATGAAGAACTAAGCCCTATCCTTCCTGTTTCCAAGAATCAAACAAGTATACGTCTGATGTTTCTGGTGTCATCGGCGGTGGATTTTTAACTTGGTTTATATCAAACGAAGTATTCCGGAGAAGAAAACCGGATAGGGTGACCCCGCTGCCGTTAACCCACTGTGTACCAACTCGACCGTTTGAAACCACACTACCAAATCTGGTCAGTGAATTTCTAGTAACGTACTGATTGAGTGACTCTGGGACGGCTCTATTCCCCGAGGTGGTGTAGTGGTTTCTGCCAAACCGGCCGTTTTGCGCAACATAAATACCGTTAGCAATCATATTGTTTGGCACCACCAAGCCAATGTCTATGTCGTCTTCAGCAATCGCCAAGAGTCCACTGTCGGAACCAGCGACGTATGTCACGTTGTCGTTAATAACAATATTTGTTTCTGCTCCAGAAGCTAAGTCTGCGGCGGCCAAGGTTACCTTTTGTGATATTTCCCCCTCCAGCCACACCTTGTCTTCAAAGTATAGTAACGGACACTCATTGCTTATAGTTCTATTCGCAACAAAAGAAGTGTTGGTTATTACATTTCGTTCGCCAGTGTGCCAACCTTGAGCTGAAGAATAAGCCCAGTAATTTTGCGTATTATTTACTCTACGTATATTAACAGTACCATTACTTATAAAATCAACTAGGTATCCAAACCCGCCCGACGGGCCATAATAAATCCCTCCATCGTTCTCTGCTCTAGTTTTCATTTCACTTAGGTCAAGTGTCAAGCCAGTAAAATCAACCGGTGAGATTGGGTAGGCAAATAGTCCGGGAGTAGCATTGCCACTAGTGGTGTACACGCCGTCAACCGTCTGGCTAGAGCCACATCCATATGAACTATTGCACACCCAGTCTGCCTGACCACTGCCAACAAAAGAATTATGAAAACCGTCCATTCTGATCCCTTGATTGGAATGAACTGGCCCAGAGATTACTCGGTCATCACCATACCAAACTTCGCCGTTTGTTATAAAGGAATACTCGGCGACAGTAGGTCTAGCGTTCCGGGCGCTAATAACACTGACCGCTGTCGGGTCGACATAAGTGAACCCGGTTGAAGTTACTTCAATCGAAGATACGCTGCCGCAATACGTACTACTGGCGATAGATAGAGAATACTCACCTATTGGTCCGGTTTCAGGGTCATTGTATACCTCAACGTAAGGCCCTGGGAGCCCGGTACCGTTTGTTACATCGTCGGGAAAGTGAGCCAAATACCATCGATAGTAATTTAAACCGGCTTCAGCAATTTCAGTGGCTCGGTGTTGTTCATACCTAAAATTTACCACTCTGTCTTGCGTCACAACATAGCCAATGAAAGAACTTATTATAACCAAGAAAATACTTCCAAAAACCAAGACTAAAATAAGCAGATAGCCGGCTGAATTTTTATTATGCTCTTGTAATTGTGATGAAAACATATTTTTATAGATTATCCTTCAAGTTTCTAGGCGCAATACTACTCCTGAGCATAAACTCTCCCGGCGTACGGACTGGGTCAATGTTCACAATAAGTTGCATTCTAATATAACGCACGTTAATGATCGGTGAGGCTGAGCTTAGTTGGTTTCCGGCGTTATCAAAATAAGTAAAAGTAGAGTTGGCTTGGTTAATATTTTGGACATACAAAGACAAAGTTTGCACGGAATTGGGCGCTGACAAATCATAGGCAACCGGAGAACCAGAGGGGTCGTAGGTGTACTTTGTTAAAGTGGTGTCGGCTAAAATATACTCTACGTACTCTACAGAATTGTCTTGGTCGGTGTCACTGTAATAACCAAACTGGTGTTCGTCGATTACAGCAATTGGATAAGTTCCATCTTCAGCCGTAATCATCTCCTTCGCGTCTCGGTTCCACTGAGTGACCCCCCTTCTGGCGTTATCTATTTCATCAACCTGCGCGATGGTGTAAGAATTAATATTGTACAAGGTGTTTATACTGTCCGTAATAGCAAGCAACAAGATTGTATAAATCCCAATAATAACGACCATTTCAACCAAAGTCATTCCTGATTGTGAACGTTGGTTTGAAAAAATCATATTATTCGGTCATAGTTACGGCGGTTACTGTATCATTGTCTATTTCAAAGCTGGTGATCGACTGGTCGGCATAACCGGCCGCTGAGACGTCTATGATGTAGTCTGTTTCGGCGCTAATTCCGCCGGTAAAAAATGCCTGGCCACAGGTATCAGTAAAAACTGTTTCATTGTATCCCGACCTCGTTAGGTTAACCGACACGCCAGGCAAAATTCTTCCCAACGTATCTACTACAGACACCCTCAGAGTGTTTGTAGAATCAGCGACCAAAACTAATGTAACGTCGCTATCTACTCCGGCCTCATGGACAATCGGATGACCAGGACAAGCGCTAGCAGCGTCTCGACCCCCAAACCCACTTAGAGTGTAGTTATCAAACTCTAAGTTAGAAACCGTCAGCTCGCCACCAGCACTGGTTACAAGTGAATTACTGTACTTATATATTGGTAAGGCTGAAATATCAGTCCCAATTATTTTGTTACCTCTCATATCAAATGCAACACTAGGTAACGCGCTCTCGCTTTGACGGTAAAAAACACTAATCTCTTCTACTTCTGGAGTAACGCTGTTGTCGGTTGTCTCTAAAGTTAGACCGACGTAAATTGTCTGATAGGTGGTTGTATCCAAACCACTGAGATCGACTATGTTGCTAGTAAACCCGCTTGAATTGCCCGGCAAGTCGCCGTCTGGAATTGGAGTGTAGGAAGCATCGCTCGAAAATTGAATACTGTGCGAGGTGCCAACCGGCAAGTCAACAGCAATCCGCATAGTGTGCCAAGCTTCAAGTGGGGATGGGGTAATCGGGCCCATATAAGCCTGCCCAAATTGTTCATATGGTCCAAAGAAATCTTCTAAAAGTAAGTTTCCCCCGCTGGTAGTCACACCTAGATAACCCGACAGAGCCGTTAAGTCATTAAACTCTTCTCTAAACAAATCGTCGGTGATCGCTGAATAGGTTGAAATATTCAGGTCACTCAGTTCCCCAATCTGAAAGGTGAGAGTAGAAATGTCCGACTCCAACACAGCAAACGGAGAGACCACCGGGGTTGGGTTAGCCACCGAAGCTTCGTGGGTTTGGTCTAACGAATATGCTCGACCCGAAATATTTGCTGTCACTTCGACTCCATAACCACTGTCAGCTGGAACGTTAAAAAGAGCGGATCCATTTGCATCAGTGAGTTTGGTCACATCATACGGAAAGGTGGTACTAGAGCCAACTAGCCTCACCGTAGCTCCTGCGAAAAGTGAAACGTCTGCGTCGAGCACATTAATCCGCACCGTTCCCCCACCACCAGTCGTTTCAATAGAACGAGGGACGATATTACTAACCAACTGTATGCTGGAAGTAGCTCCATAAATGAACCACTCGTACTCGAGTTTGATTTGCTTGTAATCTAAAATAATACCGTTGGTGTCGGCGCCAGTAGATCCATCGGCATCGTCGTCTACATACTCCACCAACACGCGTTCAGAAAAATTAATTCCGTTTAAGTTTAACGTACTATTTTGGGGAATAGTTCCCGCTGGGAACCCAGCTATCACCCCCACATCGTTGTACGGAAGAGACCGAAAATACTCCATTCGGTCATTAGCTACCGAAAGAGCACTAAGCTTTGCCCGAGATTGGTTTATTAATTCCAACGAAAACTTAAATGAAAGCAATAGCCCCCCAAAAACCAAAGTCGATAAGGCCGCTACCACAATCACCTCAACTAGCGAGAGGCCTTTCTGACTAGATGATTTATATTTCATGATTAACTTAGACCGTCTGAAATTGAGTAAATCGGCGCAATCAAAGCGAGGGCAAAGAATCCAACTCCAGCTCCGATTACAACCATGAGCAGTGGCTCGATAATAGTAGACAAGTCTTTGGTCTTTCGCTCGACCTCTGTTTCATAAAAAATAGCTAGTTCACCCAGCATGCCAGAAATTTGTCCGGTCTCTTCACCCACCAGAATCATTTCCCCTACTAAAATCGGATATAAGTCTTTTCTTTCAATAAAAGTCTCAGACAAAGCAGTTCCTTTTTCTACCCGCAACGCCGCTTCTTTTAAAATTTCTTTATAAAAGACGTTCTGAATTACTTCTTCGGTAATATTAATTGAATTAATCACATCTACCCCAGAATTTAAAAGCGAGGATAGGGTACGGGCGGTTTGGGCAGAGTTAGCCTCTTTGGCCAAATTTCCAATTATTGGCAACCTAACCACCAACCACGAAGTAGCTATCTTTCCCCACTTAGTCTTTAGTACATAAATAAAACCAACAATACTACCGATCATGCCCAGAATAACGAAGATTGTGTATTCAACCATAAAGTCACTAGCCCAAATCAAAAACTGTGTGGTGGCTGGCAATTCTTTGTCCATACCTTTAAACACGCCCGTAATCGCCGGCATCACGTAAATCATCATCAAAACCGCAATCACAACCATCACAATAATAACGATAGACGGATAAATCATCGCTCCCTTGATTTTCTTTTTTAGATTACTAGATTTTTCCATCTGGATCGCTAGTGTTTGTAGCGACTCTGCCAAACTACCGCTCTCTTCTCCGGCCCTGATCATGGCTACATACAAGTCGCTAAACACTTCGGGGTAAGCTTTGATTGCTACATTGAATTGGTCTCCTTGGTTAATCCGGTCAACTACTTTATTTAGAACCCCTTTTAATCTTGGGTTTGAGCTTTGGCGCTGAATGACTGAAAGCGCCCGAGTGACAGTAAGGCCGGCCTTAAGCATTGAACCTAAGTTTCGCGTGACCATAACCAGCTCGTCTTCCTTAACCCGACTAAGCAGATAATTAATTTTTTCAACGTTAAGTAGTTTTTTTAGGTTAAAGCCAGAAGACTCTTCGATCATAGACACGGTGTGTCCTTGGTTGCGAGCGATGGCATAAACCTTAAACCGATCATCTGCCTCAACTGTATTAGTGACAGCTTTCCCTTCTGCGTCCTCACCTTGATAGGTAAATTTTGCCATAAAATTATTCGTTAATTACCCGAAGCACTTCTTCAATACTAGTAAGTCCTTGAGCCGCTTTGAAGATTCCGTCTTCAATCATGGTGAGCATTCCTTCCTTTTGTGCTTGTTCTTGAATCTGGTCTCCCGTTTTGTCACTCATAACCATATCTTTAATGGTCGGGGACATCTCTAGCACTTCGTGAATTCCCATTCGGCCTTTGTAGCCGTCTTCGGTGTCGCCTTTCTCTTTTGGGTGAAAAAAAGTTATATCGTTCCAGGTCGCATCTTCTTTGACTATTCCCTCATCTCGAAGAGTCTTTAATACTAGGTTTAGATTTACTTTTTCGCCGAGCTCATCTCGTTCGGCTTTGGTTAGATTGTACGGAAGTTTATCGTCTGCTAGCTTGCGCACCAACCGCTGACCAATTGCTACCCGGAGAGTAGACACCATCAAGAAAGACTCTGCCCCCATATCGATAAGTCTGGCAATAGTTCCAGCCGCTGAGTTGGTGTGAATAGTCGCGAGTACCAAGTGCCCGGTCAGAGCTGCGTTGATAGCCAAGCTGGCAGTTTCTTGGTCACGGATCTCTCCCACCATAATCACGTCGGGGTCTTGGCGCATAAGCGAACGTAGCCCGGCCGCAAACGTGAAGCCAATTTCTGGCTTCACTTGAGACTGATTAACCCTAGCCATTTGGTACTCAATCGGGTCTTCAATCGTAGAAATATTTACCTCAGGTGTGTTGAGTAGATCAAGAATTGTGTAAAGAGAAGTCGACTTACCAGAACCAGTCGGCCCGGTCACGAGAATTATCCCGGTAGTAGCGCGAGTAGCGCGGTGAATTCTATCTAAGGTAGAACCGTGGAAACCAATCCCTTCCAGTGAGAACCCACTGCGGTTTTCCCGCAAAAGACGCATCACCACCTTTTCACCAAAAAAGACAGGTAGCATTGAGACTCGAAAAGCTACTTTCTGACCATCCATTTCCATTTTAAATCGGCCGTCTTGTGGAAGACGCTTCTGGTCGAGCTTTAAATTCGAAAGTACCTTAAGTCGCGCCACAAGACTTCCAGCCGCTATCTTAGGTAGCTTCATCGCGTCGTTTAAAATTCCGTCAATTCGGTAACGCACCAAAACCTCTTCTTCCATTGGTTCAATATGAATGTCAGATGCTCCCTGGATAATTGCGTGGCGAAGCAAGGTGTCGACAATTCGGACCACCGGTAAATCTTCGGCCATTTGTTTCAATTCCTTCTCGCTCATTTCATTCCCTTCTTCAGTCAACACTTTCAACTGTGAAGCGTCTTTCATTATAAGGTCACCAAACTCATCTTTGAGTGTCTTTTGGTACTGACGCAGCGCGCCTCGCATCGAGTCGGTGTCGGTCAGGCGTGGCTGAATCTTTAGACCAACTTTTTTCTTTATAAAATCAATCGCTGGCAAATCAGCAGTATCTAGCATGGCTACTTCGAGCGTGTCGTCGCTTTTTTTGTAGGCGATAATGTTGTGGGTTCGGGCTACTGGTTCGGGAATAAGGGTCAGAGTTTCAAAGTCTATTTTCATTTCCTTAAGCGAAACAAAAGGAATACCCAGCACGTACGACTCCACCCTACGCATATCATCTTCGGTCAAATGGCCGTGAGCAATAAGTGCTTCGCTCAAAGAGCGGTCTTCGTCTTTAGCAATTTTTTCAGCCGCAGCAATATCAGTCTTGGTAATAAGACCAGCATCTAAAATAAATCGCTTAAGTTGATCGTCTTGAATACGCATAGATAAACCCAATGAACAGAACCATTACCTCCGGAACATGTTAATCCAATTATACCACTCAACCAGTCGTGAACATAAAAGATGTTCACGACTTAATACAAAAAACCTTTTGCCTAAGTGAAGGTTTTTTGTAAGTAGTGACTTAGGGTCTTCCTTGGCCTCAAAGAATTACGTAATTAATTACGGATATTAATTACCCACCGGTCATCCATGCCAGAGCTCGAGTAATTTTGACTTTTATTGTGCGTAGCGTATAGTTTATACATCTGATGAATGACTGCTCGGCCTCTTGGCCGGGCGTTATTTGTTAAAGATACAACTTAATAAGTAGAGATGTATTACATGACTCATATCATGATGCACCACATAATAAAAATTGAATATGTTTGATCTAAAGGTAATTAATTCAGTTTTGGCTGAAATGGAAGAAGAGAGAGGAATTCCCCGCGCTAAGATGATTGACGCTATTGAGCAGTCTCTAGCTACTGCGTACAAGAAAGAATTTGGAAAACGAGGACAAATCGTCACTTGTTCTTTTGATATGGATACCGGAACCACCAACTTTAATCAAATTAAGATTGTCGTGGATGAGTCAATGCTCAAACCAGAACCAGAGCTTGATGAAGACGGAAATGCTATCGATGATGAAGGACCAAAGGAAGAAGAGGACGAAGAAAACAAGAAGGTGCGATTTGACGAAGAAAAGCACATCATGATTTCGACGGCTCAAATGATTAAGAAAGGGGTGGAACCCGGCGAAGAACTTATCTTCCCCCTTGAACCAAAAGACGACTTTGGTAGAATTGCGGCGCAAACGGCCAAGCAAGTGATTATGCAAAAAGTCCGTGAGGCAGAAAAAGAATCAGCTTTGGCAGAATTTGGACAAAAAGCTGGCGATATTATTGTCGGCCAAGCACAACGATTTGAGCGGGGAAACCTATACGTAGATTTAGGACGAGTGACCGCTATCATGCCTTACGAAGAACAGATTCCCGGCGAACGGTTCAAACCCGGCGAAAGAATTCGAGCGATTTTACTTGCGGTGGAAGAAACACCACGAGGAATCTTTCTCAAGCTATCTCGTTCACACCCAGACTTCTTGGCTGCCCTATTTACTATCGAAGCTCCAGAACTACAAACTGGTGCGGTTGAGGTAAAGGCGATTGCCAGAGAAGCCGGAGCCCGAAGCAAGATTGCGGTACACGCAGTCGATGAGCACCTAGACCCGGTTGGCTCACTAGTTGGACAACGTGGAGTCCGAGTATCGACGGTAATGAGTGAACTCGGTGGCGAAAAGATTGACATCATTGAATGGTCCCCAGTAATTTCTGAGTTCCTTGAAGACGCTTTGTCTCCAGCTCAAGTGATGGGTATCAAAATCGTTAGTGAACCCGTAGATGGAGAGCGAGGTCATGCTATTGCTGAAGTAGCTGGCGACCAACAATCTCTAGCAATCGGACGAGGCGGACAAAACGTACGTCTAGCTGCCAAGCTAACTGGCTGGAAGATTGATATCGTATCGGCTAAGACTGGCGAGGAGTTGGCCGAAGCTGACGCTGATGGAAAGGTTTCTCTAGAAGCACCGGCTGATACAGTAGCGGGAGCAGATGACGTAATTATTGAGGGTGAAGAAGCAACCACCGACCAACCTGATATCGAAGAAGTTTTGGAAGACAAAGAAGACACTAAAGACCGAGACGTCACCAAAGACATGGAAGAACAAGACGAAATCGACACTCCGGAAGAAGCTGAAGCAGAAATGGCTTCAGCGGTAGACGAAGAAATTCTTAAGGAGACGGAGGAAAAAGAGACTGAAGCGGAGAAGGAAGAGGTGAACGAGGAAAAGGACGCTAAGTAAAAAATTGAGGCAGCCCGACGCTTTAGCTCCGGGCTGTTTTGTTTGCGCAAAATGCGCTACTATTAATTATGCAAAATTTAGTGGCTAGAAAATAAGGAGTTTACGGCTATATTTTCTGTACGCGGAGCTCCGAATTTGCTCATTTACTACGAGCAAATTCCTGGAAAACCTAAATTGTATTATTACCAAGATTTAATTTTATCACTTACCTATGAACCTACTACACGACATCCCAGCTGGAACAGCTGATGAAATGAACGTTATTATCGAAATTCCTAAGTTTTCTAAGAATAAATACGAAGTCGATAAAGAAACCGGAGTTATTGCGCTCGACCGAGTAATGCACACAGCGCAAGACTACCCGTTTGACTACGGCTTTGTTCCCCAAACCTTGTTTGATGACGGCGACGCTTTGGATGTGGTACTCGTAACCACTTACCCACTAGCACCGGGAATTTTAGTGAAGGCTCGACCAATCGGCATCATGGAGATGATCGACGGCGGAGAGCGAGACGACAAAATCATCGCTGTGCCAGTTGAAGACCCTCGGTTTGATACTGTAAATGACCTATCTGATCTGTATCCTCACTTCAAGAAAGAAATGGCACACTTCTTTGAGACCTACAAAAAAGTTCAAAAGAAAGAAGTAACAATCGGTGAATGGGGCGATGCAAACAAGGCTAAAGCAGCTTTTACCAAGAGTTGTGAGCTGTATAAAGAAAGCAAGTGAAATTAGACTAATTCAGTATGTGTATAGCGCCGTTGAGAGTCTCTTCCAACGGCGCTATACTTTACCCATATTCACGGAATTTAATTATATTTATGAAAACCATTACCAATATTATTGTCAGTCACGTTGCCCTACTCGCTCTGTTTGGCGTCACAGCACTAGTTTTTGCTCAAGAAGAAAGCGACACCTTGACCACTGAGACCGAATTAAGTACCGAGACCACTTCAGTGGAAACCCGACCAACCGGCGATCCAGAACAACGCGAAACGGCTCAAGCGGAAAGAGAGGCTCGCCAGGAAAACCAGCAGGAACAAAGAGAGGATGTCCAAGCAAACAGACAAACATCCCTAGAAGAACGAGGAGAACAAGTCGAAGCCCGTAAGGCTGAAATGGATGTAAAAACCGAAGAAAGACAAACCCAAGTTGCCGAAAAACGAGCCGCTCTACAAGCTAAAGGCCAAGAAAGAATCACTAATCTCGCGTCTAACCTTAGCAACCGTATCGATGCTGTTATTGTCCGGATTCAAAATATTATTGATCGTATCGACTCTAGAATTGATAAATTTTCCGAACAAGGAGTAGACACCACCGAGGCTGAAGAAAATTTAGCAGCAGCGCAGAATTCAGTAGACAGAGCTAAAGCGGCCGTAGCAAACATAGACGCTGAAGTAGCAGCTGCAGTTGGATCAGAAGACGTACGAGCTGCCTGGCCTGAGGTGAAAGCCACCATTGCAACCGTTAAAGAACACCTACAAGACGCCCGAAGAGCACTCCGCGCTTGTGTGACGTCGCTTAAAGAAGCTGTGTTGGAGAATCAAACAGTAAACGGGGCTGATGTAGTTTTTCCAGCAAACGGAGATACGACAGAAGATTCAGAATAATTTAAACTTAATCCTATAAATAACATGAACGATAACAAGACAGAGGTGCAAGTCCCAAATTACGAAGGCGAAGAAATGAAAATGCCCGAAAACACTGACGCTCAACAAGTCACCGCTGAAAAAAGTGGTATCGAAACCGGTCCTCTGCTATTTACTTTAATAATACTTTTAGTTGTGTTGTTTGGTGGTATGTACTATTGGTTCTTAACTCTTGAATCTGCAGAAGTAGAGCCTGCTCCAATCGAACGACCTTCTAGAGAAGAAAACAATGAGCCAGAAAGCACTACAGCCGAAGCTCAAGTGGACACTATGCAAGCCGTAAGTACTTCTGATGAAATAACCGCCATCGAAGCTGACGTAGAAGCAACCAACCTAGAGTCCCTAGACGCAGAACTAAACGCCATCGACGCAGAATTAGAAGCAGCTTTGAATGAATAGTTGAAGAACATTTAGTAAAAGCGGGGCGGCCGAAAGCCGTCCCGTTTTTTCTTTACCGGTTGCAATTTTTCCAAAGTTTCGTACACTGGCCAGCACTATGTCACATTCACATTCTACAGATTTTAAGCAGGCTTTTACAGTTGAAGAATTACCAGATTCACAGATCAAAATTACCGGCGAACTATCCTACGCTGAGCTTTTAAGCGAGCGTACAGCCGCTTTAGTGGCTCTAGGTAAGAACATCGAGCTAGATGGCTTTCGTAAAGGGAACGTACCGGCTAAAGTACTAGAAAAACACCTCGGTGAGATGGCTATTCTGGGTGAGATGGCCGAACGAGCTATTTCCCACTCCTACCCGCATATTGTAGAAGAACACAAGCTAGAAGTGATCGGGCAACCACAAATCGAGATCAAGAAAATTGCTCCGGACAATCCCCTAGCTTTTACCATCACCGTAGCGGTAGTGCCTTCTTTTGAGCTCGCAGACTACAAAGCTGTTGCCAAGGCAGTTAACAAAACTCGTCCGACTGACGAAGTTTCCGACGAGGAAGTGGCTGAAAAGATCAAAGAAATCCAAAAGCAAAAGCGAGCCTACGACCGGATGCAAGAACTGTCGCAACAGAGCAAGGAGACAGCCGACAAAGAAGCTGTGGAATTACCAACCCCAGAATCAGTAGAGAAGAAGGTAAAAAACGACGAAAACGCTCCCCTGCCCGAGTTGACCGACGAATACGCTAAGACTCTTGGTCAACCAGGTCAATTCGAAACCGCAGAAGCTTTCAAAGCCAAACTCCGAGAACATCTAGAAATTGAAAAGAAGCAAGAAAATGTTGCCAAGCATCGAGCCAGCATCACCGACGCAATTATTGAAAAAACAGAGATCAAACTACCGCAAATCCTGATCGATTCGGAAATCAACCAAATGTTCGCGCAAATGCAAGAGGACCTAGACCGGTCAAACCTAAAGATGGACGACTACCTAGCCCACATCAAGAAAACTAAAGACGAACTAAAGAAGGAATGGTCTCCGGCTGCCATAAAGCGAGCCAAGCTCCAACTAATCCTAAACGAAATCGCTAAGCAAGAAGAAATAGTTCCGGACGCCGAAGAAGTAAACGTTCAAGTAAAAGAGCTTTTAGAACGTTTCAAAGACGCCGACAAGCACCGGGTCCGACTGTACGTAGCGTCAGTAATACTAAACGAAGCAGTAATGAAATCCCTCGAAAAGATTAAGTAAAGAAGACCAAGAAAAGACAAAACGAGCAACAAAACAAGCGCGCCCCTTCGGGCGCGCTTGTTTTAATATGATTTCAATTATCCCTACAAGATTTTGACCCTAGATTCAAAATCTTGATAAGAATGGCGAGTTTAAATTACTCGCCAGTTTCGGCACATCATCCTGCATTGATGTGTGCCAGATCGGTCTCGAATCCTTTCGGGACCGGTGCCGGTACGTAGTACCCCTTTGCTGCCTCTCCGACAAAAACATCATCAGAATCCTCAGGCATCAGGTAGGAAAGCCGGCCATTATCAAACATGACCTTGGCTTCCTCCATACAAAGGTGCGCCCCGACCGGGAACGTCCTGTCCTGGCCGTAGATATCACTCAAGTAGCAAGTAACACCATTCTCGGCCAAAACCTCATACTCCAGGTGACCGGAGCCTTGTTTGTCCACCTTTGTGACCACCCCTTTCAAAAAAGCTCTCATAACAAACTCCAACACAACGCCGTACCTCAAATGGGCCGACTCTCACGCTGTGCCCCTGTCTTCAGGAAAGAAAGCATCAAATGTGACACACTCTTTCCTGAGGACAGGTTTAATTTGTGAAGAACTAACTGATGAAGAGAATACACCATTCTTTACACTTTGTCAATATCCTTGTCTATCTTGGTGACGTATAATACCCCGTATTTAGCATAAATAACCATATTTATAAACGTTTTGTGTTTATACACTTTATATTTGTCAATTTTGTTGACTATTATTGTAGATATGAGAAAATGGAGTTATGGAAGACTTAATCCAACAACTAAAGAACCTCAACCTCACCGATAAGGAAGCCCGGGTCTACTTGGCCCTACTCGAACTCGGTCCGGCTACACCGTACAAGATATCGAAGCGATCAAGGCTCAAGCGTCCGACCGCCTACGTGATAGCTGAGGAATTGGTAGAAAAAGGACTGATTATTCAGGTTACTGGTGAGAAGAAAAAGTTATACATGGCTCGCTCGCCCGAAGCGTACTTCGAAGTGGCGGAAGAGAAGCTACACGAAGCCAAGCAGATACTACCTGAATTAATGGCACTACAAAGGAAGACGAGTGAAAAGCCAAATATTCTATACTTCGAAGGAGTGGGCGGTATTAAGCAGGCCTATGATTACCGCATTAAAGAATTTCACGGCAAGGAGATCCTTGGTTTCTTTGCGCGTGGGACTGAAGTGGATCAAAAATTGACCGAGGAAGTATTTGTTCCGTGGAATGACTATAAAGTTGCTCACAAAATAAACGTCCGAGGCTTTACCTCAGACGACCAAAGCTTGCAAGTCTATAGTAAGTATCTCTCCACCAAAAGCGACGAAGGAAAAATCTTTGCTAAGTTTCTCCCAGCCCGTATGTACAGCGCCGACACTTCTTTAGAAATCTTCGACTGGGGTGTACGGATTGTGATTATGGACTCAAAACAAGCCTTAATTATGGAAAGTGAAAAATTCGCCCACGCCATGAAAGAAATTTTTGAACTACTCTGGAGCCGTACCGAAGGAGAATTCGATAAACCTAAGAAAATCAAGATTGATAAATAGTTACTTTACAAAGAGATAATTAAAGAGTAATTGTACTAAGCACTCTATCTGCCCGCCTGCGGAAGGTTCGTTGTCTGTCCTTCAGGCTTCAAGACTTTCATTGGCTGGCGGCCGTACTTATAACGGTCCTCGTTAATAGTCGAGTGCCGGTAGTGTCCCCTTGAGTCACCGCCTTTTTTCTTTGCCTATCAAACAATTATTGTGTAGGATTGGGGTCTGCAGACAGTTATGAACGGCAGGTTAACTTATTTTTGGTCAGATTTTGCCCAAGGGCAGAACAAAATCCGACATAAATTCGTAATAGTCACAGACGTTCCTTTACTAATTAAAATATATTTATGAAATCTGAACACACAAAGACTGAGAGAAATTACCTAGTACCGACCGTGATTGAGAAAGTCCCGGGGGGAGAACGAGCTTTCGACATTTACTCTCGCCTTCTTAAAGAAAGAATCATCTTCATTACCGGGCCAATTGAAGACCACATGGCCAACTTAGTAGTAGCTCAACTACTCTTTCTTGAAGCTGACGATCCTAAGAAAGACATTTTCTTGTACGTAAACTCGCCCGGCGGGAGTGTAACGGCTGGGCTGTCCATTATCGACACCATGAACCACATCAAACCAGAAATTGCGACGGTTTGTGTTGGTCTGGCGGCTTCTATGGGTTCGTTGATTCTTTCACAAGGAGAAAAGGGTAAGCGATTTATCTTGCCTAACGCCGAAGTAATGATCCACCAACCTTCTGGCGGAGCGTACGGCCAAGCCTCCGACATCGACATCACGGCCAAACACATCCTAAAAACTCGAGAACGTCTTAATAAAATGTTGGCGAAGGCTACCGGGAAGAAAATCGAACAAATCAACCAGGACGTAGACCGAGACTTCTTCATGGACGCCGAAGAAGCTAAGAAATACGGAATTGTCGATAAGGTGTATAAATAAACTTTATCTTGTTACCCTGAAAGAACGGCGCTAAAAGCGCCGGTCTTTCAATTTTTGCCGACAGTCATCTCTGGAAAATGAATGATTGCCGGCATATATTCTGAATAGTCACCGCTTTCCTTTCTTCATTTACAAACCACAACTTCTCTAGTACAGTTCATTCTGTACAGTTACGAACGAGAACACTTATTTAAGAAATATTGTCATGTCACCTATTATATTTACGGTTGCACTGGCGGTGGCTTTATTTCTCGGTATTGGAGCAGGATATTTTGTACGCTACCTACACGCACAATCAAAGAAGAATTCGATTGAACTACTCATCAAAGAGCGTGAAATTACGGCTGAAAGGAAAGCGTTAAACATTATTGAACTAGCAGAAACGAAAGCTGATAATATCGAGAAAGAAGCCAAAGCTGAACGCAAGCATTTAGAAGAAAAGTTGGAGCAAAAAGAAAATCGACTAGGAAAGAAGGAAGAAATTTTGGACGAACGACAAATGGATATCGATTCCCAAAAAGAATCCATCCAAGAAAAAATTGACCAAATTAAATCCATTAAGGCTCAACTTGATAGTCGAGTTGATGAAGCTGACCAAAAGTTGGCGGTAGTGGCTGGCCTAAGCAAAGAAGAAGCCTACGAGCAATTGGCAGTGAAGGTTGAGGTAGAAAGAGCGGAAGACATCCAAGCTAGACTACTCAAAGTCGAGCGACTTGGTGAAGAACAGTATGAAGCAAAAGCCCAAAATATTTTGCTAGCAGCTATCCACCGAATTGGAAACAACCTCTCCCCAAACTTGATGACCTCTCATATTGAGATCCCTAGCGACGACCTGAAAGGAAAGGTGATCGGTAAAGAAGGGAGAAATGTTCGAGCTTTTGAACGAGCAACTGGAGTAGATGTACTAATAGACGAATCCCCAGGTTACATCGTTCTTTCTTCATTCGACCCAATAAGGCGGGAAATTGCTCGAGTAGCCCTAGAGGCACTATTGAAAGACGGTCGTATTCAACCAGCTAAGATTGAGGAAGAGGTTGAGAAAGCGCGGGCTGAAGTTGGCAAGGTGGTACGAGCCATGGGAGACAAGGCTGCTTACGAAGCCAACGTACCTAATTTACACCCAGACCTAATCACCATCTTAGGCCGACTACACTTCCGAACTAGCTACGGGCAAAACGTACTCTGGCACTCAGTTGAGATGGCTCACATGGCTGGCATTATTGCTGAAGAGGTCGGCGCAGATGTTGGCGTCGCTCGAGCTGGTGCTCTTCTCCACGACATTGGTAAAACCGTTAGTCACGAAGTGGCCGGCACTCACGTTGAGATTGGTATCCGTATTTTAGAGAAGTACGGCGTAGACCAAAAAGTAATTCTAGCGATGCGCGCTCACCACGAGGAATACCCGTATGAAACTCCTGAATCTATTATCGTACAGGTGGCCGATTCAATCTCAGGTGGTCGACCAGGAGCGCGACGAGACTCAATGGAAAACTACATAAAGCGACTTTCAGACTTGGAGAATATTGCCAAAAAAGTAATGGGAGTAGAGAAAGCTTTTGCCATTGCCGCTGGTCGCGAAATAAGAGTATTGGTAAACCCAACCACTTTAAACGATCTCCAATCTAGTAATCTGGCCCGTATCATTGCTACCAATATAGAAAAGGAGTTGCGTTACCCTGGTGAAATTAAAGTCCACGTAATTCGTGAAACACGAGTGATTAGTTACGCGAGGTAGCTTAAGTGTTAAATACCTAACCACAATTTAAGCATTGTATTGCGGGATTAGGTGAATTCACGGCTTAAAATTAGTTAAAAGTGCCGTCCGTTTTTTCAAGAAAACGGACGGCACTTTTAAATCTAAAACAACCTAAAATTATTACACCATAGAAAATACTCTTGTGTAGTCGTTGCAGTACATATGGGTTGCTATATAATGTTTTCAAGCCATTACGGCACCGTGCTTGAGTTATCACTCACCACATTTTTATCACCTTAGAATATAAAACTCTAACCTATGAATAAAGCAGACATCATCAGCAAAGTGCACGAAGTACTCGACACTACAAAAGCTGACGCAGAACGTGCAGTTGACGCAGTATTTGAAAGCATTGAATCAGCAATGAAAGATGGTACCCAAGTATCAGTAGCTGGATTTGGCATCTTTGAAGCAAAGATGCGAGCAGCTCGAGAAGCGCGAAACCCACGAACTGGCGAAGCGGTACAAGTACCAGCCATGCGAGTTCCTAAGTTCCGAGCAGCTAAGGCACTGAAAGACGCTGTAAAGTAATTTCTCAAAGTTTTTGAAAAGTCGGTCGGGACTTCGTCCCGACCGGCTTTTCTTTTTCACAGGTTCTCCCCAGTTCTCGAGAAAAACTATTATGCTATAATTACCAAATAACGGAGGTAATAATCGTTACGTGGAGATACGAAGGTATCTCCCATCACACTCAAAACGCCCCAGCCGGGGTATTTTGTTTTTTATAGTTAAGTTTTAACAAATTCTGCGTTCGTATAAACGAACACCTATTGACTTGCTACTAAAGAAGGTTGTGTTAACCTTACCGCCATATGTTTACAACAATAATCACTGACTGTAGAGACGACAACGCACGAGCGAGACAAACTAGCCGCATCGCTTCTTTATTAGACTGTAACGTCTCTTTTGTTGGAGTACAGTCCGACCTAGAAGCCGGTGTGCAACTCATAGACATGCTAGACGCCACCGAAGGCAAGCGTGGGCTTATTCTGGTTAATGTAGCTCCGAGAGGTGGACACACTACAAAATGGGAAAACGGAACCCCTTTTGGTTACTTCTGGTACAAGGAGACTTTGGTAGTTTCTTCAGTTGACGGCTTTGCCCTTTCCGCAGTAAAGAAACTCAGCTTAGCCGATAATATTAACCTCCTAGATACTCATACGGCTGCTGATACTATGCTGGATCAAAAGTTTATTTCTGAAGTTGCGGCCAAACAAGTACCGACCACCCAATTCAGAAGCTTCGACTTCACCCCTCGGGCTGGAGCCTTCTTGATGCTTGGTAATTCTCTTCCGACCACCGACTACTCAATGGAAGAGGTAGCAGTTCTACCTCCGGCAATTTGGAACATTGATTGTTTTGGTAACTGCAAAACAACCCTGACCCTATCTGAAATTGACCCCGAAGCTAAAATCGAGAACCGGTTTGGAACTCTTCCTTTCACCACACGACTTCGAGACGTAGAAGACAACGAATCATCGTTGGTACAAGGAAGTTCTGGTATTAATGACACCCGTTTCCTAGAGATGATGACCCAGCGAGGACACTTTGCAAAACTACATAACGCAAAAATAGGTGACGACGTATTTGAAGATAAATCGTATTTTACATCAGCTACTAAGTAGCTGATTGAAATATAGTACTAATATGCTAGAATCGTGGGACTTTGGGTAGTGATACTTTGAAGTAGAGGCGGGTGTATCTTTGATACAACCTCTCATTCGTCCGAACTGTTCGATGGCAGATGCAAGCCTAGCTTGCATCAAAAGTTGCAAAAGGAGCGCATGCAAGCCAGCTTGCCTCCACTCCTTTTGCAACTTTTGACTCACTGCACTCAAACGCTTCGTGTACTCATTTCGCGGGTGTAGTTTAGTGGTAAAACGACTGCCTTCCAAGCAGTAGTCGGGAGTTCGATTCTTCTCACCCGCACAAAGAATAAAAGACCCTCTGGGGTCTTTTTTCGTGGGCGGGTGAAGTGAGTAAATAGTTTTACTCACGGGAGGAATCGAACGCCGGAGCGCTGTGAGGAAGAATGACGAACAAGTGAGGCGTGTCCCACGGCACCTGCTAGTTTGTGAATGCAATGAAACAAAATAGCTTGGTGACCGTCAGGACGATTCTTCTCACCCGCACAAAACAATACTTCCGCTCGCGAAAGCGACGGAGAACGGCGCGCCAAAGGCGCGCAAACAGGCAGAATATACCGTCGCGTTCGGAGCGTAAGAGAAAGTTTAGAATTACCACGCGCTCCGTGCGTGCGATTAGCTCTTTCGTTCAAAATAAGTTCGCGCAAAGGTTAGTATTTCTGCACCAACAACGAACTAATCGGTGAACTAATCGGTTTTTCGGAATTCTTTCACTGTTCTAATAATGGGCATAATCAGCCCTATGAAAGAGTAATAAATCAGAGCCGTAAGTGTGTCATCGTGAACGCCTGCTTGATCGATATCTGCAAATGGAAACGGGTTTGCAGGATCAGCAGTATGGAGAGTAATCAAGACGGTGATCGAGTAGCATCCCATATAAATGAAAATGTAAGCCATTATATTGTACACAGCACCAGTACCTACATTCTTATATGATTGACGCAATTTGAGAAAAGTCGAAACTAATATGAGATACAAAAAACCTAAACCGAAGCTAATCTTTCCAGCGCTAAATACGATTAAGAAAGATATTGATCCAACACCAATTACAAATAAGAGAAGATTACCCACTGTTTTTAGGGTGCCGTTCGTCTTTGCTTGCCTTAGGCTTTACAAAAAATTTATTTGTAATAGGGTGTTTAGTGGATCAACCTAGTACCTAAGTATAAAAAATGTTTATGGCATTTGTTGCCAAGGAGAATAAAATGGAATTTGACTGGATGACAGTTCAAACATATCGCAATTCACACATAAACAACATTAAAAGAGACCATCGAAGCTATGTCACTCGTTTAATCCCTTGGGGACTAATTACAATCGGAGATTCTTCCACGCCCCGCAACGACTGTCGTGATTTTGTCAGGAAGAATAAAAAGCGTATTAGAATCGATGATAATGTCTATATGATGATGGGTCGGGAGAGTTTCTTCACAACAAAGCTTCATCTATACGAACTTTATCTTGTCTCGCCAATAATGCTTGGCTACGTAGAGGAGGTTGCTTACGATAAGTTTATCAAAGGGGCTTCTTGTCGTGACCTTGTACAATGTGTTGGTCAAACTGCCTGTAAGATTTGGGAAGCATGCCCAGAGCTTGATACAGAAGGTGAGAGTATAAATTTGGCAATGAAGCCAATACTCATACCTAGTAAGGCTGGTGGTTGCGTCGTATACATAAGTGGGCACCTCGAAGAAAAAATAATTGGTGCAAGGTTTATGGGGCCAAAAACCCTGATTGATGCCAATGAACAGTTCTTGTTTATCAAAAGAATATCGACTAGCCGCTAAACTGGCTTCCTACACCCGGCGCACACCATGCGCCGGGTATTCTTATATTTAAATGATTTATCCAATGCTATACTTAGTACCATATGCATTTTGTGACTGATATTTTAGTGGCTGTTTTGACTGTATACTTGGCTTTTACCAATGGTCTGGCCTTGCAGATAAGCAACCTGATAGATGGGCCAAGCTCAGAAGTAATCCAAGAAGAAATCATCGAGGCAGAGGTCGGGATTGAGACACTACCCGGACTTTTTACAAATACTATTCCTGACATTCTACTTAGGAGCACCAAATATCAATCGGCAGCCCTAGCTGGTAGCGAAGGGCTCGTCGGAGCTAATACCAAAGATCCGTTTGATGCGATGGTGAATATATTTTGTACTATGTTGACTGAGGATCAAATCCGCACCACAACCGGCACTGGTTTCTTTATCGATCCAGATGGCATCATCCTCACCAACGCTCACGTAGCTCAATTTTTATTACTAGAAGAAACTAATGATTTTGGTGAAGTGAAGTGTGTTGTCCGTAGTGGCAATCCGGCTTCACCTCAATACGAGGCAGAGTTGTTATACATTTCTCCGGCTTGGATCCAGGCAAACTCAAAAATACTAAGCACCGCAGTGCCAATGGGTACTGGCGAACGTGACTACGCTCTCTTGTATGTGACCAAGCGAGTGGACGATAGCCCACTGCCCACTGCCTTCCCCGCCCTTGGTTTTGATACTAGTCTATTGCCTCTTTCTACCCGCAACGACTTAGTACTGGCTGCCGGCTATCCAGCCGCTCCCTTACTTCGAGACGGTCCAAGTGCAGACTTAATCCCCCGAAAGGCCACCACGACCGTCTCAGAGCTCTACACCTTTGGTTCTAACCACGCCGACGTGTTTTCTATCAGAGGCAGCGAAGTTGGAGCAGAAGGTTCTTCGGGTGGTCCGGTTTTAAACGCTAAGGGCGACGTGATCGGTATCATTGTTACCCGAGGCGACGACAGTACCGACGGTACTGGTAGCCTACGCGCCATTACCCTTTCTCATATTGAACAAACAATCCTGCAAGAAACTGGCTTCGATTTAACTCGAAACCTTAGTGGAAACCTAAGCTATCGAGCGGACGTATTTGCTGAAACAATGTCTCCTTTCTTGTTGGCCATTTTGCAACAGGCAAACTAGAACGAAGTAAAACAGCCCGGCACCTTTGGTGCCAGGCTGTTTTTTATTATCCCTATACGATAGTCTTCGTATAAATAGTCTGCGTTGGATAAGCAAACCCGATTCCCAAATCCGCAAACCGCGACATCAACTCAAAGTTGAAAGCTTGTTGAATATTTAGATATTCCGTATAGTCGGCTGATTCTATGAAGTAGACCACTTCAAAAATAAGCGCTGAGTCACCAAAGCTAGTGAAGTGGACCCGGTTCAGTCTGCCTCGTTCTAGGGCCTCAAAGATATGATTCACGATATCAGGCACTTGATGGACCAAGTCTTGCGGAGTTTCGTAAGTAATACCAAACTTAGCGACAACTCTTCGTTCTTGCATTTTTTTAAAGTTTTGTACCCGAACCGATGTGAGCTCCGCGTTTGACACTACCAACTCCTCACCCTGAAGCGTCCTAATGCGGGTAGTTTTGATACCAATTTTTTCTACTGTCCCTGAGTCTGTACCAATCACAATAAAGTCCCCTATCCTAAATGGCTTGTCGAAGTAGATGGAAAAAGAAGCAAACAAATCACTCAAGACTCCCTGCAAAGCAAAGGCAATCGCGATACCACCAATACCGAGCCCGGCCACTAATGAAGTAACGTTTATACCTAGGTTAGACAAGATAAACAACCCACCCAGAAGCCAAAAAGCAATCCGGGCAATTAAAGTCACCAAATCAGAAATAGTGGCTGAATTAGAATCCAATTTTCCGTCGCCATCCTCATCTTTTTCAATAAATTTGGTGGTGAAATAACTCAAGAAACCTGTCGCTACCTCAATCGCCTGCCAAACCACCACGAAGTAGAAAGCGACATCCATCAATTTTTCTACCCCCGTCGAAAGGGTAAAAAACTGTAAGCTGGCGTAAAGAGCGACTAACGTATACACCCAAGCGCGAATACTTTGAATCATTTCAACCACCACGTCGTCAAAATTGCCTGAAGTTTTGTTGGTTAGTTTTTTGGCGTTGTGTAACACCACTCGCCGCAAGAACCAAAACAAGAAGGTCAATCCGACAAACACAATCGCAGCTAGTACCGACTTAGAGAAGTCTATCTCCCCAAAAAACGGTACAAAATAGGTCATTTCTGGCAAAAGTGCCGAAATTACGTTGGCTGAAAGATTATCAAACATGATCTGAGATTTATCTAATACATCTCTACCCTACCAGATTACTAGTGGAGACTCAAACATTGGCCACGCAAATAAAAAGCCGCCAGCGAAGCTGGCGGTTTTTGCGATTTCAAATTATTGAGTTGGGGTACTAGTTGGTTCAGAAGTTGAAGTAAAATTCTCTTCCACCTGAATTACGCTAGTTGAGGCGGTTGTGGTTGGTCTGTCTATTATTGGAATCTCCATTTCTGGATTCGAGCTTAGTTCTATTAACCTAAGGACATCATCAGCTAAAGCTTTAGCTCCCTCTGCAACCGTTTTGAAGGTTTGATAGTCTTGAGTTGCGGGTAGAGTTGTTTCCAACAAAGTGATGATTTCTGCCTGAGCAAAACTAATCTTGGCCAGCGCCTCTAGGTCGGTCAATCCAGCTAGGAGGACGTCAATTTTGGCAAGTCTCTGCTCCAGATCGGTCACCATCGCTTCACGATTAACTTCCTTTTCAGAGTCGGTCAATACTAATGGAATGAGAAATTCTATATCTACTGTTTTGATCACTTCCAACTCTGTCATGTATACAATTAGCCTTTGGGTTCTTTGTACAATCACTACTAACTGTTCCCTGGCTACGAGTTCATCCTCTTGAGCGGTTTCGATTGTCTGTTGTAAGGCTCGGTTAATGTCTTCGGCTCGACGTGATACATCGATCAATTCTTCGGCTGGGGCTAGTTTTCCGAGAGCTTTAAGTAGCTCGTAGATTCTGGTTGTATTTAGTTCTACTCTAGCCATCAACTTGACGTAGGATGGCAAACTGGAAGAAGCTGACGATTCACTATCTTTGGCTCGAGACTCATCAATCGCGCTAGCTATTAGGTTGATTGGTCGAATTTTTAGTTCAGAGTCTTCAGCCAAAGCGATATTGTCTTCCTCTCTTAAAGAGTTAGACTGTACCTCAAGCGTAGAATCTAGGGCGATAGAAGCAATGGTAGCAGCGTCTTCATCCCAACTTCGCAACTCCTCAATCTCCTTCTTAGCGCTAGTTGTGTGCTCTCGTACGGCCTCAGCCACTTCTGCCTCGGCTTCTTCGGTCAAACGTCCTTCTCTAGCCAACAACCGAGCTTCGGCAATCCGTCGGTTAAGTCGTTCGGTTTCCCATTCGACTTTTTGGTAGGTGTCAAAAGTAAGAGTACTGATTATTTCTTCATTAAACTGCACCTTAACTGCATAAAGAGCGTCGCCAGGGACTGCTCGCTCGGCCACAAAAGGAACCACCACTAGGATGATCGCCGCCATAGCCGCTGAGTATTTAAATATATGAGAAAATGGGACTTTGAAAGTAGCAAAAGCTTCAGTGAATTGCGGCAATCCTGCAACTTTCTTTTGGCGAACGTTAGTTTTGGCAGTCTTTAGCTCCGCTGGCAAAGGATGATACTCCATATAAGAAACCACCCGCTCTCGCAGTTCACGCTTTTCTGCCGCCTGTAGTTTTACAGAGTTGGCTTTTTTATTTAGCTGTTCGGTGAATCTTTTCATGTTATATGTTTTTTCTTTTTGCCAAACGGCGTACTTCGGCGTATTCGTCTTGTGCTTCAATCTTTTGGCGGAGCAATTTTAGTCCTCGGTGGATCCGGACTGAGATCACGTTTTCGCTTTCTTCTACCAGCTCGCTGATTTCTTTTGGTCCGAGTTGGTCTACAAAGCGAAGAATGATCACTTCTCGGTATTGGTCGGGTAGTTCTTCTAGTAAGTCAAAAGCTTTTTTGCCATCAATCGTGGCCGCCAATACTTCGGCGGTACTTTCCGACAGTTCGTCGAACGAACCTTCATCTACCCCGTCTAGTTCGAGCAAGGCGTCGAGGGAGCCTTCTTTTCGTTTACGGTATTCATCAATAATTAGATTATTGAGAACTTTGTATAAAAATGGACGAAAAGAGTCTACTTCGTAGCCTTCCCTGAGATACGACCAGACCTTAGTAAAGGTGTCGTGAACTAAGTCAACGGCCTTTTCGCGATTACTCACTCGAAGCAAAGCGTGTCTAAATAAGGCATCGTTAAATTCCTCGAAAGCGTTCAAAAATCGCGCTTCGTGGTCACTTACTTTGTCGGTATTTTCTTTTCCAACCATGTAAGAACCATTATATACGTAGACGGACGAAAAGCCGACATCTTACCGGACAATTACCAAAATAGGACTTATTAAACAACTTTTGGCAAAAGTCCTTTACAAATAAATTTTTTATGGAATAGTGTGTTTTGACCTGTGCTCTTTGGAGAAGTTTAAATGAAACACTCACTTAAATTAATTGTTTTCCTGGTTTATTCTTTTATTACTTTTTTGGTCGGCCTGTCGTTTGGCTTCCAAAATGGCTCGCCCACTATAGTCGAGGCAAAGATTTATTCAGTTTTATGCAATGATATTGAGTCGCCCAACCCGCCACTAATTAGGCCCGGTGGCGACTACCAAATCTAAACTGAACGAATCCAACCGAACTCGGACATTTATTTGTCCGAGTTCTATTATTTAATCGCTTTTATCTTTTCGATAAGTTCAGGAAGCGCCTCTACTAAAAAGTGGTTTTTGTCTTCAAGAGTCACCAGTTCAGCTTCGGGAATAGCTCTGCTTAAGGCTTCGGCGTGTTCATAAGGTACCACGAAGTCATCCTTTGAGTGAATTATTATTACGCTTTCTGCTTTTTCTGAGATCACACTCACCTTCTCTGGCTCTATAAGGAAATCGCCGCAGTCTTTGTCAGAAAAACCTGGCAAACGGTAAGCTCCGGCCATCAATATGACCGCTTTAGACTTTAAAGGCATTTCATTTTCACTAAAATACTTAGCCAAAAACATCGCACCGAGAGAACAGCCGATTAAAATTACTCCTTCATCCAAGAATTCAAAGTGCCGCTCAAACCAAATCTTCCATTCAATAAACTTGGCGTTTTGCTTATTGGGCATTGGTGGCATTATCACATCGTAACCAGCGCCCAAATCATCGGCAAAAGTACTAGTCCATTTTTTACTGCTGTATATATGGCTGTGTGCAGGCAAATGCCACAAAGGGGCAGTTTTTAATCTCTCTAAAAAATCTTCTTGTTTTTCAAATGATTCCCCGCCATGAATATAAAATACCTGTTGTTTTTTCATATTTAAATTTTAGAACCAATCATTTTTCTTAAAGTACCAAACTCCTAATGAGACCGCCCCGATCACCACGGCAATAACAAATTCGAAAGCGTATGGTTCGTCGGCAAATGGTAACGGTACGTTCATACCGTACAAGGAAGAAATCACGGTTGGTATAGTGAGCAGAATAGTTAGTACAGTGAGGGTCTTGATGCGGGCGTTTAGATTATTGGTTAAGATTGCTTCCGAGGCGTTGCGGACGTTTTGGATCGTCTTCAACAGCATTCTAGCCGAATCTACCACCTGTTCGTTGTCGATCCTTAAGTCATCGATTGATGCTTTGTCGTCTTCAAAAATTTGTACATATTTGCCGCCAGCAATTTGCTGGAGAGCAACGTTGGTCGGCATTACCGCCGCCACCATATCGTTGAGCTTGTGTTCGTAATTTACAAACCTAACAATCTCTTGATTACTAATCTTACGTAGTTTAACTCTATCGCGATGGACTGATTTTCGTAGACTTATAAGTTGTTTCTCGAAGGAAAAAGTGATTTCTTCCATCATTTGAATAAATAATTTAGCCTTTTGAGTAGTGAATACCGGTACCTTTCCGTTAAGTAAGGGTTCAAATTGAGGCACAGCTCTTTGGGAAACAGTCAGCACAAACGCCTCCCCTATCACGATCAGAAGTGGTGCGGTGTCTATGTCTTCTGCCTGTTCATTAAATGGGTATCTGGTGAAAAAATACGAAGCACCGCCAGAACGCTCCAGCCGAGGAACCTCAAAAAAGTCTTGCGCGTCCTCGAGAATATCCATGTCCAACAATAAGCGCTTGGCTAAACCCTCCAATTCTTCATCGGTTGGAGACTCTACATGGATCCAAACACCGTTTCTAAGCTCAGAAATATCCTTAAGCGTGTCATCTTTTACAGTCCTAAAATAATAGTTAATCATAACTTAAATTTATATTATGTTATCACACAATCTTAACCGCTGATTTCAAAAAGGCCCGGCTTAAGCTAGGTCTTTTTGAAATTGTCAGGGAGCCGGGAATCGACCTGACGGTCACCAAGCTATTTTGTTTCGTTCCAATCACAAATTAGCAAGTGCCGCGGGACGCGGCTCATTCATGCGCTATCTTTCCTCACATCATTCCGCCGTTTGATTTCGGGCAAAGACAAAGCAGTTTGCCTTCTCCCACCCTTACATAACAAAAACCTAGCAGAAGCTAGGCTTTTATTAAAATGTCGGGGAGCCGGGAATCGAACCCGGACCGCTCGGTCCCAAACCGAGTACACTACCACTATGCTACACCCCGAGTGAGAAAATAAATGGACATTTAATTACATTTACTTTCCGAACGAAGGGTGCAAGCTTCTACTTACACCCCTTGTAATACTAATGAATCACTCTGCATGATCTAATCCCTCTGATCACTCAGACAGAATGCTCAAAGTCCGCAAAATATAACATCTATATGAAAATAATGCGAGGGGTTTAGAACCCTAACTACCGATATTTTGTTCAAGGATTTTAGTAACCAGTTCGACATCTTTATCTGTCACAGAATTCCCTTGGTCGTGGGTTGTGGTCTCCACACATACCCAGTTGTAAGAAAAGGTTACCGTGGGATGGTGATTCAGCTCATCTGCCACCGCTGCAATCTTACCAACAAAAACTCTTACCTCTGCGTAATCTGTAAATTCAAACTTTCCTACCAACTTATTATCAACTAATGACCATTTATCACTTTTTTTTAGTAATTCTCTAATTTTGTCTTCCATAGTTATAATTATATATTAAATATGTTTCACGTGAAACATCTGACTCCTTGTTACACATGAAACATTTGTACATATTTAAGACAACTGTTAGCTACTCCTTTCCGTGAGGAATTAACCAAAAATCACGTTTTGCAAGTATTTTACTTTAGCATACTTTTCACGTGGAACAATTCGGATCGCTATTACGTCAATTTCCCAGTCACCTTGGTAGTTATTTTCCAAAATCCAGCTTTCAATCGCTCTATTGAGTCTTTTAATCTTTGCATAATGGACATTTTCCTCTGGTCTCCACGTTCCCTGAGCAACGGCCTGTTTTAACTTAGCTTTTGTTTCATATGAAACGGTCTTAACTTCGATAAACCGCATTTTGTCTGTTCCACGTGCAACGACATCTATCTCACCCCATTTCTTAAGATAGTTTAACTCTAATACTGTAAAACCCTTACTTTCTAAGTATTTAGCCGCAATTTGCTCGCCGTAGGCACCGACTTGGTTATGTTTACCCTTTTTTTCTGTTTGTTTCATGTGTAACGTTTCATATGGCACCTCATTTGGATTGTCTGAGTGAAATACCCTTTATAATAAACCTCTAACTTAAAGGACACTTTTACTTTAACACTGTGGTTTTGTCCTTTATCCACATATCCCCTTAGTTATCCCCAGTTTTGAGCAGGGATTACCCATTTGCAGCCCAAACTTCTACGCAGTACCTTTGCCTAAACTCTATATTGTAACTAGGCAAAAATATTGCGGTTAATGAAGTTGACTCAGGTTCTCCGGTTTATTTCGTTGCTAGTAAGTTTTGGCCGCCACCGCCAGACCGAAGCATTTAGTATTGTGCTCGGTATTTTATTATATATGTGCGGCCAGGGGTAATCGAAACCCCGACTGATCCTTGGCAAGGACCCGTTATACCACTTAACCATGGCCGCCTATGATTTAGACAATTCTTTAGTAGCTAGTTCAACCCAACGATTGAGCTTGCACTTCAAAACTGTGCTCCCGATTATAGTATTTCCCACGCCATGATGCAACGTTCGTTTGGTCGAATTACTCTGAATAACTTGATTCTTGTAGAACTGAGAATAAGGAATACCGGTGGATTTGTGCCACTTTTTCATACAGACTTCTTCTTTTAGGTCTGGGTACAGCAACAGCCAAAAATGAATCCGGGTCCTTTCTAGACCCATATACTCTTTAACAAAGCGGATAAACACCTTGTGGGCTTCAATATTACTGGTAGAAAACCTAATCACCCTTTCGGCTTTTAAATCTCCCTCACCAACGTAAAGCATGAGGCCGGCAATAAAGAGCGGGTCTTTTTTGTAATGTTTGTATTCAGTTTCGGCTGAACGAACCGCCTCGCTATAGCGAGTAGAACGTTCGGTGGTGCGGGCTTTGTTAATCAACTTGAGACGTTTGGCGTTTTCTGTACCGGCTCGCTTCAGGTTTTGCTTAGTCACTTGGACCGAAAAAGCCTTATCTTTCAACCATAATGAGGCAGTAGACTTAGAAATATCGCAGTACCGGGCTATCTCTTCTAGCGTGAAGCCACGCTGGCGCAGGCTCAATACTTGGTTATATTTATCTTCATTTCGAACCATATTGTGTGTATATTATATACTAATTACATATGTTCGATTTAGTTAACCCACAAATCTGTTACAATGGTTCAATGAAACTACCATCAACTCTGAACGTCACCGAACAAACCATCGATATTTCTAACCTCAATCAGAAACAAACTAACTACTATCAGACCTTGGCCAAAGAATTAACCGCTAAATACAACAAGGCGGGGGAAGGGAGGAAGATTTTTACCCTTAGTGGACCGGCTGGTTCGGGTAAATCTGTAGTTTCTGCCATTATTGAGCATATCTTTAAAGAAAGTGACTCTAGATTTCAGTTTTTGAACGTTGGCTTAGACGCTTTTCACTTGAGTAACGCGGACTTAGCCGAAAAGGGAATGCTGGACGTAAAGGGTAGATACGACACCTACGACACGGAACTTTTGTTTGCTAAGTTGTCTGAATTCAAGAAGGGCGAGGCGGTTTTGTTCCCGATTTACTCCAGACTCGATCATCATCCAATCCCTGACCGGCTTCCAACTGCCAACGAAAACATCCTCCTGCTTCTAGAAGGCCAATGGCTACTTCGAGATCAGCCTGAATGGACGGCGCTCCGAAGTCTCAGCTCACACAACTACGAAGTATCCGGCCCAATCGACGAAATGAAAGAAAACATAATCCATAGACACGTCGCCGGAGGACGAACAAATGACGAAGCTTTAAGTTTCTACACCAACAGTGACCTACCCAATACTGAAGAAATAGCCAAAAAAAGCGTCGTATCCGATGGAAGAGTGTTGTTTTACAAGGATATTATCTAATCAATTATTTTTTGTAATCGGTATCTTTTTAAGATAATTTCTTAAAGGACATTAGGCAAAATGTTACCCCCAAGAGCTTGTCCTTTAGAATCAATATTGTGATATAAATTAAGTATTGGAGGTCGCCCCATTAGGGGCGACCTCTTTTGTATACAAATTAAACACTTATAAAAAAACTTATTATGCAATTCAAAAATATATTAACCAGCTTCGCCTTAGCGGCAGTATTGGCGGTTCCTTCAGTTTCGTCAGCCATGACGACTGAAAAAACGAATGATTCCCTGGCAACCATTAACCAACTAATTGAACTAGCCCAGTCAATGCTGAGTGAAGTATCGTTGGATACAGTAAAAGCCAGCCCTCTTACTAGCGGTTCTATAGTCCTGAACGACGCAAACCGAGATGGCTCAGTCAACCAAGACGACTTGGCTTATATAAATGAAGCAGTCACCGGACCAGTTGCCGGCACTGATTATTCTAGTGCTGACATTAATGGTGACGGAAAAATCGACAAGAAAGACTTTTTCGCCCTGCGAACTCATTTCAAGAATGCTGACGATTACGTAAATGTCTATGATTCACCAACAATTGGCGCTGGTTGGACTATCGTCCCGGCCGATGGAGTTATCGATGAAAAAGATGAAAACGCTCTTAAATTTGCCCTTTATGTGTACGCCGTAAACAACGATAATTACGCTTTGTATGCAGACTATAACTTTGATGGAAAAGTAGACCAAAAAGACGCAGATATAATGCTTGATTATATTGAAAACGGAGCTCCAGAAGTACCTACAGTGAAGCCAGCAGCTGTAGCACCTACGGTAAAAAGTATTTCCCCAAACCGAGTTGATACTGGAGCTGGAACAAAAGTAAAGATCACTGGTGACCTTGAGGGACTTCACTCATTGGTACTAAATGGAGCCAAAGCACGTACTTATATCATCGCAGACTTTGAAGGTGACTCATCAGAAGTAGAAATCGTAATCCCAGATAACGTGGTGATTGGAGACTACAACGTTCAACTATTGTTCCTTAGTCAACCGAACTCAATCGACGGAGGTACAATAACTGTGTTCGATTCTTCGCCAGACGCGCCAGTGGTTAAAGTGAGCTTCCCGAGAACTGAGCTAGCTGCTGGAACAACTAATGCTAACCTGATTGTATCAACCGACATTGCGGCTAAGTGTTCATACAGCAAAAATGCTGGTACAGCTTACACATCAATGACTCCGTTCTCAGTCAATGGCGTCGGAACAGATGAAAACATCTACTTCCAATCTGTATCAGGACTACAAAAAAACGTACAAATCAACTACTACGTTAAGTGTAAGCCTTCTGCAGGAGCAGTAATGATGACTGATCACGTGATCAAGTTCTCAGCTGGAAAGGTCTCTTAAGGAGATAAGCAGAGAAGAAAAAGCCCCGAAAGGGGCTTTTTGGTTGGCTGAAAAGTCCTGTATTAATTATTTAAGAATCGCCGACGATCTCTTCACCAATTATGCCAATCCAGCCAGCTGGACCAACCACTGCTGAGTGGGGAGTGTTGGCGGGGATATCTAGGCGCTTGGTCGCGACAATTTCTTTCTTTTCACCAGCTACGGTAAAAGTTATTGAGCCGTCGGTGACAAAGATAGAGACCTTTCCTTGGTGAGAGTGTTCTTCGTAGACCGTACCGGCCGGGTCTTGGTGTTCGTAGACTGAAGTAAATCCTTCGTCCTCTAGCTTTTGTATATATCTTTCTGAGAGTTCCATGTGGTTTGATTGTATCAATTTACCTAGCAAAAAGAAAAGCCGTCATACAGATAGCTTTTCTGTAGAACGACTTATTATTCTAAGACACAACCGAGCTTAATCGCGTTATCTTCTTCTGGAATACCATATCTAAATGGCTTTGCTCCTCTAGGAGAACATCCTTTTCTAAGGCAACTAGCATACCGATCCCTACGTTTTTCAACTAGTCTTACGGCTGATTGGGCTACTTTAGAATCTTTTGCAGTCAAGCACAAGACCATCATATCCCCAAAAACGATTGGCCCTCCACACCAAGTGCAATGTATTAACTTTTCTTCTAAACACTCGAGACAGTGATACGGCTGGCCATCTTTGGCTAACGGTACCGACTTAACCCTATTGGCTCCTCCGTACCTAATCACCCCTTTTAGCTTGGTTTTATGACCGCACTTTGCTTGATAAGTAAATCGTAAGTGTGTAAATACTGACTCTAGTAGAATAGCCAGCTTGTTAAGAACCTTCATTAATGTACCTCTATAGATAATTGCTGAAACTAGGTACAGTAAACGTTTAATTATTATAATAGTCAAGTCTGACAAAAGACGAATTGCCCTTTGCACACATAAACCGCTCTTGAAAACGGTTTTTGTTTACTTGTTTGTGGTCACAAGTTACTAAGTATAATCCAGTACTGCGTACTGATTCTACTAAGTACTTTCGACCCAGACTCGACTGTTTTCTCCCTAGGGCGAGGAAGAAAAACATGTCTCTGTCTTGCGCAAAGGCACGAAAGCAAAGCCGTTTGCTTTCTAAAACAAAGACGCAATCCTTCAAGGATTGCGTCTTTGTTTTACCTTTGTGCACCTGCCAGGACTCGAACCTGGAACGACTGATCCGAAGTCAGTTATGATATCCATTTCACTACAGGTGCAAATGAGTAAGTAAATGGAAACTGGTTTACATTTAACTTACGACATGCCACATCAGCAAGCTTTGCTTACAGGTGCTTCTGGTTTCTTCGGTGCGCAACATCATACGTCGAAAATTAAGAAAAAGCAATGGTTCTTTGGTATAATGATCGCATGTCTATAAAACCTAAATGTGATAAGTGCCAGGAAGAGTTAACAGATTTTGGAGGTATTTTATTTAGCCCACCAAACGAAGAATCTAAAGTAACAAAATACCACTTATGCCAATCATGTTGTGCAAAGCTAGAGTCTGAACTTGAAATATAAGCGTATCCTATTTATTTTTGCTAGAATAACACCATGCAGATAAAACCCTCCGATATTCCGACTGAAGTACAACAAGTAGCCGAGACTCTTGAAAAGGCTGGCTTTGAAGCCTACTTGGTTGGAGGGTGTACCCGCGACTTATTTCTTGGCAAAACACCCAAAGACTGGGATTTCACCACTGACGCTCATCCTGAACAAATTCAGGAACTTTTCCCAGACAATTATTTTAATAACGACTTTGGTACCGTTGGGGTCAAAACTGAGTCTGAAGATCCAGCTCTGCATGTAGTGGAAGTAACTCCATACCGCTCTGAGGGCGAGTACAGTGACGCCAGGAGGCCAGACAGCGTAACCTTCGGTGTTTCACTAGCAGAAGACCTAGAAAGGCGTGATTTCACCGTTAATGCTCTAGCTTATCGGGTTTCTACCGGTGAATTAACTGATTCATTCGGAGGAATGGAAGACATCCAAGCTAAGCGCCTAAAAGCTGTTGGAAACGCAGATGAACGCTTCGCTGAAGACGCTTTGCGCATGATGCGAGCAGTTCGACTAGCCGCTGAGCTAGACTTCGTCATAGAAAGCGACACCATGGCGGCCATTAGCAAGAATAGCCAGCAATTAAGCCGTATTTCTATTGAGCGTGTCGCCCGCGAGTTCTTGCGCACCATTAATTCTCCAACTCCAATGCAGGGCATTATTTTTATGGAAAAGCTTGGCCTGTTGGAACTATTTATCCCCGAGCTACTAGCTGGCATCGGCTGCGAACAAGGGGGAATTCACCAATACGACGTTTATGAGCACAACTTGCGGGTACTGCAGGCCGCCGCGGATAAAAATCATTCACTAGCCATGCGTTTGGCTGGACTATTTCATGATATTGCCAAGCCAGAGACCAGGAGAACTGGTGGTAAAAACAAACACTATACTTTCTTTGGACACGAAGTAGTAGGAGCGCGTGTGGCCAAAGTAATAATGGAGCGTTTGAAGCTGCCCCGAGAACTAATTGATGAAGTGGTGGCACTAGTGCGTTGGCATATGTTTTTCTCAGACCCAGATGAGATCACTCTGGCGGCCGTCAGACGAACGATAGTTAGAATCGGTGAGAATCACATCGATGATCTGTTAAATCTGCGGGTGTGTGACCGAATCGGTATGGGCCGGCCCAAAGAACAGCCATTTAGGTTCCGGAAGTACAAAGCGATGGTAGACGAAGCTCTGCGAGACCCTATTTCTGTAAAAATGCTCAAGGTTAATGGCGACCAGATCATGGCCATGAGTGATGAGAAGCCAGGACGCAAATTAGGTTATGTTTTGCACGCTCTTTTAGAGGAAGCGTTGGATGATGCTAGCAAGAATACGGCTGAATATATGGAAAGTAGGGCCTTAGAACTACTAAAATTGCCCGAGGAAGAGCTCAAAATGCTGGCCGAAGCAGGTAAGAAACGCCAGGCTGAAGAAGAAGCTGCGGCTCTGAAGGATATTGCTAGGGAACATAGGGTTGTTTGAGCAAAGGAGGCCAAGGGCCGACTATTGGCGCCCTGATTTTCAAGGAGTAAAATGACTATGAAAATGTAAGTACTCTTGGGGAGGGTCGAGAAAAGTGTTTATTGAAAGTAACGCCGATAATTTGCTCTAGGGAATGAGCAAATTACTGGCGTACATTCGCAATAGGCCGTTTCGGCCTTTGCTCATGCATAAAAAAAGCCTGAAGGAATCGGGAGTCGATGTTGTATCAACTGCCGGTGCCTTCAGGCTTTGTGTTCGAGCTTTCTTTTTGTGAATTATGTAATCCAAGTTGGCGCTTATCTTAAGCTAACCATGTCCGAAGCTCTACGTTGTAGAGATTAATTTTTGTGACACTTATATCTAGTTGATGTTGGTGTCTTAATCTCATTGTGGGGGTGGGATGTTATGAACGTTTTGAGTGTAAGGATATCTCTATCCTTGGAGGTAATACTCAATTGTGTTTTGGAAGATCTCTTTAAGGGTTGCTTCCAGGGAGTTGGAGAGGAAATATTTTCCTGTTCAATTCTCTGGAAGTAACTGCTCGCCCTTTCTGGGCCTACCAACAATATACTCTTCCTTAAGGACACGGTAAAGGACAGAGCTGGGGATAACTGTCCTTTATATCTTACTCTTGACTAAATTGTGTTTCGTGTTGTTTGTATCGTTGCAATGAACCTTATATTTCAACGCTTAATTCAATAGAAACGGGGCAATGGTCAGAACCCATCACCTCGGGGTGGATACTAGCTTTATTCACAATCGACATCAGGGATTGGCTAGCCATCACATAATCAATCCGCCAGCCAACGTTTCTTTCTCTCGCTCCACCAAAGTGAGACCACCACGTGTACAGTTCTTGAGTGTCTGGATAGGAGTTCCGCAAAGTATCGACAAAGCCTTTTTTCGTCATCGCATCGAATCCGGCTCGCTCTTCAGTGGTGAAACCTTTCTTACCGACATTTGGTTTTGGTCGAGCGAGGTCGATTTCTTTGTGAGCCACATTGAAGTCCCCACAGAAAATCACCGGCTTCTCTTTTTGCAGACGATTCATATATTCGAGATACGCCGGATCCCACTGTTGTCGCATCGGGATTCGCGAGAGGTCATCTTTAGCATTTGGTGTATAAACAGTACTTATATAGAAGGGCTCAAACTCAATGGTAAGAACTCGGCCCTCCTTGGCAGTGTCGCCATAGTCATCTTCAAGTTTATATTTTGCCACAATATCCTCAGGGAGACCGTTAATGACCGCTTCTGGAGCATGTTTGGTGAAAATAGCCGTGCCAGAATAGCCTTTTTTCTCCGCCGAGCACCAATACTGCTCATAATCTTCATATAATGAGGCCATGGTTTCCTCAACTTGGTCTGGTTGAGCCTTAGTTTCCTGTAAACAAAGCACATCAGGTTGGTGTTTAGAGAGAAATGGCCCCAACAAACCCTTTTTCTCCACCGCTCGAATCCCATTAACATTCCACGAGTATATTTTCATATTATTAAGAGTATATCAGAGCTAGACATAGTCTTATTTCATAAATTGACCCTTTTGTGTTGACTTGTTTCTAAAAATGTGCTATTGTTAGATAAATTAGTCCTTCCGGAGTTCGAGTTCCAATGGAACAAAATATCGTGGTTTTTTTACAGCTTGTCCTTGTCGCATATTTCATGTCGGTAGGTTTCGGCATGATTGTGGGGCAGGGCCGAGGGGTGGCGTGGGTAAACCGCCAGTGGCGATCAGTTGTCGCTTGGTGCATCCGCACCCCCATAAACCTTCTCGGTGAACTACTGCGAGCAATCGCACGGAGGATCCGATAAAGATAACAGCGCATGTTTATACACAACATGCGCTTTTTGTATTTTGGTATACTTAAACTCATGAAAATACTAGCGGAATTAAGTGAAGGTTCCACGAGTATATTTTCATATCTCTCAGTTTACCGCATTACCCAAAAACTTCGAGTCTTTGACGAGTAATAAATATTGACAACCGAATATTTTATCACATACTATGAGCAGACAGTATAAATCAAGGAATAACTATGAAATCAGATTTGTTCGAAATAAAAATTAGTGAAAGTCTCTCACTTGTAATGCCTAATTTGGCTCGTGCTTCAGAAATATTCAGTCTCATAGATGAAGATAGGGTTCACCTGCGAGAATGGCTTCCTTGGGTCGACTCTACTACAACTGTAGAAGCTTCTCGAAATAATCTTGCGGAACGAATTGATGGTTTTGGTAAAAAGAAACAAGCCTCTTTCTTCGGAATCCTAGATGGAAAGATTGTCGCATCTGTTGGCTTCATAAGTTTAAATGACAACCGGGGAGAGATCGGTTACTGGCTACTTTCAAAGTATGGTGGTAAGGGGCTTATGACTTTCTTTGTAAAAGCTTGTGTAGAGTATGGCTTCAATAATCTTGATTTAAACACAATTGTAATTAAATGCGCTGAAGGGAATACTAAGAGTGCCGGTGTTCCCAAAAGGCTTGGTTTTACCCAAACTGAAAAAACTGAGCCTGAGCGTATCAGGAACGGTAACAAACACTCTACACTCGTCTTTTCTCTAATCAGGGGAAATTGGTCAAAATAAGACTTCCTTAGAACCACCTACTTACAGGGGGTTCTTTTTTATGTAAAAATTCCAACTTCATACCAGACGAGTAGTGTTAGAATTAGGTACCTTTGGGGGCTTTTCTCGTTAACCGTGTAAGTCCATTTTTCGGGGTGATGTCCGAACAATTGCTTGGTTTTTTGTTGCCTTTTTTTTCAAAAAGAGTATCCTGGGCCTGGTTATAGTTACTTATAAGGTCTTTGTTGTGAAAATTTTCTCAAAGGTTTATGCGGCGTCTTTATTTTTGGGTATTATTATCGGATTGTTCTATCCGGCGAATATATCTACCTGGATACCTTCGATTGTGCTCGTGTTGTGCTTTTTCTTTGTAGAACTTTATGGTTTTTGGGGGTTACGTAATAGTTGGTCTAAGCACCGGATAGTCCCCCATATGTGGTACACAATTCCGGTTACGTTTTGGTGGCTGGGAATCCATTTAGGTCTTGGTAATGTTGGGAGTATTTTTATATACTTAGGTTTAGCAATCAGCTAAACTGTAAACCGACAGATAAAACGCTTGGCTACGGCTGAGCGTTTTTATTATGAAAGTTTGAGCGTCTACCGGTACAGCTGAGCAAATGGTTACTTATTAATATATACTTAACGATACATTCGCTAATACAATATTATAATTATGGAGAAAAAACACATTCCAGTAGTACTCGGAACAGCCCGAATAGACCGAAAGTCTGACCGGGTAGCTGCAGCAGTAAAAAACATCATTGAAAGTATGGATGGCTTTTCTTCTGAGGTCGTTGATGTTAGAGACCACGTTAAAGAGGCGGTTACCTTACCACCCTGGGGAGAAGGGGGAGCGGACAAAAACCCCACAACCTGGAAAGAAATAGTAAAAAAATCTCAAGCTCTAGTTTTGGTTGTGCCAGAATACAATCACAGCTTCCCGGGAGAACTAAAGCTTCTGCTTGATTCTCTGTGGAGCGAATATAACGGAAAGGCCGTGGGGATAGTCGGAGTTTCTGCTGGAACGTTTGGTGGAGCAAGAGTCATCGACCACATTAAACCCGTACTAATAGAACTAAAACTGCACCCGGTTAGAGAATCGGTCAACATCTCAAAAGTGGCCGAGGCGGTTGGTGAAGACGGTTCATTCGTCAGTGCGGAAACAAACGAGAACGTCGAGAAAATGATAAAGGAAATATCTAACGTCTCGACAGCCCTGTCTACAATCAAAAAATAACCATACCGGAAGCAGTGCTTCCGGTATGGTTATTTTTATTGAGCTAATCCTTACTCTCTACTTCGTTTAAAGCAATCTAGGCATTTTAGGTTGCTAGTATCTCGGGGACTGAAGGGAAGTGATGTAATTGAGCCTCCACAACCAGCACACTGCCAGTTTCCGGCAATTTTTTTCTTCTCACCGGGGGTGACAGTTGTTGCGTCAGCACTAAAACCATCATCTGTCATTGGCTCGCTAGCCAAGCCCGCGTCTTCTGGAATATCGCCCAGAGCTTCGTTAACAGTATTCATTTCTGGGGGTGGACTGCTTTGTTTGTTATTGCTCTTACTCCAACAGGTCCGGCAAGTGAGTCCGGTCTCGCTTCTAGGCATAAATGGCAACTCTGTGATTTGTCCGCCACAGCCACTACATTTCCAATTTCCTTGATGCATAATTTAATACTAATTTATTTAATGAAATACAGTATACATTATTAGACCTTTGCCACGTAACCGGACTTACTTTGCAATATCTCTACAATTTCATGCTCAGAATCCCTTGTGTTTATGTGTAGATATGCTTTAATGTTGGTACGAAACGGCTCTCCTCTAGGACGTTGTAGAAGACGGATCAGACGAAGTAAAGTTTTGTAGTTAAAAATAAAAGTAAACAATATATATGAAAGGTTCAATTGTACGAAAGCGAGACGAAGGTTACGGATTTATCAAACCAGAAGAAGGAGACAAGGATGTGTTCTTCCACGCTTCAGCTTTAGTAGATATCGATTTCGATTCTCTAAATGAAGGTGACGCAGTAACATTTGATATCGAAGAAGGGCCCAAGGGTCCTGCTGCTGCAAACATTCAGAAAGCATCAGCTGCACCAGCACCAGCTGCTGACGATTCATCTGATGAAGACGCTGCTTAATCTACGTCAAAAATAAAAAGAGGCGCGAGCTAGCTCGCGCCTCTTTTTATTTTAATAAATAAAAATTCACCCAGTTGTTTACTGGTATAATATTAATACTATGCTCTTTGTATCTTTGGTACGTCACTATTTTTTATGGCATTACTCTCGTGCCTTTTCTGAAATATTTCATGTTTGGTTAAATTTCCTGTGGTTTGTGGTGCATCTTTTTTCCATCCCCCAACTTATCCGCTCTTTGTTGTCGCCATGGAAGCGAATCACTGAAGAAAGACAAAGGAGATGGAACTTTGAAGACTTTATCGGTGTGGTCATTATTGGCTTGCTTTCAAGGACCGTTGGCTTTTTGGTGCGATCTGTCATTATTATTACTGGTTTTGTTTTTCTAAAACTGACCGTTGTGTTGGGTTTTATTTTTTTTACCGCTTGGGTTGTTATGCCGGTTCTAATCATCGCCTTAATAATTTTTGGGGTGACCCTAATTGCTGCGTAATAAATTAATTTTATGAATACTCTGCAAGACAGCATAGAAAAATATGATCCGGCTATTCGGTTAGCTTCTATAATCAGCCGCCGCACAATGTCGATTCTTAGAACATCTTTTTTTGTAGTAGCTCTAATTGCATTAGCCAGTGCCTTAGCAGCAATTTATTTATTAACCGGACAATACACCCAGGTCTTGTTTGGAATAACTCTTATTTCGACCGCTCTGTGGCTCGAACATATTGCAATCTTTGCTTATCACAACAGCTATTTCTTTAGGGGGTTAAACTCCATAGTTGGCCTGGAAGACGAAACTTTCGAAGGAGCTACCTATGATGTAGCCGAGGCTGTTCTTAAAAACCCGACTGACGTAACCCTAGCTTTTTGTAGTTCGCAGTTTGGTTCTATTAGTTTGATCAGAAGTGGTCTACTTCCCGCAAAAGTCGACTCTTTCTTATCGTCCTCTCGACAGAAAATATCGGCCTCGATGGTAATGCTCCCAGAAGACGAGGTTTTTAGCTTGATTGGCTTGGGTAAGTATTTACTTACCCACGACTCTGAGTTTAAAAAAATGATTAAAGAGGGGGGAATAACTGAAGAGATTTATCTCGGCTCCCTACGTTGGGTGGTTGGCACGTACCACCAAGAAAAGCGAGGGGTACGCTGGTGGAGCAAAGACAATTTATCTAAGACAACCGGCATAGGACGTGAATGGGCGTTTGGTACCGCTTTTACTCTAGAAAAGTTTTCCCGTGACATTCGTACTACTGCCGTGTTTTCTAACCTTAGCGCCGACAGTAGCTTTGCCCTTGAAAAAGTGACCCAAATTGAATCTGCCTTGGCTCGTTCTCAATCAGCTAACGTGATGATTATTGGTGAAACCGGCGTAGGAAAAATTGACTTAGTAATGGAGGTTGCTAGACGAATGAGGGTCGGTAAGTCGCTTGATGCGATTTCTGGAAAACAAATAATCGTACTCGACACCGGACGGCTGTTTGCTTCTCACCGTGATAAGCAGTCTCTTGAGGTCACTATACACAGAATGTTAAACGAAGCTGTTCGTGCCGGAAACACAATTATAGTTATAGAAAACATCAGCCGGTTTATTGCGGAAGCAGGATCTATGGGTATATTTATACCTGAGCTTTTAGACCAGTATTTATCGCTACCGCAAATTCAATTCATTGCTACCGAAACCCCCGGGTCTTACCATCAGCACCTAGAAAACATTGGTTCATTTGTTAGACGTTTTGCTGAGGTTATGGTCGACAGCCCCGATTTGTTTGCCACAACCAGAGTACTACAAAATATTGCCCTACAACAAGAAACAAAATACGGGGTCCTTTTCACCTACGGCGGTCTACACGCCATTTCTACCTCCGCCGATCGTTTTGTGGTAGAGGGAGTAATGCCAGACAAAGCCATAGAGCTGTTGCTAGACGTTGTTGCTAAAGCTAGTGAGGCTGGTACGGCTTTAATTAACGATGATTTTGTCTACCAAGTTGTGAGCAATAAAACTGGGGTGCCAGCTGGACCAATCCAAGACTCAGAAAGAGACTTACTTCTACACCTTGAAGACAAACTTCACCAACAAGTCGTTGGCCAGCCCAACGCCATTGGTGCTATCGCTCGCACTATGCGTCGAGCCAGAGCGGGAATCCAGTCGAGTGAAAAACCAATTGGTTCATTCCTGTTCTTAGGACCAACCGGGGTTGGTAAAACTGAAACCGCCAAGGCCTTGGCTACGGTTTTCTTTGGCGGAGAAGATAAACTACAACGCATCGACATGTCCGAATACAGTGGGAGAAATTCTCTAGAGAAATTAATTGGTAACGTTGAACAAACAGGCATTCTCGGTAACATGTTACGTGAGCACCCGTACTGCGTACTCTTGCTAGATGAATTTGAAAAAGCCCACCAGTCAGTACACGATGTATTTTTACAAGTCTTAGACGAAGGAAACCTTACCGATGCTAGGGGTACAAAAATAAACGCCCGAAACTGCATTATCATTGCCACTTCAAACGCTGGTAGTCAGTTGATACTGCGCACCGTACAACAACGTAAAGAACTCGCTACTCTAGAGCAAGAAATCATAAATAATATTATTAGTGAGGGTGTTTTCCGGCCAGAACTAATCAACCGCTTTGACAGCACGATAATTTTTGAACCGCTTTCGATCGAACAGCAAACAGAAGTGGCCAGCTTAATGCTAGGCGGACTTTACGATAGAATAAAAAACAAAGGCTACGAGCTACAAGTAAGTAGGGACTTACTAGACATTTTGGTAAACAAGGGATATAACCCAGAGTTTGGGGCCCGACCAATGCAAAGAGTTTTACAAGATGTAATTGAAGAAAAGGTAGCTCAAAAGATTATTTCTGGGGCGGTTAAAAAGGGAGACACGATTGCCTTAAGTCGAGCTGATTTTACCGAATCGGAGCTAAGCGTCTAGGTCTTTGCTTTTACAGACTCTAACAATTTTACTAAATCTGGTCCTCCAGGCTTTATAGCGCCCATGTATTGAGCCATATTGGTAAACTTTACTAGTCTGGTTTACAATATATATATGACATCAAAAAATATTGTAATTAGCATTTTAGTACTTGTGCTTATCGGAGCTGTGGCGTACCTAATTCTTAATACTGGAGGGGACAATGTGGTGGTAGAAGAGCAACCGACTGAAGTATTACCAGTTGAAACAGCCGGAGGGAATGGTGATGAAGCCACTCCAATTGAAGAAGTTAAAATGATGGAAAGAGGTGACGAAAGTATTTTAGGTGCGTCGGTTAACGGTGAAGACATTACCGCTTATCACTTTGGTTCTGGTGACACAGAAGTACTACTAATTGGAGGGTCTCATGGTAGTTATTCACCAAACACTTATGCTCTAGCGAACGAAGCCGTTGCTTATTTTACGGAAAACTCTGATGCTGTACCGGCTGGAGTAATGCTGACAATCATAACTACTCTAAACCCCGACGGGTTAGCAATGACCGGAACAGAAGGTAGATTCAACGCCAACAACGTAGACCTAAATCGAAACTTTGACTGTGAATGGTCAGCCAAAGGCGTTTGGCAAAGCCAAGAAGTAAGTGGCGGAAGCGAGGCTTTCTCCGAACCAGAAGCGGAAGCCTTGAAGAACTACGTTGAAACTTATGACCCGAACGCTGCTATCGTACTCTTTAGCGCCGAAGGAAAAGTTTATCCTTCGGCTTGTAATGGAGTTCCTAGCAATGCATCAGTTGAGCTAGCAGCCACTTACGCAACCGCTGCTGGTTACCCAGCAGATGCTGAATTCGGCGCTTACGCAATTACAGGTGACATGGTGAACTGGATGGCCAAGCAAGGTATCCCAGCCATCAGTGTCTTGCTTACAGATCACAAAAATACTGAGTGGACCAAAAACAAAGCGGGTATTGAGGCCGTTCTAAAAGCTTACGCCGAGTAAAATGACAGACACAACTAAATTTATAGTTGGCATCGTATCCCTACTCATTACAGTAGGGATACTGCTGTTTGTAATTAGCCGGTCGGAGCCAGAGACCTCGGTCGAAGAGCCAACTATCGCGGAAGAGCCGGTAATAGTTATTCCTGAAACAGCAACTTCACAAACAATAATCGGTTCGTCAGTTGAAGGCAGAAGTATTGAAGCTTATACTTTTGGCGTCGGCGAAACCGACCTGCTCTTTACTGGTGGGATACACGGCGGTTATGAATGGAACAGTATTTTGCTAGCTTACGAAATGATTGATTACTTAAAAACTAATCTCAATACCATTCCAGATAATATCACCGTACACATTATTCCTAACCTTAACCCTGATGGATTATTTTTAGCCACCGGTCTTAAGGGTAAGTTTGCCGCTACAGACATTTCTTCAAACGAAATGCACACCACTGGCGAAGGCAGGTTCAACGCCAACAACGTAGACCTCAATCGAAACTTTGATTGCAAGTGGGCACCAGAAAGTAGCTGGCGTGGAGCGACGGTTAGCGCTGGAACGACCGCCTTTTCCGAACCAGAAGCAGAGGCACTTAGAGATTATGTATTAAAGACCAATCCCGAAGCAGTTGTACTCTGGCATAGCCAAGCCAACAATGTTTATGGTTCTGAATGTGAAGACGGAATCTTGCCAGAGACACTTACTCTCATGAACACGTACGCTAGCGCTGCCAGCTACGGGGCCGTCCCTGCGTTTACCGCTTACCCGATTACAGGTGACGCGGAAGGGTGGTTAGCTTCAATTGGAATACCAGCCGTAACAGTAGAACTAGAGGGTAGAACCAGCACTGAATGGACGAGAAACTTAGCCGGAGTGAAAGCAGTTCTGAATATTTACGGAAAGTAAGTAAGCGATAATATTATTTTTTCAATAAACCGGTCGGCACCAAAGGTGCCGACCGGCTTTGTAAATTCATTCTGAGTCAGAATATTTTAAACCATGAGCAAGTTAGTCTCGGAAAAGGTCCGCGGTGAATTTATGGCGCATGGCTTGAGGAGTGATCTTAGCAGTAATTCCTACCGAAACAGAATACTTTCGGACTAGTCTCTGTAAAGCACGAGATGATAGACGCAAGTCACCACCATCATTTGCTTTTCTACCATAGCGTACAAACATTGCGTCGTGGCTGTCTTCTCGACTTATTAAATAATTTTGTAGAGTTGTTTTAGTTTTTTCAGAAATTAAAACTTTATTAATTCTTTCATCTCTACCTTTGATAATTAGTTCGCCTTTGAGCATGTCGACATCATTAACACATAGTCCAGTTAATTCATAAGTGCGGAGTCCGTTAAACAGCAGTAATTTTAAAATCGCACGGTCTCTTTTGCCCTCAAGAGTTTTTTTGTTTGGAGCATTCATTAATCGTTTAAGCTCTGTAGAGAACACAAGATCGGGAGGATACTCGGCTGCAACTTTATCTAGCTTAATGTTTTTTGGATTTAAAGATTTAATTCCTTGCTCCTCTAAAAATCCTAGAAATACTCTAAGTGCAGTCAGATAATAATTCTGAGTGCGACGTTTCATGAGTTCTACCTGTTCGCCTGTTTTGGTCCCGGGTTGTTTATCTAGATATAGACGAAAGTTTTTAACGTGTTCTTCAGTCAGTTCTGCAGGCTTTTTGACTTTAGCAAAAGAAGAGAATCGTTTGAGGTATCGATCATAGTTTTCAATTGTCTTTGCACTCCTCCCTAGCTCTACCTTGAGGTGTTCCAAAAATTGTTTTTTTAGTTCTACAAGGTTCATGTGTATACAGTATAACAATTTAGAGTTTTGTTTTAAAATAAAGTTAAACGTTAATCTTTACCTTTAATATAGTTTTTCGTTATCAAAACCAATCCTTTCCCATAATCTAGACTTGGAAGAGTTAAAGTGAGTAATTTTGAGCACTTGCTTTTTTTGAATGAGTCACAAAGCCGTAGGCGACAATGACGAATTTATGCAGGCGCTTCACTACGATTCAGACCCTTCCTCGGTCTGAATCTAGTGGTAGCGAGCTGCAACGCAGATTATGAAATCATTGACTTTATCTCAAAATATGATACTATCACACGAACCTTCGCAGGTTATTATTCCGTACTAAGAGGTGCCGACGATGTTGCGAAACATATGAGCGGACATCTACACTTCTGGTTACGTAAAACAAATAAACACTATGTTATCAAAGCGAATAAAAGAAAATACTCTTAAGGGTACTCGTCGTCACGACACTGACACTGGTTCACCAGAAGCACAAGTTGCTCTATTGACCCGTCAGATTGAGGAATTGTCTTCCCACTTGCGCAAGCACAAGAAAGACTTTCACTCACGTCGAGGTTTACTACAAATGGTAGCGGACCGGCGAAAGCAATTGAAGTATCTTCAAAAAAAAGATGAGAAGTCTTACGACGAACTCATCAAGAAACTTGGTCTCAAGAGATAAGTCTTACCCCAAGAGTACTTCCATTTTTATGGTCGGCACAGGCCTCCCTCAAAACTAGGGCGCAACATTCGCTCCACTATGGAGCGTTTGTTTGTTTCGCGGTATAGTGTAACTAGTTGCTTGGTGACAATTTGTAACTAGCTCCTGTTCAATCGTCCCCCGATTCGTACACTCCTTGCATGCCCCAGCCAAACCCACCCGTGCATAGTCGTTTCTCACTGAGTGACAATTGAACAAGAGCATGAGTGCATATCTAAATTACCAAGGAGCGTAGGAATCGAGTTGCGAATGCGTAGGTTAAGACGTTTTACATACTTAGAGAACTGAGTTCTCAAACTAACTAATTTAATTAAAAAATATATGGGAGTAATCCGACACCCCGACCAGAGAGTCGCGGTAATCATTGATACACAAAATTTGTATCACAGTGCAAAAAATTTATACAAAGCAAAAGTAAACTTCGGTGAAGTCGTCAAAGCTGCTGTCGGCGGAAGGAAGCTCATTCGAGCTGTTTCATACGTGGTTAATACGGAAGGCGGGGAAGAGTCTGCTTTCTTCGAAGCAATGGAAAAACTAGGAATCGAAATCAAAACTAAGGATCTACAAATCTTTTACGGCGGAGCCAAAAAAGCTGACTGGGATGTGGGGATGGCGGTTGATGCTATTAAGATGGCCCACAAAGTGGACGCGGTTGTACTAGTAACCGGTGACGGTGACTTCATTCCTTGTGTTGAATACGTCAAAAGTCTCGGTTGCCAAGTGGAAGCGCTTACTTTTGGCCGGTCTTCTTCTTCTGGTCTTAGAGCGGTACTAGATGACTTCATTGACCTAGACGACGACCCAAAGAAATATTTGATTGGTTACAGACCAACCAAAAAAGGTCGTAATCATAAAATGAAAAAAAAGACTTCTCCTACTACTAATAATAATTCTAAAGCAAAAGTGGTTGGTTCAGACACGGATGGACTTTTAGATTAAGTGGAATAAAGCAGCTCACCCCTCAGGGTGAGCTGCTTTTCTTTTGGTGGTGATTTAATTATAAATTTGCTATCCTCAATAGAATAGATTAAAAACCAGTTGGGCACGTCTGGGTATTTGCATCTGAAATTTGATCAAATGTCTCATCGTGTCCGGCTCATAATAAATTAAAATATGAAGTCACAATCTTTTTCATTAGAACTGGCCGGAAAAAATTTAACCGCAGAATTTACTGACCTGACTGAACAAGCCAACGGATCGGTTTTATTGAAGTACGGAGAAACAACAATTTTGGTAACAGCTGTAATGAGCGACCGAGAAAGCAACATCCATTACTTTCCTTTGTCGGTAGAGTTTGAAGAAAAGTTTTACGCTGCTGGACAAATTCTTGGTAGTAGATTTATGAGGAGAGAAGGGCGACCAAGCGACGAGGCTATTTTGTCTGCCCGAATTGTAGACCGCACCATTAGGCCACTTTTTAATCATCATATGCGTCGTGACATTCAAGTTGTGGTATCTGTCTTGGCGATGGGAGAAGACGACCCCGATGTACTTGGCGTTATTGGCGCATCTTTGGCTCTGTCTGTTTCTGATATTCCTTGGCGTGGACCTGTCGGTGCCGTCCGGATTGGACGAAATAAAGAGACCCAAGAAATTGTCGTCAACCCGACTTACCTCGAACGAGCTGAGGGTCTATTAGATTTTGAGGTGCTGGCCTGCGGGAAAGATAAGACAATCAATATGATTGAAACTGCTTCTTACGAAGTAAAAGAAGATGACATAGCAGCCGTATTTGAGGCATCTATCTCGTTCCATCAAAAGATAGAGGATTGGCAGAAAGAAATAATTGCCGCCATTGGTAAAGAAAAACAAACACACGCCAATCAAGAGGTCCCGATAGAAATGGCTGAACTTTTTGCTTCTCAGTTCAAAACAAAATTATCAGAAACGATCTTTAGTGAGCAGGCGGGGAAATCGCACATTTACGGTTTGAAAGCTAAATTTATGGAAGCAGTTAAAGCTGCCGCACTAGATGAAAAAATTGCCGGAGATTTATTTGAAGATAAAATTGATGAAGAGCTTCACCGGGGAGCGATTGAAGACGGTAAACGAGCAGACGGAAGAAGAATGGACGAGGTGCGCGAGCTTTATGCTAAGGCCGGTGGAGTGTCTCCGGTGCTGCATGGCTCAGGAATATTTTACCGGGGTGGAACACACATTTTTTCAGCCCTTACGCTCGGTGGACCAGACTCCGCCCAAATGATTGACACCATCGAATCGCAAGAATACAAGAAGCGGTTTATTCATCACTACAACTTTCCTCCATTTTCCGTTGGTGAAACTGGCCGTGTGGGAGGATTCAACCGGCGCATGATTGGTCATGGGGCCTTAGCAGAAAAAGCGCTACTCCCGGTCATCCCCCCGCAGTCAGAATTCCCTTATACCATTCGCCTGGTGTCTGAAACTCTGTCGAGCAACGGATCAAGTTCGATGGGTTCGGTTTGTGGTTCGGTGCTCGCTCTAATGGATGGGGGGGTGCCCATCACTCGTCCGGTGTCTGGGATAGCCTCCGGGGTAATGATAGTCGGAGACAAGTACGCCATGTTGACAGACATTCAAGGCCCCGAAGATGAGTTTGGTGACATGGACTTTAAGGTTGCTGGAACAACCAAGGGAATAACCGCTATCCAGATGGATGTAAAGGTTGATGGAATCCCTTTACATATATTAGTAGAGGCCTTAGAAAAAGCGCGTCTAGCCAGACTTCATATTTTGGAAACGATGACCAAAGAAATTGCCGAGCCCCGAAAATCTATTTCACCGAGAGCCCCAGAAATTATTACCCTGCAAATCTTGCCCGACCAAATTGGACTAGTCATCGGTGGCGGGGGAAAGACCATCAATGGAATTAAAGACGACACTGGAGTAGAAGAGATTACCATCGAAGAAGATGGGAGGATATTTATTTCTGGTAAAAACGGCACGGCTGAAAAAGCCGCCAATAAAATTAAAGACCTGACCAGGGTTTATAAGGTGGGAGACAGAGTCGATGCTACCATTGTTAAAATAACTACTTTTGGGGCTTTTGCAAAAATAGACGCCTTTAACGAGGGGTTGATCCATATTTCTGAAATCTCTCCGTTTAGAATCGAAAAAATGGAGGGTTTGCTTAAGGAGGGTGACGTGGTGCCTGTAGCTATCTCAAAAGTTGAAAACGGGAAGATCGGACTATCTATTAAGCAAGTCGACCCAGACTTCGCTAAAAACCGAGGTGTTTCCGAACCAAATAAGGAATAAGAACCCCACAGTCGGTCAAAAATCAGGCGCACAAAAGGGCGAAATCATGCGATACTAAGTGTAATGAGTGACGCAACTAAAAAGCCAACGTCTAAATTTCGTACTTTTGCCGATGACTTAGAAAATCAACGTCACGAACGAGATGAGGGTAAGGCCTCAAAGAAAGGCCCCGAGCCGGTCAAAAAGGTTACGTTTGAGCCCGTACCCCATATAAACGCCAACCCTTTAGACAAACCTGACAAAGTAGTACCTAAGCTGACCCACATTGTTGCCCCGACACCAAAGTCAGCCTCCGAACCAGTTCCAAAGCTGATTATAAAACCTGTGCCAGAGCCAGAAAAAGAAAAACCTGAGGTAATGATACCAACTGAAATTCCAGCTTTTCATGAACCACACAACAAAATTGACTACCCGAAGAAAGAACTCGAAGAAAAAATAACCGTCCTTGCTGAAAAGGAAAAACCTAAGCATCAAAAAATTAATGTTGGTTTTGATACAGAAATTATCACTGACACCAAAAACAACAAACAAAACTTGTTTTCGGTGGTGTTTTCGTCTTTTAAGCTCTGGCTTAAAAAAGTTACAACTTCTAAGAAAAAGAAAATTCCAACTTACTCCATCCCCGAGACAAGTAGTAGAAAAGGAGTAATCCAAAAAGCAACTACAAAAAATGGTTCTATTTTTACCGCCGACAATGAAACCCTGAAGGAACAAATCAGACGGCGCCAACTTGAGGAACGGGAGCAGAAAGAACTCGAAGAAAATAGCGAGACAATCTGGACCCCAAACACTGAAACTGGCTTTGGTTTATTGAATGAGCAAAATAATATCTCCGCTGTAGAAGTGGAATACAAAAGAAAGGTTGTCTCTATACCAGAAGAAGAGTTAGTCTTACAAAGAGTAGTAGAGCCGATAAGTACCCCAGAGGAAGAACAAAGGTGGAGTAATGATGTTGAACCTAAAGAAGTACCTCCACCTCCACCTCCACCTCCAAAAATGATAAAAACCGAACCAAGGTTGGTACCAGTGGTTGTTCCGGTTGAGACTAAGAAAAATAGTAAGTTGGTTAGAGTAGAAAATGAACCCGTTGAAAGAGACACTTCTGAAAAACGAACCGGCAAGCACCCGGTCATCAGCAGCCTAGACACAAACTCTACGGCAATATTAACCCTACTTGGGCTCGTTGTAATAGTGGCAATTATTGTTACCGCCAGCACCTTTATCAGAACCTTCAATAACGAAGTCACCCCGTCTTCCCCTAATGATAATCTTGTCGAAACTAAGTTACTTAATTCTAATTTAGTAACAATTGTAATCAATTTAGACAACCAAAACTCACTAGCCCGACTAATCAACCAGCAAGCGCAAGCTGTTTCTGGCCAGGTTACTGAGATGGCTATTATTAATCCGGTTGGTGAGCTGGTAGACCCGTCGTTGATCTTCCAAACTCTGCCTCTTGGCGCACCACCAACGCTAAGGCAGTCTTTGACTTCAATCAGGTTTATCTCAATCAACCAATCTAAACCAGCTCTCTTGCTAAAGTTTAACGACAGCACAACAGTTAGAGGGAGTCTTCTTCAGTGGGAGAATTCTATGGCCTCTAATTTCTCTGACCTTTACGACCTTTCAGCCGGTCAAGCAGAAGACTTCGTTGACGACAGGGTCCTTGGGTTTGATGTAAGAATACTGATGCAAAATGATGAAGTTGTCTTGCTATACAGTGTACTCAATGAAGACACTGCCATTATCACTACCAGTAAATCTAACTTCTCGAGTATGATAGATTCAGGTATAAAAAAATAAATTCTAAAATATGAATAACAATAAAGAATTTGAAGCGTCTCTGCAGTCAGAATTAGTAACAATCACTTCTGAATTAGAAAGTATTGCTACCAAAAACCCTTTATCTAATGACTGGGTGGCCGTCCCGATAGCCGAAGATTTAAAAACTGCTGACCGCAACAATGAGGCCGACGCGGTTGAAGAGTGGAACGAAAGAAGGGCAATATTAGCCCAGCTCGAAATCCGTTATCGAAATTTAGTTCGAGCATTAGACAAAATTGCTACAGGTACTTTTGGAGTTTGCGAAATCAGTGGAGACAAAATAGAAATCGAAAGACTCAGAGCCAACCCAGCCGCCAGAACGAGCATAGCTAATATTGAAAAAGAAACTGAACTACCCCTCTAAATACTTTATGGCCATCGCTCGAGTACAAACAGTTCAGCCGGATATTTTAAAAGGGACTGTGGTAAATATTGAGGCAGATATCTCTAGAGGATTACACGCTTTTTCAATAGTAGGCCTCGCAAGCAAAGCGGTAGACGAATCTAAAGACCGGGTAGGGAGCGCTATTAAACATTCTGGCTATGATTCTCCGAAAACAAAAAACCAAAAGATAATTATTTCTCTTTCTCCGGCAGACTTAAAAAAGGAAGGTCCTTTATTTGACCTACCAGTAGCAATTGCCTACTTGGTCGCCTCAGGCGACATTGAAATCGACACCGAAAAAAGAATTTACATTGGTGAACTAAGCTTAGACGGAAGCTTACGTCCGGTTAAAGGGGCTTTAAACGCTACCCGCGCCGCTATGGACGACGGATTCACAGAAATTATTCTACCGACCGAAAACGCTAACGAGGCATCGTTGATAGATGGTATTTCAGTTTACCCGGCTGAAACCCTTACCCAGGTGATCGACCATATTGCCCCAAAAGAAAATAACAAACCTCGACTAACTCTTCACCCTTTAACCAAGGTCGATGGTGGTTGGCACGAAAGTACAATTAACCTTGAAGACATAAAAGGCCAAGAAAGTGCTAAACGTGGTTTGATAATTGCCGCGGCTGGCCGACACAACGTGATGTTAGTTGGCCCTCCTGGTACCGGTAAAACCATGTTGGCTAGAGCGTTGCGGTCGCTTTTGCCTCCCCTTACCCGAGAAGAGGCTTTGGAAGTAACCGCCATTCACTCAGTGGCTAACAGTGACTTTTTAATAAGTTCTCGTCCGCCATTTCGCTCCCCGCACCACACGGCTTCACATACTTCACTAGTTGGTGGAGGCACCCACCCCAAGCCGGGAGAGGTTACCTTAGCTCATTTTGGGGTACTTTTTATGGATGAATTTCCAGAGTTTGAGAGGCGGTCACTTGATGCTTTACGCCAACCCCTAGAAGACCGAGTGGTTTCAATCTCAAGAATTCAGAGCACTGCAGAATTCCCGGCTGACTTTATTTTAGTGGCCGCCCTAAACCCCTACCGGGGCAGCGAAGACGGCACGACAGACCTGGCTAGAGCCATGCGAGAAACTTACAAAAACAAAGTCTCGGGGCCGATTTTAGACCGGATAGATTTGTGGCTAGAAGTTCCACACGTACCCTACGATACTCTCACTTCTCTTCCTAGTAAAGTTGAAGAAACAAAAAACGCGCGCGAACAAATTCTTAGTGCGCGAGACACCCAATCAAAAAGGTTTTGCAAAACAAATACCAATACAAATTCTGGAATGTCGGCGCGAGACCTGGAACAACTAATAAAACTTAACGACGAAGTCAAAGACCTTTTAAAAATTTCTAGCACTAAACTAAACCTTTCACCCCGCAGTTACCATCGACTAATAAAAGTTGCCCGTACGATTTCCGACTTAGACGGGAGCGAGGAGATAGAAACAAAACACCTACTGGAAGCTCTGCAATATCGAGTGAGTTTATAAACTTAAGGTCTGAAGAACTAAACAACCCAGCGCTAATGAGGCGGGGTTTCATCAAACACACAGCTGAGCATTAATTTTAAAATTGTCTGCGCGGTGTGATTAGGGTTAAATAAACCGTACTAGACGTATGGTGAATAAAACTTTATAAAACCTAACGAAGAAAATTGTTTAAAAAGGGTTGCGGGCGCCACGAACTTCGAAGTGTAGATGGGTACCGGTAGAACGGCCGGTGCTTCCCATAGCTCCAATCCCTTCTCCGGCTGAAACATATGCCCCTACACCAACGTGGTTTACAGATAAGTGAGCGTACAGTGTTTGCGTTCCGTTTGAGTGTCGGACCACAATGTACTGACCGTAACCTCCGTTCCAGCCGGAAATTTTAGAAACAATAACCTCGCCTGCTGCTGCTGCCCGAATAGATGAGCCGTACGCACCGGCTAGGTCGACGGCGTTGAAACCGTGAATTCCTTGTGACCGAATTGCCCCGGGGGCAGGGTGGGTAAACCCTAGCGCTGAAGCAGATGCCCCAGACACACTAGTTGGTTGAGCCTTATTGGAGGACCTAGCAGAAACGGTATGTACCGCTCCACCTGGAATAATAATGGTGTCACCAATAGAAATCTCTGACGCTGAAGCTAATTGATTGTAAGAAAGAATTTCGTCGGTGTCGCCTTCGTACTTTTTAGCAATTGTACTAATAGTGTCGCCACTTTTGACTACGTGCCGTACACCAACAATCGGCAGAATGACCAAGGTGTCTCCAGGTTGAATCTGACTAGCTTTTGTAATGTCGTTGGCCCACATAATAGTATTAGTGGTGACATCAAACATTTCCGCAATTTGGGACAATGTTTCGCTCTCTCGAACTACGTGCACTCGAATTTCTCCCAGACCATTTTTTTGGGCGGCAATTTCATCAGCACCGACCGGTCCGGTTGATACCAGCACGTCATTGTCTACAAAAATCTCAGCTCCTCCGCGCGCTGCCATGGGGTTGGGGTTTTGAAGTGCGGTAAGTAAAGGTACGTCGACTCCACTTTGGGGAGCAACCGGACTTGTGGCAATAGGTGCATCTTCAGTATTAGAAAAAAGTTTAGCAAAGAATCCGGCGTGAACAGAAAATGGTACCGCCACTACTAGAGCGACAAAAATAATTTCACCTATCAATTTATTTTTTGTGGACAGGGAAGTTGTTAAATATGTAGACTGAGAATTCGGTATTCCAGAATTATCCTCAGTGTCTTTTGAGTTGGGTTTTATAGGTTGTTGTTAGGTCTCACCGCCAGTCTGTCATTACGCCCGTGCTTGGAAAAGAAAAAGAGCATGTTTACTGCTCATATTTGCACCAACAACTTGGTACGCCAGCTATTTTACTAAAGTTGAGTGACTAAGCAATTGACGAAATGCACTTTTTTAGGCAATTGTGCGAGAGGCTGAACGGGCATTGTATAACGCCGTAATATTTGCATTGACAATATATATTTAAGTGTTTAAGTTTTTAAAGTAAAAATCTTTCTGTTTTTTTGGGTGTTTCTATTTTACTTCAAATAACCCAATCCCCACTTCATCAGACCAAATAATTCAGTATGTTATAGTGTTTCTCACATGCCTGAAGCTTCTTACTTAGAAGGTCTCAACGATCCACAAAAACAAGCGGTTTTGCACACCGAAGGGCCACTTATGATATTGGCTGGAGCTGGCTCTGGAAAGACCCGGGTGATTACCCATCGCATAGTTCATCTTATTCACAAAGGGGTCGTTCCCCACAATATACTGGCGGTAACCTTCACCAACAAAGCAGCTAAAGAAATGCGTGAAAGAGTCGAAACTAACACTAAAAAATTTCTACCGTCAGGCCGAGCAGTGATGGATAGTTTGCCATTAGTTACCACATTTCACTCCCTTGGAGTTAGGTTGCTACGAGAGTTTCATGGGACTTTGGGTCTGCGTCGTCACTTCACTATATATGATAGAAGCGATAGCCAAAAAGCCGTCAAGCAATCGGTTGAAAAATGTGGCTATAACCCTAAAGAATTCGAACCTAGAAAAATCTTGGGTATGATTTCGCGCGCCAAAGGTGACGCTGTGACCCCCCTAGAATACAAAGACGCCGCCAACTCTTTCCCGGAGCAAGTTACTGGGGAGGTTTGGGAAAAGTACGAAGAAATACTCCGAGCCGAACACGCACTCGACTTTGATGACCTCTTGGCCAAAACTCTTTTCTTACTCAAAACTTACGGACACGTGCGTGAGACTCTGCAAAAGCGTTATAAATATCTTCACGTTGATGAGTTTCAAGACACTAACCGAGTGCAGTTCAACATCATGGAGCTATTAACTGACGAGAACCAAAACATCTGCGTGGTGGGAGACATCGACCAAAACATTTATTCTTGGCGCGGGGCAGATATTAAAAATGTTTTACAATTTGAACGACACTTCCCGCGAGCTGAAACAATTCTGCTCGAAGAGAATTATCGCTCGACCCAAACCATTATCGCGGCCTCAAATGAAATTATTAAGAAAAACCAAAACCGCGTTGAAAAAAATGTTTTTACCAACAACCAGGTTGGCGACAAAATTACTCTCTATGCCGGGATGACCGGCAACGACGAGGCCGAGTACATAGCCTTAACTGCTCAGTCCCTGATTAAAGACGGAGCTGAACCGTCTTCTATTGCGGTCCTTTACCGAACCAACTTCCAGTCACGTTCTCTCGAGGAAGCTTTTTTAAATTTTGAAGTACCGTACCAACTACTCGGAACAAAATTCTTCGAACGAAAAGAAGTGAAAGACGTTTTGTCTTACCTAAGACTGGCGCTGAACCCCGGTAGCAATGCAGATTTGTCTCGAGTAATAAATACGCCAACCAGAGGTATCGGGAAAGTTACGATGCTTAGGGTAATAGAGGGAAACAAAGCTGACCTCAACACTGGAGCCGCCGCTAAAGTGCAGGCGTTTGACGAAATAATGTCCGACATTGCTAAAGTTGCATTAGAAAAACCTTTGTCCGACACCATAAAATTTATCATGAAGCGAAGCGGACTTGAGGACTCATTAAAAGAAGAGGGGACCGAAGACGCCATGGAGAGAATCGAAAACCTTCGTGAGCTGGTTACCTTAGCTAGTCGGTTTAATGACACAAAACCAAGCGAAGCGGTAGAACAACTACTAGAAACCGCCGCTCTACAAAGCGACCAGGACGAACTAAAAGAAAAAGAGGAACAAAATGCCGTGCGCTTAATGACCATACACTCAGCGAAGGGGTTAGAGTTTGCAAATGTTTTTATAAGCGGCCTCGAAGAGGGACTTTTCCCACACGAAAGACTCGATGATGGAAAAACCGACAAAGAAGAGGAGCGCAGGCTTTTTTATGTAGCGCTCACGAGAGCTGAGAGCAAGTTGTTTCTAACCTACGCTCATATGCGCACTATTTTTGGTACCCAAAGAGTCAACATGCCTTCTTCATTCTTAAACGACATCAGCCAAAAATACGTCGAGGACGCTGAGCCGGTTGGGGGAGACAACAAATCTGGCTACGAAACCACTATTTATTTAGACTAGACCCGCGAGGAACACATCCCCATTAATTTACTTTGCTGGGTGCGTCGTAAAATGGTGGCAAAATTATTTTCTCCTTGTGTGCGGAGAATAAGTATCGTAGTCTGGAAGCATTGCGATGGAACATAAAAACTTTGAACACAAAAAGTCTCTCGGACAACACTTTCTCAACAGTGATCACATTCCTAAAAAAATGTGTGACGCCGGGGCGGTGCGAGCGGGAGACACTGTACTTGAAATTGGACCGGGTACCGGCATTCTTACTAAAGAACTCCTCGCTCGAGGAGCCAAAGTAGTTGCCATCGAAGCCGACCCCCGAGCAGTGGCCTCGCTAGAAGAAACTTTCGCCAATGAAATCTCGCAAAAACAACTCACCCTTCACCTTCATGACGCCCGAGAACTAAACCCGGTGGACTTTGGTCTACAGAAACAAAGTTATAAAGTAGTTTCTAATATTCCTTACTACCTGTCTGGCCTACTGTTCCGACTAATGCTCGACACCCCTTGCCAACCGAATACACTAGTGTTTTTAATTCAAAAAGAGGTGGCCGAGCGTATTGCCCGCGACCAGAAAGAATCTCTATTGTCACTGTCGATAAAAGTGTTTGGTGACCCTACCTATATATGTACGGTTAAACGCGGCCATTTCACCCCACCGCCCAAAATCGATTCAGCGATTGTGGCAGTAACCGACATCGGCAGACACCGACTGCTCTCAACCGACCCGGCAAATTTCTTTACCCTAATCCACCTAGGGTTTGGCCAAAAACGCAAACAACTTTTGGGCAACTTATCTAAAGAATTTGCTAGGCAGAGACTTGAAGAGGACTTTACTAGCCTCAACTTACCACTCACGGTACGCGCTGAAGATGTACCTTTAAAAACATGGCTTAAGTTAACCGAAAAAATCTTCTCCCCACCTACTACCAACGTAAATCACAGTTAATCCCCGTCTTATACACAACCTATTAACTAGTTGTGTGCACATAAGCAAAACATCCTTACTTTAGACTGCTATAATGACTCGTATGGGAGGTCAACCAAACCCCAAGATTGTCGGCGCAACTATCATTGGTTTTGCGCTAATTGCTGGCGCCTACACGGTAAGCAATTTCGGCGAACCCCGTATGGTTAGTCAGCCCGCCAGTGCCCAACAGACCCAGCCAGCCCCTCGGATATCGATAGAAGTCGTCGATAACGACGCCAACGGGATCGAGGACTGGCGTGATGTTTTTGTTACCTCAGAAGTCAACACGACAGTGATCTCTACCGCCCCCTACGTTCGCCCTGACACTGTCACGGGAAACATGGGTATCAACTTTATCGACGGAATAATCAGCTCAAAACTTTACGCTCCCTTCTCTGCCAGCAGTGAAGAGGTAGTTACCCGGGTAGCCAACTCACTAGATGAAGTTTCTTTAATTAAACTCTACGAAACTAAAGACATTACTATTATCGAAGCGTGGGAAGACGAAGACATTGTCAATTACGCCAATACTGTCGCAGCTACTATCTATCGCCACAACGTAGAAGGCATGGACAATGAAATTAGGATTCTTTATGACATTTATGAAACAAATGACCCTAGTCGGATTAAAGAACTTGAGGTTATTCGTGGGGTTTATCAAAGCTACCGAGACGACACACTACAAATACCCGTCCCCGCTTTTATGGCTAAAGAACACCTAGACCTGATAAATACCTACCAAGCAATTTACGAAGACTTGACCGGAATGACCCAAGCCTTTCTGGATCCTGCGGTCACTTTGGTTCATGTCAAACGCTACCGAGAAGACGCGGAGGGATTTAGAATGGCCCTCGCTAACATGTACTCGGCTCTTCTCCCACACGGAACATTATTTGAGCCAGAAGACCCAGCTTTGCTGTTTGTTATATTTAGCCCAGATTATAAACCTTAATTATTAATTATATGGACAAGTTTTTTAACTATTTAAAAAAAGGCTTAGTGGCTACGATGGTGGTACTGTTTGCTTTTGTTGTTACATACGTTCCGATTCCTCACACAAACAACATACACACTGCTGAAGCACAAAAAGCTGTAATCGACCTCGCCAACATCTGGCAAAACACAATCACAGCAGGCGCAACTGGTGAAACAGCCCTCTCAAGTGCCGTATCAGCTGTCCAAGATACCTTAACAGCAGCCTCAAGTGCCCTTATCGCCGCTTCGACCGCAATGTCTGAGTGGATTGAATCATTTGGTGACCCACTAGCTTGGTTGGTGGCCAAAACTTTGCTGAGCAACCTGGTCCAAGACCTTACCCGCTGGGTCCAAAGCGGTTTTGAAGGTAAACCCATGTTTGTGACCGACATCAAAGGCTTTATTATTGACATAGCCGACGAAGAATTTGGCGCCTTCATCGCCGAACAAGCGGGGAATGGCTCGTTCCTCTGTAGCCCCTTCAAGTTAGACATCTTAATCGCTCTCAACCTATCTTTTGCCCGCTCTATCGACGGCGCTCCATCTTGTACTATCACCGATGTTATCGCTAACGTTGAAGGTTTCACCTCGGGAGTTAAAGGAAGCTTTGCCGAAGGCGGGTGGAACGACTGGATCGACCTCACAACTTCACCCAGCTCAAACACTAAGTATGGCCAGTTCCTAGAGGCTGAAGGAGAAATGTTTGCGCGAATAGAGTCTTCCAAAAACGAAGAAATAGCTGCTTTAGCTGCTTCAGACGGCTTTAGAACAATTAAAGAATGCAAAAAAACCCCCCGGCCAGACGGCACAACGGTAGAAGACTGTACAGTCACTACTCCGGGCAAATTAATCTCCAACTCTATCTCTAGCAACCTAGACTCTCCCCGCGAGGTGCTAGTAACCGCCGACGAAATTGACGAATTAATCGGCTCTTTGATAGAGCAAGTAGCCATCAAAACCTTCACTGGCGCCCGCGGCTTCCTAGACGCTTAAACCTACAAGGGAAACAACCCGACATGAAACAACTACTCAACCAATATAAACCACTCATCACGCTTTTCACCTTGGTGTTAGTTTTGTTTGCCTTACCTGGGTTTGTTTTGGCACAAGAATCTATTGTGTGGGGCATTGTAGCCAATGTCTTTGGGCTGTTTGTGGCCATGGCCGGCGGACTCCTGGACTTTGCTGTGAGAGAATTTGTTATTGGCTTCGGTGATATATATGTCAACAATGGTATCGGGCTGGCGGTAGACACGGTTTGGGTCAATGTCCGGGACATCTTCAACATTACTTTTATTTTTGGCCTAATTTACATTGGCTTCAAAATGATTCTCGACAGCAGTAACTCCGAAACCCAGCGCTGGCTGGTTAATCTAATTATGGCCGCTCTTTTGGTCAACTTCAGTCTATTCTTTACCAAAGTAGTGATCGATGTCAGTAACACTATCGCTACTGAAATTGTGCAAACTGGTTTTCAAGGTGTAACTATATCTGAATTCTTCATAGACCAAATTGGTCTTGGGGTTGTTTTTGGTATTGATAGTAAAACTCTTGGTAATATTGCAACAGAGGCTTCGATGAGCTGGGGATTCATATTTAGCTCTATGATTATGTTGACGGTACTAACTTTTGTTCTTGCCTCGGGAGCTATGTTGCTTATCATTAGATTTGCAGTTTTGTTATTCTACATGGTTTTATCACCCTTTATGTTTATTGGCTGGGTGTTTCCCCAACTACAAAAATACACCACCGAGTATTGGACTGGGTTCTTGGGTCGAGCTTTTTTTGCTCCTCTATATTTACTTTTTGTATATCTATCTGCTCAAATTATAGAGAAATACTTTGTAAGTTTTGGTAATCCAAACTTAGGTGCAGCAACTGGACAAAGCGGGGGAGCGAACTTTCAACCGGGACTAGAATCCACCCTCCCGCCTTTTATCCTTGCTAGTGTTTTCCTAATTATGTCGCTAGTAATAGCCAACAAACTCGGAGCTAACGGCGCCAGCGCAGTAATTAGTGCCGGAAAAGGTATGTCCCAAAAGTTCCGAGGCGCAGTCCAACGGGGTGCCGGAAATGCTACCCTTGGTTTAGGGGGGGTTTTGGGGAGAAGAAGTATTGGCGCCTTATCAAACAAAGCGGCTGAAAACGCAAGTGTTCAACGGTGGTCTCGAAAGGAAGGAGCAAAAGGTTTTCTTGGTCGGGTAGCAGCCAATACAGCTCACCGAGGACGCACAGCAAGTTTTGATGCTAGGACTGTTGCTGGCTTAGGAACAGCCGCTGGTATCGGGACCGGCAAGAAAGGTGGTTACGCAAACACCCAAAAAGAGAAAGAGAAGATAGAGAAAGAACGATCAGAAAGATATTCAACCGTTGAAGACGACCAGCTTTACGAAGATGCTGGTCAAGGTGTGGCAGACATAAAACAAAATTATGATCAGATAATAAAAAATATCAACCAAACAGTGTCTGACCTGTCAAAAGTTACTGAACCGGGTGAAAGGGAGCGACTAACAGATCGATTGAGAGACCAGGAAGGAGAGAAGAGAGGGATAGAAAACGACAATGGGGCAGGTAGTGACGGCGGAAGGTTTAATAATATTCGAAAAAATAATAAACAAATACGTCTAAATCAATACGCTGAGACTGTTGAGAGACGGGGAGAAAATTTAGGACCATTTCGTCATTTTTTAACCGATCAACAATCAAACACTAGGTCGGCCAACGCTATCCGTAAAGAAAAGACTGACCTACAAAAATTAACCGATTTCCTTGGCCCGCAAGGGGCTGGAGGTGGAGGTGGGGCTGGAGGTGGGGCTGGTAATGTTCCTGGACCTTAACCAAATAATCTAATATGAGCCTGCAAAAAACAACCGTTGATTTAATAAAGGAAAGAGTCGAGGCCGCACCCAAGGAGGTTGCGTCCATGATTCGCACAAGTGAGATTGATAAGGTCGCTGACTCAGTTCAGGCTGACTTTTCTTTATCTAAGATCCAAACAAACCGGTTATCTGATGAAATTTTATTAACCGCTTTATTGTTTTACCCAACCACAAATTTAAGTCAGAGAATATCTGAAAATTTAGCCCTGGATCAAGACAAAGCAGACGAAATAAATGCATTTATTTCTGGAAAGATATTTGCTCCCTTAAATTACCTATATGATGATACTGATAAATTGTTTGAGGGGGGAGCTGTTACCCAACCTCCTACCACAACTGACCTTCAATCTGAAATTGATGCGGCAGAGGCAGAGCTTCAGGCGTTGGCCCCGATAAGAACAATGGCTGATGATATGAAGAGTGCGTCGGTTGGGGGAGTGAAAGAAAATACCTACGTCTCTAATCAATCGTCGCTACTTGGAGATTCCACCATAAAGCCAATCGCTAAACCGACTGGCCGTTGGGAGAGTCACGACCAATAAAGCTGTTACTATTAAGTAGGCACGTTTATGTATACCGCTGGGCAATGTATACTGTTGTGGTATGCGTTTTGAAGTTCCTCAGTTTATTGAAGTCGAAGACAAAATCTTTGGGCCACTTACTTGGCGTCAGTTTCTATACCTTGGCGGTGGAGTAGGTATGGCCGTGGCTTTGTTTTTTATTGCGCCGTTTGTTATTTTTGCCATTGTTGGTATCCCACTAGCTGCTCTCGGGGGAGCGTTGGCGTTTTATCCAATCAACAACCGCAACTTCTCTTACTTTCTAGAGGCCCTTTTTAATTACTTCAGTAGCCAACGCCTCTATTTATGGCGACGAAATGAAAACATTGTCTACCGGGGAAAAGAAGCTTCACCTAAACCACAAATCCAAACTGCTCCCAACCCACCCATTAAGGCGCGACCAAAGAAAAGCATTACCTCTTTAACCCGGAAGTTAGAATTACAAGCTTTACAAAAATCTGAGTAATATGGCTAACAAAAAAGCAGCTACCCAAGATTTTGTTTCAGTTAGAGACATTAAATCAAACGTGGTTATAAAAAAAGACGGCCAGATGGTAATGGTGTTATTAGCCTCGTCTATTAACTTTGCTCTTAAGTCTTTAGACGAGCAAAAAGCTATTTTAATGCAGTTCCAAAACTTTTTAAACACCCTAGACTTCACTCTCCAAATCTACATCCAGTCTAGAAGGTTAAATATCGGACCTTACCTAGAATTTATTGGTGGCCTACAAGACAAACAAAGCAACAGTCTTATGGAAACCCAACTCCGAGAATATATGGAGTTTATTAGAACCTTCACTTCTAGTGTCGACGTGATGAGTAAAAACTTTTTTGTAGTTATCCCTTACTCTCCGGCTAAGATAAGTATCTCAAAAGGGCTGACTGGTTTGTTTACCCCGGGACAAATGTCTACTTCTTTGCCCAACGATATGAAGTTTGAAGAACAAAAGGTCCAGCTAGAGCAAAGGGTGTCGGTGGTGACAGAAGGGTTAGCCCGAGTTGGGGTACGCACCATCACCCTCGAAACAGATGATTTGGTCGAGCTGTTTTATCACATATACAACCCGGGAGATCAAACTGGTGCGGCGCCGATAGTTGATAATATATAAATATGTCTCTTTTTGATTTTATACAACCTAAAAATTCTACCCCCGGCAACGACATAAAAGCCAGTGAGAATCTTATGACTTTGTCTGACGTGATTGCACCGTCGGCGATTAGTGTGGCGCCCAAAAATATAAATATTAGTGGGGTACTGACTAGGGTTTATTACGCTGTTTCTTACCCTCGGTACTTAAACGACGGGTGGATGGAACCGGTCCTTAATCTAACCCGTGAACTTGATATTTCTATCTACGTTCACCCAATAGACACCGTTGCCACGTTAAAGAAATTCCAAAAAAAGGTAGCCGAGGTACAAAGCCAAATAAGTATCAAGGCTGAACGGGGGGAGGTGCGAGACCCGCAACTCGAGGCGGCGTACCGCAACCTAGAAGAGCTTCGAGACAAGCTTCAGCAGGCTGAGGAGAAACTGTTCGACGTGGGGTTTTATGTAGCGGTTTACGGAAAAAATGAAGTCGAGTTAAACCAGGTAGAAAATGACCTGCGGGGTATTTTGGACGCTCGAATGATCGCTCTGAAACCGGCTCTTTTTCAACAAGAGCAAGGCCTTAAAAGCATTCTCCCTTTAGCAACCGACTCTTTACTGGTACACAACAAGTTTAATTCCGAACCTTTGTCGAGCTTTTTTCCATTTACCTCTTTTGACCTTACCTCAGACAACGGTATCCTTTACGGCATCAACCGTCATAACTCTTCTTTGGTCTTATTCGACCGCTACAGCCTAACTAACTATAACTCTGTCACCTTCGCCACGTCTGGAGCCGGGAAGTCTTATGCGCTTAAGCTTGAGATATTGCGTTCGCTTATGTTTGGTACCGAGGTAATTGTGCTCGACCCTGAGCGTGAGTATGAACACTTGGCTGAAGCTACCGGTGGGCGCTTTTTTAATATTTCTCTTTCTTCTAAACACCACGTAAACCCGTTTGACCTCCCAACCCCTAGTGCTGACGAGGACCCGCGCGATGTCCTTCGGACGCACATTATTGAGCTGGTTGGTTTGTTCCGCTTAATGCTTGGCGGTTTGGCGGCGGAAGAAGAAACGGTGATCGACCTCGCCATTCAAGAAACGTACGCCCTCAAAGACATCACCGGTGACTCAGATTTTTCCGGCCAAGACCCGCCTCTTCTAACCGACTTTGAAATGGTACTGGCTGGTATGGACGGTAGCTCTTCTTTAATCGCCCGGATACAAAAATACACTTCAGGAACCTGGTCTGGTTTTATGAACGAACCCACCAACGTAGACATTAACCAAAAGTTTGTGGTCTTTTCTTTACGTGATATGGAAGATGAACTCAAAACCATCGCCATGTATATAATCACTAACTTTATCTGGGGTTCAATCCGTAGACGAATGGCCAAACGACTGATGGTTATCGACGAGGCTTGGTGGATGATGAAATCGGAAGACACCGCTTCATTTTTGTTTAGCTTAGCTAAGCGAGGTCGAAAGTATTACCTCGGTATTGCCACCATCACCCAAGACGTGGATGACTTTTTGCGTTCACCATACGGGGTACCAATGATCACCAACTCATCGATTCAGCTTTTGATGAAACAATCTCCGACCGCGATTGATAACATCCAACAGACTTTCAACCTAACCGATGAAGAAAAACTACTTCTCCTAGAGTCGTCCGTGGGGGAGGGTATCTTCTTTGCGGGTTTAAAGCACGTGGCTATAAAAATCATCGCTTCTTACACCGAAGACCAAATCATTACCTCTGACCCCTCTCAACTCCTCCAAATCAAGCAGGCTCGCGCCGAACTCCAAGCATCGCGCGTATAGATTAAATTCTAAATAGTGCCTAATTGACGTATAATTTGATACATGTCTGAACCACATATTCCTACTACAGAAAAGGAGGAGCAATTAAGCTTATTAGCTAGGGAATTCGCCCTACTATTGTCCTCAAGTAATATTGACGAAGAAATACAAGCCACCTTGATTGACCTACTCCCTTTTATGGAGTTGGGAGAGATGCTAAGCCTTATTTCTACCCTTGAGGCTAAGTACACTAATTCAACCACTTCCCAGTTGGATACTTTTTTAGAATATGAGTTGAGCAATATTCAAAACCGGTTTGAGCAAAGGCAGAATACCCGGGACAAAGAGTTGTTACAAAAACTTACTGATCTAACTAATAATATAAGTTAGTGGATTTTATACATTATGTTCAACTCATCGTCAGCTACAAAAAAAGCCGGTCTGTCTATCTTAGAAAAAATTTCTAAGTCGGAGTTGCTTGAGGTTTCGAAGCCTTGGCTCCAAATGGCCGCTCGGACCGCGGGAGTTAAATCGCTATATGATGTACCTGAATATTTCAGAGAGCGTTTAGAGTTAAGAGGGGTAAAAATTGGACAAAAAACTTTTGGAAAGGGACTTGGTGGTGCAACAGAAGAATTATTGGACAAAAGTAACGCTTCGACCAAGCCGAGCGGTTTGGGTACTAGCCGGAAGGAGTTGTACAAAGAATTACTGCACTTAGAAAAACAAAACCTCACCAACTCCCCCGAGTATAAAAACCTAGAGGCTCAGATTGAATCAACTAGACCAAGTGAAGTAAGAGACGCGATTAAAGTTGTAAACAAAAAACTCTCGCTGACCAAAGAGGGTGAGCAAAAAAATTCGGAAGCCAGAAAAGAGATGTCCCGAATCCTTAGAGAAAACAGAAATAAAGAAAAAGCTGACCGGCAAGGGGTGGGCGCGCAAGTTACCACCCTACTAAATGATTACACAACCCAAAAAGTTGACGGTATAACCGCAGCCAAAGAGGCCCTCCGTACAGCGTTAGCGGTAGGGGGAGTGAACGGTGTTATGACAATCGCAAACCTTGGTTTTGATGCCGCTACTTTATTAAGAGACTCAGCCCAATCAGCTCGAAGATCGGGTGAGGAATTTAACAGTAAAGTGGTGGCCAAAAAAATGGGTCTCGAAGTAAAAAATACTTGGCAAAAAATCACTGGCAAGGGAGACGGGGGAGAAGGCCTCTTAAACCGAGCGTCAGCGGTCGCTAAAGTGTCTCAACTGGCTGCTAAATTTGGCATCGGTGGCGAAGTGAGTTTGGGTACAGTTGGCGGTTCGGTTGAAACCTTACTAAACAAGGCAGCCGTAAAATTTCCCAAAATCCCAAGCGAAGTTAGACCTATTCTTTACTCAAGAACAAACTTAGCCAAAAGTGCTCCCGGAATTAGCAGCGATTCCGTAGCCACACCTTCTAGCAAACTCCCTGAATCCAAAAGAGCTCGGGACTCAACCAGAAATGTCCAAACAAACACCGCCCGAAAGCCAAACCCGACATCTTCCCTTGGATCCAATCAGCCCACTCACATCCGGTTTAACGAGTCATATTCTGAAGCTGGTTTACAGCCTTCGGTTGGTTCTGTCCGAAACATAAGTGCAGAATATAAAAAGCAGGGTGGTAACGACCCCTCGGTACGTAGGGGTGGAGTAGCAGACCAGCCCTCGGCTAATTTTTTACCAGCTCCTAGGAAAAAGCCTAAACGAGAAAAGGCTCAACCAAGACAAAGCTTGAATGAAGACCCTTCAGATTACACTCCCCACGCTTCTAAAAATTTACTCGCTCAAAAAAATGCGCGAGACAAAGAGGAACAAAAAATTAAAGTAGTTGCCGCCCGGAAATTAGCGGGCGTAGTTAACCGGATTATTTGGGGAATTGGTTTCCCTGTTTGGTTGTTTGTTCAACTTCCATTCGCAATCTTTATATTTGTTTTGTTTCTTGGAACTAGTGTATTGAGTTTCCTTCCTTACTCTTCTGAACTTTTTTCGGTTTTTTATATATTTTTTATAGGCTTGGCAATGATCCAAATTTTGGTAATTTATTTTTTTTATAAGTTTTTGGGTCTAGAGCCTTTAGGAGGAGAGGGTTCAGGCTTTAAATATGGTACTTTGATAATCGTAATAATTGGCTATTTAATACCTCTTGTAAACCTTTTTCCCTGGTTTTACGTGTGGACTTTTGCGGTTTGGTTAAAACCAAAGTAAGCAACTTTATGTTGTGACAAGGGGAGCGGTTCTTGAACAACAAAATTTCCCCTAAAATAGCCTATAATCGCCGTTTCTGCGGGGCTTATCTGGTATGATTATTCATACATGCGAGCTTTTGTAATACTATCTTTTGTCTTGGCTATTTTTCTGGCAAACCAGCCAGTGGCTTTGGCTCAGTTTAGTGAATTATCTGGTGGTAGCGAAACTGTTATCGACCTTCGGCCCAGCTTCCCCCAACCGGGAGACGAGGTTAAAGCAACCTTAAACAGTGGTGGTAACAATGATTTATTTGGAGCCAACATTACTTGGCTATTAGACGGTAAAGAAGTGCTTTCCGCTCAAAACAGCCGTTCTTTTGAGTTTACCGCCACCGAGGCGGGCGTGGCCCAAATCATAACCGCCATCTTGAACAAACCAAACAAAGCACTGAAAGAAATTGAACGGATCTTTACCCCACTTTATCTAGATATTATTTTTGAACCCCAAACACATGTGCCTCCGTTTTATCTTGGTCGGTCAACCGCTAGTTTAGGGAGCGTCGTTAACGCCACGGCCGTCTTGAGTGGCCAAAAAATTCTTGGCACTGATTTAGTGTACCGGTGGGAGGTGGGAGGGGATATCATTGGACAAGGTACTCTTAGAGGACAAAATAAGGTCTCTTTCGCCACCCCTAGAGGAAAATATGTTTTATTAAATTTAGCGGTTAGCGACTTGTTCGGGAACCAGATTGCTGGGCGGTCAGTTTATTTACCTTCGGTTGCACCGAAGATTGTCTTTTATGAAGTTAACGCTTTGTTTGGCTTGAAACAAACACCGGCCGAAAGCTCCTTACGAATGTTTGGTAGCACTTTGGTGGTTAGAGCGGCCCCTTACTTTCTTGACTCGAGGGTTTATAATAACCCAGATTTGTTAGAGTGGGAGGTGGGGGGTAGGGTTTACGAAAATGTGGGTCAAAACCCCTATGAGGTTACCCTACAGAGAAATACTTTTTCTGGACTAGCCGGCTTAGAAGTCCACGTCCGCGACTTAGACAATTTGTCGCAGGGTGCCGTGGGTAATATCGATATAAACCTCTAATCAATTATGAAACGTTCTCTTTTTATCACTATCGGAGTAATCATTGTTTTTGTTCTTATTGCTGTATGGGTTTATATTCTTTTCTTTTATACTGCAGCGCCTGCTGATGACACCTTCACCGACCTAAACCCACCCAACAACACTAACAACTCTCTAGCAATAGAAGATTCCTTCTTTGCCGCGCCAACTATTGATGTTGGTTTTGGCGACGATAAGAAGATAGTTCAACTCACCACCGCGCAAGTAGTTGGTTTTCAAGAAGTGAGTCGAACCAACTCTTCAACCAACAACCTGGGAGAACTTTATTACATAGAATCCGGCACGGGACATATTTTCTCTATTAACCTTGAATCCGGTGAAGAACGGCGAGTTACAGCCACCACGATTCCCTCAAGCCGTAAGGGGGTTATTACTCAAAATGGTTTATACACTTTGATCCAATCGGGCTCAGGGGCCGGCAGCCAGTTCACCGTTGGTAGAATAAGCACAACGAGCGCTAGTTTGTCTACCCACCAAATAAACGACCCAATTATTGACTTCGCTACGACCGAAAATAATACGTTTATTTATTTATCTAGTGTTAGTGGTGGTTTGGTAGGGAAGGAGTATAACCCAGTAGACCGGTCGACCAATACATTATTTGGGATTCCATTTAACGAAGCTAGGGTTGTTTGGGGCCAAACCGCCACCTCTTCACACTACGTGTACCCAAAACCTAACGACCAGCTAGAGGGGTACCTGTATAAAGCTGAAAACGGCACGTTAGAGCGTTTGCCAGTTAGTGGTCTTGGTTTGTCAGTGATCGGAAATGGTGAACATGTATTGTTCACCTCCCGCACTAAAGACGACTACCGGAGCGATCTTTACAATGAGTTGACGGGAGAAACCGCTAACTCCTTCGTCACTGTTCTCCCCGACAAATGTGTGTCTATGCGTCAGGGTGGTTCATTTTTATGCGCCTCGGAGGAAATAACCTTTAACTACAAAACGTTTGAGAACTGGTACGAAGGGAGTTTGTCTTACGACGATGACTTGTGGGAAATTTTTGCTCCGTTTGGAGATATTAGTTTCTCGGTAGATGTGACCAGAGAAACCGGTCGAGAATTAGACATCATTAACCTGCAAACAAACCCTTCAAACACTAGTGTATATTTCCAAAACAAAAACGACCAAACGCTTTGGTGGTATAAAGTAGTAAATTTAGAAAATTAATTTATATGAAATTCCGCACCGTTATTTTTACTTGCCTTAATCTAATTTTGGTTTTCCCAATGATTCTTTGGGCTGAGGAAAAGCCGGAGTTTGTGCCTTTGGTTAGTTTACCAGTTGAAACCGGAGGAAGCTTCGAGAGTTTTATCAACTCTTTGTACTATCTCTCTATCGGAATCGCAGCTCTTTTGGCGGTAATAAAAATCATCATTGCTGGGGTAAAATATATGGTGACTGATATAGTAACCACAAAGGGTGACGCTAAAGGAGAAATCAAAGGGGCTTTGCTTGGTCTGCTGGTTGTGCTTGGGGCGGTGATGATCCTTGAGATCATCAATCCACAGCTAACCAACATAAATCCTAACCTAGAAACGGTCACTTCTCCCCAAAACACCCAGGCTCCTAGTGACAACACAGCAAAGAACGAGATAATCGATATTATCCGTGGAGGGGGAGCTTTTATTAAAGACATCAACGACCAATCGCACGACCTAATCCCCACCCCAACCCTTCCACAGCCAGCAATCCCGGAAGATCAAAGAGATGAGTGGATATGTAAAAATGTTGTCCCCGATAACTGTCCTTACAAGGAAGGGTCATACGTTTTCGGCAGCATTAACGCCGGCGCCTCTAAAGCTTTTTGCTACAAAGGAGAATGGAACCCCGGGGAAAATGGTTGTGTAGTTACCAAAGCCAATAATAAACTACCCCCAGCGAACGCGGCAAAAAATAGCCTAACGATAGATGACTTCGATACCGAGGCTTATGAAGGTACCTACAATACTGATAATGAAAATAATCAAAAACAACCAGCCAATGAGAGCGCCGGTGAAAGTGAGGAGTAAAGAAAGCTAAAAAAAAGTGTAGTGAAAGGCTCGTCTAACGTTAACGGTGCTTCTTGATGTAATACTCTTGAGCGATCATTGTTAGATTGCTAACAAGGAAATAAAGGGCAATGGCAGCTGAAATGGTGTAGGCCACAAAGGTGATTAAAACCGGCATTACGTACTTCATTTGAGTCTGCATATTGCGCATGAAGTCTTCTTTTAGGTTTGGTTCCGCCCCCACCTCTTTAGGGGCAAGTTTTGGCATAGTTAGGTTAACGTGAATAAACTGAGTCACCCCCGCAGCCAGGGCCAGTAATAGGCTTTTTTCACTAATGTCTATTGACCCCAAAAAGTTCATTGTTACGATCGCTGGTTCGGCCACAAAAGAATACAACAGATCAATATTTACGCCTGGTAAAGGGACCCCTCCTCCGTTGGAAACTGAAAAGTACAAAGCAATAACAATTGGTATTTGTAGAAAGATGAGAAAAATACTAGCTAATGGGTTCATCCCCGCATCTCGATAAACTTCCATCATGGCCAAACTTTGTGCTTGTTTGTCGTTTTTGTTTTTTTCCCTAATCTCTTTTAGTTTGGGTTCGATCTCGCGCATTAGTTTTTGCGTCTTTACCGCTTTGATAGAAATTGGTAAGAGAATGGTTTTAACCACTAGCACGGTAGCAATAATTGCTAACCCAACGTCTCCGCCGGGAATTATATCAATAAAAAAAACCAGTGTGTTGTAGACTGGGTCAAAAAAGAAGGTGTGCCAAAATGTACTCATAGTTGTACTATTCTACGCACTTTTAACCACTTCAGCAATTGACTGTTGTACAAACTCCTCGGCTGCTTTACGTGCAAGTGGGTTAAAAGTAGGTTTCAAAATAATAATAACCACCCCAACCTCTGAGTTAGCTAGGGTTTTATACAAAACAGCGTTTACCCGACGTCGAAGAGTGTTACGGCGGACCGCACTTTTTGACACCTTTTTTCCTACCCCCACTGCTGTTTTGGTTGTTGGGGAAGGGGAGGTAATAATAATTAAGTGAGGAAAGTGACTCTTCTTACCAATTTTATAAAACTCTTCAAATTCTTTTTGGGACAATCGATTGACTTTTTTAAACATATGTTGTTTAGGTTAAGCATATTATACCAAAAATAAAAAAAGCTCTATCGAGCTTTTTTTACAGTTAGTTGTGTGCGTCCTTTTCTTCTCCTCGCTTGGAGTATCTTTCGGCCGGCGGTTGTGGCGGCGCGCACCAAGAAACCGTGAGTGGTGGCTCGTTTTTGTTTACTTGGTTGATAGGTTCTTTTTGACATAACAATAGAATTAGTACTCGGCAACTATACAGGAATTTTAATATAATTCAAGTGGCCGGGGGACGCCAAAAGTTATACACAGTTTATACACAGTTGATTTTTATAATTCCAAAAGTGTGGTCCAAAACACAAAAATTATCAGAAAAGATTTACAGTTTTTTTCACAGGGGTATAATGCAAACTACCTTCGGTTTTACATTAGTTATGAATCCAACATCACACTCGACTTCCCACAACAGTATCGTCCAAACCCAACAAGTTGATGTGAAACAACTTTGGGATGACGCGCTAGTAAAGATAGAGCTTTCTATCACCACTGCTAATTTTAAAACCTGGTTCAGAGACACCCATATTGTCTCGCTTGAAGATGGCACCGCAACCATTGGTGTGCCAAGTGTGTTTGTAAAAGACTGGTTGCAAGACAAGTTTAATAACATGATACTTAAAACCCTAAGAGATCTGTCCCCACACGTAAGAAGTATTGAATATATAGTAGCCCAGAGAAATGATCGTAAAAGAGAGTCTACTAAAAACCAAACAGTAAATGCTGCGCTACCTTTAGAGGAATACTATATAAATAAGAGTGACAATTTAAACCCAAAGTACTCTTTTGAAAACTTTGTCGTTGGGCCATACAACGCCCTAGCTCACGCGGCCGCAAAAACTGTTAGTGAAAAACCCGGCATCACTTATAACCCGCTGTTTATTTATGGCAAAACCGGTCACGGTAAAACTCACCTAATCCAAGCGGTTGGTAACCACATTAAGAAAACTGGTAAGAAGGTATTTTACGTTACTAGCGAACGCTTTGCGGTAGATTATTTTAATTCCCTCCAAAGTGGAACGGCTAACAACTTTAAAGATCGCTACCGCCAATACGACGTCTTAATAATGGATGATGTGCAGTTTTTGGCCACTAAGGAAAAAACCCAAGAGGAGTTATTTCACTTATTTAACGCTCTCCACGACAATAATAAGCAGATTGTTTTTTCCAGCGACCAACACCCAGCTCTACTAAACGGGATGGAAGAAAGGCTACAGTCTCGTTTTGCTCAAGGAATGATTGTTGACCTTCCGGCTCCCGACCTAGAATCAAGGGCCGCAATTTTAAGAGCTAAATCAGCCCAAAACAACATAACTTTAAGTGATGACGTGGTTGAACACCTCGCCCAGAGTATTGAAGGTAACGTAAGGGAGCTGGAAGGGGCACTAAACACCATAATGTGTCAATCCCAGCTTCTCGGCCGAACCTTAGCAATTGATGAAGTGAGAACGATTATTAAAAACAGTTCTCGTCCACGAAAAACCCTCGCCATTGCTGATGTGGTTGATAAAGTGGCCCGCTACTACGACATCGACCAAGCGAGTATTTATGAAAAAACCCGCCGAAAAGAAGTAGTAAAACCAAGACAAATTATTATGTACATATTAAGAGAGGACTTCCAAGTTTCCTACCCAGCTATTGGTAAGAAATTAGGTGGTAGAGACCACACGACTGTCATCCACTCCTGTGAGAAAATAAAAAATGAGTTGAAAGGGAACGATGAGTTGGAAGAAGAAATAACCCAGGTTAGGTTGCTACTTAAATAAGTATTAAATTAAATAGTAAGTTAATAACTTAAGTATAAACAATTATAATTATGTGGAGAAGGTGCTTAATTCCTGTTGATTACTAGCCTAAATTGTGCCAAACGGCTTATTTTTTAGCTCACTACAAAAAAATACAAAAAAATATCCCCAGGTAAAAATGGTAGAATCAGTTGATACCAACAGGATAAGTTTAATTTAAGCCTAAAAATAAATATAAAACACAACATACTTTAGACTTTTGCACACTTCCACACCCCTAATAGTAGATAGTAATATAGATTATATATAAATATGGAGATAACTATTCCACATAAGAACTTACAACAAGCATTGGAGCTAGTTGGTAGGATAAGTACCAAACATGTCACATTGCCAGTTCTTCAGTGTGTACGCTTGGAGGCAAAGGACGGTAAAATAAGTATTCAAGCTACTAATTTAGAAATAAGTATCGAGCTTCCACTTCCTGGAGAGGTAACCGAAGACGGTGTGGTGGCTGTCCCTACCCAAATTTTTCTCCAAAGTATTCAATTCCTTAATCAGAACGAAATAACCCTAAGGACCGAAGATCAAGTATTACAACTAGAAACAACCAATAGTAAGACCTCAATTAAAACTTTTTTAGTTGAAGAATTTCCTACTCTTAGGCGCCTTGAAGGAGAAGAATCTCAAATTCAAGGAGCTAACTTTTCTTACGGTATAAAAAGTGTTTCTTTTGCCGCCTCTCAAACATCTATTAAACCAGAGTTAGGTAGTGTTTTTGTGCAACAAAAAAAAGAGCACTCACTCACTTTTGTAGCAACAGATTCTTTTCGTTTGATGGAAAAAACCGTTTCTCAAAAAAGCTTAGTTTTTGATCAGTCAATTATGATTCCTCAAAAAAATGCCATTGAGCTAGCTAGGGTTTGTGAGGTTGTTGGGGAAGACCCAATTTTCATTAGTAATGATAACCAATGTGCTTTGAAGTTCCCTGGTGGGGTCTATGTATCGTCTAGGCTAGTAACTGGAAGTTTCCCTGACTACGCACAGATAATCCCCAAAGAGTTTATTACCCACGCCACGGTCTTAAAAGACGACCTCCTTAGGTCATTTAAAAAAACCAACATATTTTTAAACAAATTTAGACAAGTTTCTTTAAATGTAACAGAGACAAACTTAACCATCTCCTCTCAAAATAGTGAAATCGGGCATACTACCGATACAATTAAAGCTAGTGTGGAAGGGGAAGAGATAACTCTTAGTTTTAATCAGCAGTACATAATGGACCCACTAAGTCATATCAACGACGATTCAGTAAAACTTAGCTTTGCGGGAGTGGGGAGGGCTGTGATTATTCAAGGGGTAAATGACAAAAACTTAAAGTATTTAGTGATGCCAATGAATAAGTAAATTATGGAAGACTACTCCGCTCCTAAAAAAATGAAATTGGTGGGTGATTTATTTAAAAAATACCAAACTTTATTTAAACCACCTCAAGAATCTGTTGAAATAGCTTGTGTAGGAGTGATTAAAAAAATTACCGGGTTTGATATTCCAAAAGAAAGCGTTGCTTACACAGTAAATACAAAAGTAATTAGTTTGAATCTACCTAGTGTTTTAAAAACCGAGATTAAATTTAAACATAAAGATATTTTACAAGAACTTAGGAAACAACTAGGAAACAAAAACGCACCCGAGACAATTTTTTAATTTTCTTCAGACCCACTTACTCCATTCGTTTCAAGCTCAGTGTTGTTTAGCGGTAGTCCAAAAGTTTCCTGGTTCCATTTTTGGACACCATACTCCCAGTTTTCATATTGTTGGTCCACTCTAGGGTCAGTCGGGGCTGGTCCCATAGGGTCGCTCCGGTTTACAAAGTGAAGGATTGAGTGAATGTTGTTATACACCATCGAAATATCTATCTTTGGCACGTCTACTCCTTCGTTGTTATCACCCATAGCTTGTAGTAAAAGACTGGTGTCTATGTATTCTCCCCGAATAATTGGCTTTGCTCCTATGGTATTTATTTGTGGTTGGGGGAAGGTTTCTGCTGGTATCTTAGTTAAAGCAACATCCATAAATTCTCTCCACATTGGAGTGGTGATGAGTCCCGATAAACCCCCTCCCATGGCCTCGTTATCATTGTTTCCAACCCAAGAACCAACCGACAAATTTGGTGTATACCCCATAATCCAAGCGTCGCGAAGGTTGTTTGTACTACCAGACTTAGCGGCCACATCACGGTTTGGGAAGTTTATTAAAGAGTTTGATCCCCAAAGAGGTGCGCGAGCAATATTGTCAGACAGAACATCACTAATCATGTAAGCAATATTTTCTTCTAAAACACGACCACTTATTACTTCTTGCTCGTCGATAATATTACCTTTACTGTCTTCAATTTTTAAAATAAACCGTGGTTCTGCCTTTACTCCAGCGTTTGCAAATATTCCATATCCATAAGTCATATCTATTAACCTAACTTCACCCCCTCCTAGTACTAAAGTGAGGCCTAATCTGTCTGGGTCGTTTAGGGTGTCTAGGCCCATTTCTCCAACGAATTTTATTGTGTCCCTAAGTCCAGCTAAATAAAGAGTTTTAACCGCCGGAATGTTTAAAGACTGAGCTAGGGCGTTTCTCATGCTAATCGGGCCAACAAACTTAGCGTTGTAGTTGTTTGGTGCGTAACAAGGAGATTCAGAGCTTCGACTGGTTGGTTCACACTGGGGGGAGAATTGGGTTGGTACGTCAAATAAAACAGTGGCAGGTAAGTAACCCTTTTTAAAAGCATTAGCGTAAACAAACGGTTTAATAGATGAGCCAGGTTGCCTAGAGGAAAGAGTGACGTTAAAGTTGCCCTCAATGTCTTCACTAAAATAATCCCTAGAGCCAACCATTACTAATAAGTCTCCTGTTTTTGGGTCGGTGGCCACCAAGCCAGCGTTTGAAGCGTTAAATTTTTCAGTGTTAGTCTCTGCTCTTTCCGCTACAATACGCTCCGCTTCTTTTTGCAGGTCCCAATCTAATGTGGTCGTAATTTTAAACCCTTGCTCTGCCATCGCTTCTTCGCCAAACCGTTCAGCCAGCTGTTCAACTATAAACATCACAAAGTGAGGGGCTCTTATTCCTGTCACCGCCTGCGGTTCAAACTCAACTACTTCTTCTTTAGCCACCTCAAATTCTTCTATCGTTACAAAACCATTTAAACGCATTCGGTCTAAAACTAACTGCTGCCGCCTGTCTAAAGAATCTTTATTGTTACCATAGGGAGAAAAATAAGTTGGAGCTTGAGGAATCGCTGCTAAGTAAGCCGCCTCTCCCAAAGTTAGGTCACTAGCACTTTTCCCAAAAAAAGAACGAGAGGCTTCCTCTACTCCATAGATTGTTCCACCATAAGGAGACTCGTTTAGGTAAACTGCTAGTATTTCATCTTTACTTAAAACCCGCTCAATTTTTATCGACAAAATAGCTTCTTTAACCTTTCGGCTAAGTTTTTTGTCTCTTTCTAAAACTGAGTTTTTGATCACTTGTTGGGTAATGGTCGAACCACCCTGCCCACCCAGCAAATCACCCTCAGTTAGGTTAGAAATCGCTGCTCTAATAATAGCTTTAATATCTACTCCCATATGGTTGTAAAACTGGTCGTCTTCGATAGCAACGGTGGCATTTTTTATATGACGCGACATTTCTTCAAACGGAATGATGGTGCGTCGGACATCTTGGTTTAGGTCGTAGAGAAGAATTTCTCCGGTGCGATCGTAAATCTTGGTTGATTGAAGAACCCGGCGTTCTTCAAAAGTAGACAGGTCGGGTATTTCTAGAGTGGAGATCCAAAGCAGAAGGCCACCAACAATAATAAGAAAAGAAACAAAGCCAAATAAAACCACATCAATAAAGACTTCTTTCCAGTTTCTTTTTAACCAAGTTTTTATCCTCTTTTTTATCTTCATATATATGTTATATATCCAATATTAGCATGAGTTGTCTAGACAATTTAATGCGGATGTGTGATAGAGTTGTTTCAATATGAACCTGTCACAAGAACTAACTGATAGAGGATTTATCCACCAATTTTCAACCCCCACTCTAGAGGAGATAGTTGATGGGGGGAAGCGTACCATATATCATGGGATTGACCCAAGTGCAGATTCAGCGCACGTTGGGAACTTAGTTATTTGGATGCTTTTGCGTCACTTAGCCACCGCTGGTCATAAAATTGTGTTTCTTGTTGGCGGGGCAACTGGGATGATTGGTGATCCTAAACCAGATGCTGAAAGACAGCTGAAGCATTTTGAAGAAATAGATAATAATGTACAAAAGATCAAGGTTCAAGCTGAAAAGTTTTTTAATGATATTGAAATTGAATTTGTTAACAACTACGACTGGTTTAAAGATTTACCACTTTTGGACTTTTTGCGAGATATCGGTAAACACTACACTGTAAACGAGTTGATTAAAAAAGACGCCATTGCTACTCGACTTCAGAGTGATAATGGTCTTTCTTATACAGAGTTTGCTTATCCTTTAATCCAAGGGTTTGATTTTCTGCAACTATTTCAAACCAAAAACTGCACCGTTCAAGTGGGGGGTTCAGACCAGTGGGGGAACATGCTCTCGGGGGTCGAGTTAGTGCGCAGGAAGTTACAGAAGGAAGTGATGGTTATCACCTCCCCCTTAGTTATAGACAAAACCACTGGAAAAAAGTTTGGCAAGAGTGAGAATAATGCGGTGTGGCTAGAAGCAGAAAAAACCTCACCTTACCGGTTTTACCAATTTTGGTTGAATGTAAGCGACGAAAATGTGGTTGATTACTTAAAACTGTTTACCTTCAGTTCACTTAAAGAGATTGATGACATAAAACAAGAGTTTGAACTAAACCCCGGCAGTCGATGTGCCCAAAAAAAGTTGGCTTTTTTAGTAACAGAAATAATACACGGAACAGAAAAAACAGAACTAGTCTCTAGGGTGTCTGGGGTGCTGTTTGGGACCACCTTAGTGTCAGAGATGACCGACTCGGGGATAGAGGTTTTGTTGCAAAATGCGCCCACCTCGGTTGTTAGTGACGGTCAACCTCTGATAGACATATTGGTCGAATCAAAACTGGCTACTAGCAAAAGAGAGGCAAGGACATTTATAGAAAGTGGAGCCGTTTCCCTAAATGGCGAAAAGATTGAATCAATAGAGTGTCTTCTTAAAGAGTCTGACCAAGTAAATAATATTTCTATATTAAGAAGAGGTAAAAAAGAACTCTGCGTTTTGGTGACCAGGTAACAAAAAACACCCCCATGGGTGTTTTTTGGCTAACGCTCGTCTATATCATCAAAAGTGTCGTAGTCTACGTCTCCAGCATCTTCTTCTAACTCCGCGTCACCCTCCTCGTCTTCCTCTTCGTCACCGCCCACCTCTTTATCATCAGCGTCTTGCGGGGGACCAGATCCCTCAATATCTTCTCCGTCAGAGTCTTTGTCGTCGTCGGAGCTAACCTCTTCTAAAACATCATCGTCTATAGAAGCATCTTCATCATTCTCGTCAATATCCTCGTCTTTTTCTTCTTTGTCAGTATCAAGATAAATCATAAACTGTTGTTAACTTATTTGTATCAAAATATCGTATCTTTTAAAAAAATCCAAAAGTACAACTAGATAATAAATTTTAAATAGGTTTTTTATATAAACTTATTTTGCGCCAGTTTACTTGGTTCTACCATAATGTGCAAGGCAGGTTATTCCGACCGCAATCGCGTCATATTCATCGTCCAAAGCGTCCTTTGGGGATTCTGGTATCAACCTGATTACCATGTCTATTACCGCCTTTTTGTCGCTCTTTCCGTACCCGGTTACAGCCACTTTTATTTCTTGAGGACCAAACTCGTAGACCATACAACCTTCAGTTTGGGCTAAATAAATAATAATTCCTCTCGCTTGGGCGACCCCGATGGCAGTTTTTTGGTTGGTGTTAAAAAAAATGGTTTCGATTGCTAGTGTATCGGGTCGGTATTGCTTCAATAGTAGGTCAAACTCCTCGCCCAATTTGTGAAGGCGGACGAGCAAGGGTTCAGTTTTTAGAGTTTGGATACAGCCCGAATAAACAAGCGCTTCTTTTCCGCTTTTGTACTCAAGAACCGCCACCCCAAGGCGGTCGTATCCAGGGTCTATGCTGATAACTCTCATATATTATTCAGGAGTGTCGGCCGAAGTGTAGACATTGGTGACATCTTCTTGGTCTTCCAGCTTCTCAATAAAATCGGATAATTTTTCGCCAGTAGCGTCATCTAATTCAATTGGGGAATTAGGACTATAGCCCTCAGCTGTCTTGGAGAATGCCCAGATGGCTGAGCCGGGGGCACCGAGCTCTAAGCCAGCTTTAGAAAAAACATGACGAATCTCTGGCGCAGTACGGTTGTTGTTATCGGTAACAGCTTCTATAAGTAGCGCTACTCCTCCCGGCCCGTAACCCTCGAACATAATTTCCTCTAGCGCGGCGCCTCCAGCACCACTTCCTTTGGCAAGAGCGCGCTCGATTACATCTTTTGGCATAGAATCTTTCTTAGCCCGGTCTATGAGCGCAACAACACTAGCTGAGTTGGTGTCACCCCCGCTTTTTTTTACTTCCATAGTAATCAAAGTTGAATGCTTAGAAAACAACTTACTCCGCTCAGAATCAGCGGCGCCTTTTTTATGTTTTATTTTTGACCATTTATTATGTCCTGACATAGTGTTTGTTTATGTGTTTAATATATCATTGTCTATATGCTGGTAGGCTTCACTACTGGCTACTCGACCCTTCGGGGTTCTTTCCAAGAGACCGTTACGGATGAGGTAAGGCTCTATAACGTCTTCTATAGTGGAAGGTTCTTCGCCGGTGGCGGCGGCGATGGTGTTGAGTCCGACCGGACCACCTTTAAACTTATGGATGATCACTTCTAGTACCGCCCGATCGGGCTTACCAAGGCCGATTTTATCAATTTCTAATAAATCAAAGGTTTTCTCTATAATTTTTTTGGTCATGTCTCCACCTTCGAGTTGAGCTAGGTCGCGGCAACGCTTGAGTAGGTAGTTGGCGGTTCGAGGGGTCGCTCGGCAACGTTTAGAAATTTGTACCAAAATATCTTCAGACGTTTTTATATTTAACAGCTCAGCCGAACGTTTAAGAATAGTGGCAATTTCTTCATCGGTATAAAAATCGAGTCGGAAGGTTCCACCCGAGAAACGAGAACGAAGCGGGGCAGACAAGAGGGAAATACGAGTAGTGGCCGCCACCATGGTAAACGGAGGAAGTTCGAGTTGAACGGTACGGGCCGACGGGCCTTTGCCGATAATAATATCGAGTACCCCAGACTCCATCGCCGGATAAAGTACTTCCTCGATACTTTTTGATAAACGGTGAATTTCGTCAATAAATAACACATCGCCCGGAGATAGGTTGGTCAAAATAGCGGCTAAATCTCCCACTCGCTCGATAGCGGGCCCTGAAGTGATTTTCATATTGGTACCAAGGGTTTTTGATACCAGGTTTGCCAGGGTGGTTTTGCCCAGTCCGGGTGGGCCGTAAAGCAATATATGTTCGGCCGCATGTCCACGTTCGCGGGCTGCGGTAAGTAAAATACGTAGGTTTTCTTTGGTTTTTGCTTGACCAATATACTCCTCCCACGTTTGAGGGCGCAATGTCCGGTCTAGTCCGTTGGCGTCATCTCTGGTTATTTCTTTTTTCTCTTCGTTGGCTGACATGGTGTTTATAGTATAGCAAAAATCAACCCCAATGGAGTAGGTGTTGACAAACTTTTAATCTATGCTAGTATGGTGATCAAGAAGTTGTTCCGCCGCGCACATTAAATTCTCACTAGTTTTCTCTGTGCGTATTTTATTTTTGAAAACAGTTCCAGACGATAACTCTCTAAGCAACTTGGGTACGTTGCGAGGGGTTTTTGGCGCTCACCCTGGAGTGAGAATGCGGAAAACTTTCTTAGCGCGGTATCCACTTTCAATGCGGAAGCCTTGCTTAGAGAGTTATATTCTGGAACGAACGCTTCAATAAACTGACAGTATCACAGTTTTTAAAAAAACAGTCTTGACCAAAAATCATTTAGCTTCCGGAATGTATTATTAAACAATATGAGATGCAAAATCAACATCGCCCTCGGCGCTGTTTTTGTTTACCGACGGGGCCGCTTCTTTACTAAAACGATGAGGAAACTCGATCACCCGCTCAAGCTCCGGAATAGAGGTTTGACCAACTAAAACTTTTTCTATCCCATCTTGGAGCATGGTGGGAATTTTTTGTGGTTTAGCAGCTAGAGAGATGGTGTGTTCTCTGGGGTCTCTGATTACCGCTTCTTCAACCGCGTCATCCATCTTGACTCCTTCAAACACACCAATCCTTCCCTTAAACCCAGTGCCCCCACAAACCTCACACCCAACCGCTCGATATAAATTGAGCGGACTAGGAATAACAACCGGGTAGGGGTGTTCGGACATCACCTGCTCGATCAAGGTTTTTTCCGTAGGGCTAGCTTGATATATGGTTTTGCATTTTTCACACAGAAGACGAACCAACCTTTGTCCGATAATCATGTTGATTGCACCCCCCATTACTTGCGGGTTTACCCCCAAGTCTAGTAGGCGAGAGAAACCAGCTACGGCACTGTTTGTGTGGAGCGTGCTAAATACTAGGTGTCCAGTTTGGGCGGCGTGGATAGCTGTTTCTGCTACTTCTCTATCACGGATCTCTCCAACCATAATTACATCGGGGTCTTGGCGCAAAATAGCCCGCAGACCAGAAGCAAAAGTGTAATCATCTCCGGTTTGAGTATGAACGATACCGTCGAGTTTGTATTCAACCGGGTTTTCAATCGTAATGATCTTTTTACCTTCCTCATGCACTTCGCGAAGAAAAGCATAAAGTGCGGTGGTCTTTCCTGATCCCGTTGGCCCGGTAGTGATGATTAAACCGTTGGGATGTTTGAGTTCTTGTTTTATAGCAGCTTCGATATACTTGTTTAGTTTGATGTTTTCTAAAGTAAAACTAGCTACAGTTGGATCCAAAATACGCATTACAACAGACTCTCCAATTGCCCCCGGGATTACCGACGACCGAACCTCAACCTCTCTCTCACCAATATTGAAAGTGAAACGGCCATCCTGGGCCGCAATTTTTACATTTAGAACCATCCCCGACAAAAGCTTTAAGCGTGACACTATTCGCTCGAAGATATAGCTGTCTAGGTCTGCAATGTCATGTAAAACTCCGTCTAAACGGTAGCGAAGACGAATTCCGTTTTCTTCGGGTTCAATGTGGATATCAGACGCTCGCAGGGCCATGCTGCCAATAAAGATTAAAGAAATAGTTTCAGAAATCCGACGGGTGTTGTTGCTAGAGCCAATATTTTTTAAGAGAGCGGTTAAGTCAGACCTGTCTTTAATAGTAGACATTAGTTCAAGGGTGTGAGCCGGGTCCAAAGTGAAGGCGCCCTTTTTTTCAGCTGAAGATTTTATAACATCTTTGTATCTGACCCAAGCGTGCTCTAAACTATCCGACGAACACATGTACATCACCACGGTGTAACGCTGTTTCTCTAACCTTTGTATTAGTTGTTGGGTGGCTGGAAGATTAGGGTTTTGTACCGCTAACCAAAGAACTCTTTGGTTGAGCTGAAACGAAGCGGCAAACGCGGCACGGGCTTCTTTCTCGTTTATTGCTGAAATAGCCTCTGGGTTTAAAGTCTGGTTTTTTAAATTAATATATTCAAAACCCAGCTGCGTAGCAGTGGCTTGGATTTGTCGTTCTTCTTCGGTGGCTCGTAATTCCTTAACTCGAGCATTTGTAAAACTGTCATCAAATTGGACCATATTTATGACAATAATAGCATGTTTAAATTATATCGATTGATCTAAACTTGCCCTGGCGATATTTTTTGATCATCCGTGGATGTGTGGGTGCTAAAGTATCAAAACAAAACAACAAAGCGGGTGAGGAATATACCAACCAAGGTTGGTTTGGATTCGTTTTGTATTTACGGATTAGCTTGAGATTGGTATAGTGCCAATATGAATAAGCAGTACGGAATAGCTACGCCCACCGGCTTCAAGCCGGTGATTGATGATATTTTAAACTTATACAAAGACAGCCACCGAGAAACTTTAGTCGTATCGCTGCAAGGAGACCTGGGGGCCGGTAAAACCGCGTTTACTCAAGAGCTCGCGCGGTCGCTTGGGGTGGTTGAGGTGGTGACTAGTCCAACTTTTACCATCATGAAGCAGTATGAAATCGACAATAAAGATTTTGATCTTATGGTCCATATTGATGCTTACCGGATTGAGTCTGAAGAAGAGGTCGAGCCACTACATTTAGAGTCTGTTTTTAACCGAACCAAAACAGTTGTTTGTATAGAGTGGCCAGAGAGAATCAGGTCTATAATTCCTCAACACTCCGTAGAAATACTAATTTCTATTGGTGAGAACGAGGTGCGACAAGTTAGTTTGTCCGCCGATTAAGACTAAAGTGGTCGGAGCGTCAGAAAAAACGTATACTACCTAAATATGGTAAAAAAGACCGAACCAACTCTCGTCCTCCTAGACTCTCACGCTATTTTGCACCGTGCGTATCACGCTCTTCCAGATTTTTCCTCACCAACCGGAGAGCCCACCGGGGCGCTTTATGGGGTGATCACTATGCTGCTGCGGATAGTCGAAGAATTTAAACCACAATACATAGTGGCCTGTTATGACTTACCAGAACCAACTTACCGTCACGAGGCCTACAGTGCATACAAAGCCGGCCGGTCTAAAACCGATGACGCACTAGTTCAACAAATCATTCGTTCGAGAGATATTTTTAACGCGTTTGGGATTCCGATTGTTGAGAAGGGTGGGTTTGAGGCCGACGACATGCTCGGTACCATCGCCCACCTTACTGAAAAAGAAAAAAACCTGCGGGTGGTTATTGCCTCGGGAGACATGGATACTTTGCAGTGTGTCGACAAAAAACGAGTGCAGGTCTTTACGTTGAAGAAGGGTATTAAAGATACAATCATTTACGACGAAGAAGCGGTGAAGGCCAGATTCGGGTTTGGTCCAAAATTGGTGCCAGACTATAAAGGCTTGCGCGGAGACCCGTCTGACAATATTCCCGGCATTGTTGGAATTGGCGAAAAAACCGCCACTATTCTCATTACCAACTTTGGTTCTCTAGAGCAGATGTATAAAAAACTCGATAAAGACGAACAAGTCTTTCTCGATGTGGGTATTAAACCAAGGATTATAAATTTACTTAAAGAAGGCAAAGAAGACGCCGAGTTTTCTAAAATGTTAGCTACTATTAGGATCGATGCTTTAGACAGTTTTGAAGTAAAAGACACTGAGTGGAAGGAGCGGTCTGATGCTGACGCAATCATTAAACTGTTTAGTGAGTTGGGCTTTCGTACGATTATCGATCGGGTAAAGAAATTATTTGACATTACCCTGGTTGACGATACTGCCATGGCCTTGGAGGTAAGTGAAGGTGAATTACAAGAGGCAGCCATTCTACTTTGGTTGTTAGAGAGTGAGCGTACCAACGCCACCTACGAAGACATAATTGATTACGGGCGGTCTTTCCTTAAAACCACGACCTGGGGTGAAACCAAAAAAGCTTTAGAAGAAAAAGTAAAAGCTGATGGACTGTGGCATATATATGAAGATATCGAGTTGCCTTTAATAGAGGTGGTGGCAAAAATGAAGAAGCAAGGGATCTCACTTGACGTGCCATATTTGAAAACTCTATCCATAAAATTGCACACTGAACTAACCAAACTTGAAAAACAAATATTCAAACAAGCGGGGGTAGAGTTTAATTTGAACTCACCCAAACAACTCGGGGAAGTTCTTTTTGATACCCTAGGACTCAAACCCAAAAACGCCAAAAAAACCGCTGGCGGGCAACGTTCTACCAAAGAGTCTGAGCTAGAAAAACTTCGTGATGATGACCCAATTATTTCCGCCATTTTACGTTATAGAGAACTGCAAAAATTAGTCTCTACTTACGTAGATACGTTACCTGAAGTAGTGAGAAAGGACGGAAAGGTACACTCAACTCTTCTCCAAACCGGTACCGTCACTGGCCGAATGGGGAGTAAAGACCCCAACCTGCAAAATATTCCTGTTAAGTCAGAAGAAGGACGAGCCATCAGAAAAGCTTTTGTAGCGGATGAAGGGTATTCTTTGGTAGCTATAGACTACTCACAAATCGAACTCCGGATAGCGGCTATATTGTCTGAAGACACCAAGATGATGGACATCTTTAAGCAGGGTGAAGACGTACACAAAGGAGTGGCCGCTCAAGTGTTTGGAGTAAAGCCCGAAGAAGTAACCAACAACATGCGCCGACAAGCCAAGGTGATTAACTTCGGGATTTTGTACGGCATGGGAGTAAATGCGCTTCGGCAAAACCTAGGCGAAGACACCACCAGGCAAGCCGCTCAAGAATTCTTAAATGCCTACTTCAATACTTTTACCAGATTAGCCGAGTACCTAGAAGAAACCAAAAGCCTGGCTCGTCAAAATGGCTACACCGAGACAATCTTTGGCCGGCGG
>Ga0222653_1000017_pt1 | contig 108456 bp, 90 predicted proteins | sample AntAcemetagen419_FD_179856 | JGI IMG/M metagenome (GOLD analysis project Ga0222653, IMG submission 179856) | Saline water microbial communities from Ace Lake, Antarctica - #419 | ecosystem: Environmental > Aquatic > Non-marine Saline and Alkaline > Saline | place: Antarctica: Ace Lake...
TCTGCGGAACAACACCGTCTTTCACATCGGAAAGATACCTCTTCAACCGAGGCATATTATCTCCATCTTCTCCCCACCAGATTCGATTGTCTTTATCCAGCTCCTCAAACTTAGATTTGGAAACCCTCCAATACATACCTTTACCAGGCCCCGAGATAACCCGACCGGATGGACAAGCTATCGGATACGTTCCATCTCCGTAATAATTTCTCGCCTGTAAATCGCCAGACGTCCATGGGCCACGTGGATCATTGTCCGTGTTTGTATACCGCGCTTTCGCTTCCTCGCCTCGCGGCAATAGAATTGGTGCCCAATTTTCTGCATTAGAGGCGTAAACAACTATGTAGTCGTGATCCTCAGAGAAGTGCCGAGCAGAATTTTTGGGCGAGAAAACCTTCTGCCAGATTGAGGTAGCCACAAAATTCCGCTTCCCAAAAATCTCATCCATCAACAACCGCAAACTCGCGACTTCATTGTCATCAATGCTCACAAAGATCGCGCCATCCTCCGTCAAAAACTGCTTCAAGAGCACCATGCGCGGATACATCATGCAGAGCCATTTGTCGTGTCGGCTCAAATCCTCGGCCTCTTTCCCGACGACTTCGCCGAGCCATTTTTTGATCTCCGGCGCCTTCACGTTGTCGTTGTAAACCCATCCCTCGTTCCCCGTGTTATACGGCGGGTCGATGTAGATGCACTTCACCTTCCCCGCATACTTCGGCAGGAGCGCCTTGAGGGCATGGAGATTATCGCCCTGGACGATCAAGTTCCCGTCGCCGCTCCCCTGTTCCCCGTGATGCGACAATTTCTCATCCGCCTCCAAGAGTCGAAAAGGCACGTCCTTATGATGACGGATCACCGCCTCTTTTCCAATCCAGTTCAGCGTCGGCATGAGAGTTCGTAGGAGAACCTGAGGGAAGCAGAAAACCGCGCCCACCGCCACCGAAAGCTTGCGTTTCAACTCTCCGGATGTCCTAATAAAAGCGTCGTTCCGCGCGTTTAAGGGAAAAGTTCAATTGAACACTCTTAGATTCTGTGCGAAATCCCCTCATGAAAATCTCTGACGTCTTTGGTGATCCTCCCGTCGGGAAGAAGTCGCCGCTTCCCAAACCGGTCTCGACCGGCTGGACGAAGAAGTTCATTGATGAGCTCGCTTCGAAGATGGCGGCGGAAGTCGGGTATCGGTCAGGAGAAGCGCTCGAGCCCATCGTTAACGAGCTCGGGGGGAAAGTCTTTACCGGAACCGTGCCCGAGACTGGCTCGACCGGCTACCTTGAGGTCGAAGAAGGCGGCGAATTTCTCATCGCGCTTTCCCCCATCCCCGGAACCTACCGGAACAACTTCACGATTGCCCATGAGCTGGGTCATTATTTCCTCCACTCAAAGCTCGGGGAAAAACCCCTCTTCGCAACCCGTCAGGCAGGCGACCGCGCCGAGTGGGAAGCGAACTGGTTCGCGGCCGGGTTCTTGATGCCTGCGGAGGAGTTTGTTGAGGAATGGAAAAAGGCGGACGGCTCAATCGGGCGCCTCATCAACCGCTATCAGCTCTCCGGCGGTGCCATCGAAATCCGGAAGAAGACACTCGAAGAGCTGGGTTATCGGTTCGGCTAGCCATTCCGGAATGCGTTTTCCCGAATCCATCTCCCGCAAGGAGTATGAGCAGATCACGCAGCGTTCGCTCCGGCTCTTCCTCAGCGTCGATATCGTGAACTCGACGGCATTGAAGGAAGAGTATCGGGAAAAGGGCCAAAGCTGGCTCGAAATCGCTCACAGCTTCTACACCAAATTCCCGTCGATGCTGGCTTCGGCACTCGATCCAAATCCGAGGATGTTCGTTTCAACGCCCGAGGTGAACCCCTGGAAAGCGATTGGAGATGAACTCGTTTTCGTCGCGCGGATTGAAGTGATGGACGAAATCCCCCGTCTCGTAGACGCTTTTCGTAGCGTATCGAACCGATGGAACCGGGATTACGAAAAGAGCGAAGTCGTCGTCAAGGCAGCGGCATGGCTCGCCGGTTTCCCGGTCGCTAATTCCGTGATCCCCGGTGATGCTCCGGAGCGCTTTGACTTCACGGGCAGCTCCATCGATATCGGCTTCCGCCTTTGCCGCTTTTCTTCCCCGCGTCGTTTTGTCATCTCAGCCGAACTGGCGTATGCGCTGACCACCCTGGAAGCTGAACTGGCAGGGGACCTTCGCTATCTCGGACGCGAGCCAATGAAGGGCGTTCTCCGAGGCCGCAGCTATCCCGTCTTTTGGATCGATATGTTTGCCAGTCCGGATCTTCCCGCTTTTGCAAAAATCGAACTTTTGGAAGAACGCGTCACGGGAGCATCACCGAAGCCGGTCAAGCCTGCGGAAACCCGGGAGTTTCTGCGGGAGTGGATTGCTTCGACTGGTGGCGGGATCAGCCTTCCGTTCCCTCCCGGTAAGGCCGACCCCCGATTTCCCATTCCTGAAAACTACGACGAACAGGAAGCCGCTAAGCTCTCCGAATTTGAACGCGAGTTCCTCTCCGAGAGCGGAATCGAAAGCAACGACGGGACCGATCCTGACGAAGATGTTTTCACAGACTTTACGAACCGACTCAAACCACCTAAAAAAGAACCATGACTCCCAACACCACCGTCTCCATCCACCCTTATTTCAAACCGCACGAGGGCAAGCTCGATGAGTTCATTGCCGGGATGGCCGTTTTTGTCGAGCGCACCTCCAGCGAAGCGGGCGTTCTTTTCTACGACTTCACCGTGAGCAGTGAGGGGATCGTCTTTTGCCGCGAGGCCTACGTCGGTGGCGAGGGAGCACTCGCTCACCTCGGGAATGTCGATGATCTCCTCAAAGCGGCGCTGGAGATTTCTGATCTGATCCGTCTCGAAGTTCACGGTGCGGCAGCGGAGCTGGATAAAATGCGCGAACCGCTCGCAGAGCTTCCGGTAGATTGGTTTGTGTTGGAGACCGGGTTGGTGAAGTAGAAATTCCTTTTCTTTATCCTAATCCTTTTTTCCCGGTTCTTCAGCCGTAGCGGACGGCGTCAGCCTTCCGTCCTCCACGCATTTCGGAAGCTTCACCGCTTCCTCTACACTTCCCAGAAAAAGACGGCTACGGTTGATCGTCTGAATCCACATCGACCCGCGAGGTATTACGCCCTAACAAGTGCGCGGCGACGGGCAAGGTCAGAAACGCGAGGAAGAGCGAGACAAGCGCCTTGATCGCAATTCCCCACTCAGGCAGGCGCAGGACAAAGGCAACAAGGATCAACGCAAAGGCTGCCCCGGACGCTTTCGTCGCGGCGTGCATACGGCTCAGCAAATCCGGAAAGCGGAGCAATCCGAGCCCGGCGATGAGCGCGAAGAAACCTCCGCCAATGAGAAAGAGAGCGCTGATCCAATCAATCATTTTCTTTACTGGAGAGGTGTTTCGGATCGAGGAAGAGAGATACGGCTGAAGTGCCTACAAAAAGAACCAGCCCGGCGACCATGGCGACGTCGAGCCAGAGACCGTCACCCCGCACCCAACCGTGTCCGAGGGCCATGCCGATACCGCAGAGAGCAACGACGTCGGCGGCATTGATCCTGTCCGCCACGGTCGGCCCCCGCCAGATCCTGATAAGGGCACAGACCACTGAGGTGAAAAGACAAAGGGTAAAGATGAGGTAGGCAATCTCGATCATGACTTTCGAGTGATAGAGAGGATGGGCGCTTCAAGGTCGCGGGGAATAGAAATTTTCGCCTCCTCCGCTCCGTCGAGAACGTGGACGGTGAGCGTTTTCCCCGGATCAATTCCGAGTACGAGCGTTCCCGGCGTGAAGGTGATGAGGTTCGCCAGCGTAAGAATTTCGAGAGGCTTCTCGACCTTGGTATCGAGAACGATGATCTCAGGGTTGATCTTCAAATTCGGCGAGAGGACCTGCCTCGCGATCATGATATTGGCCTTCCAGAAATCAACGGTGTAGTTGACGTAGAGCTTCAGGATCGCGACGATTTTTTGAGAAGGGTTCATGACGATCTATTCCTCCGGGGTTTCGACGTAAAGCGGGTTGGATTGGATGAGCTGATCGGCGGCACGGCTCGAGAGCTCAAAGAGTGGCTCGACCATGAAACCAATCGTGATCGTCATCGCCCCGAGCATCGCGATGGGGACGACCTGCATGATTCGATAGCCTTCGATTCCCTTCGGTCGCGGGGTTTCTTTCCAGAAGGCTTCGCCCCAGATTTTAATCATCGAAAAGAGGGTCACGACGCCGACGACGAGGGCGATGCCGGTGTAAAGGTAGGCTTCCTCCCGCAACGCCTCGCGAAGGAGAAGGAACTTCGCGAAGAATCCTGACAAAGGCGGAATTCCTCCGAGAGAGAGCGCGGGAATTAGGAAAAGAAACGCGAGGAGGGGCGACCCTTTGAGGAGACCTCCCAGCTTTTCAAGGCGCTCACTGCGACCGGTCGAAGCGATCGCGCCGGCGGCGAGAAAGAGGTTCGTCTTCACGAGGATATGGTGAACGATATAGAAGATCGCCGCCGCGAAAGCTCCCTGCGTGAAGAGTCCGAGGCCGAGGACAATGTAGCCAATCTGGCTGACAATGTGGAAGGAAAGAATCCGCCGCGTGTGGAACTGGCTCGCGGCACCTAAGACACCTGTCACCATCGTGAGCGCTCCCACGACGAGGAAAAGTGGGCCGGTTACATCTGAGAGGAATCCGAACGCTCCTCCAAAAACGCGGAAGAGTGCGTAGACTCCGACTTTCGTGAGCAAGCCACCAAAGACCGCCGCAGTCGCGAAGCCGGTGTTGGGATAGGCGGGCGGGAGCCAGAAGTAGAGAGGGAAGACCCCGGCCTTAATTCCGAAGGCCATGAGAAAAAGCGCTGCCGTGCTGAGAATAACCGGATCGCCTCCCGCGTTCCCAAGCCCGAGCGCAATTTCGTCGAGATTCAATTGTCCGGTTTTTCCGTATAGCAGCCCGAGGCCACTGAGAAAAAAGAACGACGAGATCATGTTGATGACGACGTATTTAGTCGCACCCTCGAAGACAAACTTTCGCCGACCGAGGACAAGCATCGCGAAGGAGGCCATGAGCATGACCTCGAACCAGACGAAAAGGTTAAAGAGATCGTTCGTGAGGAAGGCTCCGTTAATCCCTGCGAGGAGGAGAAAGAAGAAGGTCCCGTAGCCTTTCCGCCAAATGATCTTACCGATTTCGCTCACTGCGAAAAGAGATCCCGCGAATCCGATCACGGCCGCGACGATCACCATGATCGCCGCAAAAAGATCTACCTTGAAAGAAATCCCGAGTGGTTTTTCCCACCCACCGAAGTCGACCCGAATCGGACCGGGTGCCGCATTAATGATCGAGAAAAGCCAGACCGCTGCCGCGAGGAGCGCCGCCATTCCCGCAGGAAGGAACCATCGCGACGCGGCGGCGTGACGACGGAGCTGCCATGCCACCAACGAGAGCAGCATCGGAATGAGAATGGGGAGTGTGATTGCGACAGGCTCCATCAGGATTCGGTTTGCGCGAGGGCATCAACATCCGCATCGGCGGTGCGGCGGTGGGTTCGTTTCAAAAGGACGAGGCAAAAAGCGAGAACACCAAAGCTGATCACAATCGCGGTGAGGACGAGCGCCTGCGCGAGCGGGTCAGGGTGACCTTCGGCGAGCGCCTTGGCGTCCACTCCGATCACGGCGGTGTCGCCTTTCCCAAGGCCGGCGGCGGTGAAGACGAGCACGTTGGCGGCCTGCGCAAGCAGGGCGAGGCCGATAAGAACCCGGAAGAGACTCCGCTGCAGGAGCATCCGTGCGCCGCAAGCGGCGAGGCATCCGACCATGATTGCGATAAAGACTTCCATCAGTTTGATTCCGTTACAACGTTCTCCCGGGCTGCCTGCCATTCTTCCATCGTTCGGTAGAGCATGAGGACGACGCCGGCGACGACGAGGTAAACGCCGACATCGAAAAACAGCGGTGTTCCCACTTTAATTTTTCCGACGGCGGGAAGGCTGAATTCACCGCCCCAAACCGAGGTGAGGTAGGCGTCCCCCTGCAGGAGCGATGGAAGACCCGAGAGAATCGCGGTAGCCAGCCCGAGCACCATGAGAATCCCGGGCGTCATGCGGTAGAGCTTCAGCGGCATCTCCGTCCGTGCCAAGTGAACGAGAATTGCTCCCATCGCGGCAACAAGCCCTCCAATGAACCCGCCTCCAGGCTCATTGTGCCCCCGCAGGAGCAAGTAAATTGAGAAGACAATCATCGCCGGGGCAATGTATTTCGCAGAGGCCCGCAGGACCGGTGATCGGCCCTGGAATTCGTTGAGGCGAGTTCCGGGTGAGTTCCCGCCGAGCATGGCATAAACGCCGAGAGCGGCGATGAGGAGCACCGTGATTTCGCCCATGGTGTCGAGCGCCCGGAAATCGACGAGGATCACGTTCACGACATTTTTGCCATAGGCTTCGGGAAGACTCTTTGCGGCAAGTTCCATTGCCACGGCATCTGAGATCTGAACATCGAAGGCTTTCATCGTGAGAAGGGTAAAGCCAGCCCCTACTAACACAGCGATAAAAGTCGCCCCGAATCCACCCTTCGTTGAGGTCGCCCTCTCCTTCATTCCCGGGAGACCGTAGATAGCGAGAGAAAAAAGGAGCAGTGTCAGGGTCTCCACAAGAATCTGAGTAATCGCAAGATCGGGTGCTCCGTAGAAGGCAAAGAGCGCCGCAACCGCGAATCCAATGCACCCGAGCAACAGAATCGAAGTCATCCTTCGCTCTGCTTTCACGAGCATGATCGACAACCCGATGAGCAACATCGTGAGGGCAAAGACATCGAAACGAAACGGACCCGTCTCAGGGAAATCAGGAACGTAGCCGGACTTCGTCCATGCTCCCGCGAGCATCGCCATGGCCGTCACGAAAATTACGGCAATGTAAGTCGTGATGTTGCCGGACTGAATCCAACGCGTGATTGCTCCGGCACCTTTGAGGAAACCGGCGAGTCCGGCACGGAAAACCGCGACTCCGCTCCAGCCGAATTTTTCCTTAAGAAGTTCCCCAAGTCTCCAGAGTCGCTCGCGGATGAGGAAGAGCGTCAGCCCGGTCGCAACCGTGAGAACGCTGAGGAGGAGCACGAGATTAAAGCCGTGCCAGAGTTTCAGCTTCACCTGAAAGTCGGTCGCCGAAACTTGCTGCACCATCGCCTCGACCGGCTGGCCGAGGAGTGCACCCGGGAAGAGGCCAAAGACGACACTACCGATCCCGAGCGTGAGCGGACCGACCCAGAAACCGACGCCCTTTGGTTTCGTATTCTTCAGCTCGACGCCGTCTTTCGGCCCGAGGAAAGGAAGGATGCCCACTTTTAAAGCGACCACAACATTGGCGGCATTGGCGACGAATCCACAGATCAGGAGAATCATCCCGATCGGAGGAGTCTCCAACTTGACCTCATAGAGCAGCTCCTTCGCGATAAAGCCGACAAAGGGAGGAAGGCCTGACATCGAAAAGGCGGCCACGACCGCCCCGATTCCGAGAAGCGGGAAAGTGCGGAGGAGGCCCCGAAGTTGCGAGATTTCCCGCGTGCCGGTCGCTTTCTCAATCGAGCCCGCGACCATGAAAAGCGCTCCTTTATACAACGCGTGCACGATGAAAAACAGCATCGCGGCTTTGATCGCGAGAGTGTTCTCCATGCCGAGGAGCATCATCAAGGTGCCGAGCGCACTGACCGTCGAAAACGCGAGGAGCCGCTTCAAGTCCGTCTGCACCATCGCGACGAGCGCTCCCCAGGTCATCGTGACGGCACCGAATCCCATGAGGGAATAATGCCAAAGTGGCGTTTCGCCGAGCACCGGGTGCATGATCGCGATGAGGAAAACCCCGGCTTTCACCATCGTCGCGGAGTGCAGGTAGGCGCTCACCGGAGCCGGGGCGGCCATCGCGCCGGGGAGCCAGAAGTGAAACGGAAACTGCGCCGACTTTGTGATCGCCCCGAGGAGAACACAGATAAAAATCGCAGGATAAAGGGCGTGAGCCTGAATCAGTTCGCGGGACTCGATGAGTTCGGAGAGTACGTAGGTCCCCGCAACTTCTCCCAGAAGAATAACGCCGGCGAGAAAAGCGACCCCGCCACCGGCTGTCACCAAAAGCGCGTCGAGGGCCGATTTTCTCGACTCAAGCTTTTCATGGAAGTGCCCGATGAGCAGGTAACTGGTAATCGAAGTCAACTCCCAGAAAATGAAGAGTACGAGAAGGTTTTCCGTCACCGCGATACCGAGCATGGCACCGGCGAATAGAAAGAGGAAACAGAAGAATCGGCCAATCCGGTCGCTCCCCTTCAAATAAGCGGCCGCATAGAGCACGACGAGGGTGCCAATCCCGGAAACGAGCAGCGCAAGAAGGAGTCCCACTGGAGAAACCCAGACATCCCAGGACAGCCCGATCATTGGCGCCCACGGGATTGAAGTCCTCCAGACCTCGCCTTCCCAAACCGGGCCGGCATTTGCGAGATAAACGAAAAAGCTCAAGGCCGGGACGAGCGCCCAGAACGAGGCCGGAACCTTGCCACGCGCCCCGCTCAAAAACGGGGCGAGCAGAGCCGTTGCGAAGAACGCAAGAATCGGCCACCAGGGCTGAAAAGTATCAAAGGACATGGTCACTGGAGGGGTGAACCCCTTGCCTAAAAAAATTACATTGTAAAGCACGAATTTTGTAACATGCTTTACAAGATACGAATAAAGTGCATACTTTACCGCCGTAACCGGAGATGCCGGAAAAGTCTTCTTTTAATCTTGATATGATTGTCATGAGTGAAACCCCTGAATTTACCGCCAAACATTCGCTCCCCAGCATTGAGCGTCTTCTCACGGAACGACCAAAGTGGGGATTCATGAGCAATCATACCCATGTCCTCGTCTGTCTCCATCTCGATCCCGAAATGCGGCTGTCGGAAATCTCCTACCGGGTCGGTCTTACGCTTCGGATCGTCCAAAAAATTATCAAGGAACTTTCTGAAGAAGGTGTCATCAAGATCGAAAAGATCGGTCGCCGCAATCGTTACGACATCAATCGGGAGTATCGTCTTCGTCATCCCCTCGTGAAACAGCACACGATCGGCGAGCTCATCGAAGTGATCACCCGCGAGGAATAAATTTCTCTGCATGAGCGAATACGACCTGCTGAAATTGCAGGAACAGAAAGGCGTCGCTGCGTGGCGGCTCAATCTCGCGAACTGGATCGAATCTCCTCTCGTTCAGCGGTTTATCCTCATCGCAATTCTCGTCAATGCGGTTTCGCTAGGCCTCTACATTGACCCCACCCTGCTCGAACATCTCGACCCGCTCTGGCGCACGATCGACTGGATCTGCCTCGGCATTTTCGTTATCGAAATCGTGCTGAAACTGATCGTCTACCGCCTCAGCTTCTTCCGGAACGGCTGGAACGTCTTTGATTTCATCGTCGTCGGGATTGCGCTCGTTCCGGGAAATGGCGCGCTCTCGGTCCTGCGAACTCTTCGCGTCTTGCGGGTCCTCCGTGTTCTCACGGTCGTGCCGAGCCTGCGCAAGGTTGTCGCCGCTTTTATCCATGCCATCCCGGGACTGAGCAGCGTCGTTGCGGTCATGGCGATTTTCTTTTATGCCGCTGCCGTGATGGCGGTGGGCTTCTTTGGCGCGACCTTTCCCGACTGGTTCGGGAGCATTGGGAAAAGCCTTTTCACGCTCTTTCAAATCATGACGCTGGAAAGTTGGTCCATGGGTATCGTCCGGCCTGTCATGGAAACGCACCCGGTCGCCTGGGCGTTTTTTGTGCCGTTTATCATTCTCGCGACCTTCACGATTTTGAACCTGTTTATCGGCATCATCGTCTCGACGATGCAGGAGCTCTCAATGCTGCCCGACCCCGACGCGCCGAATCCGGAGACCTACGAAATTCTTTCACGCATTGAAATGGATCTCGCGCAGTTGCGGCAGAAAATCGATCAGCAAAAGTAACGGTCACCCATCGATTCGATAGATGCGCTGGACGAGGATCATCCCCACCGCCATTGCCGGGACGAAGATCAACGCCTCGATACGCAGGGCCCCCAGGTTCGCAATCGCGGGGCCGGGACAGAAGCCGCCTAATCCCCAGCCGATTCCAAAAAGGACCGCCCCGAGAAGCAGATTCGACGAAATCTTTTCTCCAGGATTCGCCGGAAGCTGAAGCGTCCCCCGAAGGAGAAAATAGCCACCCCCGAAGACAAGGAGCGCCCCGCCCATGACAAAGGCGAGCGTCGGGTCCCAAAAACCGAAGATGTCGAGAAACGCGGTCACCTTGACCGGATCGGTCATTCCGGAGAGGGCGAGGCCTGCGCCAAAAAAGGCACCGGCGAGAAAAATGAGGAGGCCGTTTTTCATGAGGTAAGGAGGCGAAAAATCGTGACGGTGAACATTCCGGCGGCCATGAAAACGACCGTCGCGACCATTGAATCGCGCGCTCCCATGCCCATCCCGCAGACGCCGTGCCCACTCGTGCAGCCACCGCCGAGGCGCGTTCCGAAGCCGACGATGATGCCGGCGAGCGCATAGATAAGCCAGTTTCGAGCATCGGGGACGCGGAAAATAGAGGCCGTTTCCGAGATCTGAAATAAGAGAGCCGCTCCCGCGATGAGACCGAGCAAAAAGATGAAACGCCAGCGGGTCTCGTTTTGCTTCGGCTTGAGGAGTCGGCCGAAAACACCGGAGATGCCGGGGATTTTGCCTGTCACGATGAGAGCGAGGAGACTGCCACCACCGATCAGACATCCCCCGAAAAAACCATGAAGATAGTCGGGATTCATAGAGCGAAGCGTATCACAACAATCAGAGCGCTGCCAACAGGGCAAAGTGACACTGGCGTCCTGCCAATGGTTTTCTCAACCCACCGGCGGAGCGCCGGCCTCACGCTTTCATCTCCCGCCATTCCAAAATTTAATATGGCCGAAACCGCATAAAATAAGACTGACTTAATCAAGCCGGAACGGGCTGAGACCGCTACCTTTTCTCCACCATGAAACCCTCCCCTCTTTTCTGGCTCGTCTTTTTCTGCGCTGGCCTTACCTGCTTTCCTGCCGACGCCCGCCCCACTGATGGACCTGTCCGCGTTCTCTTCGTGGGGCACGATGCGGAACTTCACAAGAGCGACCTCTACTTCCCGATGCTGGCAAAAGGCCTTGGCCGCGATGCGATCTACTTTGACTACGTCACCACGACCGAAGCCGCTTTCGGTGACGCGGAATATCTCGACCTCTTCGACGTCGTCCTTCTCTATGCGAACCACAAAGAGATCAATCCCGCCCATTGGCAACACCTGAAATTGTTCATCGAAGACGGCGGTGGATTTGTTCCCGTGCACTGCGCGAGCTGGTGCTTTCAAAATATTCCAGAGTTCGATCAGGTCGTCGGCGGGCGCTTTGCGGAGCACAAGGCCTCGATCTTTCGCCCGAAGACAATCGCGCCCAATCACGCCGCGATCAAAGACGTGCCCGAGTTTGAAGCGTGGGATGAAACTTACAAACACTCGCGACACAATCCCAAGGGCCGCACCGTCTTGCAGGTCCGCGAGGTCGCGGAAAACGATAACATCACCGAGCCGGAACCCTGGACCTGGATTCGCACCCAGGGCGAAGGTCGCGTTTTTTACACCGCCTCCGGACATGACGAGCGCGTCTGGAGCCTCCCCGAATTTCACCAGCTTCTAAAGCGCGGCATTCTCTGGAGCATCGGCGACGCGCGACTCGCCCGCTACGAAGCCTTCCTCGCGCAACGCACTCCCCTCACCTACGAGAAGCGGGACAACATTCCGAACTACGAAAAGCGCCCCGAGCCGCTTCCTTATCAGCACCCGCTCAGCGCAGAAGACTCGATGGAATACACGCGGGTCGCAGCAGACTTCAGTCTCGAACTCTTCGCCGCTGATCCCATGATCGTAAATCCCATCTACCTCACCTGGGATGAACGTGGTCGTCTCTGGATCGCAGAGACGGTCGACTATCCGAATGAGGTGCGCGATGGCACCGGCAACGACACCATCAAAATCCTCGAGGACACCGATGGCGACGGCAAGGCCGACAAAGTGACCGTCTTTGCCGAAGGCCTCAACATCCCGACTTCGCTGACCTTTTGGGACGGTGGCATCATCGTGGCCCAGGCCCCCGACTTTCTGTATTTGAAAGACGAAGACGGCGACGACAAAGCCGACCGGAAAGAAGTGCTCTTCACCGGTTGGGGCATCCGCGACACCCACGCGGGGCCCTCCAATCTCCGCTACGGACTCGACAACTGGATCTATGGCGCGGTCGGCTACTCGGGATTCGAAGGCACCGTCGGTGGAAAAGATCACAAGTTTGGTTCCGGAATTTTTCGTTTCCGTCCCGACGGGTCGAAAATAGAGTTTCTCTATCAATTCAATAACAACACCTGGGGACTTGGCTTCAATGAGGCCGGCGACGTCTTCGGCTCCACCGCGAACAACAATCCCGCGTTCCACGGAGCGCTTCCTGCAACGATCTACAGGAACAGCCGACCCGGGCTCAGCGCTGAGATGATTGCCGACAGTGCGACCTTTCATCCCATCACGCCGAATATCCGCCAGGTCGATGTCTTCGGAGGATACACTGCCGGTGCCGGGTTCGCCCTCGCCACCTCCGCCAACTTTCCTCCTGCGATGCGGAACCGGACTGCTTTCATTAGTGGTCCGACCGGGAATCTATTAGGATCCTACCATCTTGAAAACGAAGGGCACCAATACCGGGCGGAGAATGATTTTGCTTTCCTCGCGAGCGCTGACGAGTGGTTCTCACCTGTCGCAGCAGAAATCGGCCCTGACGGAAACCTGTGGATCGCGGACTGGTACAATTTCATCATCCAACACAACCCGACCCCCAATCCTGAGCGCGGCGGTTATGAGGGAATCACCGGACCGGGCAACGCTCATGAGAATCCAAATCGAGACAAGCAGCACGGACGCATCTACCGGACGGTCTGGAATGGAGCCAAACCCTCAACGATCACCTCACTCACGGACGCGGACAGTAATTCACTCCTTGCCGCTCTCGGCAATGATAACCAGTTCTGGCGACTCACCGCACAGCGCCTTCTCGTAGCCGGAAACCGTGAAGAAACCGCCCCGACTCTCCGCAAGCTGGTCACCGCTGGAAACTGCCTCGAAGCAATTCATGCCCTCTGGACACTCGAAGGCCTTGGCCAGCTCGATTCTGAAACTCACCAGTTCGCGCTTCTCAGCCCTGACAATGATCTGAAACGAAACGCGATCCGCGCCATTCCCACGAACGAAGCCGGTCGCCAGCTCATCTTCGACACCGCGACGATGACCTCTGATGATCCTGCCGTGCGTCTCGCTGCGATCATCAAGCTGGCTCATTTCCCGAAAGACGAAGCGATCGGCCTCGCGGTTGAACAGCTCATGCTCGATCCCCTGAACCGGAAGGACGAAATGATCTTTCCGGCACTGCAGGCTGCCGCGCAAACTCAGGAAGTGGGAGGCCCGGCCACCTTCGGCCCGAACCTGCTCAGCAATGCGTCTTTCGAAGAGATCGACGGAGAGACCGAACTTCCCGCAGGATGGCGGAAGAAACTATTTAGAGGCGCTGCCACTCTCCTCCTGGAAGAGAATGAAGCCCACACTGGCAAACTTTCTCTCCGTATCCAATCAGGTGAGGGAGCTGACGCGGCATTGCAAATCCCCGTGTCTGTGAAACCAAACACCACATATCGCCTCAGCGGCTACGTTGGGACACGCGGAATGAGAGAAGCGAAAGGTGCCCTCCTGAATATCCACGGCATAGCGGGGGCTGTCACTCGCGCTCTTACGAAGAACAACGACTGGACGCGTCTCGAAGTCGAATTCAACAGCGGCGAACACTCAGAGGTCATCGTAAACTGCCTCTACGGGGGCTGGGGTCTTTCCTTCGGCACCGCGCGTTTCGATGACATTGCGCTTGAAGAAGTGAGCTACCCCACCACCGGTGATGTCTCAATTACCGGTGACTCTGCGAACGGAAAATCCATTTTTGAAAACCATCAAGTCGCCGCCTGCATTCGCTGCCACATGATCGACGGAAAAGGTGAAGGCATCATCGGGCCCGCCCTCGACGGCATCGCAACCCGCAAGAGCCGTGACTATATCTACGAAAGCCTCGTCGATCCCGGAGCCGCTCTCGCCGAAGGTTTCCCCGCTCAGGTTTCCCCGATGCCTCCGATGGGCGTTCTCCTGAAACCGCAGGAACTCGCCGACGTCATGGCCTACCTGATGACCCTCACCGAATAGCCTAAGCCTATCGACTCGACTTTAAATGCGCAATGAGGGCAGTTCGGTCGAGTTCATTCAGCAGACCCTGGAACTCCATCTTTGTTCCGGGGGCAAATCGCTTGGGATCGGTGAGATACTGGTTGAGCAACTCCGGAGTCCATTTTCCGTTACTGCTGCGACGGATATTGGTGAGAGCGTCAGAATACTCAAAGTTTGAACCCGACGCAATCTCACGATCCCAGAATCCGTCGAGAGTAGGGGCAGGAAATCCGACCCGATGCTGGCCGGGTGCACCATGACATCCCGAGCAGAGAATCGCGAGAGTGGCTCCCCGCTCCTCCATGCCCATCGAGGCAATCTGAGTTTCGTCGATAACGTAGTCACCGCGCATTTTCATCATCGCGACAACCTGCGTGTCATCCATTGAGGCACGAATCTTTCGATAGGCTTCGGCTTCGATACAGGCAGCCTCTATTTCGAGGCGGCCCATCTCAAGAGAAAGATCATGCGCCCGGTCTTCACGGTAGGCCGACGAATCAGTGCGCAGAAGTGACAACTGGTTGAGAAATTCATGGCGATTTTCGAGGAAATGGCGCACGACCGGAATCTGAATCTTCACAGCCTCTTTGATGTGGTTCTGCTGATCAGGAGTCAGCATCGCAAAGAAGTCCTTCGCGATTTTTCCGCGACTCGCCGCCTGACCGCTCTTGTGACGAATCGAAACAAATCCAAAAAACTGCGCCGGTTGGCCGATGGGGATGATCTCGTTGTCCTCCGGTTTCCCCGTGAGCCAGGAAAAGGCTTTCGCGTAGAGATCCTCAAGTTGCTTGTGGTCTTCGCGATCCACCCTGTCGTCTTCGACTCTAACAGAACGCCCATATTCTCCGGCACTTTCTGCATCAGCCCGCCAACTCGCCATCAATGTCTGTTGCTCAGAGGTCATCGCCTCTTCAAAGGAAGCGAAAGCTTTCGCTTCATGGATCGCCACCGTCGAGCCCAGAAGAGAGAAGCGCTCACCGAGCGGCTTGAGTTTCTCACGGTCGATCGGCTGACCTGAGTAGAGATGATCTTCGAGTGAAGTAAGAATTTCCTCGCGGACCAGCCACCATTCTTCGAGAGAAGCTTTCTCTGCATTCACCGCTTCGGCCATTGCCTCTCGCTGCGCCTCACCGGCGATCGCGAACATCGCCCGACCGAGCATGCCACGATTCGCGGCTCGACCACTTTGATAGCGAAGGGCAACAAATCCGAAAAACTGAGCATTCTTCCCGACGGAGAGCTTTTCATTGTCGGCCGGAGATCCGGAGAGCCACGCAAACCCCTTCGATGCCAAAGCCGACTGAAGGTCCTTCTCTCCACGCAATCCACTGTATTCCTCGGCACTCCAAGTGTCCGCATCTTTGCTGTCCGGCTTTCCTTGACCTCCCTGCTTTCCCTGTTGCGCCATGGCAGGCAGCGCAGAAAGAAGCGCGAACAGTAACAAGGTCGATGCGGAAACTTGGTGGAGTGATTTCATATTATATTGTTTTGTTAGATTTTATTTAGAGGAAAACCGCCTTATCTTTTCTTACCTTTGCCCCACCGCTTTTTTTTGCCTTTTTGATCGATGGGGGATTATCAGAATCGTAATCCGGATTTCGCTCCGGCATCTGCGCACCGATTTCCGCTAGATAGGCGAAGAGCTTCTCCGCCATGGCGGCGGCCTTCTCAGGTTGCTGCGCAGCGAGGTCGCGGGACTCCCCAATATCCCTTTCAAGATCGAAAAGGTGCGTTTCACCCGTTTCGTAGAAGTGCACGATTTTCATCTGATCGAGCAGCAGCGCCGAATGGGGGGTGTCGCCCTGGTAGTGAGGAAAATGGAAGACAAGTTCCTCACGAGTCCGGATGACAGGCTTTTCCTCACCCCGAAGGAGATGCGTCAGGGAGCCTCCTTCAATCGTCGCCGGAAGAGCTTCAGTGACACCGGCAAGCTCACAGAAGGTGGGATAGAAATCGTAGCCGACAACGCGATCATGACACCACGAACCCGCTGCAATCCCCGGACCGCGAATGATCAACGGAACTCGAATCCCGCCCTCCCAAACGCCGCCCTTTCCTCCCCGCAGAACCCCCTTTGTTGAAGACCCGTTATCCGACATGTAAATCACGTAGGTGTTGTCTGCTATTCCAAGGGCATCAATGCGCTCTACGAGCTGTCCGACCCCTTGATCCAGCGCTTCGCTCATCGCGGAGCGACCGATCTCTTTTTCGCTCCCTCCCGGAATGAGTTTTTTGTATTTCTCCACCAGTTCCGCCGGAGCGTTCTCCGGATAGTGCAGGGCATGATAGGACATCTGAATGAAGAATGGCTTTCCCTCCTGCGTCGATTTCTGCATCAAGGCCATGGCCCGCTCACCCATCCCGAAGATATCAACAGGGTTCGGCTCGACAAATGGAGCTGCCGCTGCATTTCCGGTATCGCCGTCACTTTCGTCGTAACCATGAGGCTCCGGGCCTCCGCCTCCGATATGCCATTTGCCAAAGTGCGCCGTGGTATAACCAACGGATTGGAGCAGCTCACCAATCGTGATTTCATCGGACTCAATGCCACGCCGATTCTGAGGAGGGATCAGTTTGAAGCCATCCGCCGCCGTCATCGACCCGGCTGCCTTCGTCCAATGACACTGGGCAGGACTCTTTCCTGTCTGCAAACTGATTCGGGTCGGTGCGCACACTGAGGCAGGAGAGTAAGCGGCACTGAACCGCATCCCTTCGTTCGCGAGCTTCGCGATGTGAGGCGTCTCGATGACCCGACTTTTGGAAGCAGGCATCTCAGGATGCATCTCGCAAGACAGCCCATTCCAAGATTGATCGTCGGAGAGTAGGAAGAGGAAGTTGGGTTGGCCTCCAGCAAGCGGATTTGCCGCCAGGAAGAGAATCAGAGACAGGAAGGTTTTCATAGAATCCGTGGTTCGATACAGCATATCTAACCACTGGATTCTTTCAGAACGGTTTCTCCAGCATTACATCGATGAAATGTTTTCCATATCAGAGATCAGGGAATCCCATCTTGAAGGCATGCTTGTGCACACCAAATTTTTCGAGGATGAGAGCCAGAACTAGTCCTCCGACTTTCCGCGACCAGCCTTCTCATACGAAGTGGGCAGTTCCTCATTCCATGCCTGCAGTTTCGCCTTCATTTCCGAGAGAACCTCAGGAAATTTCTCAGCGAGGTTGTTGCTCTCCGACGGATCTTTTGAGAGGTCATAGAGTTCGGCGGTGGCGCTTCGCTTGCTAGGAAGGTGGAGTTTCCAATTTCCGTCCCTCATCACAGGCATCGCACCATTACTGCTAACTTTCCAAAATAAAGGGCTACTTCTCTCGCGGCTTTCTCCCATCCAGATATCAGAGGTGTCTTCGCCGTCGAGATCCATTGGGATTGATTCGATGCCCGCAATTTTTGCCAACGTTGGCAGCCAATCAATGAACGAGAGAACGTTCTCTTCATCGACACGCCCGGCTTTGATATGTCCGGGCCAGCGAACGATAAATGGAACCCTCGTCCCTCCTTCGTAAAGTTCGTGTTTTCCACCCCGCAGCTCACCGGCATACCCGAGCATGTTGTTAGAGTACTCTCTCACTCCCTTTTTCCCCAGGGCAACCGGAGCCGGCCCGTGATCACTGGAAAAGACGAGAATCGTGTTCTCACTCAGTCCAAGGTCATCGAGAACTTTCATGATACGCCCCACATTTAGATCGAGAGAATAGACGTCGGCCAGATATTGATCCATGGAGTCATCGAGGTCTCCGCCAATCTCGAGGCACTGATCGAACTTGTGCTGCATCGTTTCTGAAAATGAAGATCGGTCCACCTTCTCGTCGGCGAATTCCTGCGCGAGCGAATCCGTGACATGGACTGGAAAATGGGTGCTGTGGCCCCAAATATTCACATAAAAAGGTTCATCCTTGTTATCCCGAATGAATCGCTCGGCCGCCTTGAAGAGCCTCGTGTCGCGTCCTTCAGGGTCATCATGATCTCCGCTAATTACGTCGATCGTTTCGAGACCGTAAATGCCGGCACTGTCATCCGGCCCGATATGCCACTTCCCGAAGTGACCGGTGCGATAACCGTGTTCATTAAGAAGCTCGGTAATTGTGGCCCGATCACCGAAGCCAAAGTCAGCGGCATACTTTGGATATCGGGCAGGGTAGATACCAGTCATCAAGCCGGTTCGACTCGGATTACAGGTCACTCCTGTCACATAGAACTGAGAGAATCGCGTTCCCTCAGCAGCCATCTGATCGAGATTCGGAGTCCGCGCATACGGATGCCCGTAGCAACCGAGGTCACCATATCCGAGATCATCCGCAAACATGAAGACGATGTTAGGAAGTGGATCTTTTGCGACGACCTGAGCGGAGGAACAATGGGCGACGGCAACGCAGATTATTGCAATGAGATTCAGTGGATTGTGCGGGGATTTCATGTTGAAGTCACTTCTGGACGAAACGGAGACACTTTAATACCCCCTCCCTCCCGAATATCAGCCTTCCTATGTTTTGATTTCCAAGCAGACCGAAGGCCTCCTCAGGATCCTATTCGCTCTTTCGGATCGCTCGCCCTTCGAAGGATCACGCAAACATTTTCCGCAAATCTTTGCAACAGATTGCAGCCCACCCTAGTCTCAAACCCAGCATGAAAGAGCCCCCTTTGGTCAGCTACTATCTCTTACACTCCGTCGTCGCGATGAATGCGGCTGTCGCCTCCGGATGGGCTCGTCCCCGGCAAAAGGAAAAACCGGATATCACCGCGAAAATGCACGAGCGGCTGCGAACTTTCCTCAAGACCGAACAAGTGAATCACGCAGCCGGTTATCAGCCAATGGCAGAACGAGTGAAAAATGAGAAGGAGAGTGCCGAATGAAATGGCCTCTCCTTGCCTCCCTCCTCGCGATCCTCGTCTCGACGTCATTCGGTCAACTACCCGAGGACATCGTCGATACGCAGGATCCTTCATCGGTCCCTCCGACGCCGGAGGAATCGCTCGAATTGATCACGGTTCCCGACGGGTTCAGCATCTCGCTCTTCGCAGGCGAACCGGACGTCGCCCAGCCCATCGCGATCGAATATGATGACCGCGGCCGCCTCTGGGTCCTCGAGAGTTTTTCCTACATCGAATGGAAACGGACCGGCAAAGATCGACTCCTCATTTTCGAAGACACGGACAATGACGGACAGTTCGACAAACGCACCGTCTTCTGGGACCAGGGGAACCACACGAGTGGCTTTCAGATTGGGTTCGGCGGTGTCTGGCTCTGCGATGCTCCCGAGCTTCTCTTCATTCCTGATCGCGACCGCGATGACATTCCCGACGGTCCACCTGAAGTCGCCCTCGACGGCTGGACCACCGAGGCGGAGCACAATTTTTTCAACGGTTTGAAATGGGGTCCCGACGGTTGGCTCTACGGCCGTCACGGTATCAAGAAGCCCTCGAAGGTGGGACGACTGGGAACGCCTCACGATAAGCGGATTGATCTCAGCTGCTCAATCTGGCGCTACCACCCCGTGAAAAAGGACTTCGAAGTCTGGGCCGATGGAACCGTAAACCCCTGGGGACTCGACTGGAACGAGGAGGGCGAAGGATTCATCAACACCAGTGTAATCGATCATTTCTGGCACCTCGTCCCCGGGGCCCGTTATGATCGTGGCTCCGGACTGGGAACCAATCCCTACAGCTACGCCCTCATGGAGCCGACCTCCGATCATCGGCACTGGTCGGGTGGGCAGACGGGGCGCAAAGATTTCACCGGCAACGACGAGGCCGGTGGCGGCCACTCGCATTGCGGCATGATGATTTACCAAGCCGACGTCTGGCCTGAGAAATACCGGGGCAAGGCCTTCTTCAGCAATGTCCTCGGCCAGCGGATCAACATGGACACCGTCGAGCGCAAAGGCGCCGCGTGGACCGCGACTCACGGGGAGGATTTCCTCCGCAGCGCAAGCCCGTGGTTTCGGGCCGTGGATTTATGTCAGGGTCCCCGCGGGGAAGTGATGATCGCGGAATGGACCGACTTCGGCGAATGCCACGACCGCGATGGAATTCACCGCAGCAGCGGGAGACTCTACGAGGTTTGGTATGGTGATCGTGTTGAGCGGACAAACTTCGATGTTGCGACGGAAAGCACGGAATCACTCATCGGAATGATGTTTCACGAAAACGCCTGGTGGCGGCGACATGCCCTGAGAAATTTGTACGAGCGGGCCGCGGTTTCGGCAGAGTCAGCCCTCGCGGTCGATGAGAGCGCGAGGCAACTTCTCCTTGAGACGGCAAGAGGGGGAAACATTCCAAATGCCATCAGCGCAATTCAGGCGCTGCATGCGATTTCTCCTCGCGACGAATGGTTTTCGCAGGTCTATGAGGCGACGTTTGAGAACGGAGCCGCGGAAGAAAGAGCGCCGATCCGGACTCATCTTTTAACCCTGACATTCACGCACTCCGTTCCGACATCGGAGCAGATTCAGTGGCTGGAGGAGGCGATCACGCGGGAAACAGATTCCGCCGTTCTCTATCGAATCGCCGCCTTGCTCCAACGCATCCCTCTCGATCTTCGCTGGAAGATTGCGGAAGCCATGACCGATATTCCTCTCGACGAAGATGATCGCAATTTCTCGCTCATGCGCTGGTATGGATTCGAGCCGCTTGTTGCGCAAAACCCTAACCGGGCCATGAAGATTGCGACGAAGAGCGGCGATTCATGGCTTTCCCAATCGATCACGCGCCGCGCGATTTCAGCAGGATCTCTTTCTTCGGTCATCGCCGCTCTCAATTTAGAAGAAATTCTGGATCAACCACTGGCCGCAATCCTTTCCGGGTTGATTGAAGAACTTCCGGCGCAAGTGGAGATGCCGGATGGATGGCGGGAACTCTATTCCCGTCTCAACACCTTCGAAAACCCCGCGATTCAAAAAGATGTCTTTCAACTGGCGCTTCGGTTTGGCGATCGAGCCGCCGAAGCGGAAATGACGGAGCGAGTCTTCGCGGAATCGACCCCCTCTGGAACGCGGCTGAACTACTTGAGAATGCTGATCTCAGCCCGGTCCGCCTTGATTGCCACGAGAATTCCTGAGCTCACTCAATTTCCGGAGTTGGCTGAGGAGTCACTTCGCGCTGAGGCGATTTTCCCAAGTGATGCCTCTGCAAGTCGCCTCCTCTCGCTCCTGACCGCGAGCGCGGACGACTCCACCGCTGCCATTATTCTTGAAACCCTCTCCGGGAGAAAAGATTTCGCCGACGCCCTCGTCGCTTCGCTCCTTTCCGGCGAGATCGAAAAAGAAATCATCCCCGCTTACGTTTCCCGCCAGGTCATGATGGTAACTTCACAGAAAGAAGCTTTCTCCAAGTTCATGGGAATCAATGAGGAAGACGCCGCGGAAAAAGCGGCCCAGATTCGACTCTGGAAAAAGCGCCTCTCCGATGACTATCTCGCGAATGGCAATCCCGTCGATGGTCGCGAGGTCTATCAGCGAGTCTGCGCGGCCTGCCACCAGCTCTATGGCGAAGGAGGCGTGATTGGACCTGACCTCACCGGTTCAGGCCGCGCCGACCTCGACTACTTTCTGATCAACGTTCTCTTTCCCTCCGAGGACGTTTCTCCCGATTACCGGCTCGTGACGCTCTCCCTCAAGAGCGGAAGAACCCTCGTCGGCAACATTGTCGAAGAGAATGAGAAAGTGATTACTTTTCGCCAGGTTGGGCAGATGGAGCGGATCGACACCTCGGAGATCGCCACGCGCGAGGTCTCCGAGATTTCCCTGATGCCCCCGGGACTTCTCGACACGCTGAAACGTGAGGATGTTCGCGATCTCGTGCTTTACCTCAGAACCACGAAGCCGCTTCCATGAAACGGCGCGCCGCTCTCAAATGCCTGCCCCTGCTCGGAGCAGCACCGCTCGTGTCCGTTGCCCGCGCTGACTGGTCGGCTCCGATTGAGACGATCTACAGCAACGACACGACTCATATTTTCTCGTGCCTTCGCCCAGGGAAGCGGCGGGCGACCACTTTCACCGATGAGCTCTTCACCGGTTCGATCACGGAAGCAGCCGGAGTCGATGCTCACTTTCTGCAACCGGGACTGGGATGGATACCCTGGTGGAAATCCCAGATCTATTCTGCGGCTGACCACTACAAATGGCTGCGGGAAACGCACGGAGTCAAAGGGGTCGACAAAATCGGCCAATACATGCTCGAGGGCGGCGACCTCCTTGAAACACTGGTCAAGACTTGCTCCGTGATTGGCGTGAAACCCTTCCTCAGCTTCCGTCTCAACGACGGGCATCATGTCGGGGATTTGGCGAAGGCGCTGAAGGAGGGCCACCCCACCGCCAAGATGTCGCGCCACTACTGGGACAACTATGAGCGGTTCCGGATCGGATCCGATTTTGAGAACTGGGACGAGGCCGTCTTTGACTGGGCGATTCCGGAGGTGAGAGATCACAAGTTTGCGCTCATCGAAGAAGCCTGCGCTAACTACGATATCGCGGGACTGGAACTCGACTTCCTGCGGCATTGGGTTCGGTTCAAAAGTGATCTCCCCGAGGAGGAACGTCGGGAGATCACGACCGACTTCGTTCGACGGGTTCGGGAAATGCTCGATCGAACCACCACCACCCGGGACCTCCCGCCTCGACAACTTTGCATCCGCGTTCCTGCAAATCCCGAAGTCCGACCCGAACAGGGTGTCGATCTCGCGGCGCTCGTCGATGCCGGAGTCGAGATGATCAATCTCTCGAACAGCTACTTCACCTGGCAGGATGACAGCGTTGCCGCAGCACGTCGTGAAGTAGGAGACAACGTTTCCATCTATCTGGAGATGACGCACTGCACGATGACTGGCAAAGCCACCAACGGAAGCGGCACGCAACCCTTTCTGCGGACGACTGATGAGCAGTTCTACACGACGACAAGGATGGCACATGAGCAGGGCGCGACCGGCGTGAGTCTTTTCAATTTTCCCTACTATCGTTATCACGTCACCGAGGATATTGGCCCCTTTCACGAGCCGCCTTTTCATATTCTAGCAAAGCTGAAAGACCGCGACATTCTCAGTCAGCAAGTGCCTTCCTACTTCCTCAGTTCAGGACGAAAAGACCGAATTCTCGGTGAACGAACGCTCCCCGTGATCATGAATCGCAGAGAGGACTACGTTTTCGAAATGCCGGTTTCTCAAACGATGAAAGTCGCGAGCAATGGGATTCTAAGACTCCGATCCGATGAAGTCATCTCCGATCGCGAGCTTGAAGTGTTGTGCAGTGAGACCGTCCTCAAAGAGATCGAGTTTATCAAAAAGCCTCTTCCGCACCCCTACGACGAAACATGGCTGGGAACGGCGGAAGACACGCGCTGCTTCGCATTCCCCAACGAATCTCTCGACGGCGGGGCGACGGTACCGATCACGATTCGGGTCCTTGCCGGGATTCGTGTCCGCTTGATCTACCTCGATCTCACTTTTCCAGGGGCGTGAGGTTCCGGGGTCCCGTTAAACAGAATACGAAATTCGACCATCGAGTCGTCCCGGTCTCGAATCGAAACCTGACCGCCGTGCGCGGCGACAATTTCTTTGACGAGGCTCAGTCCAAGCCCTGTTCCCTCCGTCGAAGAAGGCATGCGCTCAAAACGCTCAAAGAGACGTTCGCGATCTGACTCGGCGATCGGTTCTCCCGTGTTGGCAAGCGTCCACTCGACTCCACTGTCAGTTCGGCGGAGACGAGAAGCGATCTCGCCACCGGCGTGATTGTAGCGAACCGCATTGCTAAGCAGATTGTGAGCGACGCGTTGGAGCAGGATGGCATCCCCTTCCATTTCGATCCCCGGTTCGATCTCACTCTGAATCGAAAGACCCTTTTCCTCGGCGAGGAAACTGGCGTCCTCCATCCAGGTTTCAAGTAAGGCGCTCAAGTCAATAGGCTCTGCACTGATTTCAAGGCGACCGGCGTCGGCGCGCGCGAGGAGGAGAAGGCTCTCAAGGATCGCCCCCTGCCGCCCGGTCTGTTCAAGAAGATCCGAAAAAACTTCTTGAGCCTCGTCTTCATTCTTCACGGATGACAAACCACGCTCCAGAGTACCCCGCATGATCGCAAGCGGCGTTTTCAATTCATGAGAAGCATCAGCGCTGAACCGGTTCGCCTGGTGAAAGCTTCGCTCAAGACGCTCTAACATTGAATTATACACTTCGATAATTCTCGCAAACTCGATGTCAGCATCGCCCGCTTCGAGACGTTGATCCAATGCTCTCACCGAGAGGCTCCCCATGTCTTTTTCGAGCACACGAATCGGTCGAAGCGCTTTCCGTCCCAGCCACCACGCCCCGAGCGCAATCACCGCAAGCGCCGCCGGAAGCGCGACAAGAAATGCTTTCCTCAGTTGAATCACATCCTGAGAAAATTGATCGAGGTCGGCACCACTCGCGAGAATGACATCGGCGTTTCGAAAGACACCGATTCGGTAGCGACATCCATCATGTTTGACCGTATAAAAACGGGGTTCATGCACCGGCCTCATTCGACGCTCCGGTTGGTTTTCACCCAGCTTTTGACTCACGACGACGAGATCAGGCTGAGAGTCCATAACCACGTCAGAGGCAGGGAACTGCGTTGGGTCCAACTCTTCGGGCCACCCTGAAGAGCCGGCAACTGACTTGCCATTTCGATTCAGGACATGGAAAAAACGATAGGGGGCGACTTCTGACCCTACCATGCTCACCAAAGTTTCCTCCTGCCGCTCGACGATAACGCCGGGTCCTGAACGGCTCGCGAAGCGAAAACCAAAGTTCGACAGTTCCTGATCAAGCGAGCTCACTCGCGATTGGGAAAGAGCAGCCCAGGCAACGAGTCCGAAGACGAGAAGGACGAGGCCCGACAAGCCCATCGATATCAAAGCAAGGCGGAAACGAAAGGAACGTCGCTTCATGGCTTCTCCTTCATGCGGTATCCAACTCCGCGCACGGTATCAATCAGTTTAGCCTCCCCTTGCTCTTCAATTTTCTTTCGCAAACGCGTCACCGCAACATCGACCATGTTTGTCCCCGTATCGAAATGCGTGTTCCAAACGTGCTCACAGATCTGAGACCGCGAGAAGACCCGACCCGGTGAGCGCATGAGATACTCTAGCAAGGCAAATTCCCGCTGGCTCAATTCGATCTCACGATCCCCGCGCTTCGCCTCGTGCTTGATAAGGTCAAGTGAGAGGTCATCGACTTGAAGAATGGTTAACGCGGTTCCGGAAGAACGACGCAGAAGCGCCTGAAGCCGGGCAACCAGTTCTTCCACAAAAAAGGGCTTTGTCAGGTAATCATCAGCTCCGAGATTTAATCCTTCAATCCGCTCGTTCAATTCATTCCTTGCCGTAAGAAGAATGATCGGAAGCGTCACGCTGCGTTCCCGGAGGCTGCGAAGAATACTTAGGCCATCGCGACCCGGCAACATGATGTCGAGCAACATCGCGTCGAAGGACTCCGTCGTCGCCAGTTCAAAACCCTCTTCGCCAGTGCGGCAGACCACGACGACGAATCCCGATTCTTCGAGACCTGATTGAATGAATCCGGCAATCTGAGCCTGATCTTCGACGACGAGGATTCGCATAGATCACTATCTTGGGTTGCGCCCCTCTTCTTTGCCACCTTTTCTTCCGCCGCCTTTTCCTTTCCCATCTTTAGGACGAGGCCCCTTCTCGGGGCGGCGCTCATAAGACTCCTCGCGAATCGTGCCATCTGGATCCGTGAAGATGAAGTCCACTCCACCGGACTCCCTGCTCCGATAGTCAATCGAACCCTCTTTTCCATTTACCTCGTAGGTGAGCTTAAAGCCGTCAGCGAGGGTCCCTTCAAAGGCGGAGATCTCCGCTCCTCGCAGCGGCGGCAAATGGGGTCTCACCCCGAGAGTGGGGGGACGATCTTCCAAGTCGGCCTTTCCACGAAAAAAGGACATGACATAGGGCGGCTTCAACTCGCCGGCATAGCGATAGTTCCCTTCGTCGTCGAAGTAGCCATGGCAGTCATCGAGCGGTTTGTCTTTCGATGGATCAGCGAGGTAGATCGGATAGCCATCGAGACCAAACGCGATCGGGTTCCCCTCGCCCACCATCTCTTCAAGATGAGCGGGAGCGATGTGATAATGGTAGTCATCGGCACGTCCACAGTGCCCGCCCCATTGATCCAGCTCGCCGGCGGCATAAGCATCCTTCCCGCTCTGGGTGAGCGCATGAAAAATCGGTATCCCGTTCACCGCAAGAGCAATCGGCCCCATCAGAGTCAGCTCACCGGATTCTTCTAGGTACTGAGGGTTAAGCGGCAGCTTGAACCGATGTTCTCCCGTGAAGTCATGCGGAATCGGAACCTGCTGCTGCCAGGCGGTGATCCCCGCCATCATCGGATGATTGGGAAGCCCATTACCCTCCACATAGAGGAATTCGTCGTCCCACGAAATACCCAGTGTTTCCCGAAACGGGGCGAAGGCCCGTGCCAGCCCGGGAACTTCTTCTCCCGGATTTTCGAAAGTGTGTTCCCCGGGAAAAGTTGCTGCATAAGGCGCCAATTTTGGCACCACTGCCGCGACAGCAATCGGAATCACGATCGTGCTGAACAAGATCAAAAGCGGAATCGCTGCCCATTCCCTCACCTTTAACCTCGACTTAACCCTGTTGAGTCGATGACCCAACCCTGTTGATTTTTCGTTCATGATCTGAAGGGGATAAGAGTAGTTCAGCGATTCGAAGCGTCGATTTTGCCACGAGGCCAATCCTTGGGAATGGAGTCACCGTTGGGAGGACTCGCGATTACCTTTCGGAAGAGGACTGTATTATCGAGCGCGAGGTCCTCCGTCCAAATCCATTTCGCTCCTGCAAAGTCATTTTCGTAAAACGGCTCTTTCGGCCCCACTGCCTCCTCCGCGTGCTCAACCGCATTGGCCCAAGCGCTGTCATCAAACTCGATTTCAAACCAGTCTTCCGGTATCGCCGCATGAGTTGTTTTGGGGTCCCGCATCTCACGATCTATCGGACCATGGAAGAAGCTCTTCGCTTTCCAGGAAGCATCGGTCACGGTTCCGTCGCCGAACTTCAGAATGAAACCGCCGTCACCGAGATTGGTGTCATCGTATTCGAGACCGGTCACGGAATCGGCATTGTCTTTTGCCATCACCGCGACGGTCATAGGATATTCCGGCAGGATATCTACCGAAACGACGTTGTGCGGAATGAACGAAATCGAATCAACCGCGACGAGGTTCCCATTGAGATAGAGCTTGAACCAATTGTCCGCGTAGATCGTCGCCTTGACTGTGTCGGTGATACGCGGTTTGGCGATCTTGGGTCCACCGCCTTTTCCTTTGCCTGCCTTTTCAGAGCGCGGCTTTTCCTTTTCCTGAGTGTAGCCAACGAATGGAAAAAGAGTGCCAACGAAAATTCCGAGGAGCGCGGCAAAGAGAAGGGATAATCGAGTTTTCATAAAGTCAGGGGATCTTGCTACTAATTAGTAAACCACCAAAGCATGTCGCTTCGATTACTCGCAGATTACAAAATCGTAATGCGGAGTCCCGGACACAAAAAAGCCCGCTTCAATTGAAAGCGGGCTTTTTGAGGGAATGGAAAGTGGCTCGACCCAGATTTGAACTGGGGACACAAGGATTTTCAGTCCTCTGCTCTACCAACTGAGCTATCAAGCCATTCCACCCTTAATGCGAAATTCCGGATACCGAAATTTTGCGGGGAGTGAATTATTGCCGTCAAACGGGGAAAAACAACCGGAAAATGAAAGGTTTTCAGGAAGGCCTCAATAAAGAGGGAAAGCCCTGAAGGTGTCACTCCAGCCGCTAAACTAGAGAGGCTTCACCGCGATTCGCTCGTAATGAATGATGCTGTCAGGGTCGTGGGCCTGGATCGCGAAAGTGCCACTGTCGAGCTTGCGCTCAGGCGAATTCGCCACGCCGGGGCCGCCCTCAGGCTCTGTGTAGTCAACCGTCGTTTCGCCGTTCACTTTGATTGTGATCTGCTGCCCTTTGACGATGATATCGTAGTCAAACCACTCATTGTCAGTGCTCGGCGCCGCCTCCCGCTCCTCGTGCTCGCCGCCCTTTGGTGGCTCCTGCCCTTCGGCGAGGACGATGATGTTTTTGATCGCGTAGAGGCTGCCGGTCTTTTTCGGGTCTTTGTGAGTCGAATTGACCTGGCACTCATAACCTTTGTCCGGCCATCCTTCGTCCTGGTAAGCGGTGTGAAAATAAACCCCGCTATTGGCACCCGGCATCGTCATGATGCGAGCCTTAAGGTGGAAATCTTTGAAATTACCGCCATTGACGTCACCCGTGTAGAAGAGGTGACTCTTGCCGCCCTTGACGATCAGTTTACCGTCCGCAACGGAGAATGACTCAGGCGCTTCTTTCGAGGTCGTCCAGCCATCGAGATTTTCGCCGTTGAAAAGTTCGACGAATCCTTCCCCTGTATCAGCAGAAGTTTCAGCGGCAGGCTTTTCTTCGGTGCAGGAAGTCATCGCAAACGAGACAAGTGCGACCAGTGCCGCAGGAATGAGATTTATTTTCATGACTGCCATTAGACAGGCTCAACTTGACGATGCAAGCGCAGAAACGCGCCCCTTCAGGGAGAAACGCGATGACAGAATGAAAGAAATATCCATTTGCGATTCGAGCCGCCAAGTCCTTCTTTTCAAGCCATGTCCGCCCCCTCTCTAAAAATCGGCCTCGCAGGCTTCGGCAACGTCGGTGCCGGTGTTTACAAAAACATCGAAAAGAACCGCCACCTTCTCCGTGAGCGGACTGGACGCGAGATGATCGTGACGCGGGTTGCGGTCCGGGACTTGACGAAAACACGCCCCGTCGAACTTCCCGCGGACATTGTGACCACTGACTTAGCTGATTTAACCTCCGACGAAGATATCGACGTCATCGTTGAGTTGATCGGAGGAATTGACCAGGCCTTTGAATTGGTGAAGACATCTCTCGAAAACGGCAAAGTTGTGGTGACGGGCAACAAAGCGCTCCTCGCGGAGCGCGGTCAGGAGCTTTTTGCAATCGCCGAAAAACACGGCCGTCCGATTTACTACGAGGCGGCGGTGGCCGGCGGGATTCCGATCATCAAGACCGTCCAGGAATCACTGATCGGAAATCACATCCAGTCAGTCGCAGGAATCATCAATGGCACCTGTAATTATATCCTCACCCGCATGTCCGAGGCAGGGCTGGACTATCAGACTGCCCTCGGGGAAGCTCAGGCTCTCGGCTACGCGGAGGCAGATCCGACCCTCGATGTCAACGGCTGGGACGCGGCGCACAAGGCGATCATCCTCGCTTCGCTCAGCTATGGTTGCTGGGTTCCCTGCGATCAAATTCATGTCGAGGGGATCGAGAAGGTCACGGCGACTGATATCGATTTTGCGGACAAACTGGGGTATGTCATTAAGTTGCTCGGCATCATTCAACTGCATGAGGAAACCGGCTCAATCGAAGTTCGCGTGCAGCCTTCCCTGATTGCGAAAACTCATATCCTCGCTTCGGTCAAAGGGGTGTTTAATGCGATTCTCGTCCAGGGCGATGTCGTCGGTGAGACGCTCTTTTACGGGTCCGGTGCCGGACAGGATCCGACCTCAAGTTCGGTCATTGCCGACATTGCGGATGCTTCTTACCAAATCGAAACGCGGGACGGTTCCGGCTTCGTCACCCATGGGCTTTACGGGAAGCCACTCCCCATTGAGAAAAGCATCTCGAAATACTATCTCCGGGTCGAAGCGGAAGACCGCCCCGGGGTTTTAGCCCGCATTGCGACGGTCCTCGGGAATCATGACATCGGAATCCTCTCCGTGATTCAGCCGGAGGATCATGATGAAGAATACGCCCCAATCGTCCTGATGCTGCATTTCGCGCCTTTTGGCAAAGTCCGGGAAGCAATTGAGCAGATCAACGCCATGGATTGTATCCGCGATGCGCCTATCCTTTTGCGTGTCGAAGACCTTGGATAGTCAACTCTCCCGAAATTCCCGTTTTAATCCCCCAAAATTCCCCTAGCTTTCATCATGCAATTTGTTTCGACTCGCGGTGGCTCTGAGCCTGTTGGTTTTTTCGACGCTTTCGCCAATGGTCTCGCTCCTGACGGCGGACTTTACGTCCCTAAAAATCTCCCCCTTCTTCCGAGCGACCTGCTTGTCGATGATGCGCTTCCCTACCCCGCGCTAGCCTGGGACGTCCTCGGGCTGTTCGACTCCGATCACGATTCCGATCACCTCATCGAGTTAATTGATAAGAGCTACGGCGATTTCAGCGACACGATGAGTGCCCCCCTGCAGCAGATTGCAGATAACCTCTTTGTTCTCGAACTCTTTCACGGACCAACGCTTTCCTTTAAAGACTTCGGCCTTCAGCTCATTGGAAATTTGTTTGAAGAGCAGATTGCCCGGACCGGCCAGACCATCAACGTTCTCGGTGCCACCTCAGGTGATACCGGTTCCGCCGCGATCCATGGCCTTGCCGGCAAGAAGGGAGTGAATGTTTTTGTGCTCTATCCGAAAGGACGAATCTCAAAGCTCCAGGAGCTCCAGATGACCTGCACGGGGGCTGACAACATTTTCCCGATTGCGATTGAAGGGAGCTTTGACGATGGCCAGGCAATTGTAAAAGAGCTCATGGGCGATCTCGCGGTGAAGGAAAACCTTCACCTTTCCGCGATCAACTCGATCAACATCGTGCGGGTTCTGGCGCAGGCCGTCTATTACGTCCACGCTTACATGCAATTACCCCCTGAGAACCGCGACGACGTGAACTTCGTCGTCCCAACCGGTAACTTTGGAAACATTTTCGCTGGTTGGATGATTCACCAGATGGGCCTCCCGGTCGATGAATTCGTCGTCGCGACGAATCAGAACGACATTCTCTATCGACTCTTTAATACCGGCGAATACAGCCCCGAGAGCGTGAATCCGAGTTTAGCGCCGAGCATGGACATTCAAGTCGCCTCCAATTTTGAGCGATTCCTCTATTATCACAACGAGAAGAACGCGGACGCGACACTAAGCCAGATGGCTGAATTCATGAGCAGTGGTTCGATCAAAGTGCCGAACTTCAATGCGAGCAACTTCTCGGCGTCCATGAGCACCGACGAGGACATCATCGCGAATATCAAGCGAGTGAAGGAGGAATACAATTACATCGTCGATCCGCACACCGCCTGTGGATTCCAGGACATCGACAGCTCGAAGACTCACATTGTCCTCGCGACCGCGCATCCCGCCAAATTCCCAGAGGTGATGAAACAAGCGCTCGGAGAAGCGCCGACGGATGATTCACTCGAAGCGTTGAAGAATAAGAAACCGGTGAGCTACGAAGTCGAAGCCACGCCTGATGCAGTGAAGAAATTCATCGAAGATCATAAGGCGTAGGGGGGAGCAGTTTTCAGTGAGCAGGCTCGGGCTTCGGATGGTTTTGGGCAGATGAACGCGCTTTCGTCTTCGCTCACGCTCAGCCCCACTGCGTGAAGTCGCGCTGCGCTGAAGTGAAGCCTTTAGGTCTTGGGGGAACTCCTTTCCCCGGTGAACTAATGAATCGGGCGCGGTTATGCCTTCGCTCACGCTCAGCCCTACGGCGTGAAATCGCGCTGCGCTGGAGTGAGGCCTTTGGGCCTTGGCGGGGCTCTTTTCCCTGAAGATTTGGCGAAGCGACAACAATTCCGGCAACCGCATGATCGGACGCGGTTTTGTCTTCGCTCACGCTCAGCCTTATGGCGTCAAATCGCGCGGTGCTGGAATGAGACCTTTAGGCCTTGGCGGAGCTTGCACTTTCGAAAAGGCCCCGCATGCGCGGGGCTTCACTCCAACGGTCTGCTAGCCAGCCGCTGCGTCCATCGCCGCCTTCACTTCGATTTCCACCTCGGCATAGAGCGCTTCGTCATTCTTCAGAACTTCCTTGGCAGCGTCGCGCCCCTGGGCCATTTGCGACCCCTTGTAGCTGATCCAGGAACCTCGCTTCTGCAGAACCTCATGCTCGATCGCGAGATCAAGGAGTGAACCGGCGGCAGAGATGCCTTCGTTAAACATGATATCGAACTCAGCCTCACCGTAGGGAGGCGCGACTTTGTTTTTCACCACCTTTATCTTGGTGCGGTTTCCGGTCACGTTACCATCGGATGCTTTGATGCTCCCGGTACGGCGAATGTCGCAGCGAACGGAGCTGTAAAACTTCAGCGCACGACCGCCGGGCTGTGTCTCGGGACTGCCGAACATGACCCCGATTTTCTCTCGAATTTGGTTCGTGAAGATGACGACGGTGCGGGCCTTCGAAATAATCGCGGTGAGCTTTCTCAACGCAGCACTCATGAGACGAGCCTGCGCACCGACGGTGGTATCACCGATCTCGCCATCCAGTTCCTGTCTGGTCACGAGAGCAGCAACAGAATCGAGAACAATGACATCTAACGCATTCGAACGAACCAGCGTCTCAACAATTCGAAGCGCCTCTTCGCCGGAACTCGGCTGGGAAAGGAGGAGGTTATCCAGGTCCACCCCGAGCCGCTTTGCATACTGCGGATCGAGGGCGTGCTCGACATCGACAAACGCAGCGAGGCCGCCTGCTTTTTGTGCCTGAGCAACGACGGTGAGCGTGAGTGTCGTCTTACCCGAAGATTCGGGACCAAAAACCTCGACAATCCGGCCGCGGGGAAATCCGCCGGCACCAAGGGCGCGATCAATGATGAGATTGCCGGTCGGGATGACTTCCACATCCATGTGGGTGTCCGTTCCCAACCGCATGATCGCCGTCTCACCAAAATCTTTCTGAATCTGAGAGATCGCGAGATCGAGATTTTTTGCGCGCGCTTCTGCGATACGGTTCCCTTCTTTGTCGTTGCTTTTGGGTGAGGAGGAGGCCATCGAATTGATTGGATCAGGTTTGTCCGACTTCACTGCCTTACTACTGGTAGACTTTGAAGACGTGGTGGATTTTGGGGTGGATGATTTTCGGGAAACCGAGGACTCCGCATTTGAGGACGGCGTCGTATTTGTCGCTGGTGTCGTCGTCGGATTATCGGAAGGAGATGCCGCTTCTTGAGAAGGGGCAGATTCGAGAGAAACTGTGTCTTGAGCAGTGCTCTCATCAGCTTCGTTGTCTTTAGGAGATAGCAGTTCAACCATAATTTGCCAAAGGATTTCAATGATAATACCGGATACTGTTCGTAAGTCCAGTAAAAAAGTGAACATGTTTCTTTTTTCCGATTTATCGGTGGAAATTTGATTTAAGACGCAGGCTGTTGAATGATGGCCCTACGCCGTAACCGGCCCTCCATTTCATGCGCATTCTTTCCGGCATCCAACCTAGCGGGCGTCCCCACATTGGGAATTATTTCGGTATGATGCAGCCGTCCATCGCTCTTCAGAACGAGGACGATGCGTTCTACTTCATCGCTGATTTCCACGCCCTCACTTCGACCCATGACCCTGATCAGTTGCGGCGAAATGTTCTCGATCTCGCGATCGATTTTCTCGCCTGCGGACTCGATCCAGAGAAGGCTACCTTCTGGAAGCAGTCGGACGTCCCTGAAGTCACGGAACTCTCCTGGATCCTTAGCTGCGTGACCCCGATGGGAATGTTGGAGCGCTGCGTTTCCTACAAGGACAAAATTTCCCAAGGCATCTCCCCTTCTCATGGACTCTTTGCCTACCCTGTTCTTCAGGCGGCGGACATCATTCTCTTCGATTCCAACATCGTGCCGGTAGGGAAAGATCAGAAGCAGCATCTCGAGCTGACGCGCGACATTGCGAACAAGTTCAATGATCGCTACGGGGAAGATCTCCTCGTCGTTCCCGAGCCGCGGATTCGTGAATCGGCCGCCACCGTGCCCGGCCTCGACGGTCGGAAAATGAGCAAGAGCTACGAGAATACAATTGATATCTTCGAGGAAACCGAAAAGAAGCTTCGCAAAAAGATCATGAAGATCGTGACGGACTCCACCGCGGTGGAAGATCCAAAAGACCCGACCGACAGCTATATCATTCAACTTTATCAACTCTTCGCGACACCGGATCAGGTCGCAGAAATGGAGAGCTCATTTCGGGCCGGCGGCGATGGATACGGCTATTACAAGCAGACCCTCTTCGAAAGCATTCGCGATCACTTTGCCCCAATGCGCGAAAAACGGGAGGCACTGGTGAAAGACACCGCCTACGTCGAAGATGTCCTCGCAGAGGGGGCAAAGCGCGCCAGCGCCCAGGCGCAGGAGGTCATCGAACGCGTTCGCTCTGCGGTGGGGCTTCGACCCTAAGAGCACCCCGGGATCGGGCGATGAGAGCGTTTCATGCCTGCAGGCAGCGCGTAATTTCCTGCGTATCAATCGAAAAATTCGGAGGCATCGACGGGAGGCTTGCGTTTCGGCTCTTCCTCCACGGGCGCTTCCTCAGATTTTTCCATGGCTTTCGCCGGGGGTTTTTCCGCGACGACTTTGTCAGGCTTTTCCATCAGGGGCGGGAATACCTCATCCGCTTCGAGGACCGTGACCTGCCCGGGGCTCGTCAGTTTGATTTGAGGTTTGTCCTGATAAATGGAAATGGCTCCCTCCACCGCAATGCGTTTGCCTTCGAAGAGCTCGAAGGGTTCTCCCTCTTCAAACTGATCGAGATCGCTCTTAAAGGTCACCAGGAAAAAATCGGCACCTTTAAAATTCACAAAATTAGCGCCCGAGGACGACTTCGCGGAACCACTCGTCTCACCGTGGACGATCACTTTCTGACCTTCTTTAGCGATCAATGCTTCACTCTCGTTCGCGGCAAGATAAATGGGCGCATTTTCTTCACTGCGAAGTTGAAGGGTAAAGGTGAGAAGAATGAGGAGAAGAAAACGTGTCATCGTCATGGCGACTGATAATCAGGATTGTGGATCGATTTAACAGCTCCGTCAGCATAGACCACCGCGATTTCCTTGACTCCGGGCGGGGCAATTTCCTGGATCACGATCACCGAGTCGGCGATTGCATCGAGGACAGGGCGATCGTGTGAAACAATTTCAAAAGCAACCACCTGTCCATCTTCATAGGGACTTTTGAGAGCATCTTTCAACTCTTTCCCGGCGATAAACCGACCGGACAAATCTTCCCATGTCACCGGGTAGCGTCCCCGATTTACCCGCGAGTAGGCTTCGCAGGCGAGGAACAAGCTTGATCCCTGCGTCTGGCTGGCTTCACGCTGATTTGCGTTCATCTCATTTTTCCACATCGAAAAGGCGGGAAATGAAAGCGACGCAATAATGAGCAGGAGGGGAAAAGACAACATCGAAAAATATCCCACCACAACTCCGAGTGTCGCGAGACGGCGGCCCCTCATTTCCTCCGCGGAAGTGGTGTAGCGGGCGACATGACCACAGACCGCGCCGGCAGCCGCGAGGAACAATCCGAAGACGAGTGTCAAACTAAGGAAACCCATCACTGCAAGAATCGCACTGGCAATGGCCGTTCGGGACCAATGCTCTGGTGCGTTTACTGGAGGGGAAGTCTGAGTCATTTCAAAACGTCAGAATGATTTATCATGTCGAGCCCCCGGAAGAAACTCCAATCTCGCTTCGTGGCGGAATTCTGGAGAAAAGAAAGGTGATGATCAGGAAGGCGACCGTGGCGAGTGCGGCACCATAGTAGAGGCCTCCCTCAAGCCCGAACCGGGTCACGACAAGTCCCGCAAGCATCGCACCGCAGACGCGGGCAACCCCTCCAATCGCCATCGTGAAGACTCCCTGAATCGAGTTTCTAAATTCGTCCGTCGCGAGGCGGTCGAGAAACATGACCGGCCCAATGAAAAGAGCGAGCACTTCCATGCCGTGGCAGAGTTGCACCATCACGGCGACCCACGGGTCAGGAAACGCCGCGAGGAGAATCATCCGCACAATCATCGCAAAAAGACCGATGACCATGATCCCTTTGAGATGAATGATCCGCTGCATCCACGGCATAATTAAAGTAAAACCGATCTCGAGAACGACCCCCAGATTGATGATCAACCCAATGTGTTTCTTAGGAATGCCCACGACCTCATCAAGATAGTTTCCGATGAACGCATAGTAAGTCGAGGCCGCCATGAATCCAAAGAACAGCCCTATCGAAAGCCACCGCGCTTCCGGCTTAAAAATGGCCTTTAGCGCGGCAGTCGTCGGCAGCTTATTTAGCGAGCCGACGGGGCGCGCAATTCGCTGAAGCGTAAAGCTGTTAGCAAGGCTCAGGAGACAGAAGCCAACCGCACAGGGCAGGATGGAACCGGCGGGCGCCCCCTTTGAGAGCGGATAGAAAAGAATCAGGCTCGGGAGAATGAACCCGACCGTTCCCCATACGCGAACGAGCGGGTAGGTCGCCACCGTCGCCCCCTTCTTCCGCGCTTCCTCCGCGAGCGAAAAATAGTAGCCATCCTGCAAGGGCAGCATCGCGACGAATGACAATCCGTGGAAAACGAAGAGCGTCAGCGTCAACGCAATCGATTCCGAAAAATACAAAGCCGACAAAACAATCGCACTGCAACTGTAGGCAACCGCGAGGATGCGACGAGCGTCGAGGTTTCGATCCGCCAGCAGAGTGATGAGCGCGGGCGAACAGAGCATTGGCACGCTCATGAGCGACATCGCGAGACCGATCTGCCAAAAGTCGAAACCGCCCTGCTCACGCAAAAAAACCGTCATCAGAGGCATGACGCTCCCGATGACGGCGTAGCTGAGAAAAAACTGGCGGCGGAGTGGAGTCATCGGGCGGGGCGGGACTACCGCCTTCCAAAGATTCAGCATCTTCGGCACCGTTCCTGATACGATCCCGCGCGCAGAGTGCGAGTGAAATTTGCTACTCCTGAAACGCCGGAAGGCTGACGCCGCTCGCTACATTCCCGCACCGGCGGGACGGATCAGAACCTTTCCACCTCTCACTGCGCCTCTGGCGCTTTTGCCTTCGCTTTCGCTTTCGGCACCGGGGGAGGATTCACCGGCTTGGCATCGGCCGGAATTGGAGTGGCTTCCGCCGAGGTCAGCTCCGCCCTGGGAAGTCGCTTCAGGGTCACGTTGCGGATCTCCACTTTCATGGCGGGTCCTTTGTGAATCTGAAACGCGATCACTCCGCTCAGGTCGCGCTCCGATTCCTGATGGTCGTAGACATCCACCGTCTGCACTCCGTTCACTTCGTGGACGAGATGATTACCCCGCGCGGTAATCTTGTAGGTGCTCCACTCGCCCGTGTTGAACTCCGGCTCTTCCCCGAGATCTCCCACCTGCATCGCTTTTCCACCGGCAGTGATGACTGCCTTCATGCCGCGCTTCGCGAGAATGCCGCGACCCTTTTCGTCGTACAACATGCCATTCGCCCAGACGAAAGGGTGCATGTCGCACTGATAGCCGCTCACGACGTTGTCGCCGAGATCCGGGCGGAGCTGGGCACGGTACTGAATGCCTGAATTATTGCCGTCGCTGGTGAGCTTCAACTCTGCAGTGAGCTCAAAATCTTCTACTGGATCCCCCTCATAGATGAGGAACTGATTGTAAGGCAGTGGATTCTCGTCCGTGGTCGTGCCGACAATTGTTCCATCGACTACTGCCCAGTTTTCGGCATTGCCGGTCCAACCATCGAGGTCGGCCCCGTTAAAGAGCACCTCCACTTCTTCGACGGAAGAAGCCGGTGCCTTATCCGAACCGCCGCAGCCGACAAGTATTCCGGCTGCCAGCATCGACAGCCCTGTCATGAGGGATTTTGAAAACTTCATCGTCTCTTAGCTAACTCATCGCCATCGCGTTGACGAGTCCATTTTCACTCGATCTGGACCACCACCGGAAAACAAAATGCCCGATTAGGCGAACCTGATCGGGCATTGTTGCGATGTTTTAAATTTTTCGATTAATCAGGAAGCAAAACGTTGTCCTGCGTGGTGTCAAGATAGCCACCGGAAGCCGCACCGTCCCCGTCAGACTGGCGCTCCGTGAAAATATTGTCGGTCATCCCGTCGCGGCTGCGAACCGTAGCTCCCGCTTGGTTTGACGTAAGCTTCTCTTCCGAGACATGCCCACCGCAATATCCTACAATCGCCTTTTTAGAGCGGAGCCATGGGTGATGCTCGCCATAAACGCCAATTCCATCCATGAGACCGTCCGCGACAAGAGGAGAGCGACTAAAGCTCGTGTCTGTCTGGTTCACGACGTAGCAATAGACATTTTCCTGATTCTCCAACTGGCCGTCCTCACGTGGAGGGCGAAGCTTGTCGGGATGACGGGTCTGAGTCCAAAAAATTGACTCGGTGTCGATGTAGTCAGGAATGAGAACATTGAATGCATCCGTAGACGTACTAAACTCGGAGTCTTCACCTCCGCCTCCGCCACTTGTATCCGCATCCGGATCGAATGAAGGATACAAACCTTCCCAGTCCGCCGAAAAAGACCGGCAGGCCAAGGTGATGTTCTTCACGTTACTGACTGATTTAATGCGCTTACCGCGCTCCTGAATGCCATTGTAGGCGGGCATCGCCGTGCTGGCCAAAATGCCGATGATCGTAATCACGATCAGCAGCTCGATGAGAGTAAACGCTCTCTGTGTTGCTCGATTTAGTTTCATGGGTTTTCCTTTTATTATTTTATGATGTGCTCCTCCAATAGAAATCGGAATCGCGTATTTAGTGCAAGAGATGACGAAGTAAATACATCACCTCCATGCTCAGAATGCCATTTTTTGGATTTTGAGACAAGAAAAATTCTCATTCCGTGTGATTTTTCTGACCGGAACCAACCGCCCCTTTTCCATGATCGCTCCTATCCCCATCGAAGACTTGTTTGAAGACATCATCGCCAAGTCGATGCGCGGTCATCACATCTCGATTTCTGAGTTGGGAGAAGCCACCGGAGTCGCCGATGACATTCTACAACGCCTCATCCGCGGCGAGTTCTGCGACGAGCCGGCCTTGATCAAAGTGGCGAAGGTACTCCGCCTCGATCCGCAGGCGCTCACGATGGCGGCCTCCAAAGTCTGGAATCCCCGACCCGTTTCTCTCGAAGGCGTCTCTCAGTTCAACACCCCCTACCGCGACATGCGGGTAAACGCCTTTCTAATTTGGGACCCGGCAACGAACTCCGGAGCTGCCTTTGATACCGGCACCGACAGTAGCCTCCTCAGCGCCAAAGCAGGGGAACTCGGAGTCACAATCCGGCAAATTTTTCTCACCCACACGCACAACGACCACATCGCCGACCTTGATCGCCTCAAGTCCGCCTGCGAAGACGCCATTGCCTACTCGAACGAGCTCGAATCCTGGCCCGGCACGGAAACCTTTGCCGAGGGCCAGTCATTCAAAATCGGATCACTCAGCGTCTCGACCCTGACCACGAGCGGACACTCCCCTGGAGGGACGACCTATTTCATCGAAGGCCTCGAACGCCCCGTCGCCGTCGTCGGTGACGCTCTCTTTGCCGGCTCGATGGGAGGCGGAATCGTTTCGTTCGAGAATGCCTGGAAAAACAATCGCGAGAAAATTCTCACCCTCCCTGACGACACCGTCCTCTGCCCCGGCCACGGCCCGATCACTTCGGTCAGTGAGGAAAAACGGAACAACCCGTTCTTCGCTGCCGAATTCCGCTGATGCCTGACACGCCCCAACTCATTCTCGCTTCCGGGTCGCCACGCCGCAGTGATCTCCTCCGTGAAGCGGGCTACGACTTCACCGTCGTCAAACCGGAGATTGAGGAAATCGAAGACGGCTCGATTCCGATTCGGATCGTCACCGCTGAAAACGCGAAGCTCAAAGCCACCGCCGTTTCCGAAGCTCACCCCGAAGCGGTCGTGATTGCCGCCGACACCCTCGTCCTCCTCGGAGAGCGCGTTCTCAGTAAACCGCTCAGCCGCGAGGAAGCCGTCGAAATGCTCGCGGCCCTCAATGGAAATTCGCATCAGGTTTTCACCGCCGTCACCCTGATGCAGGACGGCACCGGAAAGACGCACCGATTCACCATCGCGACCGATGTTCATTTCAAAGATCTCACGGAACCGGAAATGGAAGCCTACCACGCGAAGATCAATCCCATGGACAAAGCCGGGGCCTACGCCGCGCAAGAACACGGGGAACTCATCATTGACCGCATCGAAGGCTCGATGACTAACGTGATCGGTCTCCCCATGGATGAAGTCTCCGCCGCGCTGAAGGAGGAGTTCGGCATCGTTCCGCTCGCTTAGCTTTCGAGACTCCCGGCATAGGTCAGCTTGTCGAGGACAATGACGCGTTCAACCTCGCCGGATCGCCCTAATAAATGCTCAACGAGATGGGACCCGATAAAACCGGCCCCGCCCGTGACGAGAATGCGCAGCGGTTTCATCGCAGCGCCTCCCCGCTTTTTTCCAAAAACAGAACCCCGGCGCGCCGACGAGCATGCCCTCCATTCGGCAGATTGATCTTCGCCGGGTTTTCATCGCTGAGTAGAATCGACGAAAGGCGCGCGACCACATCGAAGCCGCAGTCCGGAATCTCATTTTCGCGAAGCCACACAAGAAGAAGACGGTCCCGCATCGCCCCCGGCATCTCGCGGAGCGCCGCGACATCTAATCCGTTTTCCTTTCGCGGCAGTTCCCCCATCGCCTGCGACATCCACGCCTCGTCGCGCGACGCCAGCTCCGCCGCCCGAAGCACCGCGCCGCTGACATCGCGCGCAAAGACCTCATTCAGCTTTGGGATTAAGGTGCTCCGGACACGGTTTCGCAGGGCGAAGTCTTCAAAATTCGACTCATCCTGGCGATACTCGACGCCATGCTCTTCCGCGTATCGCGCGAGCTCCGTGCGAGGCAGAGGAAGAAGCGGGCGGTAGATTTCAAGATCACCGCTGCTTCGCTTCGAAATCGGATCCATCCCCGCGAGGCCCTTTCCTCCGCTGCCGCGGAAAAAATTAATGAGCACCGTTTCCACCTGATCATCAGCATGGTGAGCCGTCACGACCCGAACACAACCGCGCCTTCCACCGATCTCAGACAGGCTCCGATACCTCAGCTCGCGAGCCGCCAGCTCGATCGAAATTTTCTCCGCCACCGCATAGGCCGAGACATCGACCTCGACCCGCTCGCTTTCGAGATCGAGGACCGATGCTACTTCCGAAACAAAATCCGCATCTTCCGTAGACTCAGCCCCGCGCAATTGGTGATCGACATGACAAACCACGAGCGATTCATAGCCCGCCGCCTGCAGAAAATGCAGCAGCACCATCGAATCAAGCCCTCCCGAAACCGCCACGAGGAAGGTGTCCGATTTCGGCATCCAATCCTCCAGCGAAGCAGCAAAGGCCTCGTTCAGCTTTGTATTCAAGGGCATAGGACTCTCTCTCACTACTCAACAGAGTTGCCTGAGAGAGTCAACCCCGTTAGATCCGGCCCCGTTTCCCCGCTTGCATTCCGGCATTTCGAGTGGTCATTCCCGCGATATGTCAGAAATCGCCATCACACCGGATCGCATCCGCAACATCGCCATCATCGCTCACGTTGATCATGGCAAAACCACGCTCGTGGACGAGATGCTCAAACAGGCCGGATCTTTCCGCGACAACCAGAACGTCGATGAGCGCGCGATGGACTCGATGGACCAGGAACGCGAGCGCGGCATCACGATTAAGGCAAAGAACACCTCCGTCCGCTGGGGTGAGAACCTCGTCAACATCGTCGACACTCCCGGCCACGCCGACTTCGGCGGTGAAGTGGAGCGCATCATGAAAATGGTCGATGGCGTCATGCTCGTCGTCGACGCCTATGAAGGCCCCCAGGCGCAGACTCGATTCGTGCTTAAGAAAGCGCTCGCCGCCGGACTGACCCCGATTGTTTTCGTCAACAAGATCGACCGCCCGAATGCCGAGCCGCTCGAAATGCACGACCGCGTGCTCGAACTTTTCCTCGAACTCGAAGCCAGCGAAGAGCAATTCGAAGCTCCTTTCCTCTATGGCAGCGCGAAGAACGGATACGCTTCAAAAACACCGGACCAGAACGCTCCGGACATGACTCCTCTTTTCGAGACGATCATGGAGAACATTCCGGCCCCTCAAGTCGATCTCGATGCCAGTTTTCAGATGCTCGTTTCCAACATCGACTGGTCGGATTACGTAGGCCGCATCGCGATCGGTAAAATCCTCTCCGGCCGCGTTAAGCTCGGCGACACCGTCTGGCGTCTCATGAAGGACCAGAAGCCACAACGGGCCAAGATCAGCAAAATCTTCGAATACAGCGCTCTCGCTACGACCGAAGCTGCCGATGCCGTCGCTGGAAACATCGTCGGCCTGGCGGGATTCGAAGATGTCGACATCGGAGAAACCATCGCCGCCGATGGAGAGTCCGAGCCGGTGCCATTCGTCGAAATCGATCCGCCTACCGTCATGATGTCTTTCTCCGTCAACGATGGACCGTTTGCCGGTCTTGAAGGCGACCGTGTTACCTCACGCGAAATTCGGGATCGCCTCATCCGCGAAGGCCGGACCAACGTGTCCATCAAAGTCGAAGAAACCGATTCCGCAGGAACCTTTAAAGTAAGCGCCCGCGGTGCGATGCAGGTCGCCGTCGTTGTTGAGCAAATGCGCCGCGAAGGCTACGAAGTCCTCGTCTCCCGCCCCACCGTCATCAAAAAGGAAATCGACGGCAGATGGCACGAGCCTTTCGAAACCCTCTATCTTGAAGTCCCCGACGACGCCGTCGGCGGCTGCATGCAGTCCCTCGCGAATCGTAAGGGAAAAGTCGAGGCAATGAACGCTAAAAACGGCCGCACGACCATGGAAATCGACATCCCGACCCGTGGACTGATCGGTTTTGAATTCGAATTGCTCAACCTCACGAGCGGGGAAGGCATTATGTCTCACCTCTTTAAAGAGTATCGCCCCGACTCCGGAGACATTCGGACGCGCCAGACCGGCACACTCGTCTCCATGGAGAAAGGCGAGGCCATGACCTATTCGCTCCTCAACATCGAGACCCGCGGTAAACTTTTCGTCGGCCCCGGCGAACAGGTCTATGAAGGCATGATCATCGGCGAGAATCCGCGAACCGACGACCTTCCGGTGAACCCTACCAAGGCGAAGCAGCTCACGAACCACCGTGCCTCTGGAAGCGACAAGACTGTTACCCTGACTCCGGCCCTCCGTTTCTCACTTGAGCGTGCCATCGAGTACATCGCCCCCGACGAACTCGTCGAAGCGACCCCGAAGAACATTCGTCTCCGCAAGCGTATCCTCGACAGCAACGCCCGAAAGCGTTCCGCGAAGTCGGGGGCGGCGGAGAACTAAGTCGCTGCGGCAGCCCAAGCAGGGCGCCTCGCTCTCCGTGGAACGGAGAGCGAGCCTACTTCAAAAAGACTGAATCTTGGCATTTTCACCAATTTTCATGTGAATCGGCCCTGTTCTCGGGGCTCTAAGACAAGTTTGTCTAAAAAATTGAGTCCCGAAACGTTGATATTGTTTTGTTGGTACTGCCCGGCAGTCATATGGCAGAGTGTTAGAGAAAGGCCTCAGAATTGCCCCGTGCCCTTTTGAATCAAGGCATTTGATCAGGAATGACAATGGGTAGGCCCGTCCGTTTTGTGTCAATCAGGCCATCCGCTTAATTAAGTCACTGATTCGTAGCGCGTTGCAGCCATTCACTCCCCTCCTGATTGCACGTTTTCACTTGATAGCTGGCCGCATTGGAATCTATTTAGGGCGTTGCGGTTCTGCCGCGACACCTACATTCATACTTGTTTGACACATGAAAAAAATCACCTTGATCGCAATCATTTCCGGGCTCGCTCTCGGACTTCACGCAGGTGACTGGGGCAAGGCTCCGGTTCCTGATAAGACTCCAATCGAAGAGTGCGTCGACATCGGCGGATCTATTAGCTCCGGTTACATGTCTGACTTCATCTTCCAGGGATCACGTCACGCACGTGACACGATCTGGACCGATGCGAAATACACTTTCGATTCCATCGTCCCAGTCACGATTGGAGCGACTTACTACAATTTCACTGGCGGTAATTTCGAGAACGGTGTTTTCGACGATTTCCTTCACACCTATGCAAGCTTCAATCTTGGCAACATCGCTGGTTTTGACACTGCTCTCGGTTACAACCACGTCTTCCTCCCTGAGGGAACTGGAAATGTCGTGAATGCAACTTCACAGGCGGTCCTCACTTTGGGTCTCAGCCGTGACCTAGGATTCGCCACTCTTCTCCTCGGCACCGCATACTCCCTCGGTGGAGACGGAACACTCGTGAACAACGACTTCTCCGGCGGATGGTATCACAACGCCGGACTCCAGAAGTCGTTCGGTCTTACCGACAATGCTTCTCTCGTCCTTGAGACAGGCGTTGGATATAGCGATGACTACTGGGTTCACTACTGGAATTCCGGTTGGGCACACTACTACGCGAAGGCATCTCTTCCAATCAAGCTCAACTGCCGCGCCACTTTGACTCCCTACATCGGCTTCAACGGCGGCATGGATGACAGCATCGGCGGCTTCGAGTCGAGTGACTCTCTTGACCTCACCGGTCAAGGCGCTGGTGGTGGTGATGTCCTCCACAGCGGCATCAGCCTCAGCGTTTCTTTCTAAGAAAGTCCTGCTAAGAAGAACCATTTTACGTTAACTCCTTTCGCCCCGTCTTGTGCTTCGTGCACGAGGCGGGGCGATTTTTTTGTGTCCGGCGGCGCCCTGTAAAACAAGGGAAGGAATGCCCTCGCTACTCGCTCAGCAAAGGATTCGCCATCTTTGCCGGACTCAAGAGATCATCAAGCTGAGCCTTGGAGATCCAACCCTTCTCAAGCACGAGATCGTAGACGCTCGCCCCCGTCGCGAGAGCTTCCTTGGCGATCGACGCCGACTTCTCGTAGCCGAGGACCGGATTCAGGGCGGTGACGATTCCAATCGAGTTTTTGACGTAGTCAGCGCATCGTTCGCGATTTGCCGTAATCCCACTGACACAGCGCGTCGAGAGGACGATGGCCGCGTTCTTCAGCAGCATGAGGCTGCTCAGAAGATTGTAGGTCATGATCGGCTCGGCCATGTTCAGCTCGAACTCGCTCGCTTCAGCAGCCATTGAGACGGTCAAATCCGAGCCGATGATTTGATAACAAATTTGGTTCACGACTTCAGGGATCACCGGATTGACCTTCCCCGGCATGATCGATGACCCCGGCTGCATCGGAGGCAGATTGATTTCGCCAAGCCCGCAGCGAGGTCCCGAAGACCCCCAGCGCAGGTCGTTACAGATTTTCGAAATCTGAATCGCGGTCACTTTAAGGCCACTGCTCATTTCGGCAAAATCCCCGGCGTCCTGCGTCGCCTCGACGAGGTCGTGGGCGAGTTTTACGTGAAGACCGCTCAGTTCGTTGAGCTTGCGCGTGCAGAGCGCGGCGTAGCCGCGCGGGCTGTTAAGACCGGTTCCGATCGCGGTGGCCCCCATATTCACGATGAGAAGCTCTTCTGAAATGCGTTCGAGGCGGCGAATCCCGTCATTTACCATCACGGCGTAGGCGGCAAACTCCTGGCCCAGGGTCATCGGCACCGCATCCTGGTTTTCAGTCCGCCCCATTTTGATGACATCCGCGAATTCCTCCGCCTTTTCCTGAAAAGACTTCCGCAAGACCTTCAGCGCCGAGACCGTTTCGTGAGTCGAAGCCACGACCGCGATCTTCACCGCCGTCGGATAGGCATCATTCGTCGATTGAGAGCAGTTCACGTGGTCATTGGGATGACAATACTGATACTCGCCCTTTTGATGCCCCATGCCCTCCAACGCAATGTTCGCGATGACCTCATTGGCGTTCATGTTCGATGAGGTTCCCGCCCCGCCCTGAACCATATCGACGGTGAAATGCTCGTGAAATTCCCCCGCGAGGATGCGATCACAGGCCGCGCAGATCGCGTCGGCAATTTTCGGATCGAGCACGCCGAGAATAGAATTCGCGATCGCGGCGGCCTTCTTCACATAGGCGAAGGCATTCACGAGATGCTGATAATGCGACAGCTTCACCCCGGAGAAGGTGAAGTTCTCCATCGCCCGCATCGTCTGCACGCCGTAGTAATGCGCGTTGGAGACTTCGCGGTCGCCGAGCGAATCATGCTCGCGCCGGTAGCCGGTGATATGGCTCCGCTGATGCTCGGCGTGCAGGAGCATTTCCGTCGTTTCGCGAAGACGCGCACTGGTGCGGCGGGCGGCCCGACGCACGATGTGGTAGTAGATTTCCGGTTTCTCCTTCCGGAACGTCTCGATCGCCTCTTTCGGGATCACCCAGACATGAGCTTCCGCAAGCGCGAGACCGGAAACGCTGTGATCGAGATCATCGATGAAGAGCGACTCACCAATGACGGCCCCTTCCGTGAGACAGGCAATCGTGATGTTACGCCCGGCAAGACCCCGCTGCAGATTGATTCGTCCCTCGAGGACAATCCCGAACCAACGACGCGGCGCGGATTCGTGAAACAAATAGTCACCCTGGGCAAACATCTTTTCCGCTCCGAGGGAGGCAAATTTCTCCAGCTCCTCAAAGGAGACTTCCATGTCGCCGGCGACCTGTTCGATCAATTCACGGGTGATTTTCATACAAAGAATACGCCGAAAGGCAGTTCAGAATCAGGGGAGTATGGACGGTTTCCCGAGACTGCCGAGTCATTTTTCCGCAGGATCTTTTTTCTAATGCGCCGTTGCTTCACACCGCATCTTTCGCTAAATCCTAGGCTATGGGAAAAACGGGTTACGATTACGCTCCTTCTTCGAAAACACTGCCTCCAGTCGTGGGACCGGGTGAATTTATGTTTTCTGTCACCGGGCTGGACCACGGCCACATCTTCGGGCAGACCAACGGCCTCATCGATGCCGGTGGGACGCTGAAATACGTCTACGATCCCGACCCGAAGAAGCTCGACGATTTCATGGAGCGCTATCCGGATGCGACCCGTGCGGAATCACTCGGGCAAATCCTGAGCGACGACGACACGATTTGCGTCGCCTCCGCCTGCATTCCCTGCGATCGCGGACCACTAGGCGTGAAAGTCCTTGAAGCCGGAAAGCATTACTTTACCGACAAGTCGCCCTTCACGACCCTGGCACAGCTCGAGGACGCGAAAAAAGCCGTCGCCGCTTCGGGCAAGCGCTACATGGTTTACTACTCGGAGCGACTTCACAACGAATCGTCGATGAAGGCGACTGAACTCATCCAGAGTGGCGCCATTGGTGAGGTGCTTCAGGTCATCAACCTCGCCCCGCACCGCATGTCGAAAGACGCGCGTCCTGACTGGTTTTTTGAGAAAGAAAAATACGGCGGCATTTTGACTGATATTGGCTCACACCAGTTCGAACAGTTTCTCGCCTTCACCGGGGCGAAAGACGGAAAAGTGAATTTCGCCCGCGTGGAAAATTTCACCGCTCCGGACAAGCCGGGCCTCGAAGACTTCGGTGAGTGTTCTCTCACGATGGACACCGGCGCTTCCTGCTACTGCCGCATCGACTGGCTCACGCCCGATGGACTGCGAGTCTGGGGCGACGGACGTGCCTTTGTCGTGGGCACCAAAGGCACGATTGAGATTCGCAAATACATCGCCCTCGCCCGCCAGGAGCCGGGTAACAAGCTCTTCCTTGTAAACGGCGATGAAGAGCAGGAAATCGACTGCGACGGATCAACCGGCTTTCCCTTCTTCGGCGAAATGATCCTCGACCTGCTGAACGGCACCGAGAAAGCAATGACCCAGGATCATATTTTCAAGTCCGCCGAGTTGTCGATGGTCGCTCAGGAAATGGCGGATGGGGCGCGCTGAAGCGCGGACATTCAACGTTGAAGGACAAAGCCTGCGGAGTGTTAATCTTTGGGCGAATGAACGCGGATCTGTCCTCGCTCACGCTCGGCCCTACCCTTCTCCACTTGAAAGTTGAGCGTTGGAAGTTCAGCGTTGAACGTTAGGCGGCTCCGCCGCCGCCACTGGCCAAGACCTCGCACGCTTTAATATCGAGCTTGCCGCTTGCGAGAATCGGGATCGCTTCGACATCGATGATCTTCTTCGGAATCCACAGCGCGGGGATTCCTTCTTCGGTCAGCTTGACCCGCAACTCGTGAAGATCGATCTCCGGATCGGCGCTCAGGAGAATCAATGCTTCGCCCTTCGCCTCGTCCGGCACCCCGATGATCGCAATTTTGCGCTCATCGTCTGCGCTCCCGAGGACTTTTGTAATGAGATCTTCCACCGTCTCGTGCGGAACCATTTCGCCGGCAATTTTGGAGAAACGCGAAAGACGCCCTTCAATATAAAGAAAGCCATCTTCATCGACTCTTCCGATATCCCCGGTCATGAACCAACCGTTCTGGATTACCTCTGCAGTCTTGTCAGGCTGACCGAGGTAACCCTCAAATATGTTCGCCCCTTTCAGCCAGATCATGCCTGAAGAATGAACCGGCAATGGCTCCTGTGTGTCGGGATTCTTGATCCTCACTGCAATACCGGGGATGAAGAGCCCCACCGAGCCGAAGCGGTGATTCGGGATCGTCGGATGCCGCTCATCTCCGTCAACGTCAGGCAGGTTAAAATTGGTCACCGGCGAGGTCTCGGTCAGCCCGTAGCCCTCGAGTACCGGCTTTCCAAATCTTGCCTCAAAGCTCTCGGCGACCTTCTTCGGCAGCTTCTCTGCGCCGGTCACGACCAGTTTCACGCTTTTGAGCTGTTCCTTTTTCGCGCGGCGCAGATAGCCTCGCAGGAAGGTCGGAGTGGCGAGGAGGAGACTGACCTGATACTGCTCAATCAACTCCGCGAGTTTTGCCGTTTCGAGAGGGCTCGGATAAGTCACAACACTGACCCCTTCGATCATGGGATACCACATCGTCACCGTGCACCCGAAACTATGGAATAGAGGGAGGCAGCCAAGCACCTTGTCGGTCGATTTCAGATCAACCCGTGAACCGAACTGATTCACGTTCGCGAGCATATTACGGTGCGAAAGGATAACGCCCTTCGGCTCCCCCGAGCTACCACTCGTGAAGAGGAGGACAGCTTCTTCAGCACCACCCTTTTTCGGGACCCCGAGGATCGACGCAAGCATGGACGGCGAGAAGATTTTTGAAAGCCCCAGCCAGAGCACAATCTTCGCCTTCAGCCCTGGAAGGACGCGGTCGAGAAATATCAGATCACGATTTGGAGGCCAGTTAAAAGAGGTAAGTTTCGTGACGAAACGGTCTGCGGTGATGAACTTATCGAGACCCGCCTGGCGAATGCTCGACTCGACAGCTTTGTCACCCGCCGTAAAATTTAGATTCACCGGTATTTTACCGGCCAGCAAAACGGCAACGTTCGCGAGGGCGCCACCCTTTCCCGGAGGAAGTATGATCCCGACTCGTTTCTTCGAAGTTTCCTTTTTGATCACCTTTGAAAGAACAATCGCAGCGGCGAGAAGCTTGTCGAAACGAAGCTCGCTGTCATCCAATCCATCGATGAACTTGCTCGACGTTCCGTTTTTCTTGAGGCCCTTGAGGATCTCGTAGGCAAGATGACTTTGTAGAATAGGGCGATTGGAAAAGGCTTTCTCGGCGGCAATGAGAAGATTCTCGGTGAAATTGGCAAGGTTAGCGGCCTCGCGTTGGAGAGGTTCGCCGAACGAAAGCACAATCCGCTCGACACTTTTCCGTTCCTCCACACTGAGAGCCGAGTCCTCAGGATGATCGACAAAAAGAGGCAGAATAGGAGCACTCGCACTCGTCAAAAACTGGAGAATGTTCGAAGGCACACCCACGACTTGGGCAGGCCTCACCTGAGCGACACCCGGCACGAAAATCACGATACTTCCGTCGGCAAGACATTGGTGGAGTTCTTTTTTGAAAATGTCTTTCGACCCCTCTTCCGAAGAGAACTCGATCGCGGCGACATCTTCCTTATCCAGATGCGCCTGCAAGAGCGGATCGTAGTCGAGACCGCGCTCGATGAGATAGACCAGCTTTCGGCCTTCGAGGAGCTTTTCGAGGTGAAGCAGGTCTTCAAAAGAAAGCCGGTTCGTGATCACGAGCACGCCATCATCAGGGATTTGCCCCTCGCCGTGAAGTTCGAGTTTGTCGCTTTGTCTGGCCATGATCGCAAATTGTCGCGTCTTTTTATCGGAATTCGACCAGTTTAGCGATTTTACCCTTCAAAAACATTCCCCTTTTCTCTTAAGTGACTGGCTCAATCACGGATTCGCCGCATGGTGCGATCCGCGTTACCGGAATCTTCGACAAAAACCTATGGCTGACGATCAAACTGCTTCCAACCGCGCCTACTGGCGCGCCAACCTGAAATGGGTCGGCATTCTCATGACAATCTGGTTCATCGTCTCCTACGGCTGCGGGATCCTCTTCGTCAAACAGCTCAATGCGATCGAAATGGGTGGCTTCAAGCTCGGCTTCTGGTTCGCCCAGCAAGGCAGCATTTACGTCTTCGTCATTCTCATCGCCATCTACGTCAAAGTCATGAACGGCCTCGACAAAAAATACGGAGCGAAGAAGTCCTGATCCGGATTCTCTCCTTCATCACTCCTCTACTCCTTTTATTCTTCCCAAAATGGACGTTCAAACCTGGACCTATCTTCTCGTCGGCCTCACTTTCGCGCTCTACATCGGCATCGCGATCTGGGCCCGCGCCGGCTCGACCGGCGAATTCTACGTTGCCGGAGGCGGAGTCCCCGCTCTCGCCAACGGCATGGCCACCGCCGCTGACTGGATGTCAGCCGCATCCTTTATCTCCATGGCCGGGATCATTTCCTTCACCGGCTACGACGGCTCCGTTTATCTCATGGGCTGGACCGGCGGCTACGTCCTCCTCGCGCTTCTCCTCGCGCCCTACCTGCGGAAGTTTGGAAAATTCACGGTCCCGGATTTTGTTGGCGACCGCTATTACTCGAAGACAGCCCGCCTTGTCGCCCTCATCTGCGCGATCTTTATCTCCTTCACCTACGTCTGTGGCCAAATGCGCGGCGTCGGCGTTGTTTTCTCCCGTTTCCTCAGCGTCGAGATCGAATTGGGCGTCATCATCGGGATGACGATTGTTTTTTTCTACGCCGTCCTCGGGGGAATGAAGGGCATCACCTACACGCAGGTCGCGCAGTACTGCGTCCTCATCTTCGCCTTCATGGTTCCCGCGATCTTCATCTCCCTGATGATGACCGGCAATCCCATCCCACAGATCGGCTTCGGCTCGGAAGTGACCGGAGAGGGCGTCTTCCTTCTCGACAAACTCGATGGCCTCAGTCAGGAACTGGGCTTTGCCCCCTACACCGACGGATCGAAAGGGATGGTGGATATATTTTTCATCACGATGGCCCTCATGGTCGGAACCGCCGGCCTTCCCCATGTCATTATTCGTTTCTACACCGTGAAAAAAGTGAGCGCCGCCCGTGTCTCCGCTTTCTGGGCCCTGCTCTTCATCGCGATCCTCTACACCACCGCCCCGGCCGTCGCCGTCTTTGCCCGCACCAACCTCCTTGAGAACGTGCCGAACAAGCCCTACGCCGAAGCGCCCGCCTGGATCAAATCATGGGAAGACGCCGGCCTCATCGCCTGGCTCGACAAAAACGACGATGGTAAAATCCAATACGCCCCCGGCAAAGTGTTCGAGGGAAATCCCTCTTTCGACGAAAAGAAGCGCGGTGAAAATGGTGAGCGCCTCATCACGAACACCCCGACCGAGGGACCCAATGAGCTCTATGTCGATCGCGACATCATGGTCCTCGCCAATCCGGAAATTGCGAATCTACCGAACTGGGTCGTCGCCCTCGTCGCCGCCGGAGGTCTCGCCGCCGCCCTTTCGACCGCAGCCGGGCTGCTCCTCGTGATCTCGACCTCGGTCGCTCATGACCTCGTCAAAAAGACCTTCGCTCCCGGAATCGATGAGAAAAAAGAACTCCTCATCGCGCGGTGCGCCGCCGGCTTCGCCGTCGTCATTGCCGGCTACTTCGGGATCAATCCGCCCGGCTTCGTCGCCGAAGTCGTCGCCTTTGCCTTCGGTCTCGCCGCCTCCAGTTTCTTCCCCGTCATCATCCTCGGCATCTTCAGCACCCGCATGAACCGCGAGGGCGCGATCTCCGGGATGATCACCGGCATCGTTTTCACGACCGCCTACATCGTTTACTTCAAGTTCATTAACCCCGGCGCGAACTCCGTCGAAAACTGGTGGTTCGGGATTTCACCCGAAGGCATCGGAACCCTCGGGATGCTCATCAACTTCGCGGTCGCCTTCCTCGTCAGCGGATTCACAAAAAGCCCGCCGCAGGACGTCGTCGACATGGTCGAAAGCATCCGCGAGCCGGAAGCTGAGGGTGAGGAATTGGCAGTGTCGGATCACTGAGTAAACAGGGTTAGGTCAGTGACTCAACCCTGTTGGATCCACTCTTCTTCCTACTCTTAATCTTCTTCTTACTCTCTCCCCTGCAACCCGCGCACAGCACAAGAAGAAGATTAAGATGAGGAGTAGGAAGAAGAGAGAAATGAGCCATTCCCCCACGTTCGAATAACCTGCCGCCATGTTCCACGTCATCGATCACCCCATCATCCGCGAGCGGCTCACCCACATCCGCTCGGTTGACTCGGACACGGCAGCTTTCCGTCACGCGCTTCATGACATCGCCCGGCTCATGTGCTTTGAGGTGACCTGGGAGATTGCAACCACCCCGATCGAAGTGGAAACCCCACTCAAGAAGACGGAGGGCCACAAACTCACGCTCCCCATCATTCTCGTCCCCATCCTCCGCGCCGGAGTCGGGCTCATGAACGGCTTCGCCGAAATTCTCACCGAGGCCTCAGTCGGTTACATCGGCCTCTATCGCGACGAAGAAACTCACCAGCCGCACAGCTACTATTGCAAGCTTCCACCACACATCGCGGACAGCGAGGTCATTCTCATCGACCCGATGTTAGCGACCGGCGGGAGCGCTGCGGATGCAGCGGACGAGCTCAAGAAGGCCGGAGCGAGCCGCATCCGTTTTGCCTGTCTCATCGCCGCGCCCGAGGGAGTCGCTGCTTTCGAAGCCCGTCACCCTGACATTCCCATTTTCGCCGCGTCACTGGACGAGAAGCTGAATGAGGATGCCTACATCGTGCCCGGCCTCGGCGATGCGGGAGATCGCTATTTCGGGACCTGAGTCTCACCCCTTCAGCGACTGCAGAAACGCCATGACGTCGCGGAGTTCGTCTTTTTTCAGGATGAATCCCATCGGCGGCATCGTGGAAATGACGGGACTACGCTCCGCGATGTCTTCGACTTTGATCTTCGTCTCGACATTCTCGGCGTCGCGGAGAATGACCTTCCCGTCTTTCTCCTCGCGGAACTGCCCTGCGACATTGGAGCCATCCTTCAAGGTGATCGAAATCATTCCATACCCCTTCGCGACGACTTTCTGCGGATTGATCAAACTTTCCAGAATGTAGGCCGCCTCCTTTTTCTTTCCGATTTCCTTCAGGTTCGGCCCGACGTTACTGCCCTTGCCATCCTCGACCTTGTGGCACTGGACACACTGGGCGGCAGCATGATTCATGAACACGGAGCGGCCCCGCTCGACATCGCCTCCTGAGATCGCGACACGGAAGGGCGCCTCCATGTCGGTCGCCATCGCCGCGGTCCATTCCCCTTCAAGTTTTTGGATCGGGCCGGTGATCGCCGCGACTTCGGCAAAGGCCGGTGCTTTCGCGGTTTCGAGCACATCCAGTTGCAGCGCGGCAGCGAGCGAGCCATCGACGAGAGCGGAGACAAGTTTCTCCATTGCGGCGGCTCCACCCATTGCGGGCAGCAGGGAAATCGCGTGCTGCTGTTCGCTCACCTCTCCAGACGCGATCACTTCGCCCGCCCGTGCGACCGCTTTTCCGACATCTTCGCCCACGAGAAGATCCAGCCCTGCCATTCGCACAACGACTGAATTATCCGTCAGCGCTTTCGTGATTTCCTCCCCCACCGAAGTCGCTTTCTGCGCGGCGAGAGAGCGCAGGGCCTGAGAACGCAATCCTTCACTGGCGTCCTTGTTATCGAAAACGGCGACGAGAGTTTCATTCGCGAGGGTGAGGTCATTTTCCGTCGCGAGGGCCATGGCGCGCTGACGCACGATCGGGAACTTCGAAAGCAGCATCGCGTCGAGATGCTCTTGCACGGCATCGGCGATGATAGCCGGGTCACGCTCTTCGATGGGACGATAACGCCCCACGACGAGGTCTAAGACCGGCGGCTCAGTCCAGTTCTCAAGGGCTTCGAGACCGGCCTCGATGATGATCTCATTGGATTCCCCCGAAGCAACAAAGGCGGCGACCCGCTCCGCCGCTTCCGACGTTCCGATCCGAACATTGGCATTGATAGCCCGGCGGGCAAACGGCTCATTCCCGGCCTGACTCCCCAGGGCTTCGGCCAGTGCCGGGATCGCCGATGGAATCATCCAGTCATCGTGAATCGCCCGCGCCGCATCGGCCGCAATCACCGGATCTTCGTCCGCAAGAAACACGGCCACCGCTGCGTCCCCGCGACGGCGAAGGGCAATCACCGCGCAGGTCCGGACAACCGGCGAAGCATGAGCACTGAGGGCTGCGATCTCATCGATCTCAGCAGCGCCCGCAAGGGACATCACCCCGGCATGGCGAAGGTAAGTCATCGCGAGGGTGTGCTCCTCCGCAGCGAGAAACTCGACTATCGCTTCGGTCGCGGCAGGATCTCCGATCCGGCCCAGCCCAAGCAACGCTTGCATCTGGACGCGTTGCTCAGAGTCATTCAGCCGCTCGACGAGGGCATTCGTCAAGGGATGCACCGCTCCGACCGGTCCGGAAATTCGGTCAAGCCCGAGACGTCGACCATAGCTGTCCGTGACCGTCTTGATCGCCTGCGCCCGCACTTCGGAATCCACCACGGAAAACAAATTGACGAGAGCCGAATCATCAAGTTTCTCCGCGCGAATGAGTTGCCCAAGACCCCAGATCGCGTGCAGCCGTGCCAACTGATCAGCGGCGTCATTTCCCGCGACTTCCGACAAAGGGCATGCCTCTCCACGCCCCGCCAACTCCCACTGCGCCTTGAGTCGAATTCGCTGATCACCGGAGGCGAGCAACGTCACCAATTCCTCGGTGCCCTTCTCCGAAAAATCCGCCGCAACGAGGCCTTTCGTCACGCCCCGATCCGGATGCGCCATCTTCTCCGGCACATCAATTTTCCAAACCGCTCCGCTCTGATTGAGAGGATATCCTCCGCCCCAATCGACGCCGTAGAGGGCACCGTCAGGCGCGAAATTCAGGCCGACGAGGGCAACCCCTTCGCCAATTTTGTGATCGTTCACCATTTCAAACGCGTCGCCCTTCGGCTTCACTTGAAAGGCCCACTGCTCGCCTTTTGGGGCACTTGTCAGGAAGAAGTAGTTTTGATAGTCCAGCCCGAGAGCCGTCCCGGGATTGTATTTGAATCCGGCCGGACCGTTTTCGTAATTCGCGAGCGGCGGGGTGAACCAGCGCGGCTGCCCGTCGAAATAAGGCACATGCATGAGGTCGTCGTTCCAGGGATTGTAACCCTCGCGGAGATACTGCCAGTTCGAGCGCCAGCCGCAGTCCATGTATTGCTCGATGTAAACGAGACGCTCCCGCTCGCCTTCGAAGTCGGCGTCATTATCAACCCCGAAAAAGTTCCCGTATTGATCGAAGGAAATCTCCTGAATGTTGCGCTGACCGTGGGCGAAGACTTCAAAATTCGACCCGTCGAGTTCACAGCGCATGAGACCGCCCTGGCTCGGAAAGCGGTAGTCGAGACCGTCTCCTGTTTTCACACGAATCCCTTTGTCGCCGATCGACCAGTAGAGGCGGCCATCAGGTCCGATGAACAATCCATGCATGTCGTGACCGGCATAGGCAAGGTGCACGCCGAAACCGGAGGCGATCACTTCCCGACTGTCAGCCGCATTGTCGCTATTCGTGTCGCGAAATTTGATCACCTCAGGCACGGGACTGACATAAACATCTCCTTCGTGAAAGAGGACCCCACCCGCGACTCCACCGATGAGATGATCGAGCTGCTCGGCGTAGAGATAAATACTGTCCGCAAAACCATCGCCATCTTCGTCGGCAATAAGATGAATCCGCTCTGACAAAACCGTCAAATCCTTGAGGTCGTGAACCCCGTCACCATTCAAATCCTCAACCCGCTTTGCATTTGCCGCGCTGTTCTCCAGGGTAAACTGCTCGCGATAGAAGTTCTCTTTGTCTTCGGTGGAGGTGAAACTCAAGTCATTCGGAATCCAGTCAGAGTTCGGCCGGATATCGAGGTCATTTGCCTTGCGCCGCTGCGTCTGCGTGACATAGGCCCGCCCCTGCGGATCAAAGGAAATCGCCACCGGATCCGGAACCTGAAAATCCGGCGTCCACTTCGTGAATTTCAGTTGCTTAGGGTCAGGATGCCCGGCCTGAAGAGAAGAGGCCAGAACAGCAAAGCTCAGAATGAGCAGGGGGAGTTTTCGCATGCGCGTAGCTTCTCACATTTCCTGACAGGAATCCAGCCGCCGACGGTCCGCGAAGCTCTGCGCAAACGGGCATGGGGAAATCGGGCTTCAACGCGATAGCCGTGCGGGAAGGACTCTCTTTTCAGGGTCGCAAAGAAGCTTTCAATCTTCGGGTTGTCGTAGCAGTTGTCTTTCCGGCTCATGCTTTGAGTGATTCCCAGTTCCCGCAGTCGACACTGCATTCGCTCAGAGGGGTATTGGCAGCCTTGGTCAGAGTGGAAGAATGCTTAAGTCCCTGGTGGCGAGCTGCTGACAGCCTCGTCGAGAGCCCGAGTCACCAATGATGTTTCCAGGTGCTCATCAAGTGCCCATCCGGCAATCTGACGGCTGTAAAGATCCATCACCACGGCCAAGTAAAGCCAACCCTCCCCGGTTGCGACATAGGTGATGTCACTGAACGGGTGCTGTGGGATCTTCTGCCTGACAGAGACGATTAGGCATTGGTAACTTGTCCTCATCCCTGAACGTGGCCTGCGGACGAAGGGCCGCCTTCTGGCGCGCGTTGATCCCATGCTCATTCGTGATTTAGCGACGCGGTTCTCGGAACAGGGCAGCCCCGCCTCAAGAAGTTCACGAGTCATTCGTGGACTGCCGTAGCAGCGGGTACGGCGATGGGGGTGGATCTCTTTTATCTCTGAGACGAGAATCTGATTTTCCTTTTCACGCTTCCCGGGACCGCGCTGCATCCCTGCATAATAACCGCTCCTAGAGACCCCAAAGGCTTCGCAGAGTTCGCTCACCGTGTAGGACTCAAAATCGCACTGTGTTTGTTTTTCCCTCATCTGATCGATCAACGCATATCCAGCTGAGGGTCTTCCGCTAGGATGCTGGCCGCTTTTTTAAAGATGTCCCGCTACCGCTTGCGATGAGCGACTTCGAGCCGAAGGCGATGATTCTCGTCGAGAAGTTCCTGACCGCTCGCGCCGCCTTCGGACCGGTCGCCTGCGGCTCCCTGGTCCTTGGCGTTGATCTCGTTCAGGAACTTCTGATTCCAGATGCAGAGGGTCGAATGCCCGATCCCCAGCTCTTTGGCGATCTCGATGATCGGCTTGTCGATGGCTCTTAACAGTGCGACTACATCCGCTTTGAATTGCGCCGTGAAGCGTCATTTCTTCTTTGACATGATAGTTCGGTCTTTCTGTCTCAGATTCGCTTCCTCGTGTCCACCTTTTCGGGGGAAGCTCACTCATCCTTCCGATGAAAAACCGGATAAACCATGATGCCATCAAAGACGACCCGCGTCCCCCCGATCCCGATGACGAGGGCGGCACTTCCTTTCTTCACCTTCTTAAAAAAGCTATCGTAGAAAATTCTCATCACGAAGAGCAGCGCAACAACCGCCGCAATCACGACCACGATAACGGATGCCCCAAACATCGAGGAGGAGGCAGCTATGAATTCTGTGATCATGTTAGTTTAGCAGGTTTAGGTAGCAAAAAAATTAGAGAGCGTGGACGAGATAGACATCCTCGTCGGTGACTTTTGAAACAACGAGAATCGGTAATCCTTTCGTGAGGACGGCATCCCCATCTGAGATCCGGGCACGCAGGATGAGATTTTTCTCCGAGGTTTCGACTTCAACCTCACCAAACTTGGCATCGAGGCAGGCGGATCGAAGCGTCCCACTGGATCCCAGGATCTCAGCGGTTTTCTCCGAGGTGCGGATCACATTCATGCGCGGCCGCAGCGGCACGACAAGGACACGGGTCAGGGAAGCGGCTCCCACGACGACGGGGAGAAGGAGAAATGTCGCGCGGCCTCCGTCGAAATCGGGATTGAAGTATAGTTCCCCGTCACATCGAGCGCCCAGAGAAAGACGGAAAACAGAGAAATCACAAAAATGAGCGGTGCATCTGACGCGCCGATGATCTTCATGATCACGTGAAAGACCGAACCGCCCGCAGATTGACTGCCCTCGTCACCACACCCGCCGTCGAGCCCGTCGGACTCGCCCACTCCAATACTGTCGAGGCTGTCCAGATTGACAAGCCCAATTAATCCAATAAGCAGCCACAGCGCCAAGAAGGACCGTGAAAAGCAGGTTAATCGGCAGAAGGGATTCACGGATGAGTTCAATCATTTTCTCAGGGCTGGAGAGGAAGCATGGGCGGGGCGCAAGGCGCGGCTCAAGCCGAAAAGCAACTTTTGCCTCCTCCTTGAGAAATTCATCATGCTAGACGTTTTTTTGCAATCCCTCGATTACAATAGCGGCGTTGATTTATAACTACTTCTGGTTGCACTCATCACTTGTCATTCATCCACGAATCGACCACTATGCCCAAGCATGGAGTCGCACGAAGTTCTGAAAAAAGCGTTCGATCAGTCGAACACGAGTCCCAAAGAGATTGCCTCTGATCTGGGGGTGTCTCTTTCTCTGGTCTACAAGTGGGCACAACCGAACTCGGAAAGCGGTTCGGGAAGTCGGAACCCACTCGACCGCATTGAGAAGGTGATCGAGCTGACGCAGGACCCTGAAATCGTCGAATGGCTCTGCCAGAAAGCGGGAGGCTATTTTGTGAGGAATCCCAAGAGCTCCTGCGAGCAGGGCTACGAAGTGGTTCCCGCGACCCATCTCATCGTGCAGCAGTTCGCGGGCCTTCTCGACGTTGTTTCGAAAGCGGCTCAGGACAACACGATCGATCCCGACGAGTCCGCGCAGATCAGGATCGTCTGGGACAAGCTAAAGGCTTATTGCGAAGGATTCGTTCGCTGCTGCGAAGAAGGGGATTTCGAGCAAATCCAGAAAGATCTCAAGGTGAAGTAGCGTAGCGACTGCATGACTTTGTCGTCTTCTGACGTGCTTGAGCTCCGCTGCTGGGCGGAGATTGATCTGGAAGCCCTTCGTGAAAATGCGAGAGCCTGCAGCCTTGTCGCGGGCGGAAACTGCCGCCTCATGGCCATCGTCAAAGCCGATGCCTACGGCCACGGACTAGAGCGAGTCGTCACCGCGCTCGCCAACGAAGTGGATTGGTTCGGCGTTGCGAATGTGAGAGAAGCGCAACGCACGCGCATCGCGGCAGGGAGTGAGATCCCGATCCTGATTCTCAGCCCCCCAACTCCGAATGAAATCGAGGCGATTGTCGCTGGTCGCTTTTCCGCTTCTGTCTCAAGCCTCGAAGAAGTCTCAGCCTTCGCCGAAGCCTCAGCACTGCTCGGCATCGATGCCAAACTCCACGCTGTCGCCGACACCGGGATGGGCCGAATGGGTGCTCAGGGACAGGCGTTCCTGCAACTCGCTCGAAAAATCACGGCAACTCCCGGATGTCTCCTCGAAGGACTCGAAACGCATTTCCCTTCCGCTGACGAAGAACCTGAATTCACCGCAGAGCAGATTCAGTCCTTCCAGAAATTGATCGCGAGGATTGAAGGGGCTTCTGATTGTGAGATTCATCTCGGAAACAGTGCCGGTTTGTTAGGGTTCAATGACATGACTCCTTTTGCGACCCTGACCCGTCCCGGTATCGCCCTGTATGGGATCTCCCCGCTTGCGGAAGCGGGAGCACCGCTGCGGCCCGCCCTCTCATTAAAATCGCGCATCACTCTCATCCGTGACATTCCCGTCGGCACGAGCATCAGCTACGGGCGAACCTTCGTTGCCGACCGTGAGATGAAAGTCGCGACGCTCGGCCTCGGTTACGGGGACGGCTACCCACGACACCTTTCCGGAGCGGGGATGGAGGTCCTCATTCAAGGCCAACGCTGCCCGCTTCTCGGCCGGGTCACGATGGATCAAATCGTCGTCGACATTTCCCACCTCGACGAAGCGCCAGCCTGCGGCGAAGAGGTCATTCTCATCGGTCGGCAGGGCGAGGAAACGATCACCGCCGAAGAAATGGCGGCAAAAGCGGGAACGATTCCCTGGGAAATCCTGACCGGAATCACGAGCCGGGTCGAGCGGGTCTATCGCGGGAGCTAGCTCACCGTCGCCCCGTCAACGTGGAGGCGCATCGCGGAATCGAAACGATCGTCGAGCCAGTCGAGGTGAGTTGTCGTGATCAACTTTTGTGATGTATCAGGCCATGCGGCCATGAGCGCGTTGCGGCGGGCGGGATCAAGCTCGCCAAAGACATCATCGATCAGCAGAATGGGAGGCTGCTCGCGAGTTTCGAGAAAGAGATGGGTCTGCCCTAACTTTAATGCCAAAGCCACCGTCCGCTGCTGGCCTTCGCTCGCAAACTTCGAAGCGGGCATTCCGTTGAGATTCAAACTGAGGTCATCGCGATGAGGGCCTGCGATCGTTTGCCGTTTGCGGAATTCCTCCTCTCGCTGGTCGAAGAGATATTGAAAGAGATCCGGTGCCCCGGCAGATCCGCATTCGTAGTTGATTTCGAGACTTTCATCGCTCCCGCTAATCTCGCGCTGCGCTTCCGCCGTTTTCGGGCGAAGCCGTTCGACCAACTCGCGACGCTGCGAGCTCAGCAACTGCCCCTGCTCACTGAGGATGCGGGTGTAGGCATCGATTTGCGGCCACTGCGGACTCGCGTCCCGCTTCAGCAGATAATTCCGTGTCCGGAGCGCTTTGTCGTAAGTCCTCAGCGATTGCAGGTAACCGGGATAAAGCTGGGACGCCATGAAGTCGAGATAGCGCCGACGGCTCTCCCCTCCCCCGCGCACGAGAATGAGATCGTCGTTCGCCATCCAGACCACGAGCGAACTGTGACGCAGGTAATCTCCACCGCGCTTCTGGGTTTCTCCATCGACGATGAGACGACGCCCTGACTCACGATATTGAAACCGCAGCTCAGAGGAGTCGCCGCCCTCCAGCTTCCCACCAATCGCAAAAGCCTTCTCCGAAAAGCGAATGCAGTCCGCAAGCTTCGAAGCACGCGGACTCTGGAGACGCAGCAAAACACAGGCCGCTTCAAGGATCGAAGTCTTCCCCTGCGCGTTGTTCCCATGGAAAAGCGTAATCCCCGGCGAGACCTCGACCTGTGCCGTTTCAAAGCAGCGGAACTGATTCAGATTAAGGGAGCGGAGAAACATGGAATAAGCGACCGTACTCAACAGGGTTTAGTCGATGATTCAACAGGGTTTGTCCGCCCTCTTGATCCTACTCTTGATCTTGATCTTGCTCCCGCCTCGTTGCACAGGGAAGGAGGAAACCACTAATGGACACTGATCCCTTCCTCCGACTATGATTTAGCCCACCCCTAAAACACCGGCTCGATCATCTCTTTATCCAAGGCCTCCCAATCCTCAACGAGGTCTTCAAGAATTTCCCCTTCCTCATCCGCCAAATTATTGGCTTCCCCGATATCCTCTTTCAGATTATACAGCTCCCACGGCCCGGGTTGTCCGCGCTGGCGATCCCTGACAATCTTCCAATCGCCTTTGCGGAGCGCGGCACGATCCCCGACCCGCCAGAAAAGTGACTCATGCGGTGTGCCTGCCTCTTCTCCCTTAAGGTAAGGAATCAAATCGACGCCGTCGGTCTCGCCTTTCACCTTCAGTCCGGCCATTTTCAGACTCGTCGGAAACAGGTCGAGCGAGGTGATCGGCTTTTCATAAATCTGGCCACCTTCAATAACCGCGGGATACTGGAGCAAAAAAGGCACCCGGATGCCTCCCTCATTGAGGCGCCCCTTTTCGCCGCGAAGCGGAAGGTTGCTACTCGTGAGTTCGCGAGTGGGCCCTCCGTTGTCGCTCAGAAAAACGATCATCGTATTATCCCAAATCCCCTCGGCTTTAACGGCGTCGAGAAGGAGCCCGACTCCGTCGTCGAGATGCCCTAACATCGCCGCAAAAATTTGGCGCTGCACGTCTTCGATCCCGGCGTATTTTTCCATGTAGCGAGCTTCTCCCTGAAGCGGGCTGTGCACTGCATTGTAGGCAAGATAGAGAAAGAAGGGGCGCTCATCGCCACACCGTTCGACGAAGCTGACCGCCTCACGCGTGATTGCATCGGTGAGATTTTCTCGCTCGTCGATGGGCTGCCCATTTCGATAGACAGGGTTGTCAGCATCGTAGTCAGGCTCGTTACCCCCCATGTGAGTCGAGTAGATGAGAGTCCCGTCTTCGGAGGTCCAGCGTCCCGTTTTCCCGCCGGGAAGGACTTTGCGACGCAGCCAGGTCGTCATGCCCTCGTAGGGCAGCGGGCGGAAGTAGCGTCCCTCGTGGAGAAAGCCGTAGAATTCATCAAAGCCGCGGCGCAGCGGATTGAAGTGAGCCGTTCCGCCAAGGTGCCATTTCCCGATCATCGCAGTGCTGTAACCTGCTTCATCGCGGAGGAGATCGGCGAGGGTCACCTCCCTGGGCGGGAGACCCGCGTCGGGATCTTCGTTGCGCGGGCCGATGGGATTGAACTCAAAACCAAAGCGTGTCTGATACCGCCCGGTGATGAGGCCCGCCCGGGATGCTGCGCAAAACGGGGCCGAAACATAGCCGTCGGTGAACTGCACTCCGTTCGTCGCGATCGAATCAATGTGCGGGGTCGGCACATTCGTGTCCGGATCCTGAACGCTCAGCTCCCCATAGCCGAGGTCATCGGCGATAATGAAAATAATGTTCGGCAATTCAGCAGCGCGCGCTGAGGTCAGGCAGAACAACACCGAACAGATCAGGAAGATTCTTTGGCTCATGCAGGCATGTTCACTCGGAACTTGGAAGATGTCTTGTTACGAACCGACATTCTTTGGTGTTTTTCGGACGCTCGACATTCATCCATTACCCGATAACACAGCTATCGGAGGCATTTACCCACCCCATTGAAGTATCTATCAGACGCTTACCGCCACGCCGGAGAGAGGTCCGGCAGGGTTTCAGAGAGGATCTCCAAAATATGCTCGCGCTCCGAGCCGCTGAGATGCGCGAAATCCGGATGGGCGGACGGTTCAGTTAAAATGCCGTGAAGCTGATCGAGGATGATCGTCCGCACCTCATCCGGCAACATCGCAAAGGCATCACTGTAAATGAGGTGGCTGCAGCGATATTTCATGAGCCGCTCATAGAGCCGGAAGTCCTTGAGCGAACGCCCGCTTTCACTTTTCCGCTCATTGCGCTGAAAGCCTTTCTGGAAAGACTCACTTCCCTCGACTCCTCCGGGAAGGATGAACTCATCGACATAGAGCACCTCCTTGAGAACCCGTTCCGCGACGTTAGCGAGAATCCGCTGATTCGTGTCGGAAAGCGGGTCATCGAGCGCTTCGCCGAACGCCTTTTTCATTTCAACATGCCGGTGCAGCGTTGTTTGCGTCGTGAGATTCGCTTCGATCAGCGCGTTGTGAACTCCGACCTGGTGTTCGAGCATCATGAGCGCGACGACGTCACTCTCGCCACCGTGCAAATAGGGTTCGGCATTGATGACCTCATCGAGTGTGGTGAAAGCGCCCTCGACGATCGGGTGCACCGTCACTTCGTTTCCGGTGCGATCCCCTTTCGCCAACAAATTCCCAAGATGGGTGCTCTCATCGACCGAACCGGTCACATACCAACCGCCCCAGCGCTCTTCGATCGGGCTGTCCTGGCGCGTGTGAAAGGTCCCGGCCTGAAACAAGGGTAAACCTGTCTCGCCGGGGTAGACGGAACGGACCATGAGACCGGGCAGATTCTGATTCGAAGAACCGGCGTGGCAGTTTAGGCAGGATCGCTCACGGGCGAGCTTCGGCGGCTGGTTTTCCTTCCGCGAACTCAGCTTCACGAGGTGAAAGACCATGCCGAGTTTTTCATCAAAGCTTGCGACCTCAATTTCCCCACCCTGCACCCAGCCGACGTAGATATTATCGGAAAAATAGAGTGCCCGCGGGGTGCGTGGCGAGATCCGGCTGTTCTGGGCGCTCGTCTTGGAAAAGACGAGGACCTGCGACTCAATCGGAACCTCAAGGGCGGCGAGAAGGTTTTCGAGGATCTCCTGATCCGTTCCTATCGCGAGAGGACCACCCGGCTCGGCTGACGCGATTAACCTTGTCAGGATCGTGTCCTCTTCGGTTTCGTTGTAATGGATCGGAGCGCGCTCATACAGCGGTTCGAAGGCTGAAAGCGGCACCCTGACGAAGAGGATCAAGAAAAGAAAAATGGTAGAAAATCGGCTCATGAGACGTCGTCAGAGTCTCACGTTCAACGATTTCCAGCAAATCGCCACGCCCGCATTGCGAGCTCTTGCGCATATTTTAAGGGACGCATTCGTCAAATTTTTCTCTGTGATTACAAAGCATCCATCCGTTTATAATCGATGAACAGGCGAAGTCGTGGTGTCATGTCATCGTCTCAATTTGACCCCTCAATATCTCATGGAAGTCCTCGAAACACTCGCCGTCGCCCTCGGTTTCGCCACTCTGGCAGGCCTGAATCTTTATCTCGTCGTTCTCGTGACCGGCCTCGCCATCAATCAGGGCTGGGTCGATGTTGCGGGAACCTATCCGGAACTCATGGTCCTCGGTGATCCTGCCGTCGTCACCGTCGCGGGTATCTTTTTCTGCATGGAGTTTTTCTCCGACAAAATTCCCTGGGTCGATTCGCTCTGGGACACGGTTCACACGCTCGTGCGCCCTGTTGGTGGTTCACTTCTCGCGATCCAAACCCTCGGGCCGACCGAACCCGCCTTCGAGGTGATCATTGCCCTCCTTGCCGGTGGCACGACCATGATCGCTCATGGTTTTAAATCGGGGACTCGTCTCGCGATCAATGCCTCGCCCGAACCATTTTCCAACGTCGCCGCCAGCGTCACCGAGGACATCGCCGTGCTTGGCGGACTCGCCCTCCTCAGTGTCAATCCACTCCTCGCGGCCGGGTTCTGTCTCGTTTTCCTCGGCATCAGCGCCTGGCTCACGCCGAAGTTGTTTCGCCGCATCAAGGCTTTTGTCTGGCTTGTAAGCAGCAAGCTCTCCGCGCTCGTCTCGCCGCCGAATGAGGAGCGTTTGCTCAATGCGGGACTCTCCGCTTCGGAAAATCAGATGCTCGGCGCTGTCATCGGCGGGCGTCAGCCTGATCCGGTCTGGTCGGCGAAAGTGCTCGTTGGTAAAGCGAAGCTCATGCCCGGGTTTATTCCGATGACCTTCGGCCGTCTCATCGCCGAGACCGACTCGCTTGGCTCACTTCATTTTGTCGGAAAACGCTTCTTCCGAAACTACTACACCTACCTGAATCTCGACGGCCTTGAGATCGGTCAGGAGTCCCGCCTCTTCAGCGAAGACATCGTCCTTTATGACATGATGGGATCCCGGAAGCTCATCCTCCGCCTTCCCTCCGGTCATCGTGAAATGGCAAACCGCCTCGTCGAGAGCCTCAAGGCGATTCGGAATCGGAACATCACCCACATGCCAAGCGATCGGGTCATGATGGCTTAAAATTTGAAACCACTAATGGACACTAATTTTCACTAATCCATATTAGTGATCATCAGCGTCGCTTAGTGGTTTTCTTCCATCCCCAAACTCCTCGTGAAAGGCTCCTCTACAGAGAAGCACACGAAGCGAGATCGATCATCTTGCTGCCGATCTGAATATTACCCGAGCTGGTCGGGATGGTTTGCTTCTGCACATCGACAACCCTTCCGGCGTCGATAATGACGAAAGTCACCCGCGATTTCTCACCGTCACGATTCACGAAAGTCCAAAGATCGAGAACCGAACTGGTCCCCTTTGAGAGCTTTCCTCACCTCGGTCGCGGAATCTGCTCTTTGTGCACCGGCTGCCCGAGTTCAACCTGAAGCGTGCTAACGCTCTGCCCCATGACCTGCGGAGTCGAGGGCATTTCCCGCTTCACCACAAAAACGATGGCGAAGACGATTAAGAAAAACCCAAGTTTTCCCGAAAAAAAGCCACGCTCGCGATGCCTGGCGGAAGGTGTGTGTTTCATGATGCTGATAATATAATTTTCATAATTTTTATATCAACAGGAAAATCAGGGCTTTTACCTGAAATACCGGGAACAGGACTCGAACCTGCACACCTTGCGGCACCTGAACCTAAATCAGGCGTGTCTACCAATTCCACCATCCCGGCATGTGAGAACGGGAGTCTGCCATGCGCCCTCACAAAACTCAAGTAAACCAAACAGCAAAAACAGGGCGGTGATCACGGTCCAACATCGATCAACGCTCCGTCTGTGGTAGACTTCCTCCCATGAAAACCGTCTCCGTCTCTGAGTTTGCAAAAGCGCACGGCATTCCGTTTCAGAAGTCCATCGACCGCGCTCCCGACTCGGGGCGGCGCCTCACTCTGAAATTTCTCGGCACCGCAGGATTTATCCTCGAGACCGAAGGCCGGACTCTTGTGATGGATCCTTATGTGAGCCGTCCCAATTTTCTTCAACACGTCTTTGGTCGCCTCACTCCGAATCGCGATCTCGTCCTCAAGACAATTCCGCGATGCCACGAAGTGCTTATTGGTCACTCCCACAGCGATCACCTGCTCGACGCCCCAACTCTCGCGATCGAATATGGGGCGCGGATCATCGGCACCGAAACCACGAGCGCCATTGCCGGAGCAGCGGCGAGAGCAGCCGGGGTCGAAATCGAAACACTCGTCACAAATGGCGGCGAAGATATTCAATGTGGTCCGGTCACGATCCGTGGCATCCCGTCAGCGCACGCCCCCGTGGTCCCGAATATCAATCTCGGTAAATTCCTCGGCAACGGCGTTCCTTTTCCCGGCAAAATTACGGAAGACGAAGGTCGCTCGCTCAAATGGCCCCTCAACGTTTCCGCCTTCAAAGAGGGAGGTGTCCTCGACTGGCTCATCACTGCCTCCGGCTTGCGCATTCTCCACATCGACTCGGCGAAATTCATCGAATCCGAACTCGACGCGCTCGAGATCGAGTCCGTCGATGTCCTCTGCCTTTGTGCGATCGGATGGCAAAAGGGCAACGACAATTATCTTCCCTATCTATTGAAACGCTTTCGCCCCCGCATCGTCGTTCCCTGCCACTGGGATGTCCTCTTCGATCCCTATCGCCACCCTCAGGACCAGGAAACGCGGGTCTGGGGATTGAGCCAGCTAGATCTTTTTCTCAAAGAAATCGCCGTGCATGTCGAGGGCAGTGAAGTGATTCTCCTCGATTTCGATGGCGTTCTCACGCTTTGAACGAGGGTCAGATCCTTGTAAAAAAACGCTGAAATCCTCCCGGCGAGGCCTTACTGCTTCCGCCCAGATTTCAATGAGCAACCCGATCGAACTCAGCCGCAAATTCCTCGCCGAAACCGGTGGGTGGAAGGAAATGAAAGAGGCGCGCTCGATTCACGCGGCGGGCCGGATTTCTGAGGCCTTCTATAAAAATGGAATGCTGGAAGGCATGGTGCGGACCGGGGAGAAAACGCTCAAGGTGCGGATGGAAGTTCAGTCACGCATCGATGTCATCAATCATTGCCCCTGCTTTCGGACGCGGCGCGACGGGATCATTTGTGCGCACGCCCTCGCGGTCGGGCTGGAAGTTCTGGAACCGACCGTGAAAGCTGAGCCCGCGAAAGCGAAGGCGTTGGAAAAAAAGGAAACGCCGATCAGCCCCGATTGGCCCGCCCACACTGAGATTCCAATCGAAACAGCCGTCGCCGCGAGTCTCCACCTCGTCCTCGCACCCAACCTCGCCGATGCCTGGTATAAAGGACGAGTCACCGCGGGAATCGAAGTGGAAATTGAAGGCAAGCGACAACTCCTCACGGCGGTTAGCGCGGGACTTCAGCTCTTTCTCTCCTCTTCCGACGCAGCTCTTTACCAGATTCTTCAGCGCATTTCCCCCGAGTCTGTGCCGGGGATGCTTTCCCTCTCGACCGAGGACCTCGCGCGGATTTTTGCGACGATTCCCGGGCACGATCGCATCACCCTGGGGAAAAAGACCTCGCTTCGACTTTCTCATCTCCCCTATCGCCCGAGCTTGAGTCGGGGAAAGGGACTGCATTTCAAAGTCAATTGGAGCGGCGAGGTGACGCCTCTGATTTCGTCCCGCGGCGTCTGGGCGATGACCGAATCGGATCTCATCCAACCTGTCGCACCGGGCCTCGAGAGTCGTTGGCAATCCGTCATGGTGAGTGGAATCACTTTGGAATCCACTGAATTCACCTCCGCTTTTTCCGCCTTTCAAAATCACTTCGACACGGAAGAAATCGAGGTGACGCGACCCAGCGCCGAAGTCCGCCTTGAGATTGAAGGATCGCTCAATCACCTCGATGCCGATCTCCGCTTCGCCTACGGCAGCAAGGTCGTCCCCGCCTCTGTGAATCGCTCTTCCGTGGTGGAATCCGGCGGCACCTTGCAGCTATCTGACACCGCGACTGAGTCAGCAGCAATCCGCGATCTTGAAGAGGCTGGTTTTACAAGACGGGGCAACGAGGGCCGATGGATCCTCAAAGACAAGGCGGCCATTTTGCAGTTCCTCGGTCACGGCTACACGAGCCTCAACGAAGATTGGCAAACGCGGACCGGGGAGCGTTTTGACCATGCCCTCGACCAGGTCGAGCCGATCGAAACCCGCCTCGATTTCCGCAGCAGTGGCGAGGACTGGTTTGCGATGGAGGTCGGCTTTGGGACGGACTCCGGCGAAACGATCCCGCGGCAGGAGATCGAGCGCCTTCTCCAGATGGGCCAGACGAGTAAAAGACTCGCGAATGGAAAAGTCGCAGTCCTCAATACCGAAGTCGCGGATCACTTCGGCGAAATCATCAGCGATTGTGAGCCCGAGCAGATGCAGAGCGGGGTCTATCGTATCGACCAATCACAGGCCGGCTACCTGAAGGAAACCGCGCACGACTTCGCTTTCCAAACCTCAGGCGCAGTGCCTTGGCAGACCTCTGAGGGAGGCATCGAATTTTACGATTTGTCGGAGAGCCTCAACAAGACGCTGCGCCCCTACCAGCGCGAGGGATTTGCCTGGATGCAGCACCTCGCCTCTCAGGGAATGGGCGGCATCCTCGCCGATGACATGGGACTCGGAAAAACGCTCCAGACGCTCTCGTTTCTTTACTCCGTCGGCGGCACTGCGCTCGTGATCTGCCCCTCCTCGCTCGTCTTCAACTGGGTCGCGGAAGCCGAAAAGTTCACCTCGGATCTGAAGGCGGTCGCAATTGAAGGCCCGAACCGCGCCAAGGTTCTCAAGGAAAATGAGGACGCCGATATTTTCGTAACGAGCTATGCCCTCCTCCGGCGTGACGAAGCGATCTGGCAGGCCCGCGAGTTCGACGTCGTCATTCTCGACGAAGCCCAACAAATCAAGAATCCCGATGCGCAGGTCAGCAAAGTCGCGCATCGCCTGCAGGGCACCTATCGCTTCGCCCTGACAGGCACACCGATCGAGAACTCGGTCCGTGATCTCTGGTCTATTTCGCGCTTCGCGTTGCCCGGCTATCTGGGGAGCCGAAAAGATTTTGCGGACCGCTTCGAGAAGCCACTCGCGACGAATCAGCCAGACGACTCCGTGCGCGAACGCCTTTCGCGTCGCCTCAAACCGGTTCTCTTACGCCGTCTCAAAAAGGAGGTCGCGAAAGACCTCCCTGATAAAATCGAGCAGGTCGTCTACTGCGATCTCAAACCAAAGCAAAAAGAGGTCTACGAAAAACTCCTCCGCGAAAGCAAAGCATCCCTCCTCGAAGCCGAAGGCGGCAAGCAGCGCATGCTCGCTCTCACGGCCTTACTTCGCCTTCGCCAGACCTGCTGTGATCTGCGTTTGTTAGGATTACAGGACATCAAAGACGAAGACGCTTCGGTCAAGGCCGACACGCTCAATGAACTCCTCGACGAAGCGATCGAAGGCGGACACCGTGTTCTCATTTTCAGCCAATTCGTCGAGATGCTCCAAGTCCTCGTCCCGGACCTCGCGGCGAAGAAAATAGATTTCTGCTACCTCGATGGACAGACCAAAAATCGCGGCGATGTCGTGAAGCGATTTCAGGAGAAAGAGGTCCCTGTTTTTCTCATCAGTCTCAAGGCCGGTGGAGTCGGGCTGAACCTCACCGCCGCCGACACCGTGATCCACATTGACCCGTGGTGGAACCCCGCCGTCGAAGCCCAGGCCACCGACCGGGCCCACCGGATCGGTCAGGAAAATGTCGTCACGAGCTACAAATTGATCACACGGGGAACGGTCGAGGAAAAAATCCTCTCCCTTCAGAATAAGAAACGCGCCATGACCGAGTCTCTGCTCTCCGAAGCCGGGGATTCGGGCCTGAGTGGCGATGAATTGATGAGCCTCCTCGAGTAGCTCTGCCAGAGTTTGCGGAATTACTGCTGCGCCACAGTCTCACGATACTGACTCGGCGTTAGTCCCATCGCAGAGCGAAAGGCCCGCGTGAAGGCACTGTGATCGCAGTAGCCACACTCCAGCGCCACCTCCGCGACCGAACGCCCGCCATCATTCAGCAACTCCGCTGCGAGTTGAATCCGAGCTCTTGTGATGTGCTGCGAGGGCGTGACGCCGAAGACTTTTTTCATCATGCGGGAAAACCGCGTCGTCGTCATCCCGGCCCGCGCGGCGAGCTCCGACGGAGAAACAGGATCACCGGGCGCCTTCTCGAACGCCCCGAGAACTCCGGCAACCTCCTCCGGAATCGTCTCGACAGGAACGCGTTCCCGCAGGTCACTGGAGAAACCAATCAGGCCCGCAATCTCACCATTTTCATCCCGAAGCGGCAGTTTCGTGGTGAGACACCAGCACGGACGGTGGGGACGCAGCCACTGCATCTCGAGATGATTCCGGATCGGATCTCCCGTTTTCAAAACTCGCGCATCCTGCTCTGAAGGCACTTCTCCAAACGGTCCCGAACAAAGATCTGAAGGCTTTTTCCCCATCAGTTTCTGACGGTCAGAAATTCCGTGACGCTCCGCGAGAGATCGATTCGCAACAAGATAACGCCCCTCGCGATCCTTGATGAAAAAAGCCACGTCGAAAACTTCATCGAAGAGAGCCTCCAAGACTTCGGTATTGAGCGCGAGCGATCCGTTCTCCTGGATCAGGTCGGGAAAGGCCGTTGTGCACAAATTCATCAGAATTCGTCGATTCGAATCAAGACAAGTCTAGGGACAATCGCCTATCATCGAAAGTACCGATTTAGGAATCGAGCAGCAACCTCATGAGAATCCGCCCAGACATCTTTCTTATTCCTCTCTTTCTCGGAGCCGTCATTTCCGAAGCCGCCGAGGACACGCGCCCCAATATCCTCTTCATCTCGATGGATGACCTGAACGACTGGATCGGATGTCTCGGCGGGCACCCGCAAACGCTCACGCCCAATCTCGACCGGCTCGCCGAGAGCGGTGTCCTTTTCACCAACGCCCACTGTCCGGGAGCCGCCTGCAATCCCTCGCGGACCGCGATCATGACCGGAATTTCCCCTCATGTCTCCGGCCTCTACGAGAATCGGCAGAACATGCGCGAGATTCTCCCCGATGCGGAACTTATCCCGCAGCACTTCCGAAATCACGGCTACCGCTCGATCGGATCTGGAAAAATTCTTCATTATTTCATCGATGCCCGATCCTGGGATGACTATTTCCCGGAGAAAGAATCCGAAAACCCGTTTCCCCGCACCCTCTACCCTGACAAGCGCCCCGTCAGTCTTCCCCGCAGCGGTCCGTGGCAGTATGTCGAAACCGACTGGGCAGCGCTCGATGCGACCGACGAAGAATACGGCGGCGACTGGCTTGTTTCAAAATGGGTCGGCAAGCAACTGGCCAAAAAACACGACCAGCCTTTCTTTCTCGCCTGCGGCATTTACCGCCCCCACGAACCCTGGTTCGTTCCTGCGAAATACTACGAGCCCTTTCCCTTAGAGGACATCCAACTCCCTCCCGGTTACAAGGAAGACGATCTCGACGACCTCCCGCCCGCCGGAAAGAAGCGCGGACCCAATCGATACTTCGCCCACATTCTCGAACATGATCAATGGAAGAAGGGAGTCCAGGGCTACCTCGCTTCGATCCACTTCGCCGACGCCATGCTTGGTCGAGTTCTCGATGCGCTCGATAATGGCCCTAACAAAGACAACACCATCGTTGTCCTCTGGAGCGACCACGGATGGCATCTCGGCGAAAAACAGCATTGGCAGAAATTCACCGCCTGGCGCGCCGTGACTCGGGTTCCCCTCATGGTGCGAGTTCCGGAGAACGCAGCACCCGGCCTTCCCGCAGGAACGAAACCCGGATCCATCAGTGATGAGCCCGTGAATCTCCTCAGCCTTTTCCCAACTCTCACCGATCTCTCCGGCATTCCGACGAAGGCGGGTAACGATGGCCCCAGCCTTGTTCCGCTCCTGAGCGATCCCGAGAGCAAATGGGATTACGTTTCCCTCACCCATCTCGGCGAGCCCGGCAGCTATGGACTCAGCGCGAAAGATTGGCGCTACATCCACTACGCGAACGGTGACGAAGAACTCTATCACATCGCCAAAGATCCCTACGAATGGACCAACCTCGCGAACAATCCTGGTCACCAAAGCAAGCTTGCAGAACTTCGAGCCCTCGCGCCCACTTCCTTCGTCCCGCTGAAACAGCCAAACGACGCTTCACTGCCAAAGCTGAAATGGCATCCCGCCGCTAAGGGCAGTGCCCCGGCTTCCACGCCAAAGGGAAATCCTTTCCCTGTTTCCTTCACCAACAAACGCTCCGCCACGGTCGAGCTCTTTTGGATGGACCAGAAGGGAGTTCCCAAATCCTACGGCATTGTTGAGCCCGGAAAATCGAAAGGACAACAGGTTCGCCCTGGCGCTATCTGGAAAATTATCGAGACAGAATCAGGCAAAGAAATCGGCCATTTCAAAATCGGGAAGAGCAAGGCGAAAGCGATCATCCCCGCCAACTAATCTCAAAAAGTAATTCCGCCATGTCATCGACCGAACCCAATATCTTTCAGGGCTGTATTCCGGCTCTCATGACGCCGTGCGACGCAGCCGGCAACCCCGACGTTGCCTCGCTCGTTCGAACCGCGACCGGACTGATCGAAGCCGGCATGCGCGGAGTCGTCTACTGCGGCTCAATGGGAGATTGGCCACTCCTGACAGATACCCAACGGCAGAAAGGTGTCGCCGCGCTCGTCGAAGCCGGTATTCCTGTCGTCGTCGGGACCGGCGCGCAGAACCCGCGACTCGCCGCCGCCCATGCCGCCCACGCCCGCGAAGTTGGCGCCGCCGGTCTCATGGTCATTCCCCGCGTCATGTCACGAGGGTCATCCCCCACCGCGCAGCGAGCCCACTTCGCGGACATTCTCAACGCCGGAGGCCATCTCCCTGCCGTGATCTACAACAGCCCCTACTACGGATTCGAGACGAAGGCCGATCTCTTTTTTGATCTTCGAAAGGATCACGCGAATCTCATTGGCTTCAAGGAATTCGGCGGAGCCAAATCCCTCAGCTACGCCGCCGAGCACATCACGAGTGGCGATCCCGATCTCACCCTCATGGTCGGCGTCGACACGCAGGTGTTCCATGGTTTCGTCCACTGCGGTGCGATCGGAGCGATCACCGGTGTTGGCAATGCCCTTCCAAAAGAGGTCCTCCACCTCGTCGTACTTTGCACAGCCGCTGCCGCGGGTAATCCCGCTGCGACCCGGTTCGCGAAAGAACTGGACGACGCCATCCACGTCCTCTCCACCTTCGACGAAGGACCGGACCTCGTTCTCTACTACAAAGAACTCATGGTCCTCGAGGGCCACGCCGAATACACGCATCATATCCACCCCACCGACCAACTGAGCGCGAGCCAGCGCCAATTCCTTCACGCCCAGTGGAAGCAATTCCGCGCCTGGTGGGATCAATGGGAGGGGAAACCCTGACATGAAATCAAAGCTCAACCCAACCTTCACATTCAATAGGGTATGGTCAGTGACCCAACGCTGTTGGATCCTCCTCCTTTCGCTGTTCTCGATCGTCCAGGCAGCTGAACGACCGAACATCCTCTTTATCGCGATCGACGATCTTCGACCGGAACTCGGCTGCTACGGATCGGAGGTCGCAATCTCACCACACATCGACGGACTCGCCGCGAAGGGCGTCCGATTCGACAGCGCCCACTGCCAGCTCGCGGTTTGCAATCCTTCACGCGTCAGCCTCCTTACCGGACTGCGTCCTGATTCGACGAAAGTTTGGACGCTCGACGTCCGCTTCCGCGAAACCATCCCCGATGTGGTGACGCTCCCTCAGCACTTCAAGCAGAGTGGTTATCACACCGTCGGCTACGGCAAAGTGTTTCACAATCCATGGCCCGACAACGTCTCGTGGAGTGAACCTCATTCCTGGCCAAAGAATTCTAGGCTTTGGTCGGAGGAAGCGAAAGAGGAGCTGAAGGATTTCAAAACCAAGCTCAAGGCCGAAGGCACTCCACAGCAGAAGATCGACCGGCTCCGCGCCACCGCCACCGAGCGCGTGGACATTCCTGACCATGAACACATCGACGGAGCCATCGCGATGCAGGCGATCAAAGCAATGAATCGCATGGCGAAGCAGGACAAGCCCTTCTTCCTCGCCACTGGATTCGTCCGCCCGCACCTCCCCTTTGTCGTTCCTGAAAAATACTGGGACCTCTACGAGCGTGAAAATATCCCTCTTTCTGCGAACTCAGGGCTACCGGAAAAATCGCCGCGTTTCGCGATGAATACGATGTATGAACTCCGCGATTATTTCGACTACCTCGGCACGCCCGATCCTCATTCCGGGTCACTCACCAAAGCGCAACAGCTTGACTTAAAACACGGCTACCTTGCCTCGATCAGTTTCATCGACGCCCAAGTTGGCCTACTTCTCAGCGAACTGGAGAAACTCGGTCTTGCCGAGGACACCGTCGTCGTTCTCTGGAGCGATCACGGATTCAAACTGGGGGAACACAACAGCTGGTGCAAGCAGAGCAATTACGAAATCGACACACGCGTCCCTTTCATCGTTTACGACCCAAGTGCCGCCGGGAACGGGGAGGCGACCGAATCACTCGTCGAATTGGTCGATGTCTACCCCACCCTCTGTGACCTTGCCGGTCTTGAGATTCCGAAATCGCTCGAGGGCGTCAGCCTCAAACCAATCCTCGAAAACCCCGACGCGACTGTCAAAAAGGCCGCCGTGAGTCAATTCCTCCGGCGCATCGGCAAACAGGAACTCATGGGCTATGCCTATCGAACTGACCGCTGGCGCTACATCGAATGGATCGACCGAGAGTCAGGGGAGACAATCGATCGTGAACTCTACGATCATGCCGTGGACTCGACCGAAAGCATCAGCCTTGCCGGAAATCCGAAGCACAGCCCGCTCATGATCCGCCTCGCAAAAGAACTCCGTGCAACGCTTCCGTTACCGCTCGCCGTAAAAGGCCATGAACCCGAGACGCGCCCCGGCATCTCCTTCAAAAATGAGAGCCAAAAGACGGTCACCGTCTTCTGGTTACCGGAAGGGGGTCCGCCGCGCGAAGTCAGCAAGATCAAACCGGGGCGGTCTATCACGCAGGGAACCTCGATGGGGCATCGCTTCCGGGTCCATGGTCCGGGCATCGAACAGGTAATCACCGTAACGAAGGCGAAAGAAACGGTTCTCGTTGGAAACGATAAGAAGGTTCTGGCCGCACCCGGCGCACCGAACATCGTCGTCATCATGGGCGACGACTGGTCATGGCCTCATGCTTCGATCCTGGGTGACAAGACAGTCAAGACCCCGAACTTCGACCGCATCGCCCGCGAAGGAGTTCTCTTCGAGAATGCCTTCGTCTCAGCGCCATCGTGTACGCCCTCCCGCTTTGCCGTCGCCACAGGACAATACCACTGGCGTCTCGACGAAGGCGTGAATCTCGGCGGATCACTCGCCGACGATGTCGCGGTCTATCCCGACCTCCTCGCAGATTTCGGCTATCGCACCGGTTACTGCCGTAAAGGGGCCGGCCCCAGCAAGCACGAATATCGCGGGACGGATCCCTTCGGTGATCGTTTCAGAGACTTCGCTGACTTTTTTGACAAACAGGAAAACGAACAGCCTTTCTGTTTCTGGTACGGCGCCGGAGAACCCCATCGCCCCTACGACTGGCAGGCGAGCCTCGACAGTAATCTTGATCTCAGCACGATCGAAATCCCGCCCTACCTCCCTGACAATGACACGACACGGACCGATCTCGGCGACTACTACCTGAAGGTGCAGAAGCTCGATCTCTTCGCAGGGGAAATTCTGAAGCGGCTCGAGAAATCAGGCGAACTGGAGAACACCATCGTCGTCATGACCGGCGACAACGGAATGCCCTTTCCGCGCGCCAAGGCAACCCTCTTCGATTCCGGAACCCGCGTTCCTCTCGCGATTCGCTGGGGAGCAAAAGTAGAAGGAGGACGACAGATCAGTGACTTCGTCAACCTGACCGATCTCGCGCCCACCTTTCTTGAAGCGAGCGGACTGCCAGTGCCCAAGGTCATGACAGGCAAGTCCCTCCTCCCGATTTTGACTTCGGAAAAAGGCGGACAAATCGAAGCCGATCGCACCCACGTTCTTACCGGGATGGAACGGCATGTTTTCCCGTATCCGTCCCGCGCGATCCGCACGGAAGACTTTCTCTACATCCGTAATTTCGCTCCTGAGAGTTGGCCGACCGGCGAAGCGAAAGGCGATCATCCAGTCTTCGACTTCAAGAAGACTCCGTGGCCGACTGTCGCAGGAGCCTTCTCTCACAACACTGATCCCGGGCCCACAAAGCAATGGATGCGCCTCAACGAATCGTCGAAAAACGCGCAGGCCTTCGGGCGAAAGCCGATGGAAGAACTGTACGACCTTCGGAAGGATCCTCACCAACTCACCAACCTTCTCGTTTCAAACGAAATTCCCGAGGCTCTTAAGAAGAAACGAAAGGCGCTCGCCACTCAACTTGCGAGCGAACTCCGCGCCAGTGGCGACCCCCGTTTTGCGGAGCCGGAACACGCGACCTTCGAGGTGCTTGGCTGGACCGTCCATCTCAATGATCAGCTTGTCGCTAATTCACCGCGACCTACGAAGCGAATACTGGAACTTCTCCACGTCCAACTCCAACGCGTCGTCGATGTTGTGCCCCAACGTGCCCTCACTCATCTGCGTCAGGTTCCTATCTGGATCAATCCTCCATACGAAGGAAAACGCGGCACTGCTGAGTATCACCCGCAGGCAAGTTGGCTTGTCAGGAACGGCCGAAACCCCGCGATGGGACGCGCCATCGAAATCACAAACGTAAATAACTTCCCCTTTGAAAATCGCCGCATGCCCTACGTGCTTCTGCACGAACTTGCCCATGGCTACCATCACCGCGTCATCAAAGATGGCTACGGCAACACCGAACTTCGCGCCGCCTACGAACGAGCCCGCGACTCCGGCAGCTACGATGACGTGCCCCGCTTCAACGGGAACAAAACCGTCCGCGACAAAGCCTACGGGATGTCGAATCCGATGGAATACTTTGCGGAATCGACCGAAGCCTATTTCGGAAAAAACGACTTTTTCCCATTCAACCGTGAGGAGCTAAAGAAGCACGATCCACAAATCCACACCTTAGTCAGGGAGCTGTGGGAAGTCCCCACTCCCTGAAGATTCTGTGAACCCCTTCCATTTTAAAGCATGAAAATCACCAAATTCACCGTCTATCAGGTCGATCTCCCGCTCAAAGAAGGATCCTATCATTGGTCCGGAGGCAAGAGCGTCTCCGTCTTCGACAGCACCATCGTTCGAGTCGACACCGATGCCGGTATCACCGGATGGGGTGAGGTGTGTCCGTTAGGGCCCTTCTACCTTCCCGCCTTCGGCCAGGGCGCCCGCGCCGGAATCTATGAACTTGCTCCGCACCTCATCGGCGAATCACCGCTCGAACTGACGAAGCTGAACCGGCGCATGGACGCCGCCCTCAAAGGCCACGCCTACGTGAAATCCGCGATCGACATGGCCTGCTGGGATATTCTCGGCAAAGCAACGAAGATGCCGGTCTGCGAACTACTCGGTGGGCGCTACGGAGAATCGGTCCAGCTCTATCGGGCCATCTCGCAGGAATCCCCGGCCGAAATGGCGATGAAGGTCGCGGTCTACCGGGCCGAAGGCTATCGTCGTTTTCAACTCAAAGTCGGTTCTCACGACGTAGATCTCGACATCAATCGAATCCACGCCGTCGCCGCTGAATTGAAACCCGGAGACATCCTCGTCGCCGATGCCAACACTGGATGGCTCAAGCACGAAGCGCTGCGCGTTTGTCGTGGCGTCAGGGACATTGATGTGTACATCGAGCAGCCCTGCGCGAGCTACGAGGAATGCCTCGCGGTTCGCGCACGATGGGATGGCCCGTTCATTCTCGACGAGAACATCGACGGACTCGACCCGCTCCTCCGCGGCCATGCCGATCAGGCGATGGATAACGTGAACATTAAGATCAGCAAATTCGGAGGCCTCACTAAAGCACGACAGGCTCGTGACCTCTGTGCCGATCTTGGACTCGCGATGACGATCGAAGACAGTTGGGGCGGCGACATCATCACCGCCGCGATCGCCCACCTCGCCCACAGCACACCGGAGGAAATGCGATTCACTTCAACCGATTTCAACAGCTACGTGACCGTCAGCAATGCCACCGGAGCACCGCAGCGGGAGAAGGGCGTCATGCAAGCCTCAACCGAGCCGGGACTCGGCATCGAACCCCGGATGGATGTGCTGGATGAACCCCTCTTCGAAATCGTCTCCTGATAGACAACGATTCGAGAACGGGGGCAGGCTTAAGGACGAGGCCGTGAAGGGACCGGAGCAGGTTTCGGAGCCGCTTTAACAGCGTCTTCCGAATTACTCGGCACGACCGGCTTCACGGATTTGAGATACTTAAACAAGTCGCTGTCCGTCGAAAGAACCACGGTGCTGTCGGCAAGGACATCTCCATACAATTCCAACGTTCTCGTGAACTCATAGAACTCTGCCGCTTCTGCAGACTGATTGAAGGCTTTCGCGTAAATCTCTGTCGCCTTCGCGTCGGCCTCACCCATCGTGACCTGAACCGTCTTGTAGGCTTCCGACTCGATCTTTCTCAAGTCGCGCTCCATATCACCGAGGATCTTCGCGGCTTCACCGGCACCCTCGGAACGGAAACGCTCCGCGATTTGCTGACGCTCGGAAATCATCCGGTCGTAGATGCGCTCCTGCACCGACTGGTTGTAGTTGATCCGCTTAAAACGGGCATCGAGGAGCTCGATTCCAAATTCACTCAACTTCGCCTTTGCGGTCGTGTAGATGTCATTTTCGAGGGCACTTCGTCCCCGGCGAATCGGAATCAGTTTTCCGAGAGAACCGGTGAGATCCGCTTCCACGAGGTCCTCGTCGACCGTCTCTTTGCGATCTTTCGTCGTTCGGATCACCTCGATCAACTCGTGTTTTGCCACCGCATTCCTGATTTCTGATCCGAGAATATCATCAAGACGGGACTGTGCACTTCGCTCGTCGCGCAGCTTCTCGAAGTAGCGCAGAGGGTCCGTGATCATCCAACGCGCGTAAGCGTCGACTATGATGTAGGTCTTATCCTTCGTCGGCATTTCGGTCGGTCTTCCGTCCCACGCAAGAATCCGCTTTTCGAAGCGGTTCACTTTCTGGAGAAACGGAATCTTGAACTTTAACCCCGGTTCTTTGATCGGCTCACCCACCGGGTTTCCGAACTGAGTCACAATCACCTGCTCCGTCTCGAGCACCGTGTAAACGCCGCCAGAGGCGACGAGAAAAATAGCCACGGCAGCTAAGGCGGCGAGGCATCCAAATCCTGTTTTTTTCATATGAAATTAGGGGGGTAAAATTATTTGTCGCGAGGCACTTCGGGAGTGGGGGAAAGTAGGAGGAAGGGCAGCACCTGGCTCGCCCCTTCATCGATCACCACCTTTTTTCCGAGTCGAGGCATGACCTCTTCCATGGTTTCGAGGTAGATTCTCCGTCGGGTCACCTCGGAGGCTTTCTGATACTCGGTGAAAAGAGCATTGAAACGCTCTGCGTCTCCTTCCGCCTCATTGATCCGCATCGTCGCGTAACCCTCCGCTTCGGAAATCGTCTTTTGGGCTTCGCCCCCGGCCATGGGGACAGCCCGGTTGTAATCGCCGTTCGCCACATTGATCGACTTTTCTTTCTCCTGCTGCGCCTGATTCACCTCGTTAAAGGAGGCCTGTACTGGCTGCGGGGGATCGACATTTTTCAGCTGGATCTGATCGATCGTGATCCCGAGTTCATAAAGCGTCACGAGCGCCTTCAGTTTTTCCGTACACTCTGACTCGATTTCCTGACGTCCGATCGTGATGACCTCGTCGACGGTGCGGTCGCCGACCACTTCACGCATCACGGATTCGCTCGCATCGCGCAAGGTCGCGTCTGCGTCCCGAACCCGGAAGAGATACTTGTCCGGTTCGGTGATCCGATACTGGATGACCCACTCGACGAGTGCGGCATTAAGGTCACCGGTCACCATGTTTTTCTCCAACTCCATCTCAGCGGGACTCGACCACTGGCTTTCGTTTGAGTTACCCGAAGTGCCGAAGCCAAATTCCTGCTTCTGCTGCCGACGGACCGGGACCGTGATGACCTGATCAACTCCGAAGGGCAGTTTGAAGTGGAGTCCGGGCTCGACCGTGTCAATGTGTTTCCCAAAGCGGAGGACCAATCCTGCCTCTTCCACCTGGACGGTGTAAAAAGACCCAAGACCTCCGATCACGAGAACCACCGCGGCGATCACTCCGAAAACAGCCTTCGGACTGAAGGAGGGGGGTTTCAGTTCAACAATTTCGTTTCCAACCTGTATGCGCATATGTTGTAGGGTAGTCGGGTATTGAGTCTGATCCAGTTACAATTCGCGTCACATTTTGGATTCACCCAAAGTCCATTTTTTTCGGGCGCGAATCTTGCTCCTACAGGGAAATGCCGCCAACCTGACGGAACAGATAACTTCCTGATTGAGAACGATGTTGTTCATCTCCCCACGAAGCCAAATCATGCGACGCCCCGACCGCGATCACGCCTCCGGACGAGCGGTGGCGTTTTCTCTCGTGGAAATGCTCCTTGTGATGGCCGTGGCGGGTATTCTCCTTGCTCTCGCGGCCCCTGCCCTTCTCGAACTCGGTCCCTCCCGCAAAGCGGCTGCTATGGAGTTGTCCGGAGTTCTTGAGCGGGCCCGGACCCGGGCCGTGACTCGCAGGGAGGATGTCTTTGTCGCTTTCGCCGACGGAAGCCATCCCATCGAATCCCAAAGATTTCGTGCCTACGCCTATTTTACTGCCGATCCCCCGGAAGAGGAACCTCTCGCCCGCAAACCGCTTCGGCAGGTCTCGGAGTGGCTTGAGCTGCCTGAAGGAATTGTTTTCGGAACCTCATCCCTTTTCGAAGTGGAACCTGACTATCCCTTCAGAACACTGCACGACGCTTTGCTGAAAAGGCCTTTCGACGTCAAGTCAGAGTCAGGTTCTACCGTGAGCGCTGAATTCCCTTACCTGGTATTTTCCCCGGAGGGAAATGTCACCTATCCGACGATTATCGACTCTGACGCACTCAACCTTGCCATTGTCGAAGGAACCGTAAACCCGCAGGGCAGCGGTATCACCGCCTACGGAAACGCCGGCGATGATGGAACATCCCGCGCTGAATTGATTCGGATTTCCTACTACACCGGGCGCTCCGCGATCCTGACAGACTGACTATGAATCGCCATTCCATCAGAACTGAGTCAAGTCGCGAGAAGGCCTTTACGCTTTCCGAAGTGACCATCTCTGTCGGAATCGTTTCGGCTATCCTGCTCCCCATTCTTGGCCTGCTCGCGACCGGCACGCGCCTTTCTACCGAATCTCAAGATCAAGCAGCAGCAGCAGTGATTGCTTCGAAAATCGCCGAAAGCTTTCACTCGGAATCGGCCGTGAACGGGCGCAGCCGGTTGCTTCTCAGCAAGGACGAAGAAATCACGATTCAAACCAGTGGCGGTCAGGCGATCTATCTCTCGTTCACCTCCACAGGGGATTTTCTCAGGGTGATCAACGAGGGTGAATATGAAAGCGGCCTTCGAGGCGACGACGCGGCACTCTATCTCGCGAGAACGCACCTTGAACCGCCCCCGATCAGGAAAGGCTCGATTGCCCGGCATTACCCTCTCCTCTCACTGAAAATCGAAGTCGAGCAGCCGGCGATGGCGGCGATGGCCACTCGTTCGAGTCTCGTTTTCACTTCAAGAGTTGGCTCGCCATGAAAGGAAGGAGGAAGTCATCATGGCCCCTCTCAACGGGGAGCAGTCTCATCGAACTGATGGCGGCCATGGCGATCCTGTCAGTCATTCTCATCATGCTGAGTGTGGCGCTCGAAACCTCCCTCGGACAATTTCGCCAGAGCACTGATCGAACTTCAAACCGCAACTCAGGAAGAGCGGCCCTCCAGTGGTTGAAGCAGGATCTCACCACGGCGTTCCATCCGAAACCTGCTGGACACCTGCAACTCCCGACTTCGATCCCCGCAGAACAAAGACAGTTTTTTGAAGCCCGATATTTCCTCCCTTTTGAAATTAACCGGACCGAAAGCTCAGACGACCTCTTTAGTCTCCCCAACTCAGCGACTGAGTTCGCCCGCCTCTGTTTTGTCAGCCATCTGACGGAAGAATTTCTGATCGATCCACGGTCAAATCGCACCGGACCAACACCTGCAAGCCTCCCCTCGGTCATCGGCTACTACGTTGCCTACACGAAGAATTCACCGATGAAAGGAGATCCTTCCGCGAGCATGAAATTGTTCCGACATTTGCGGCCTGCCGGAGCTTTCGATGGCGAACGCTACGCCGGCGGATTTTTACGTCATTGCCACGAAGAGATTAACGATACCCCCTCTCTCTCCCGGCCGCTCAACGAGCAGAATCCTGCGGCGATGAGACAGGGAGCGTTCTCTAATTCAGATCTGCCAACCTTGCTGGGGATGTTCCGTTCAGATGCACCGCAAGCCACTCCGCAGGAGGCCGCGGCAGCATGGCCGAACCTCCCGATTCCAAATCATCTTACGAAACCTCCGGGAAATTTGAAGCCAGATCGAGGGAGCCTCGAAGCCTGGCAAAATCCGGGGAGTCCGATTCACAACACCGTTTTTCCGGACGAGGCGCTCTGCTCAAACGTGGTCCGTTTTGAAATCGAGGCTTCGCGACGAGTCGGCATTTCCCCGAATCGATTCGAAACCCTCGGAGCAGAGGAACTCAACGCACACCTCAGCCTGAATAATGGCGAAGAATGGCCTGTCCTTGTCATTCCCGACTTCGTGAAAGTGACCATCGGCATCGTCAACGAGACGACGGCGCAACGCTTAACCCGCTACGAAGACTGGATCGTCGACTGGAGCATCACCGACCCTTCTCAGTGGACGGAAAACCGAAGGAGAATCGAGAGCGGATTACAGACTTTTGAAATTCGTCTCAAAGTGAGGAGGTCGGCCTCATGAAAAATTTTGAATCCCGCCCACGGGAAGAGGGGGCCGCCCTCATCACCACGCTGGTTCTCGTGACCGCCATCGCCCTCATTGTCATCGGCGTCTTCTCAGTGAGTCGGCAGGAAGTTGAGATTACCGGGTCAGCCCTTTCAAAAACGCGGGCAAACCTCGCAGAGCAGGCTGCCTTTGAAGATGCCGCCAGCCTCCTCAGAAGCATCACCCGCGGCGATCAATATTTTGTCACGGTTGCCACCGAGGGGAGCGGACCGGACCTGACCCGTTTTCACTTCATTTCCCAGCCGCAGACCAACTCCCTCGTCCATGTGCCGCTCTTTGCCGGCGGAGAGATCGACAGCGTCTCGATGCCGGATCTCGACAGCCGACCAACGGAAATGTTGGCTGCCACTCCGATCGGCAGACCGGTCATTAAATTCGGGAACCGTGAAGCGGAAAAACGGCTCAAGCTGCCCCGGCTCACGCACCTGTCAGTCGATGGTAGTACTTTTCAAGAAAATCAGTTTCCGACAACAGGGTTCATCGATTTGGAACCACCTCCTCCCGGAAGCGCGGGAACCCGTTCGAGTGGACCCGGTCTGCGATACACCTACTGGATCGAAGATCTTGAAGGGCTTCCGAATCTCGATACCGTCGCGGCCTCGACCAATCATCACCTTTCGGCGGATGGTGAACCACTCCCCGATTTCTTCCGTGGAGGCTACTCGGAGTTCGACTCGAGGATCAATCTTTCGAATTCAGGCGATCAAGGCTTTCGCCTCAGCGCTACCACGAACCCGACTGTCTTCTACCAGTTCCCCAAAGCGTTTCGGGGCCAGGGCTTAATCAATCAGATTGCACCTGGATTGAGTCCCCGGGATCTCGCGATCGCACCCTGGGCAATCGGCACCACAGGGATCGAATCCCACCCTTTTGCCCAAGTAAAGCAACTCGCTCGTGATCCCTACTTTCGCCCGACCGGAACAGGTGACGACACTGCGCCGGAACTGAACCGGTTTTCCTCCGGCCTTTCCTCCTATCTCAGTCGGCCATTCATCCCCTACGGTCATGGCTACCCTGATGAAGGACTGCCGCGCCACAATCTCAATCGCCTTGTCGCCAATGCTGACATGGAAGTCGCGAACATCATCGAGCGAAACCTTCCGAATTTCGAAGAACGCAAAGGAGGCTTTCCGCTGAATCCCGTTGATGCGTCCGCGAAGGACTACACCGCTACGATTGCCGCCAGCCTCATTGATTATGCGGATGGCGATTCACTCCCTTCGACTCCTTCAAACACCGCCAATGCCGGTAACCGCCAATACCGCGGCGTCGATGCCTACTGCCCTGTGAATGAATTTTTTGTGGAGTTTGAATATCATGGATACCCACCTCCGGAAGACGGGAACTACGTCGTTATCTTCGTAGCGAAGATATATGCCGAATTCTGGAACACTTTTAACCGTCCGATAACAATGGAGAATGTGGCAATCGAATACGAATTTCTCGATATCCCACAGTTTACCTGTTTCAGCTCAACCTGGCGGCTCGATCCCTCAACAAAGAAAGAGAATGCCCCGCGAAGTCAGCCTGTCCCCTCGGTCGCCCTCGCGCCCAACGAGATCAAAGTGGTTCCCTTTGGTGAGATCAAATGGGAAGTCCCGATCGGGAATACAGGGTCTCTTCCGATTGCTTTTCCTATCATCGAAAATTTCAAGGCACAGCCTTCTGCCGGCACGGTGAATCCCCGGGCCAACTACCAACTCTTCATCGACGGCGACCTCGTCGACACCGGAGGTCGCAGCCCGCAAGGATCAGACGACGCCCATGGCTTCTTTTTCTATCAGCAAAGTCGTCTTAATCAAAATGATCCCTTCATGCGCGTCGGCGGCTCCGTCCCACGGATCAAAGCGCATGGATCCGGAACTCAGCTCAATCCGGGCGGCCACGGGATTCAGGGCACGACCCTGGGTGATCCGTGGATGAATTTTTACACCACCTCAACCTTCGACAACTTTAGATTCCGCACTTCGGAGTATCGGAACCACGCCTCACCGGGATCGCGAAATTTCTCACAGCAATCGGTTCCTTCGAGCCGGACCGACTGCTTCAGTGATCAAACGCGAGTGCGGGACTGGCCTGACCGTGGTTACGATAACCCTATCGGAATTCAGCCTTCGTCAGACTCCCTCCTCCCGATCGACACTGCGTTTATTCTCCCGACTGATCCACGCCATGCCCCCTGGAGAATTTCGAATTCAGAGCGCTACTTTTCCGTGACCGAACTCGGGAACATTCACGACCCCGTCATGTGGGTTTATGGAAGCGCGGATGCGACGCGGCTTCTTCCCTCACAAAACTATCGCGACGAGGCAGACCGAACCAAACTGAACCCCTACCTCGTGAGTCTCCCCGCCAACGCTGAGAAAAACTCACGCTGGGGCGGCGGAAACACGCTTCGCATTGGACGGCCCGAGCACGAGTTATTCGATCAGCCGGGGATGAGGGCGAGCCAGCTTCTCGACCTGTTTCATTCAGGAGTCACCGGCACCAACCTGACGGCGCTCAACGATTCTGAAGTCGCTCTTCTCTACGAAAATTTCGACAACTCGCACCATCTCGCTCCCCCCACCGCGCCCGGTGAAAGCGAAGCCATCCTCGATCCTTACGCTAGTCTTTATGCACCTGAAATGCACGCGCAGAGCGAATTCGAATTCCACCGGGGGCAACTCAATATCAATACCGTCCCCACCCTCTTTGAAATGGAGGCACTCCTGCGAGGTCCACTCGTCTCATCTGACGTGGTCGTCGATCCGACAACAGCCGATGATCCGGAAACACCGGAATACACCGATGAAGGAACACTCGGCGAACTCACGAAAAGCCTCGATCCAGACTCCATCCCCCTCATCGCCCGGGGCCTCTTCGAAGCGCGGCCTTTTTACAGCCCCTCCCATCTCGCCCGCGTTCTTTCCGAGCTGATCAAGCAGCAGGAAGCGCTTCCCGATCATCACAACGATGCCGAAGCAGAGGAGACTTTCGCGAGAATTTTCAACACGACCTCGTTCTCAAGTCGACACTTCCGCATCCACACCTACGGAGAAACCTACGAACCGACGACAGGGACGATTCTCTCCCGTGATCGAAAGGTCTACGATGTCTTTGTGAAACCGGTGAGAGATGACGCCGGCGAAATCGAAAACACCGTCCTGCAAGTCATCCGCGTCTCGAACCCTTGAATTCATGATTCTTCGCCTCGCCGCCATTTTTCTACTCGTCACCCTCATTTCTTCGCCGCTCAACGGGCAAGAGGAGAACGCCATCGACGGAGTCGGCTTTCTCCAGGTCATCAATCTCGTCTCGAACAAGTCACCCACTTTCATGTCTCTTGAGGGCTTCAAATTCAACCGCGGCGACCCCATTGAAGTGGGCGGCGGCTCGGGCACGCTCGCACTCCGCCCCGGAGAGTTTAACTTAAACCTCGCCAACGCTGTTGCCAAACCTGCGTCCGCCTCCCTCCCGATCAATATTGAAAACGGAAGAACCGCCGTCGTGGTTTGTTACGACGAAGTGAAAAATTTTGAAGATGGCAGCGAAGAGATCAAACTTCGCTTCACCCTCCTCACCGAAGCACCGGAAACCGAAATCGCAAAGCTCACAATCGTTTCCCTCGTGCATGAAAGGACCACTCCCCTTTCCATCGACGGGCGCCCCTTCCTCGCCGCGCCGAAGAGCACTCTCAAAGTCAATATCGAGGGTAAAGATTCTGTCGCGATTCGAAGCAAAAATGAAACTCTGATCGATTTCGAGTCAGACCGGCCCGGTCATTATATCGTCTTCCTCTTCGATGATCCGAAAACCGGAGGCCTCGCCGCCTCACTCATCCAAAACGAAAAACTGGAATATCAGCCCCCTCTCGAAGACGACGAAAACTAACGGGCGCGCATTTCGATCGCGGCGATGACGCGGACGCTGTCGACGACCGCTTTGACATGGTGGACGCGAAAGATGTCCGCCTTCGCGACGAGTCCACGAACGAGGCAGGCGATCGTTCCGGCATCCCGCTCCGCCGGGGTTTCAATCCCTAACACTTCGCCAATGACTGTCTTTCTCGAGATCGGCAGGAGCACGGGAAGGTCGTAGCAGGTGAGCCGCTCTAATTCACGATAGATCGCGAGGTTGTCGTCGCGCTGCTTCGCAAAATCGATTCCGGGATCGAGAATGATTTGATCATCCGACAATCCAATCCGCCGGGCGCGGGCGATCCGATCATCGAAAAACTCGAGCATCGTCTCCCAAACATTTTCATAGCGCTGCGTCAGGTGAGGAACCTTCGGTTCGCCAACGGTGTGCATAATCAGGAGCGAAGCCCCAAACTCAAAACAGAGCCGGGCATTGGTGTCATCAACGAGGCCACCGATATCGTTAATAATATCCACTTTCCCCGTTTTCAGGACCGCCTCGACGATGTCAGATCGCCAGGTGTTGATCGAAAGGAGCGGCGGCCAGATTTGAAATTCGTCGCGCGGCTGAAGCTCTTCGCAAGCCGCCGAGAAGGCTTCGATGAATGGCGTGAGCCTGTCGATCTCTTCGCCTGGCGAAATCGCCTCCCGATTCGTTCGCGCACTTTCGGCCCCGACATCAATAATGTCAGCGCCATCGATCACCATCTGCACCGCCTGGTGCAGCGCCGCTTTGACGTCGAGGGTCCCGTCACCGGAAAAGGAGTCGTCGTTGATATTGACGATCCCCATGACGCGGGGAAAAGAGCGGAGCTGATCTTTCATTCAGCAACTGCCTCCACAGTGGAAGCGCGACAACTACTTCTCCTCGAATCCCTTATCAGGATTTCAAAACTTCCTCTTTGTGCCGCCCTCATCTCCGCCAGTGGACGAAAAAGAGCGGCGCAATTCAACTCAAAAAAAGGAATTCTCACCTGCTTCAATCCGCAATCCGCACGCTGCGCTTCTTATTCAGCTTCAAAACCTGCCCCGCAGAAAGCGTCGGCTCACTCTTCGGATCGCCGAGTTTCTCGCCGTCGAGCTGGATACTTCCCTGCTGAATAAGGCGACGAATATCTGAACCGGACTTCGGTTCTTCGAGAAGGTCGAACGCGGCCTGCACAATCCCGATGAGATCTTTCCGGTCCGCCGGGGGTGTGAACTCAGGAAGCTCCACTTCCTCAAGGTTTCCCCGATTGTTCCAGTTTGCGACAGCATCCTCAGCGGCTTCAGCCGAGTGATAGCGGGTCACAATTTTTGCGGCGAGCGCCTTCTTTTCCTCGAGCGGATGAGCAGATGGATCAATTTCATCTCCGATCAGGAGCAGAGAATAACGAGCCATGAGTTCATCCGAAATACTCATGATCTTGCCAAACATTTCACCGGCGGGCTCGGTGATGCCGACATAGTTGTTCAGGCTCTTGCTCATCTTCTGAACGCCGTCGAGGCCTTCGAGAATAGGGAGACACATCACGATCTGCGGATCCATCCCCATTGTCTTCTGAAGATCGCGGCCGACGAGAATGTTAAAGAGCTGATCGGTGCCACCCAGCTCGACATCGGCACGCACTTCGACGGAGTCCCAGCCCTGCACGATCGGATACTGAATCTCGTGAAGCCGGACTTCCTGGTCATTCGCGATCCGGTTTTTAAAATCCTCTCGCTGCAACATTTGCTGCATCGTGACCTTCGCATTCAGCTGAATCACATCGGTGAAGCTCATCTTATTGAACCACTCGCCATTATAAACGATCTCAGTCTTGTCACGGTCAAGAATCCGGAACGCCTGCTCCTGATAGGTCGCGGCATTGGCGAGAATTTCCTCCCGCGTCAGCGGCGGGCGTGCCGTGGAGCGTCCCGTCGGATCCCCGATTTGGGCCGTAAAATCACCGATGATGAGGACCGCCTCGTGACCGAGTTCCTGAAACTGCCTCAGCTTCTCAAGGACAACGCTGTGCCCGAGGTGGAGATCCGGTGAAGTCGGATCTACGCCGAGTTTCGCCCGGAGTGGCTTTCCTTTCTCCAGTTTCTTCAGGAGTTCACTGTCACTGAGAACTTTAGCGGTTCCGCGAGTGAGAATTTCAAGCTGTTCGGCAGGCGACTTCATAGATGAGAGGGGCGGCCAAGGAACATCTCCTCTCAAGGATGATCAAGCCTCTTCTTCGCCGGAAGCGATCTCGCGAGTCGGACCGAATTTCTCCCGATAAACCGACGGCGGGATATCGAAGATGGATTCGAACTCACGGTTGAATTCACTCATCGAACCGAAACCGAGCGCCTTGGAAATTCGGCGGGGCTCCTCGTCACTGAACAGAAGGTGGCAGGCCGCGTAAAAAATCCGCCGACGCTGCGCGTAGTCCGTCATTGTCATCCCCGTGATATCTTCAAAGGCGCGCTCGATCACCACTTTTTCGAATCCACCACGAGGCATTGAAGCGGCCTCGAACGGCTCCGCCCGGCGGATCGTCCCCTCGATTTCGTCGAGCGCATGCTTTGCCTCGGGGAGAAATTCCACCTCCATGACCCCGCGCCAGAAACGGTGGTGCTCATCGGCGAGAAGCATCATGAGCTTGAGCACCGAGACGCGGGCGATCGGTTCGAGCTGACGCTTGTCCTTCAACAACTGGCTCAAGTAGTCCAACTCCGCGCGGACGCGAGCGCCCCCCTCATTCCGCGTCGTGAAGACATGCAAATTTTCGTCACGGGGATAACGAAACCAGGATTGGTCAAAAAAGAGCGAGAGCACATTGGGTGAGTTCGCGATGAGGTCATACTCCAGCGTGAGCCACTCGGGGAGGTATCGAACCCGTGTCAGGACAACCTCCTCCGGCTGCTTGATCGTGTGACGATACCCCGGGTTGACGACGATGACGGCTCCTTCGCGAACCGCCTGCGTGCCGATATCCGTCTCGTGCAGAAAAGTTCCTTCCCGAACAAAAAAGATCTCCGGGAAATTCGTCGCCGGAAACTCGTATTCGTCGATTAGATAAAAATGCGTCAAGCGCACCGGCCAACGACCGGAATTCTCGATACGATTATCTGTGATGGATGATTTCTTGAAAAACAACCCCATGGCAGGTGGGAACAGGCTGGTTGGATCGATGTTTTACCGCTCAGGGTAATTCACCGACAGTAAAGACAGGCCATCCGGTGGCGCACAGTAGGGCGCCTTATTCGCCCCCTGCTCTTCGAGCAGTCTCCTGATTTCGTCCACCGAAACCCGTCCTTCGATACAATACACCGCAGTTCCGACAAGGAAACGGACCATTTTATAAAGAAATCCACTTCCGTGAAAATGCAGATCAAACTCGTGATCGCCATTTTCGACGACACGAGCTTCAAAAATCGTCCGCTCCGCATCGCGCGTCTCATCTTTTCCATCATGACGATTCGCCGAGAAAGCGCGGAAGTGATGCGTGCCTTCGAATGTCTGGAGCACCCTTGAAAGATCACCGACATTTTCCAAACCACGGCGATGCCAGGCCAAACCGACTTGCAAGGGTGGCAAAACCTCACCCGTGACGAGTCGGTAGCGGTAGTGCTTTCCAACCGCATTGAACCTCGCGTGAAACTCAGCTCCGCATTCCTCCGCCGCGAGGATCCGGATCGTCGGCGGCAATTTGGTATTCAGGGCCTTACGCCACTCATCCGCTCCCATGCGCCAGACCTCGGGAGTGTCGAAATGAGCAACCTGTCCCTCCGCCGAAACCCCCGCATCCGTCCGCCCCGAACCCTGCACTGTCGTCACCGCCGGACAAATCAACTGCAGCGCGGCGAGTAAAATATCCTGAATCGTATTGCCCGAGACCTGACTCTGCCAGCCGTCAAAAGGCCGCCCGTCATAGGCAATGACCAGCTTGAATCGTCGCTTTCCTGTCGTGTCATCCATGAGCAAAATCAGGTCGAGGGGAAATTCGACCCTCATGATCCATCGACGAAATTCCCTTGTGCGTCTCGCAAAAGGTTTCAAGCTATGACCACGCCGTGAAAAAAATTCCCTACTTCGACGTTCAGCAGCACTTGAAAGAGTGGCACCGACTTGCCCTCCCGCTCTTTGTCATCATTGCAGCAGTGATTCTGGTCCTTTTTCTCATGGCGAGGACGAAAGATCAAGCGAAGCGCCTGGGAGACGAAATGGTTCCCGCAGCCCGCCTCGGCTTGATCCTGATCAAGCCTGAAGCAGTTTTTGACCCTGCCTTCGCCCTCGCCTCTCCCATCGAGATGGTGAAAGCACCGACGGTCGATCATTTCGATTACCCGATGGGCAGTCGTCTCGGTGCCCTCACCTACAATGCGCAGCCTTTCTTCACGAATCGCCACCTCGGCGACGATCTCAACGGCATCGGCGGGCAGAACTCCGACCTCGGCGACCCCGTTTTTGCCATCACCGACGGCCTCGTCCTCTATGCAGGATGGCCCTCCAACGGGTGGGGCAACGTCATCATTCTTCAGCACGAACTGGTTAACGGGCAACTTGTCCAGACTTTCTACGCCCACCTCGACACCATGAACGTCCCCGTCGGCTCCCTCGTCCGCCGGGGGCAGGAAATCGGGACAGTGGGAAATGCGAACGGTCGCTACCTTGCCCACCTCCACCTCGAAATCCGACGCGACCCCACCATCGATGTCGGGGCCGGCTACGCCGACTCGAAGCTCGGACGCATCGCCGGTGAACTTGCGATCATGAAATGGCGAACCCGCCCCGACGACGCCCTCGTTTCCGCACCCGAAGGCGCTCCGCCGGAGCCAAAGTCCTTTCAGTTGGATTCAGGTCCCGCGGCGTCTCCTCAGTAAGCGGAATGGAGTCGATCCTTCCATTCCTCGCCGCAATTCTCTTTGCGGCGGCCTTTCTGCAATCCGCGACCGGCTTCGGAATGGCGCTCGTCTGCACCGCGCTCGTCCCGATGCTCCTCCCCGTGAAAGACGCGATCGCCTTCGTCTCCATCGCCTGTTTCATCGCCACAATTTTCATCATGTTCGCGAACCGGGCAGGGCTTTCGTTTCGACACGCGGGACCGCTCGCGCTCGGGATGTGTCTCGGGATCCCTTTCGGCTACTACGGCTTGAGAAATATCGACGGCACTCTCGTCGTTCGCATCCTCGGGGTGACTCTGATGCTCATTGCTCTCGCCGATTTTCTTCAATCGCGATACCGTGGCAGTTGGAAACTTCCGGAAAAATCTGCCGGATTATTTGGCCTCGTTGGAGGCGTCATCACCGGAGCGTTTAACGTCGGCGGTCCACCCGTTGTGATCTACGCCTATTCCCGGAGCTGGTCGAAAACGGAAACCGTCGCGATTTTGCAGTCCGTTTTCCTCACCGGCAGCATCACCCGAAACGCCCTCATGTGGCAGGCCGGTGAATACACGCGCGAGCTTCTCCTCCTCGTTCTTTTTTCCCTCCCTGCCGCCCTTCTCGGAATCTTTCTCGGAAAAATGACGCTCGACCGTCTCCCTCAACTCTGGCTGAGACGCGCTGTCTTCGCCCTCATCTTCGTGATCGGGCTGAAGTATGTCCTCACCGCGTGAGCAAAAACCAAACCGCCTACGACTTCGACCTCTTCGGTCGCGCGAGCCGTTTCTCCGTCGTTTACGGACTGAACCAGCAGGGCCCCGCCGGAGCCGAATACGAAGACCTCCACCCAGCCCGTGATCGGTTTCGAAACCCAGGTCAACGACTTCCTCCGCCTCTCCGCTGAATACGTGAGAAACGAAGCCTTCGTCCCCCTCGTCAACATCCGCAACGTTGCCGACGGCTCCGTGACCGCGAATGCGTTTATTATTGGCGGGAAGGTGAATTTCTAAGACCCGATGAAAAAAGCCCGCCTCCTTTCGGAAGCGGGCTTTCTTAAATTCAAGTTCGACGCCCCGACCGGAGCGTCCTTCCACCTTTATCACCCGCCGATGCCGGCGCTGACGATTTCAGCGAAGCTCTGGGGATCGAGACTCGCGCCTCCGACGAGGAAACCGTCGATGTCAGGCTGACCGAGAAGCTCTTCGGCGTTGCCGGGCTTCACGGATCCACCGTATTGAATGCGGGTTGCGCCGGCGACATCGGATCCGTAAAGATCTTCGAGGACGCTACGGACAAACTTCTGGGTGTCCTGCGCCTGCTCGGGGCTCGCGGTGACTCCGGTTCCGATCGCCCAGACTGGCTCATAAGCGATGACGATGTCAGCCATCTGGTCGGCTCCGACGTCGGCGAGGCTGCCTTCAAGCTGGCCCGAGAGGACGCTTTCGAGCTTTCCGCCCTCCCGCTCGGCGAGTGATTCACCGATGCAGAGGATCGGCTTCATTCCGGCGGAGAGGGTCGCGTGGACCTTCTTGTTGATGACGGCGTCATCTTCGCCATAGATCGAACGGCGCTCGCTGTGGCCGAGGATGACGTATTCGCAGCCCACATCGAGAAGCATCGCAGCACTCGTCTCGCCGGTGAAAGCACCGGAAGCTTCGTGCGACATGTTCTGCGCAGAGAGAGAAACAGCCGGATTCGGGGTGATCATTTCGGACGCTTTCGCCAAAGCGACGAAGGACGGAGCAATGACGATGTCGACATTGACCGACTCGCTGAAGGTGGTGAGAAATGGATCGAGGAACGCGGCGGCCTCAGTCGGCGTCATGTTCATTTTCCAGTTGGCGGCGATGATGGATTTACGGCTCATTTTTTCGGAGTAATTGAGAATTAAAGAAGGAGAGGAGTAACGGATTCAACAGGGTTAGGTCGGTGACCTAACCCTCTTAAGTTTGAATTATTTGTCGTCGAGGGCGGCGATGCCGGGGAGTTCTTTTCCTTCGAGGAGTTCGAGGGAGGCGCCTCCGCCGGTGGACATGTGGTCCATTTTTTCACCGAATCCGAATTGGTTTGCGGCAGTGACGGAGTCTCCGCCGCCGACGATGGTGACCGCAGCTTCGTTGGCAGCGATGGCGGCACCGACTGCTTTCGTTCCAATGTCGAATCCGCGTTTCTCAAACACGCCCATGGGGCCGTTCCAGATCACGGTCCCGGCGCCGGCGATAACTTTGGTGAAGTCTTCGATCGCTCTATCACCAATGTCGATGCCTTCACGGTCGGCAGGAACGGCGGTTCCCTCTTCACCCCAAATGCCGGTGCACTCGGTCGGCGCGTCGTCCGCGAAGTCCTTCGTGTAGCGAGTGTCGGCCGGAAGGTGAAAGGGCGTTCCGTTGGCTTCGGCGGTTTTGAGGATGCCACGAGCCATCTCGAGGGCTTCCTCTTTGCGCTCGGCAAAGCTGTTCCCCATTTCATAACCCTGCGCGAGGCGGAAGGTGTTGGCCATCGCGCCACCGATCACGAAGGCGTCGGCTTTTTCCATGAGGCGCTCCAGGATTTGAATTTTGTCGGAAACTTTCGCTCCGCCCATGATGACGACGAAAGGCCGCTGCGGGTCTTCGAGTTTGGTCACGAGATACTCGAGTTCTTTCTCGATGAGGAATCCCATGACGCAGGTGTCGATAAACTCGGTCACTCCGGCGGTCGAGGCATGGGCACGGTGCGCAGTGCCGAAAGCGTCGTTCACGTAGATGTCGCCATGAGCCGCCAGCTGCTTGGAGAACGCAGGGTCATTGTCGGTCTCGCCGGCATAGAAGCGGACATTCTCGAGGAGAAGCACTTCGCCGTCCTTGAGATCGGCGACGGCGGCTTCGGCACTGGCACCGACGCAATCATCGACGAATTTCACCGGCGCAGAGATCAGCTCACCGAGGCGGTCGGCCGCAGGCTTAAGTGAGTATTTTGCCTCGGGCGCGCCCTTGGGTCGTCCGAGGTGAGACATGAGGATGACGCGTCCCCCGGCGTTGGTGAGATGCTCGATCGAAGGAATCGCTCCTTTGATGCGGCTGTCATCAGTGATCTTGCCGTCGTCGTCGAGTGGCACATTAAAGTCGACACGCATGAGAATGCGCTTTCCGGATGGATCGATGTCGCGAATGGATTTTTTCATCTTGGATATTGGATCTTAGGTATTGGATGTTGGTGAGAAGGCTTGGACCAAGATCTAAAAACCAAGATCCAACATCCCACGAAAAAGGGCGCCACCAACTTTTCAGCCGGGGCGCCCGAATTAAATTCACCAAATCGGAGCGCGGCGGCCCTTAAAGGCTGCCTCCAACGAGTTCCATGGCGTCGACGGCACGGTTGGAGTAACCCCACTCGTTGTCATACCAGCCCACCACTTTCACGAAGTTACCCATCGCCATGGTCGTGAGACCATCGAGGATACAGGAGTGAGGATCACCCACGATGTCCTTGAGGACGAGAGGATCTTCACTGTAGGAGAAGATGCCCTTGAGAGGACCTTCAGCAGCAGCTTTGAAAGCAGCGTTGATTTCTTCAACCGTCGTCTCTTTCGAGAGGATCGCACTGAAGTCAGTGACCGAACCAGTCGGAGTCGGAACGCGGAAGGCACCGCCTTGAAGCTTGCCATTCAGCTCAGGAATGACGAGGCCGATCGCCTTCGCTGCTCCGGTTGATGATGGGATGATGTTCTCAGCAGCGGTACGGGCACGGCGGAGATCGCTGTGAGGTCCGTCGAGAACGACCTGGTCACCGGTGTAAGAGTGAATCGTGCTCATGAAACCCTTCTCGATTCCAAAAGAGTCGTGAAGAACCTTCGCCATCGGCGCGAGGCAGTTCGTGGTGCAGGAAGCATTGGAAATGATGTGGTGCTCAGCAGGATTGTAGAGCTCGTGGTTGATTCCGATGCAGAAAGTCAGATCGGGATCTTTTGCAGGAGCGGAGATGATGACCTTCTTCGCACCGGCTTCGAGGTGCTTTCCAGCACCGGCGCGGTCGATGAAAAATCCGGTCGACTCAAGAACGACGTCGACGCCTTTACCACCCCAATCGAGGTTTGAAGGGTCGCGCTCCGCTGTCGCAAGAATGCGGTGGCCATTCACGGTGATGGACTCGTCATCAAACTCAACCGTGCCGGGGAAACGGCCTGCGGTGGAGTCATACTTAAGCAAGTGCGACAGAGTCTTGTTGTCAGTAAGGTCGTTGATCGCGACGACCTTCTTGAGCTGTTCATCGGTCATCGCGCGCAAGACATTGCGTCCGATCCGTCCAAATCCGTTAATTCCGTAGGATGCCATAATAGGTTAAATAAGCGTGTTTCGTTCCAAACGAGGTCGCCCGTGCAATCTACACGGACATTTTTCGACTTCACCCGCAGGGAGCAGCCGCGGCTACCCTATTGAGGATTGTTCATCCGTCAAAGGAAAAGCCCCTGCCAAAAATGATACAGGAATCGAGTTTTGGATCGGAAATCCGGGGAGCCTTAACCCGGCTGGAGGGGATGAGACGCCGACGAAAGCCCTGCCGGACGAGCCTGAATCAAGAATCTTGGCCGAAACTCCTAAAAAAATGAACGTTCTGCCATAAAGGCAGGTCTCAATACGTCGATCACGAGTGGCTTGAAAGCCGTATCGAAATTAACACAAACAACCCCCCTCTGAATTAGGAGCTTTTATAAAGGATCCTAAATATTTTAAAAATATTAAACTTTTACCTTGCGGTCTAAATTATAAAATTTATAGTCAGACTGTAAATTCGACCTGCCATGAAAAAACTTATCGTCGTTGTCAATGATCTGGAGCGCTCAGGGAAATCCGCCCTCGCACGCGCTATCGCCCACCATCTCAACGAGTCTGAGGTCAAACACCTCCTCGTCACCTCAAACGAGATGGACATGTCGGACTCTTACAAAGGGGAATTCTGGGACTTGGAGGACCAGTTCGACGTCTCTCTTCTTATCGGAGCGCTCGATAATTTCGATGCCATCGTGCTCGACGTTCACACCGGAGCGGCCCGCAACTGGGGTGAGTTCTGCGAGAACGAAGATCTGGAGAATCTCCTCGCTGAACTCGACACGGAGATGACGATGGTGATCCCGAACAATCAGAGCGAGCGTTGCAATGAGGAAATGTCCGACCTTGCCGAGATTTTTGCAGACCAGGCTGACTACGTCATCGCTCACCTTCCGGGTGACGAACGCGCCGTGAAGTGGAAAGCGAGTCCTGCAGAGAAAGCGGTCCGCTACCTCGGTGCTTCCGAAGTCGATTTCCCCGGCATGTCAGACGATCTCGTGACCGCGCTTGAGACTTCTGAAGTCCAGTTCGCGGACGCGCTGAACAACCCCGGCGAGCTTCCCCGCTTTGCTGAAGTTCAAGTCACGCAGTGGCTTGAGAAAACGAACGAGGCGCTCGTTGGCGGTCACGATTACCTCATTCCGGAAGCCGTCGTCGAAGTTGCTCTCGACTACTGATCTTTCACGAGTCTAATCTACCCCTCACTTAAAAAGGGCTGCTTCCAAACGGGAGCGGCCCTTTTTGTTTTTTTGCGGCACTCCTGCTGTCGAATCAGTTTCCGGGCTTCTTTCAGTTTCTGCCAGCGCACGGCGGGATCGAAAAGCTCTCCTGAGTTCGACGCTGTCTTTTTATTCTAGTCACGATCACTTTGTTCTGCCTAGTCCAGAAACCCAATAATGAGGGATTCTGTTTGCGAGGTCTGCTTCGCGATCTCCTCAAGTTCTCCTGTGAGACTAACTGAATAGCAGAATCGACAGCATCATCGAAGTCGGGTATTGTTCACCGCCACTAAAACGCACATTGACAGCGGCGGAACTGAGATTAAAACGCTCCCCAAGATCGGCGACTAAGCGAGCAGGAGATTCCCGCCGGAAACCCAGTCCCGAAGATCTGGCGGAACACGTATTAGAGTTGATCGGTCAATGCAGACAAACCGCGTGCCCTTCACCACATTTTGAACCACTCTCCGCAAGTAGACAACCGACAAGCTCGACAGATCCTTCTAATCACTACTGCCTGTCGCCAAAATCACGACTCCCCCGGTCTAAATCATCGAAGCGATCACGAGCGCGACGACGCTCATGAGCTTCAGAAGAATGTTCAACGACGGACCTGAAGTATCCTTAAATGGATCACCGACGGTGTCGCCCACCACCGCAGCTTTGTGCGCTTCCGAACCTTTCGCAAGGACGACGCCATCGACTTCGCAGCCTTCTTCGATCATTTTCTTAGCATTGTCCCAGGCTCCTCCCGCATTCGACTGAAACAAAGCTAACAAAACACCCGTCACCGTGACCCCGACGAGAAGGCCGCCGAGCATCTCCGCACCGCCGATAAAACCAACGAGGACTGGCGCGGCAACCGCGAGCACACCCGGCTTCACCATCTCCCTGATCGCCGCCTTCGTCGAAATTTCGACACACTTTCCGTATTCTGCCTGTGTCAGGGCCTCGTCATAAATCCCGCGATCTTCTTCCGACCAATCTTCCATCGTCTTACCGTCGTTCCGATTCATCGCCTCAAGACCGGCTTTCAATCCGGGGATATCGCGGAACTGACGGCGCACCTCTTCGATCATCGCCATCGCGGCGCGACCGACGGCTTCCATCGAGAGCGCGGAGAAAAGAAAGGGCAGCATCCCGCCGACGAAGAGTGCCGCGACGACTTTCGGATCGGTCACTTCAATGACGAGCTTTATCCCGTGAGTTTGCTCCCAGGTCGTTTTAAAGGCGGCGAACAATGCGAGCGCAGTGAGGGCGGCAGAGCCAATCGCAAAGCCTTTGCCGATCGCGGCGGTCGTGTTCCCGACGGCATCGAGTTTGTCGGTCCGTTGGCGCACCTCTTTGGGAAGCTCCGCCATCTCCGCGATCCCGCCCGCGTTGTCTGAGATCGGGCCATAGGCGTCGACCGCGAGCTGGATACCGGTATTCGAGAGCATTCCCACCGCCGCAATCGCAATGCCGTAAAGCCCCGCCATCTCGTACGATCCCAGAATCGCAATCGCGAGGACAATGATCGGCGCCGCCGTTGAGAGCATCCCGACCCCAAGACCGGAAATGATATTCGTCGCTGCCCCCGTCATCGACTGGCGGACGATTCCGATGACCGGTTTCTTCCCCGTCCCGGTATAGTGCTCCGTGATGTATCCAATCACGATACCTGAAACCAATCCGAGAGCGATCGAGCCGAAAACTCCGAGAGAAGAAAACTCTTTTCCCTCTGCGATCCATTTTTCCGGCAGGACCTGCCCAATGATCACAAAAGTCCCGACAAGCAGAATCGCCCCGGCGGCGAGTTCGCCAATATTCAACGCCTTCTGCGGATCCCCGCCGTCTTTCACCTTCACGAGAAAGGTGCCAATGATCGAGGCAAAGATTCCGAGGCCGGCAAGAAGCAGGGGCAGGAGAACGCCGCCGAGAGGCATTCCCGCAAACTCCGGCATGACCATGAAAACCGTGCCCAACACCATCGTCGCAATGATCGAGCCGACGTAGGACTCAAACAAATCCGCCCCCATTCCGGCAACATCACCGACGTTGTCCCCGACATTGTCCGCAATCGTCGCCGGGTTGAGGGGATGGTCTTCGGGAATCCCCGCCTCGACTTTGCCGACGAGATCCGCCCCGACATCAGCGGCCTTCGTGTAGATGCCTCCGCCGACGCGGGCAAAGAGCGCAATCGACGAGGCGCCGAAGGAAAACCCGGTGATAATCGTCATCACCTTACTGATCGAGTCCGCGTCGGTGCCGATGGCTGTTACAAAAATCAGGAGAAGCGCTCCGAGCCCTAACAAACCCAGACCAACAACCCCGAGGCCCATGACCGAGCCGCCGGCAAAAGCGACTTTCAAACCCTCACCGAGGCTCGTCCTTGCTCCGTGAGTCGTCCGAACATTGGCCTTCGTTGCGACGCGCATCCCGATAAACCCGGCGAGGGCCGAACAAACCGCTCCGACAATGAAGGACACCGCGACAAAAGGGGAACTGTTCTCCGGATCACGAAACCCGCCGAAGGCGAGGAGCGCCGCGATGCAAACGACGAAAATCGCGAGGACTTTGTATTCGGCCCGGAGAAAGGCCATCGCGCCAACCGCGATGTTCTCCGCGATCTTTTGCATCGCCTCGGTTCCGGGATCCTGCCGTGCGACCCAGGCGGATTTCCAAAAGGTGAAAGCGAGCGCGATGAGACCAAAAACGGGGATGAGAACGAGCAGCGAATTCATGAAGTCAAAACAAGGGGTTAGTTTTACGGGGCCCTCATGTTCTGAAATCTCAGTGCGAAAGGCAAGGAGCATTCCGGCGGGTCGGCAGGGTCGGGGCCAGTCGGCAAGCGGGGCGCTCGCCCTACAATTGACTCCCCCCTGTAGAGCGAGCGCTCCGCCTGCCACCCTCACCTAACCGAACAACATCATCTGCGGATCGTCATCTTGAGAGGGCTCGTTGGTCTTCGCGGGCTTCTTCGGCGGAGGCGTGACTTCGGCTGTTGTCGCCGGCTCGCCTTCAAGGCTCGCGAGAATTTCCTTCGCTCGATGAATGATCGAGTCAGGCAACCCGGCCAGCCTCGCGACCTGAATACCGTAGCTCTTGTCGGCCGCGCCGGGGACGATCTGGCGGAGAAAAATGATCTGATCGTTCCACTCACGAACCGCGATGTTGTAGTTGTTCACCGCCGGTCGCGACTCCGCGAGCTGGGTGAGTTCGTGGTAGTGCGTTGCAAAAAGACTCCGACAACCAACCTGATCGTGAAGGTGTTCGACGACACTCCAGGCGATCGAGAGGCCATCGTAAGTTGCGGTGCCACGACCGATTTCGTCGAGAATGACCAGACTAAGATCCGTCGCATTGTTCGCGATGAGCGCGGTCTCGGTCATCTCGACCATGAACGTTGACTGGCCTTTCGCGAGATCGTCGCTCGCGCCGACGCGGGTGAAGATCCGGTCAACCAATCCGATCTCGGCGCTTTCCGCGGGAACGAAGCTACCGATCTGAGCCATCAAGGTGATCAAAGCGACCTGCCGGATGTAGGTGGATTTGCCCGCCATATTCGGTCCCGTGATGAGCATGAATCGGTTCTCGACCGGATGAATCCCCGTGTCGTTCGGAACAAATTTTTCGTCCCCAATGTTCTGATCGAGCACAGGGTGACGGCCTTTTTTAATGACGAGGTTCTGCGACTCATTCAGGAAGGGGCGGCAGTAATCGTAGAGTCGCGCCGTCTCCGCGAAGCTGGTAAAGACGTCGATCTCAGCAAGGGCGGCAGCGGTTTCCTGAATCGCTTCGAGGTATTCGAGGACGCTTTCGCGAAGGTTCAGAAACTCCTCGTACTCGAGCGTTTTAAGTCGCTCATCGGCCCCGAGGATTTTGTTCTCCACCTCCTTCAACTCCGGCGTGATGAACCGCTCCGCGTTCGCCATCGTTTGTTTGCGCGTGTACTCCGGCGGCGCCTTCTCGAGATGACTATTCGTGATCTCGATGAAGTAACCGAAGACAGCGTTGTATTTGATTTTCAACGAGGAAATTCCGGTCCGGTCCTGCTCCCGCGCCTGGAGGTCGGCGACCCACTGCTTTCCCTCACTCGTGGCGCGGCGAAGCTCATCAATCGTCTCGCTGTAACCGTCCGCAAAGATGCCGCCGTCTTTCAGTTGCGCGGGCGGCTCCTCCCGTATCGCCATTCCTAACAAACCCACTAAATCCGTGAAATCACCGAGACGGCGACCGAGTGCTTCGATGAGTCCGCCCTCGCCCAGCGCGGCGATGTGCTCCCTAATCTCAGGCACTTTGCGCAGCGAAAGCTCAAGCGACTTGAGGTCACGGGCATTCCCCGATCCCTGGCTGAGGCGGCTGATCGTCCGCTCGACATCGCGCACTTCGGAAAATGATTCCCGAATTTGGTTGAGGACAAACGATTCACGGATCAGGGCCTCGACGACATCCTGGCGGGCCACAAGTGTCTCGAGATTCCGAATCGGATGCAAGACCCAGTTGCGCAGCTTGCGCGCCCCCATCGGCGTCGAGGTCCGGTCAATCGCCCCGAGGAGCGACGCTTTGGCCCCGCCGGATCGGCTCGTGACGAGATCGAGATTTGCCTGACTCGACGCATCGATGAGGACATACGAATCCGTGCGATAGACCTGCAGCGCCCGCAGGTGAGAAACGCTGCGACGAAGCTGCGTTTCCACGTAGTGCAAAACCGCACCCGCCGCGCCGATTGCGGGAAGCAAATCCTGACAGCCGAACCCGTCGAGCGACTGCACTTTGAAATGCTGCTTCAGAGTGTACTCCGCCTGATCAATGAGAAAGGTGTAGCCGTCGTAGTCCTGCGCATTGGGCAGGAGTTCAAAGTCGGCGGCCTGCTCTTCGGAGAACAACAGTTCGCTCGGTCGAAGCCGGTTCAGCTCATCTTCAAACGCGGCACGATCCGTGAACTCAGTGACGCGAAACTCACCGGTCGTGTGCTCGATGTAGGCGAGGCCGATGCGACCCTTCATCTGAAAGGCGGCGGCGAGATAATTCGAAGTCGCCGAGTCGAGAAGATTCATGTCATCAATCGTCCCTGCGCTGATGATCTGCTTGATCGCCCGCTCCACGATTTTCCCCGGCTGAGGCTCGCTCGTCTGCTCGGCGAGGGCGATCCGTTTCCCCGCCTTGATCAGCTTTGCGATGTAGCCTTCTGCGGCATGATGAGGCACTCCGCACATCGGCATCCCGTGCCGCTTCGTGAGCGCGACATTCAAGATCGGTGAGGCGACCTGGGCGTCTTCGAAAAAGAGTTCGTAGAAATCCCCGAGACGATAGAGCAGCAAGACATCATCCGGCAGCTCACGGCGCATCGCCTGATACTGCTGCATCATGGGAGTCAGCTTCCCTTCCGAATTTCCGCTCTTGCCTGCCATTTTGTGGAACTCACCTTAAAGACGGCATCGACAGCGGCAAGGCGGAGTTTCAGTTTTCAGTTTTCAGTTTTCAGTTTTCACTGATCCCCTCTCTCCACTCCCGGAACGCCTTCTCCCTCGGGGCCATGTAATCTTTGAGTTCCGAAAAACTCACCGGCACAAAATCTGTCGCATCGACCCCGACATCCCGGGCGAGGAGTTTCGGATTCGCCGCATCCTCTTCCGCGAGCCGTCCATGGACATGCCCGTAGAGATGCCAGGCCCCGTGGAAAGCCTTGTCCCAGCTCCGCATCGGGTAGTGGTTCAACCAGATCTTCTGCCCCTCGTGCTTCACCATACCCTGATCAATGACCTGTCCGAAGAGTTCGTCATAGGCAGGGAGGTCATGATTTCCCCGCACGAAATTCACGTTCGGGCAATGAATGCGGCGGCGATAGGCCGCAGCCTCCTCCAGAGATCCGAGGCAGAAATCCCCGAGAATCCAGAGCGTGTCCTTCGCCGCGACCCGCTCGTTGATCGCCTCGATGATAGCAACGTCATGTCGCGCAACGGTTTCCGCCGATACCCTCCATGAACCCCGACGATCTTCCTCCGCCCGCTCCTTTTCCACATCCGACAAGAAAGGGCGATCACAATATTTGATAATGTTGCCGTGTCCCAAATGGAGGTCGGCGGTGAACCAGAGCTCAGGCATGTCGAAAGTAATTTGCCACCGAAAAACAGATCGGAAAAATCAATGATCGTGAGCGGCGGGATTGAAAAACAGATCCTTCAGCATACCGTCATTGCAAGGCGCGGTCTCATGCCTTTTGATGCGGGTCCCGATGCCCCGTTCCGCACAACTGGACATCACCGCCGATCTCTTTGAATCCGGATCTCTGTATCTATTCAAAGACTCGGCGGCGATGCGTCTCACCGCCTCTCCCGTTCCGCAGGCGGTGAGGCGTCATGGGTCGGACGGAAAATGGACCCCCTTCATCCCCGAGTTTCGCGTCGTCCACCCCTATCGCCCAAAGCGAATCCCGGCGAAAAAGTCCCGGCCCACCGACCAGCTTGCCTTCGACTTTTTCGACGAAGCGTTTGAGCCGGACACGCCCCTTCGGGAAACCCCGGCACAGTTGAGAAAGCGGGCCTTTGACAAGTTTCGCTTCTCGATGCCGAAGCCATTTGCCAAAGTCATCGAACCGTTTAAAACGCACCAATGGCCGCTCCTCGTCCTCCTCAGCCACGACCAGCTTGCGTTGGAGCTGGCGGAAAGTAATCCGGCTCTCGCGTTCTTTCTCGCCCAGCGAATGAACTGTGATGCCCCCCTCATCGAATCTCTGCGATGCTGCTCGATGAGGCAGCGGGACGTCATGGAAGTGCTCGGCCTGCCCAGCACGAGCGGCGCCGTAAAGCTGTTCCGAAAAATTGCCCCGGCCTCGCTGAACGGAGATCACTGGGGCTCGATGCTCGAAGTTTTCCGGCGCGAACTCAACGACATGAAATCGCCGCTCAACCACCTTGAGGCAATTAACTCCGGGGTCATCGAAATTTTGCTCAACCCTGCCGCCGCGAGAGCCGCCGGTCCCACTTTGTTAAAAGAGGTCGCCCGCGACAAAGCGGAAAACCACCGGGGGCGCATCATTCACATGATCACCGGCACGCTCCAGATGCAGGAGGAATTGCGCGACGAAGGCAACAGTCATGTCAAGCGAACCCACTTTGCCAATCTCGGCCGTCTCCGCGAAACGCACAATGAAGTCACGAAGCGCTACCGCCGCCGGATCCGGCAGCTTATCGAAGCGAACGAGCATGACACCGAACGCTTCCGGACACCGCCGCTTCCCGGCATCCCCGGGAAAATCGAGCCGATTACGAGCCCCGAAGGACTCGTCAACGAAGGCGAGGAACAGGGCAACTGTGTCGCGAGCTATGCCGGGCGGGTCCGGCAGGGCACGACCTTCATCTATCGAGTTCTCGAACCGGAGCGGGCCACGCTGTCGCTCGTGAAACAAACGCCTTTCTCGGAATGGAAAATCGGCGAACTCGAGTCCAAATACAACACCGACGTCCGGAGTGAGACCGAGGATTATGTCATCGCGTGGCTCAATCGCCATCAGAGCATGGTTTGAAAAAACGTGCAAGCTTCCGTCGTTTCATCCGTCTAATCAGCAACACCCCCTGAAACGATGAAACAAAAACTCCTCCTCCTCGCCCTTCCCATGCTCGCTCTCAGCGCCTTCCTTTTTCAAGGGAATGCCTCCTCAGCCGAGCAGCCTGAACTCCGGATTTTGAAATTCGAAGCCGACTGGTGTGGCCCGTGCCAGCAGATGAAGCCGGTTTTTGACAAAGTCTCGAAGAGCCTCAACTCGAAGGCGCGTTTTGAAACGATCAATGTCGATGATCAGCCGGGCATCGCGGACCGCTATAACGTGAAAGGCCTCCCCACCGTCATCGCCATCAAAGACGGCAAAGTCGTCGACCGCTCAATGGGCTACATGAATGGATTCCGGCTCAAGGGATTTGTTCAGAAAAACCTCTAGTCGCCAAAAACGTAGCGGAAACTGTCAAGGTTCCGACCGCGACAGGCTCGGGCTACTGCCTTCGGAAGGCTCACGCCGTCCGCTACGTTCGAATTCAAAACGTAGCGGAAACTGTCAAGGTTCCGGCCGCGACAGATCGAGGCACTGCCTTAGGACGGCTCACGCCATCCGCTTCCTTCTCACCCGAGCATCAAGCGATCAATCATCGCGTTGAGCTTCTTCGGTCCGAGACCGGGGACGATTTCGACATCGTCAAAAGTCTCATACGGGCGATGATCGACAATCGCCTGCGCCATTTTCGGACCGACACCCGGCAGGGAGAGCAACTCCTCCATCGTCGCGTGATTCAAATCCACGATCGGACCTGACGGGGCGCAGGCATCATCGTCGTGAAAGATATCTTCCTTCGGCATTTCCTCCTCCGGCTTCCCCTCGCCAGTTTCGGGAATCGGCTTAAGATCCTCCGGCTCGGCGTGATCGCTCTCCATGCCATGATGAGGATCATCTTCATGGCCGTCGTGCCAGTAGTGATCATCCCCATGCCAGCTCTCGTCGTGCTGATGATCGTGATAGGGATCGACGCCCCCGTGGAGACCGTCGCGGGCGACTTTGTCATCACCGCCCTCTTCTCCATGATCACTTTCTGATTCATAGAGGTGAGCGTGCTCCTTTTCATACTGCTCGATCTCAGCCTTGTGAATCTCCTCTTTCTCTGACTCAGTCAGATCCTCGGAAGGCTTCATGTAGAGTTTCTCCAGTCTCGATCTGCGGGATTCCTCCTCCGCGAGCATGCGTTTTTCGCGCGATCGCTCGATGAACGATGCAATGAGGATACATATCTCGTAGAGAAAAATCATCGGGCCTCCGAGAAGTCCCAGCGTCATGACATCCGGCGGCGTCAAAATCGCGGCCGCGACGAGGATGATAATCCACGCATAGGTCCGCGTTGATCGCATGACCCGAGCCGTGAGGAGCTCCAGCTTCACGAGAATCGTGACGATCACCGGCAACTGAAAACTGATTCCGAAGACCAGCATGAGGCGAGTGATGAAATTGATGTATTCCCCGATTCGATAAATACTGCGGCCTCCTTTCGTCTCCACGACGACGAGCATTTCCCGACTTTCATCGTAGCGCAGCGCGATATTTGACGCCTGCACCGTTGCAAAACTGCTCCGGAGCATCATGAGAATTTCGGCGCGCATCTCCGGGGTGAGGCTCGACTCCTCCTTCTTTTTCAGTTCATCCCCCTCCTTCATCGGGGCCATGACCTCCCCGTCGATCCCGATCAGCGTCATCTCAGCGATCGATTTCTCCATCGCCTGCTTCGTCGGGTCAATATTTGAGATCCGCTCGTTTTCGAAGACATAGAAAAATTTCAACGCCACCGGTGCCGCGAGGAAAAAGGCGAAAGCCACTCCGATAAGAAACAGAATAAAACCGACCGCCGCTCCGGGAATGATCGCTTTTTTCTCCACCTGCCGAAGCCCGGGCAGAATGAACTGAAAGAGGAAATAAACCGTGAACGGAAAAGTGATGATGATCCCGCTGAAAAACGAAAGCTTCAGCATGAGGACGATGAACTCCGGCGGACTCAGCGTGATCAGATCGAGTCGATCCCATAGCGAAACCCCATCCGAAATCTGAGCCAACGGCATCTTTGCCGGAACTTGGATGAGCTCGAAGATCTGAATGTGGAACGCAAAACACGCAAAGGTTGAGACCGAGAGCGTGATTCCGATTTTGATCAACGTGGAACGTAAATCCTCCAAATGATCCAAAAACGGCTTTTCGTGAGCATCAAAACCCTCGTCCGCCCCGGCACGGGAGCGAGCGCGGGCACGCGAGGCGTTTTCACGAATTTTAAAGAGTTTTTCGAACGCAGTTTTCAGCATGGTGATCGCCCGTAATTTTGGGAGGTTGGAATACTAGCCCGAAATTCGAAAACGGCAAAGACCACGGTTAGAGGCCCCGAATCGCGTCCCCTCAGAATCCGTTACAAAAATGTTCTTTTTTTCGCGTCAGCGTCCCCGCTTGAAAAGCGCTTCCACGATGATAAAAAATAGAAAGCGGTCCTGATCGGGGCGAAACGGAATCTAAACGAGGGAGAAAGGGCCATGTTCGGCAACGACGGAGACAATCAACAATCGGATAATCAACCGATTCACACAGAAAAAGTGGTCGCGGACCGGAAGATTTTC
>Ga0222653_1000038_pt1 | contig 81061 bp, 50 predicted proteins | sample AntAcemetagen419_FD_179856 | JGI IMG/M metagenome (GOLD analysis project Ga0222653, IMG submission 179856) | Saline water microbial communities from Ace Lake, Antarctica - #419 | ecosystem: Environmental > Aquatic > Non-marine Saline and Alkaline > Saline | place: Antarctica: Ace Lake...
TCAGCTGCGCGATGCGGGCATCTTTCTGCGCCACGAGCGTCTCAGTTTCGACGAGGCGGGTCTCCCAAACATCGCGGTCCGCCTGCCAGCGGGCGCGGAGTTTCTTGAAGAGGTCACGCTGCGAAGAACCAAGAGCATTCCATTGGCTGGCGAGATTAAGGTTCTCTTCGACGGCAAAAGCCAGTCGCTGAGACCAGCGCCCCCAAATGAATCGGGCAAGGAGAAGCCCGATCATGAAAAAAGCGATCGAAGCGATTCCGACGGGAAGCCAGTTTTTCAGAAGAAAAAGGGTGAAGTCGTGCATGGTGTCTGTGTGCGGATGGAAGCGGTGTTTCGGTAAACTTTAGTCGTCGGAGCCGGCTAGCTCTGCTTTGATTTTTGACATCTCATCGCTGGTTCTCTCGTAGTCAGCAAAAGCGTCACGGTTTCCGTTTTCTATAGTTTCAGTAAACCTACGGGTATTCTTCCAAATTATCCAGCCCACAACGAGACCAATAAGAGCACAAATCAGGCCGCTGATGGCCATGGTTAGTCCCCAATCGGTGAGAAAGTTCTCGGAGGAAGGTGGAAGATCCAGGTTCATGAGTCGTGTTGAGGAAAAATTACTCGGTTTCTCCAGTCCCGGTTTCTGGATCATCCGCGAGCGAAAGTTCGACCCGGCGGGCTTTCCAGCGATCACTGCGGGAGACTCCGGAGACGTCCTCCCCTTTGCTTTCAGTGGTAATGCTCTCTTCCGGTATTTCGAGGGCGACGAGAGAAGCGACGACCGCGGCGCCCCGTCGCAGGCTCAACTGACGATTGTATTCTGCGTTGCCGACGTTATCGGCGAAGCCGGTCACGATGAGTTTTACATCAGCCCCGGTTTCCTTCAGCAATCCTGCGATGGCCTTGACTTTCTCGCGACCTGCCTCGTTCACGATTTCACTGTTGGAATCAAAGTAGATCGGAAACTGTTTCAATGATTCCGCGAGCGTTGCCCGCGCTTCGGGGAGTAATTCAGGGGTTGGGAACGGTTCATCCGGATGGATCAACTGATTTTCGACGATGTAGCCGGAAGGTGCCGAGTTGATCGCCACATTCTGAAGGATCGCTTTATCAGTGATTTCCCGCGTCGTCCCTTCGAGCCGGACTTTGGAATCGGAAAAGTGGAAGTTGCCTTCATCGACGCGGGAAAGCGCCTCGCTGAGGAAGACAGAGAGGTTTTCGATCCATCCTGCTGCAGTCGCGTCTGCTTCCACTTTGAGTGCGTTCTTGATTAAAAGATCGGGGACGATGGCTTCGAGGACCGGTTCGAGATCGGAGACGAAGGCATCGTCGGCAACTCTCCCCTCGAGAGTAAGGAGACCATCGAGGTAGGTCACGGAAAGATAAGAGGCGGGGCCCGTCTGCTCTGAAGGGTCTTCGATGGTGAGGTCAGCAAGAACCTCAATCTCTGGATTGCCGTTCAAAATTGGCTGAATCGCGACAAGGATCTTTTCACGATTTTCCCGGTTAGCAGTGATCCCCGTGATGCGAATTTGTTCTTCCCCGAATTCAACTGTCATTTCGCCATGCAGATGCTCAGTCAAGAGAGGGAGTGTCGTTCCTGCATGTTTCTCCCACGAGCCGGCCACGCGGTCGTCAGCCATGGTGCGGCGGTCGTTGATGACTAAGGCTGGCGACGCCTCTTTGAGAATCGCGACTACATCGATGTCGCTGCCCCTCGCGGCTCGAATCCCGCCAAGCGTCATGCCGAAACGGTTCCGCGTCAGGGTGAGGGTTGATTTCTTCAGGAACGATCTCGGATCGACGACTGAAATCTCGTCGCTTACCTGTTCTGCCTCCAACATCGCGGCTAACTCCAGGATACCTTCCTTTATTCCATCGTTCGGCACAGTACCGTTTAAAACGAGGGTCCCGTCGGAAAGTGAAATCTCTGCCGCGGCGGAGTGACGGACGAGTTCGGCAGTAACCGCCGCGAACTCAGTGACCGCCGTGAGAGGAAGGCGCTTCGGGTTCAACGTGACGTCGTTTTCGATTTTACCTCCGGAAATGGCGACAAGTCGGGCACCGAGGAGTGCCCTGACCCCCTCTCCATCTTCACCGAGAGTGCCTGAAATCCGGATCGTTTTGCCGGTCTCAGATGACTCCACTCTGACTTCAGGGGGGATCGAGGGGCGGATCGCAAGCTGCGTTAGCTCGATCTCGGGGAGGCGCGCCACAGGAACCGCTTGCTGAACCATGCTCCGCACAGTTTCGACATCGGTCTCACTATCAACAAACCCGCTCAGTGTGGCTTCATGATGATCAAAGTCGACGACAACGTCATCAAACCCGCCGGATTTGAGCGCAGCGACCGCTTGCCGTTCGAACTCTGTCTCGACGCTACCCTGGTAGAAGACCTTCGCGATGAGAGTAAAAACGACAACTGCGGAAATAAAAAGGATAGCGGTGAGCAGGAACCTCATCGGAAGCAGAACCAATTAAGGTCACACAATAGTCAAACTTTACAAAATTCTCAACGTTGATCTCTCGATTTTGCAAAAATTTGTGTCGAATTTTACCCGCTGTCTCTTTTTTTGCAAAAATCTGCGGATTCAGAGATCTCCGAAGCGCTGAGGTTAATAGCCGAGAATCGTCGCAATATCCTGCCAGCTCCCGACGCCTGGAATTTGAAATCCACGCATTTTGGCGGCACTGGAAAGAGTTGGATCATTGTGAGTCTGGTTGGGAGCTTTCGCAATTAGCGATGCCAGCGCTTCATAGTTGGTCGATTTAACCTCTTTCTTTAGGTGACGGATCAATGCGCCGTTTGAAAAATAGAGTCGATGCTCGGTCATCGTGTCGATCGTCTCGCTCTCACCGTTAGCAGCGGTTTGTCCCGTGAACCCCCAGCTGTTCTGAGCCACATAGATGAAGAAAAGTTGACCGTTCTCGTAGTAGTAGGTTTCATCAGCTCCACCATGATCCCCTTCCCCGAAGACAAAATTGGCTTTCACGAGTTGCCCGTTTTGAAAATATTTGGTGACCTTGCCGTAGGAAGGATCATCGTCCGGAGCAAACTCGATCACTTCAGTTTTCAGTGAGGCATTCTCGATTTGATTGTATTTCGCCCGGATCTGAGTGACTGCATCTTCGACCGGGTCAGCCTTGGCGGGAAGAGGGAAAAAGCAGAGAACGGTAAGGATGAGAAAAGGTCGATAATTGATCATGGTAGGATTCCTCAGTGAACGCGGTTTCCGAAGTTGCCGCAAGTCTCTTCATTTGACAAAAGGGGCACGAAAAAAGCCCGCCCGGTAAAACCGGAGCGGGCTTTTCGAAATTGAATCCGTAGATTCCGACTGGATCAGCCTTCGGAGAGTTCTGCGGAAGCTGCCTCGCCACGCTCGGCCATGGCGACCTTGCGGCTGAGCTTGACGCGTCCGCGCTCGTCGATTCCGATGCACTTGGCGGCGATGATGTCACCGACCTTGACGACGTCTTCCACTCTTTCGACGCGGAAGTCCGCGAGTTCGGAGATGTGAATCATGCCGTCTTTACCGGGAAGAACTTCCACGAAAGCACCGAAGTTGGTCGTGCTGACCACTTTGCCTTCGTAAGTCTTGCCGACTTCGATCTCCGCGCTGACGCGCTCGACGAGTTCGATGGCACGGGCAAGCGCCTCAGGATTCGCGGCGTAGATCGAAACTGTTCCGCTGTCATCGATATTGATGTCAGCACCGGTCTCGGCCTGAATTCCTTTGATGTTCTTTCCACCAGGGCCAATGAGCTCACCGATCTTCTTCGGATCAATCTTAAGGCTCTCGATACGAGGCGCGAAATCGCTGAGGGCTTTTGGCTCGGAGATGACCGCATTCATGAGGTCGAGAACGGTATGACGACCTGCAGCGGCCTTGTCGACACCTTCACAGAAGAGGTCGAGGGGGATGCCGGGAAGCTTGAGGTCGAGCTGGAAACCAGTGACACCTTCGCTTGTTCCGCAAAGTTTGAAGTCCATGTCGCCGTTGAAGTCCTCGTTACCGATGATGTCGATCATCGTCTTGTAACGCTTCATCTCGGTGCCTTCGAACTCAGTGACGAGTCCGCAGGAAATACCGGCGACAGGTCGCTTGATCGGAACACCGGCGTCAAGGAGAGCCATTGTGCCTGAGCAAACCGAAGCCATCGAAGTGGAACCATTCGACTCCATCACTTCGCTGGAAATACGGATTGCGTAAGGGAAATCCTCTTCGCTCGGGATGACAGGAGCAATCGACTTTTCAGCGAGCGCACCGTGACCGATTTCACGACGGTTCATGCCACCCATCCGGCCGGTTTCACCGACGGAGAAAGGAGGGAAGTTGTAGTGAAGGATGAAGCGCTTTGTGTCTTCGCCACCAGCATAGTTGTCGAGATACTGCTTCTCGTCCGCTGGAGCGAGTGTCGCAATCGAAAGGGCCTGAGTCTCTCCGCGAGCGAAGAGAGCCGAACCATGAGTGCGCGGCATGATCTTTGTCTCACAGACGATCGGGCGGATCGTGTCGACGTCACGTCCGTCGCAGCGTACCCCTTTTTCAAGAATGCTAACGCGGAACGCTTTCTTCTGAAGGTAATCGAAAGCCTGCCCCATCGCGAAGTTGTCCGCGTCAGGGTATTTAGCGAGAATCGCGGCATCGACTTCTTTGCGAAGGCCACCGACGGCGGCACCGCGCTGGACCTTGCCGGGCTGGTTGATTGCATCTTCGATGCGGTCACCGGCGATTTCGTAAGCGATTTCAAGAAGCTCGTCCTGAACTTCCATGAGCTTGACCTCGCGCTTGGGTTTCCCAACGCGGCGGGCAAGTTCTTCCTGAGCGTCAAGGATCGGCTGGATCGCTTCGTGAGCGAAGTAGAGTGCCTTCTTAAAAATGTCGTCGGGAACTTCGTCTCCACCACCTTCGATCATGATGACACCATGACGGAGACCGGCGTAAACGAGGTCGAGAGTGCTGTTTTCGCGCTCGTCGAAAGTTGGGTTGGCGACGAATTCTCCGTTCACGTAGCCAACACGCACGGCGGCGATCGGACCTGCAAACGGGATGTCGGAAATCGCAAGTGCGGCGGATGCGCCGTTCATGCTCAAGATATCGGAATCGTTCACTCCGTCAGCACTGAGGAGAAGGGTCACGACTTGAGTGTCGTAGAAGTAGCCTTTCGGGAAAAGCGGACGCAGAGGGCGGTCCGTCATCCGGCAGGTGAGGATTTCTTTCTCAGTGGGACGACCTTCACGCTTGAAGTATCCGCCGGGGAAACGACCGGCAGCAGCGGCTTTCTCTTTGTATTCGACGGAGAGTGGGAACCAGTCCTGGCCTTCGCGAACGCTTGTTTGGGACACGGCCGTGACCATGACGATGGTGTCGCCGACCTGAACGGTGACGGCTCCGTCGGCAAGCTTACCCATCTTGCCGGTTTCGATTTTCATTTCTGACGCACCAACCTGGCACGTGATGTTTTCAATACTCATATTTTCTTTTTTCTTTGGAAAGGGTGGATAGAGGGAGAAGAGAATCCTCTCTCTGCTCGTTTTCCGGTTCCGAAACCGGGGATCACTGAATTGGTGAGATCCCAGCCTTCCTGCGAAGGGCAGAAGGATTTCGATTCGGAAGCCGAAACGAAAAAGCGCCGACCGTAGTCGACGCTTTCAAAAAATTTCTATCGGCGGAGGCCGAGTGACTCGAGAACCTTCTTATAACGGTCGTGCTGAGTGCGCGCCAGGTAATCGAGAAGCTTGCGGCGACGTGCCACTAAGCGGAGGAGTCCACGACGAGAAGAAAGATCTTTCTTGTTGCGACCCATGTGGTCAGTGAGTTGGGTGATCCGCTCAGTAAGACGTGCGATTTGCACATCGGCGCTGCCGGTGTCGGTCCCATGAAGCTTGAGCTCCGTTGCTGTATCTGTTGATTCACTCATTTGAGGCGGGAAAAGCGTCACCTTGACGCGGGTAGGGGTTCTTCCTTTAGTGGGCCGGACTTAATCACAAATCCCCTTTCTTGCAATGGAAAAGATGCCATAGAAGTCAGTTTTTCAGTAAAAAATCGCAGACTCTTCGCGATGTCCTTCGTAGTATCTCCGATGTCTGAATTGGAAACAGCTGAAATCCCCGATCGAGTGCCCGTCATGGTGCTGGGTGGGGCCACGCTCTTTCCTCATGGCTACATGCCGCTCTTCCTTTTTGAGCAGCGATACCGGGAGATGCTTTCCTACGCTCTCGAGCGGGAGCGGATGTTCTGCATCGGGCATGCTCTCCCGGACATCGAGACTGATGAGCACCCTGATCCGGTTCATCGCATCACCACGGTCGGGCTCATCAGGGCCTGTGTCACTCACGACGATGGGACGTCTCACCTCATGCTCTCCGGTCTGCAGAGAGTCGAGATTCTTGGCTGGGAGCAGACCGCCCCTTTCCGGGTGGCGACGATTGTGCCGCAGCCCTCGCAAATTGATGATCTCACCGCCGTCGGAAACCTTGCTTTAGAAGTCGTCGATCTCTGCGGTCGTCTCTGCGGGGAAGGAAAGCTCATGACAAGTCAGCTCAGAGACCATTTGAAGGGGATTCACGACCCGGCAGCGATTTCTGATGTCGTTGCCCAGAGTTTCATCAGCGATTCTTCCCAGCGACAGCGAATCCTGGAGATGTTGAACGTTGAAGATCGCCTCAGCTTTCTCTCGACCCACCTCGGGCAGTTACTGGTCGATAGTTGAAGGTAATAGACCGTCCTGCGGTTTTCCGTTGACCTGATCCTTACCTCTTTGCTAATAAGCGAGTTCGTATCGGCATGTCGCCGATTTTCGACAAATTAAACTCGCTTATATGACAAAACCCACCCCCCTGATCCAACCTCTCCTCATCCTCCTGACTCTGTTTTTAGCCGGAGGAACCCTCTTCGCCCAGGAAGCTGCCGAATCGGCACTTGATACCGGTGATACCGCCTGGATGATGACGTCCACGGCGCTCGTTCTTCTCATGACCCTACCGGGACTCGCGTTGTTTTACGGCGGTCTCGTGAGAGCGAAGAACGTGCTCTCGATCCTCATGCAGTGTTTCGTGATCGCGGCAGTGATGTCGATTCTCTGGGTCGTTTATGGTTACAGCCTCGCTGCGGGTGACGGCGGCTCCTATTTCGGTGATTTCAGCATGCTGATGCTCAATCACATGCAGGAAAGCACCCTTGCCGGGACGATTCCTGAAAGCGTTTGGGTCATTTTCCAGATGACCTTCATTATTATCACCCCGGCCCTCATGGTCGGAGCCTTCGCGGAACGTATGAAGTTCTCGGCGGTCCTCATATTCTCGATCATTTGGACGACTCTTTCCTACCTCCCAATCTGGCACATGGCCTGGGGAGGCGGTCTCTTTCATGAATGGGGCGTGATCGATTTCGCCGGTGGAACCGTGGTTCACATCAATGCCGGTGTCGCCGGACTCGTTGCCTGTATTTTCGTGGGTAAGCGCAAAGGCTACGGCTCCTCTGAGCTTCATCCTCACAACGTGCCCTTCGTCCTCATCGGAGCGTCTCTCCTCTGGGTCGGCTGGTTTGGGTTCAATGCCGGATCTGCCGGTGGTGCGAACGAGTCCGCCGGGATGGCAATGATCGTGACCCAGGTTGCGACGGCCGTGGCAGTTCTCGTCTGGATTGCGCTCGAATGGATTTTGGTGAAGAAGCCGACAGCCGTGGGTGCTGCGACTGGTGCCGTGGCCGGCCTTGTCGCGATCACTCCTGCTTCGGGAACGACCGACATCACCGGGGCGCTTATCATTGGTGCGCTTTCGAGTCTCCTCTGCTATTTCTGCGCCACGAAGCTTAAAAGCGCATTGAAATACGATGACAGCCTCGATGTTTTCGGCGTTCACGGCATCGGCGGAATCGTCGGCGCGATCCTTACGGGAGTTTTCATTCGTGAAGGTGCCGAAGCGACGGCTGGAATGGCGCAGACTTTCGCTCAGTTCAAGAGTGTCATCGTCACGATCGTTTGGAGTGCTGTCGCCGCAACGATTGCTCTTTTCATCGCCAAGTTCACGGTCGGTCTGCGTGTGCAGGAATCATCTGAAGACGCCGGTCTCGACAGCTCAGCTCACGGAGAGAGTGGATACACAATGTAAGCGATTTAGACTGAACGGGAAGCGGCTCCCCTGAGTGGTCGCATAAAAGCAAAAACCCCGACCGGATCGCTCCAGTCGGGGTTTTTATACATTCAATGACACTGCTCTTTGGACGCACGGATTCAGAATAAATTAGAAAAAGCGTAAAAAAATTGCTCGAATCGTTTCTTGAATGCAAGATTCGGGACATTTTATGAGCACTCGTCTTTTTCACGCCCTTTGTTTCTTTGCCCTGGCGGTCGTGTCGTCGGGGGTGGCCGGGAGCGAATCGAAGCCTAACATTGTCTTTTTTCTCGCGGACGATCTCGGCTGGACCGGGCTGCGCTGCTTCGGGAGTGATTTTTACGAGACTCCGAATTTGGACCGTCTCGCCGAAGAGGGCATGAAGTTTACCGATGCCTACGCGGCCTGCACCGTCTGCTCCCCTACCCGTGCCTCGATTTTGACCGGAAAATATCCGGCGCGGCTTCGGCTCACCAGTTTCATCCCCGGTCAGGAGCGGCCTTTTGCGAAGTTGACGATTCCGGATTGGACAAAGGGACTCCAGGCAAGCGAAACGACCCTCCCCGAAGTGCTGCAAGCGAACGGATACAAGACTCTCCACGTCGGGAAATGGCACCTTGATTTTCCGAACCGTCCCGATGCGGGACCGACGTCCCATGGATTCGATTTCAGTGCTGACAAACCCAAAGGAACGAAGGGCTTTTATCTTTCTGAAAAAACGCAAAAGGAGCTTGGGACTGAGAGTGGCTATCTCACCGATTACCTCGCGGATCTTGCCGTTGCGAAGATCGAGGAAAACAAAGCAGGCCCGTTCTTTCTCTACTTTGCCTTTCACGTGCCGCATACACCGATCCAGGGTCGCGAAGATCTCGTCGCAGAATTTTCAGCCAAAGTCGATCCCGAAGCCGTGCACCGCAACCCGACCTATGCCGCGATGGTCAAGAGCATGGATCTCGCTGTGGGGCGGGTCATCGCCGCTCTCGAAGATAACGGGCTCGCCGACAACACCCTCATCGTCTTCACCTCCGACAATGGCGGTCTCACCCGGCGATATGGGAAGCACGATGAATTCACCGAAAATATGCCGCTCCGTCGAGGCAAAGGGTCGGCTTACGAAGGCGGTGTGCGGGTTCCTGCGATTGTGAAGTGGCCGGGACACACCGCCGCAGGCAGCGTCAGCAGCGGGCCGGTCAGCTCGATCGACTGGATGCCGACCTTTCTTGAAGTGGCAGGAATCACGGCTGAGGATAAGGACGAAGACACGCTCGACGGCGTCAGCCTCGTCCCGCGATTAAAAGATGATGGCTCAATTCCAGAGCGGGATCTCTTCTGGCATTTTCCGCACTATCATGCGGGAGGCGACGGGCCTTACAGCGCGATCCGATCCGGTGATTGGAAGCTGATCGAGCGCCACGAAGATGGAGGGCAAGAGCTTTATGATCTGGAAAATGATCCAGGTGAGACGATGAATCTTTTCATGGAGAAACCTCAAGTAGCGGCGCGACTTGAACAAAAGCTGATCCAGTGGCGACAGGAACTCGCCGCGCAAATGCCGACGCCGAATCCAAACTACGATGCTGAAAAAGCGACCGAACTTGCGAAACGAAAGAAGTGATGCGAAAACCCTTCCGTCTGCTCACTGAGACCATTGAAATGCTCATGATCCGATCCGTCTTCATTGCCCTGTCCGCTCTCCTCATCCTCCCCGGTATCGCCAGTGCCCAGTCGCAGGAGGTGAAGACCTATTTCATGAAATCCGAGAGCGGCCCTGTCGTCCCGTTGAGAATCACCTGGCTGGATCAGGAAGGGCGCGGTCAATTTGAAGGAACGATGTTCTTTCCGGAGAGTAACCTTTCGTTTAAAGGCGGGAATCCGGAAGACGATCTCCTCACCATTAATTTCGGGGGCAAAAGTGATTCCGAATTTCGAAAGGAAGTGGAATCATCAGGATTCCGCTGGGTCGGGAAAGTCGGTGACGAAGCTTGGGTCATCGTTCCTTTCGGGCAGGAAATTCAAAGCTCTCCCAAGCCGGCAGGAACGACTCGCGAGTATGAATTGAGCGGAATGGAAGCTGATCCTGTTCCGCTCACGATTCACTGGGAAAACAAAAAGCTTCGATACTCAGGAGATTCTATCGCTCGGCGCTTTTCAGGACGGAAAGGAGTTCGATGAGTTCTGCTGCCTGTGGCTGAAAGCGATCATTGGCTTCGCCCCAGGCGGCGACGGCTGCTGCTTTTTGGGAAAGCGGAGCGGGGTGCTCGTAGGCGGCCTGGACGATGTCACGGATGGCGGCTGCTTCAGCAAGGTAGAGGGCGGAATAGGCCTCCGTAGTATTGAGATGGAAGCCAATTAAGAGAAGGCTAAAAATGAGTTGTTTCACGAACTTCGATTTACCGGGGACTTATGGCAGATGTTCCAACGATATGAGCATAGAAATCCAACCGGAAACAAGTGATTCCTTCCCCATGGGATCACGCGCCGTGAATCTGCGGAATCCGACCATGAGGGTTGTTTTCTTCTGGTAGATGGAAGCAAAGCCGGTTGGTCCGTCATCGACCCAGTTCGGTGCCGAATTCCTTTTTTGGCAGATGTTTTTTGGAAACAAATGAACAGGTTGTGTCATTACTCATCATGAAAGGGGATGAATTTAATATGGTTGATGGTGCATCCGGGCAGGTTCAGCTGCTTTTCGTTCGCCACGAGGGAGCGATACGTGCCTTCGTGAGGGCGCTGCAACCTTCGCTCGCGGACGCCGATGATGTCATGCAGGAGACTTTTCTCACGGTCTCCCGGAAAGCCGCCACTTTCGAGCCGGGAACGAATTTCATCGCCTGGGCTTGCGGAATCGCCCGCTTGAAAGTGCTGGAGAACCTGCGTCAGCGAAAGCGGGCGACCGTCCTGAGCGAGGCCGCGATCATCGCGCTTTCGGAGGAGGTTCCGGCACCTGAGTCATTGGAAGAGAAGGAGCGGGCCCTGTCGAATTGCCTCGAACGTGTCACGCCGAAGATGCGGGATCTGCTCTGGCGCCGCTACTCGAGCCGCCAATCGTCAGACGAAATGGCGGTCGAGACCGGGATGACTTCTCTCGCCGTGCGGGTCGCCCTGAGCAAAGCGCGCGGCTTTCTGCGGGACTGCGTTTCGCTGGAACTAGAAACTGTTTCCAAATCATGAAGACTAGCGAAATCGACTCCCTTATCGAGGCATGTCTCGATGGAAGGCTCACCGAATCGGAAGCAGCAAAACTCAGTCATCTAATCGAGACTTCGCCTGACGCTCGCGCCCGTTACTGGGAAACGGCATCGATCCATGGAATGCTTGAGCAGTCTTTGCATGAAGCCTCGTTGAGGGCAGTTACCGGCGCTTCTACCTCTGTCTCTACCAGTGGCTTCCGCCCCCGGGAATGGCGACCTTTCACTGCGGCAGCTGCCGGAATCGTGGCCGGTGTTCTCACCGCCTCCGTGGCCTGGGCCTACGCGATTCCTTTCGCGAAGCGTGCGATTCAGGAAAAATGGACCGTCTTATCCGAAGGGTTCGAGGACGCTTCGACTTCTCCGGGAAAACATTTTCCAAAACGAGCCAATGAGTGGTCGGGGGATATCGTCGTGCCGCTGCCGCCAGAGCAGAAAGTGGCGCCGCGTAAAGGCCTCGGCATGGTGCAACTCAAGACTAAGGAAACGAGGAGGCTGGGCTACGCGTGGCGTATTCTTGATCTCGAGGAGGTCCTTCTCCCGACCGGTGAACTTCCCTCGCAGATCGAAGTTTCCGCCTTTTTCGGTTCTCCCGATTCGGCCCTGCCGGTTCAATATCAGATCCGGCTTGCCGCCTTCCGGGAGGCACCAACTGAGGTTCGTGACATCTGGAACGACGAACCACTGCTCTTCAACACTGTCCTGCAACATACCGGTCGTAATGTGATCCTCGAAGCGGGCGATCATGGCTGGCAAAAGGTGCGCGCGACCCTCGATATTCCGCCTGGCACGAGGAGCCTCGTCATCTCACTCGGAGCCGGTTGTGCCGAATCGGTGCAGACGGAGGCGATCCACTATCTTGACGAGGTCACTGCGCGTCTCGTTTTCCTGCAGAGTGCGGATAAGTGATCTTCTGATGATCCTTCGCCCGTCTCATTCTACTTCCCCCCATTCATGACTACTCATCCCCCCACTGCCGTTGGACTGTCCCTGTCTCTACTTTCTCTCTTTGCATTGACGGTGCCGGTTGCCGCCGATCCTGCCAATGCCGACGGTAAAACGAAGATTCCGGCAGCCACCCTTGCCAATCTTGATTCCAAAATCGACGTGACCTACGCACGCTACGGAAATCGCACCCTCGAGATGGACATCTATCGTCCGAAGGATGTCGAGGGCAACTTGCCTGCCATCATCTGCGTACATGGCGGTGGCTGGGGGAAAGGTAGTAAAATCAATCATGCCAAACCGGCTCAGGGGCTCGCGGCGCTGGGATTTGTCACGGCGACCATTTCCTATCGCCTGAGCGGAGAACTCCCCTTTCCTGCCCAGATTCAGGACTGCAAAGCGGCGGTCCGGTTTCTGCGGGCCAACGCGAAAGAATATGGCATCGATCCCGACAAGATCGGTGCGATCGGCCATTCCGCCGGAGGCCATTTGGTCGCCTTGTTAGCGACGTCGGGAGAGGTTAGTGAACTTGAAGGCGAGGGCGGCAATGCGGACTTTAGCAGTGCGATTCAGGCGGCGGTTCCGATGGGCGCGCAGACCGATTTCATGTCGGAACGAAATCGGGAAAAGTCGAAGGAAGCGGACATCTGGCAACAGTTTCTCAGTGGATCACAAGAGGAGCAACCCGAGACCTATCGACTCGCTTCGCCGATGACGCACCTCGACAAGAATGATCCGCCCTGCTGGTTTATCACCGGCGAAAAAGATGATCCCAGCACTCACGCAGATGAGTTTCGTGAACAGATGAAGGAGTTCGGCATCGAATCAAATCTCACTGTCATTCAGGGCGCGCCACATCCCTTCACGACTCAACAAGTCTGGTTCGATGAGATGCTCGACACCGCAGGCGCCTTCTTTGAAAAGACACTGAAGTAACCAAAATGCTTTTCGCATTTCTGAACGAAGCAATTTGATCCTCAAAATGACTACAACTCCTCCCTCTCGTCGGCGAATCCTTCAGGGGATTGTCTCCTCCACAATCGCAACGGCAGTCACCGGAATCCAAGCCGCAGAAGCCCAGTCGCCAACCGAAAAGCTTGCCCTCGGGCTGGATGGACATTCCCTGCGCGGCATGAAGTGGAAGTCATTGCAGCACATCGAGTATGCGGCAAAGCAGAAGCTTGATGCGGTTTTGTTTAATGGTCCCCACTATTTTGAAAGCCTCGAAGCCGAACATCTGAAACGCGTCAAGGCGGCGGCTGACGCTGCCGGTCTACGCATCTACATTGGAGCGGGAGGGATCAGTGAGGGCGCAAAGTCCTACCGCGATACCTACGGCAGCGGAGCGGATACGCTTCGCGAAGGGCTTCGCATCGCTCAGGCGCTTGGTTCTCCGGTCGTCAATTGCCGCATTGGTAATATCGACGACCGCTACTCCGAGGGAGGCATCGAAGCACGTCTTGAAGAAGCGGCAAATTCCCTCAAAGCGGTTCGCAGCGAAGCGCTCGATCTCGGCCTGAAATTTGCCTTTGAGAATCACGCCGCCGACACCCGGTCGGAAGAAGTTTTGTCGCTGATCGAAGCGGTTGGCTCCGATGTGTGCGGCGTCATGCTTGATCCGGGCAACGCGCTCTGGGCGATGGAGGATCCGATGGAGCAACTGAAAAAGCTTGGGCCTCACGTGCTCTGCAGCAGTGTGCGGGACTATGTTGTATGGCCTTCGGAGGATGGGGCGACTTTCCAATGGACCGCAATTGGCGAGGGACTCATGGACGTGCCGGTCTACGTTGATACATTCAAAAGACTCTGCCCCGGCGTGCCGCTTTTTGTCGAGACCATCTCCAATGAGGCACGGCCCCTTCCCTTCCTGACGGAAGATTTTCTTGCTGGCTTTCCTAACCTGAAAATCACCGACATAGCTTCTTTCCTGAGGCTCTGCCAACAAGGGACACCTCCATCGATCCTTAAAGCGCCGGAAGGCACCGATACCAAAGTCTTTGACCAGGAACTGCAGAAATCCGAATTTGAAAAAAGCATCGCCACGCTCCGTCGATACATCTGATCTGAGCGGATCAAAAGAAACCGTGAACGCCTCTAATCCGCGAATAGAAATGAATCCTTACAAAATGTATCTCTTCCTCCTGATGTGGGGAGTTCTTGTAGCCGACAGTTCGGGAGCTCAGGATAAGCCCAATATCCTGCTGATCTACATCGATGACTGGGCCTGGAACGGCACGCCAATTGGCATGAGCGAGTCGATGGCGAATTCGTTCATGCCGATTCTGGAAATGCCGAATCTTGAAAAGTTGGCGAGGCAGGGAATGAAGTTCACCAATGCCTACGGCTCGCCGCAGTGCGCGCCCGCTCGCGTGAGCTTACAGACCGGTCAATCCTGTCCGCGAAGCGGCTTTACCCTCGTTCTGGGAAATCCAAAGGATGACTATTACGACACGCGTCCAGCTTATCGAAATCTCCCTGTGGTCCCGAATATCGCAGATCCATCGCTGGATGCGGACGCCGTTACGATTCCCGAAGCGCTTACCCCCCTTGGATACGTCAGTGCTCACATTGGAAAATGGCATATGTATAGTGACCCGGGCGCCGAAGGTTATGCAGTGCATGACGGCGATACGGACAATAAGCCGGGTACGCCGGATGATCCCGAGGTCTACGCAAGCGATCCGAAGTTGATGTTTAGCATCACAGAGAAGGCAATCGACTTCATCGAAGAACAGTCAAAGCAGGGAAATCCATTTTACTGCCAGATCTCCCACTACGCGATGCACTCGGGGGCACAGTGCCTCGAAGAAACGAGGAAGAAATATGCCGCTCACCCTAAGCTGCAGGCCTACTACAAGACGCTCGGCAAAAAGGCTAAAAATTTGACCGCGAGGAACGATCCCGCGACCTGGTTGGGGATGGGCGAAGATCTCGACGGCAGGATCGGCGCGGTGCTGGCTTCCCTTGAAGAGTTCGGAATCGCGGACAGCACATACGTCATCGTTGTTTCGGACAATGGTTACCGACACTCGGAGTTGCAGGTCACGCCGGGCATGACTCAGCCTCTGCATGGGCACAAGTGGTGGGCCTGGCAGGCAGGTATTCGGGTTCCTATGTTCGTCACGGGACCGGGTATTGCGGCTGGCTCCGTGTTCGAAGGCAATGTCGCTAACTACGATTTTCTGCCCACGTTTGTTGAGTGGGCGGGAGGCGATTCCGCCACCTTGGAGGACATCGATGGACTGAGCCTGGCTGGATACATGGCGGGAGAGAAACCAGACGAGACCTTCCTCAACCGGAACTTGTATTTTCATGTGCCGCATTACCGCGAAGAAATCCCCCATTCCGCGATCATTTCCGGTCAGACCAAAGTGATGCATTTTTACGAAAAACCGGACCTGCCGATGATGTTCGATCTCGCCACTGATCAGGGAGAGGTAAGCAACATCGCCGGCGAGCAACCCGAAACACATCAGAGGCTCTTCGGGGAGATGATGCAGTATTTCGAAGAGGTGGGAGCGCGATTACCGAAGGCCAATCCGGACTACAATCCAGCCGTCTACCAGAATCTCAAAAACTACGAAAAATATATGATGTGGGGGCCGTTCGATGGCAAACGCCCTCTGGAAGTGGATGAACAGTAAAACGGATCTGGCTGCGGTAACTCTGAAGCCATCCGCATGCCCGACACGGAAAGAACCTGAGGACACTCGTTTTCAAACAGGCATCCCACCACAAGTTCTTCAATCGCGCTTAGAATTAGATGAAAATTTTCGCCATTATAGCCACGCTGCTAATCTCGTTGGCAGCAGGACAGGCGATCACTATCCAAGCTCAGGAGAAGATTGGGAATGTTCTTTCGATCCAACACGACGCAACGAACCCGCAGTTGGCCTTCGCAGCGCAGGAACTGGAAGCCGCGCTGGAAGAGTCAGGCCGTGACGATCTCCGGATCAGCTTGACCATCACGCCGGAAGCTTCCTCTCGGGAGAGGTTCGAAATTAAGGCCAGTGGGAACCAAGTCGAGGTGATCGGAGCCGATGCATCTGGAGCCATGTATGGGGGGATCGAAGTGGCAGAATATCTGAAACTCGGCCTTCCACTTAAAAATGTGAGCCGCAAGCCGTTCCTCGAAAAACGCGGGATTAAATTCAACATCCCGCTGGATGCGCGCAGCCCGTCCTATGACGACTCAGGCGATGCCGCGAATGAGAACATAACGAACATGTGGGACTTCGAGGGGTTCTGGAAGCCCTACCTCGATGACCTCGCTCGCTACCGCTACAATGTGTTGAGCCTTTGGACCTGCCATCCCTATCCGCACATGGTAAAGACGCCGGGATATGAGGACGCTGTCGAGGATGATGTCTACAAGGTGCGCGATGGGGTGCTCCAATACGACACCAAGGGCAAGTTTATCGCCAGAACCTTCGACCCCAACGACAACGAATGGGAGGATGGCGATCTGGATTCCAATCAGGACGGCATTGTCGATACCAGGGATGACACGCTCGAACTGGTGAAGAAAATGACGATTGATGAAAAGATCGCCCACTGGAAGCAGGTCTTCGAATACGCAGGTGATCGGGGGATTCAAATCACGATGTTTCATTGGAACGTCTTTACCTACGGGGCGAATGGAAAGCACGGCATCACCACGGACCAGACCAATCCCGCCACGATTGCCTACCTTCGGGCGGCAGTGAAAGAACTGGTTCTGAACTATCCGTCGATCACCGCGATCGGTGTCGCTGCGGGAGAGAATGACAACGAGCACCTCAAAGGCGACGACTCCACCGAGGCCTATATTTTCAAGACGTATGGTCTTGGCGTGATGGATGCGAAAGCCGATCCGGGCTGGGACCCCAACCGGCAGGTTCGATTCATCTTTCGCAATCACAGCACCGAAATCGAGGATGTCGAAGAGCAGTTCGCGAGCAAATACAATGGTCCTGTGGACGTGAGCGTGAAATATTGCGTCGGACGCATTTACTCTTCGCGCCGCCCGCAGGAGTGGGAAAAGCGCGCCAGCAGAGGAGGTTGGCTGGAAGCTGGCTACAAGGTCTGGCTCAACATTCGAAACGACGATATTTTCATGCATCGCTGGGGCAGCCCGGACTACGTTCGCCAGTTCACTCGCGAAATGCCGGACGACGAGTCCCCGGGCTTCATGATGGGATCGGACGGCTACGTTTGGGGACGGGTTTTCAATTCCAAAGTCCCGGAACTACAGGGACAACTGGAGATCGACAAGCACTGGTATAATTTCCGACTTTGGGGTGAGCTTGCCTACAATAACGAAATCGGGGACGACTACTGGATCGCCTGTCTGAAGCATCGTTTCGGTCTGAACGACGGGGACGCCAAGCTGCTGCATGATACCTGGCAAACCGTTTCCGAAGTGGTGCCGCAGCTGAACCGGGCTGTCTATGAGGGCACCGACGCGGCCTTTGCCCCCGAAGGTTGTATATCGGGGCTGGCGTCAGCCACCGGCTTTTTGACAATCCCTCAGTATTACTATGCCGAAGGACCTTCCGTCTATCGTCGTGAGGCGATGAGCTTGCGCAAAAATCCACCTGCGGGTGAGGTGCAATGCGTTTCGGTGCCTGATTGGGGAAAGGCCTACCTCGAGGGCACGCTCGATCAATTCGGGAGTGATTTGCTCACGCCTCTAGAAGTGGCCGACAATCTCGATGGCTTTGCTGATGCGGTTGATGCTGCGCTGCCAAAGCTTCAGGCGCAGGCAGATGACGAACTCGAGTATCGCGACCTGCTGTGGGACTTGGAGAGCATGGCAATGCTCGGGCGTTACTACGCCGACAAGCAACGTTGTGCCGCCAGGTTCTGGGTCGCGCGGGAATCAGGTTTCGCTGACAAGCATAGTCAGTTGCATGAGCAAGCCGTGGTGCATATCAAGGACGCGCAGTCACATTGGGAAGCCTACTCCGCGATCCTCGACAAACACTACGAGCCGCAATTACTGGCCCGCACTCACTACCTCGATTGGAACAGCATTCTCAACAATGGCAAGGGGATCAAAGGCGCTCCCTTCGGTATCGAAAGAGAGGTCCGCGATATTATCAACAAAGACTATTCGAAGAAGGTGCAAACTCAGAAAAAGAAGGGAAAGAAATGATGAAGAAAATCTCACTGAACTTATTTTTAATCGAAGGTGTCTTGTCTATTTGGGTCACAGTTCTCCCTCTTTTCGTTGCCGCTCAGCCCAATGTCTTGTTTATCTCTGTCGATGACATGAACGATTGGGGGATCGGCGGTCACCGTCAGGCGATCACGCCTCATATTGATGCGCTTGCCGCCCGGGGAGTCACCTTCACCAACGCCCATTCAGCGGGTGTGAAATGTGGCCCGTCAAGAACCGCCATTTTCACCGGTCAATATCCTTCCACGAGTGGATTCTACGACGATCACGTTTACTGGCAGAAAGACGAAAAGAATCGAAACGACTATTTCACGGGTCTTCACACCGCTTTCGACAACGCTGGCTACAAAACCCTCGGCACCGGCAAGCTCTTTCATCACGCGATTGGATGGATCGATCAGCGAGGGTGGGATCAATTCTGGCTGCGCACTGACGGAACCACTGACGCTCAGAGAAAGAATGGCTGGGACGTCGGGACCTGGAGATATGGCGCTCCGAATCCGGGAGGGCCCGATGGAGACTTTGTCAGTATCTTCAACACGACCTTTCCTGACATTCAAGCGGGTGTCATGGAGTGGGCGGCGCTCGATAATACCGTCGAGAGAGAGATGGCCGACACCCAACGCGCCGACTGGGCTGTTTCGCAGCTCGCGACCGACCACGGGGATACCCCCTTCTTCCTCGGGCTCGGAATTTTCACGCCTCATTCCCCGCAATACGCTCCGCAGAAATATTACGATGCCTACCTAGAAGGGCCGCTCGAAGGCAATATCGACAATCTGGAACTTCCAAGTTACTGGAAAGACGGCAGCTCAAATCCTCTCCCCGATCTTGACGATGTCCCGAACCGGGAGCGCAGGAAGGAGATCAATCTCTACAAACGATGGATGGCCAACCTGAAGACGATCAGCCCCGATGATAGAGCTTTGAAAGAATGCATCCTTGGCTATCTCGCAGCGATCACCTATGCCGATGCTCAGATAGGCCGCGTCCTCACCGCACTGAATAACAGTAAATATGCTGACAGCACCATTGTCGTTCTCTGGAGTGATCACGGTTATCACATGGGCGAGAAAGGTCACTGGGCAAAACACGTCTTATGGGATCGAGGCACAAAGGTCCCCTTCGTATGGGCCGGCCCCGGCATTGCGCAAGGCAACCGCACCGACGTCGCCGTGAGCCTCATCGACATGTACCCGACCTTTGTCGAAATGTGTGATTTGAAAAAGGATGGTGCCAACACCGACATTCAGCCGCTCGATGGCGAATCACTTGCGACCGCACTCAAAAATCCTGATCAAGCGGAAGACCGCGATGTCATTATTTCAAATCTCGCGGCGCACGAATACGCGATCACCAATCGTGACTGGCGTTACATTCGCTATGCTGACGGCGAGGAAGAACTCTACGATCACAACAACGATCCGAACGAGTGGGATAACCTTGCGTCTCTCCCGGATTATCAATCCATCCGTGCCGACATGAGGAGCAAAGCACCGGCAAAATTTGCCGACTTTGCCCTCCTCCACAAGCAGCACGCGAGACGCCCCAATGACGATGGAACCTGGTATTTCGAAGACAGCCAGGTGAACGTCAATTTGACTCTGTCGAGCGACGCTCCGGACATCGTCCCCGGCGATTTCGACGTTACCGCTCAGTTCACCACCGGAGTCACTGGATTGGACGCGGAAGACCTCGAAACCACCAACGGAACGATCCTGAACTTCAGCGAGGTCTCGCCGGACAAGTATACATTTACGGTAAGGCCAAACCCAACCGCGATCGGCGAACTCACCGTCGTCGAATTACCCAAAAAATCAGCGACCAGCATTCCGAATAAACGGGAAACAAACAGCGATGATATCTTCGTGGCTCGCCGGTATCACCCCGAAGCCGCCGATTGGATTCCGCCAACCGCCCGTGCAGCGGTGACCATCGATTCAGGCCTGACGGCAGAGTTTAACTCCGACGCGTCAACGGACGATGGCACGCTTGATGCCTGGATCTGGCAGTTCGGTGACGGAAGCGTTTCGACGAGCAAAAACCCCCGCCACACCTACGAAAAGGCGGGCACTTACGAGGTCACATTGGGCGTCACCGATGACGACGGCATTGGCAGTGACCTTGTCTCGATCTCCGTGACTGTCGGCGACGCCAACTAGCTGTCTCTCGGCCCCTCTCCAAAACCTCCCCGCAAATGCTTCCGCCAAAAATACCCTTTCTCGCCGCACTCTCTCTTTCGATTTTCACGCCTGCGCCGGCGGAAGAGACCGCTCTTCTCCCGGAGCAGGTCGAGGCTTTTGTCAGTGAATATTGTTTTGACTGCCACGACGATTTGTCGACTGAAGGTGATCTCGACCTGACTGCTTTGAGTTTTGATCTAACCGATCCACAAAACTTCAATGCCTGGGCGACGGTATTCGACCGGGTCGGCGATGGTGACATGCCGCCGAAGGAAAAGACCCGCCCGGACGCAGCGGCGATGAAAGGTTTTCTCGACCACCTCTCGGGAGACTTTGCCAAGATCGAGTTGCAACTGCGTGAAGACAATGGGCGTTCCAAGCTGCGTCGCTTGAATCGCTCCGAATACGAGAACACGCTCCGTGATCTTTTAGCGCTTCCTTACCTCGATATTGCGAAATCATTGCCGCCTGAGGGTTCGACTTACGGTTTTGATAAATCTGCCGAAGCACTCGACTTTTCTCACATCCACGCGACGCGTCTCATGGAGGCAGCCGATGATGCCCTGCGGCTCGCGGTTGCTCCGGCACGGGCGAAGCCGGAGTCAGAAACCGTCCGTGTCGAAGTCAATGGACCCCGAAAAATGTGGCAGCAACTCCCCGGTTTTCACCGCCTCCTCAACCTGAGCAGTGCGATGCCGCTGACAGGAATGGAAGTGGACGAATCGATGACGCTGATTCGGGGAGGATTCCTCGGCGACACTCGCAACTCGGTTCAAGATAAGGAACCGTTTTTCGATTCGGTCGCGATCTTCATCAGTGGCGAGTCGAATCTCAACATGGAAATCTGGCCCTTCAGAATCGAGGCGGCCGGCTACTACAAGATCCGGGTGAACGGTTTTGGAGTGCGAAACGAAGAGGGCAAGCTGGTCCCTTCGGACCGGGTCGAGACGGTAGGCTTCTATTCTCAAGATCGCACCCTCGGCTATGTCGATCTCCCCGCCTACAAGCCTGCCACGGGTGAACTGCGGGTTTGGCTGAAGCCCGGTGACGAGGTCAAGACTCTCGTCGCGTCTGCTGAGTTCGCTCGCACGCCCATCGCGTCCCTCGTTAAGGGCGAAAAAGTCATCGGAAAGGAAGACCAGACTTTCCGGTGGATCACCGGCAACGGGATCGCGTTCCGTTGGTTTGAGCTGGAAGGTCCGCTTCACGACGACTGGCCGCCGGAGAGCCATCGGCGTTTGTTCGACGACCTGGAAGTGGAAATGGACAGCCGTCCTTTGGAGGGGAAACCGCGCCGGGAAGAGGTGTATGTGAAAGACGTGATCTCCGATTCCCCGCTCGTCGATGCGCAACGACTCATGCAGCGATTTGTCGAGCAGGCACTGCGCCGCCCCGTCACGGAAGAGGATTTGGAAATCCCGCTGCAAGTGGTGAAGGAGAAACTGGAGCGCAACGAATCCTTCCTTGAGTCGATGATCTCCGGCTATCGCGCCGTTCTGACCACGCCCGATTTTTTGCTTCTCAGTGGGAATTCAGGCCCTCTCGATGGCCACGCCGTGGCCGAGCGACTTTCCTATTTTCTCTGGGGCAGCACTCCCGATACCAGCTTGCGTGAGCTCGCTGATTCGGGCGAAATCCTAGATCCAGAAGTGCTTCACAATCAGGTCGAACGCCTCCTTGATGATGACAAGTCCCAACGCTTCGTGGAGCATTTCCTGAACAAATGGCTCAAGCTCGAAGATATCGAACTGACCGAACCGGACGGTAATCTCTACCCCGAATACAACCCGCTCTTGCTGGACTCCTCGCTGTGGGAATCGCGAGCCTACTTTACGGAAATGCTGAAACACGATCTTGGTTCGGTCTTCATTTCTCATTCGAATTTCGCGATGCTGAACCAACGCCTCGCGGAGCTCTACGAGATCCCCGGTGTGAGCGGGAACCAAATCCGCCGAGTCGAGCTTCCCCAAGAATCCGTGCGGGGCGGGTTTCTCACCCAGGCGGCGGTTCTCAAAACGACCGCCAACGGCACCGTGACTTCGCCAGTCGTGCGCGGCGACTACGTGCAAATTCACTTCCTCGGTGACCCTCCTCCCCCGCCGCCGCCGTTGATCCCCGCCGTGGAGCCCGATATCTCCGGGGCGACAACGATTCGTGAGCAGTTGGCCCTGCACAGCAGTGATCAATCCTGCGCTTCGTGCCATGCCAAAATCGATCCGCCGGGTTTTGCCCTTGAGAGCTTTGATGTCATGGGTGCTTACCGGGAGCGCTATCGTTCGTTGAAAAACGGCGACCCGATTCCAGACCTCTTTTTTGACGGGCGTCCCTCAAAAACCAGGCTCGGTCTGCCTGTCGATGCGACTGGAGAGGTGCTCGACGGCACTACCTTCAGTGGGATTCGCGGGTTCAAAGGCATCCTCCTCAAACGCAACGAGCAGGTCGCCCGCAACATGCTCGAACAACTCATCACCTACAGCACCGGAGCACCGGTCGGATTCTCTGACGAGGCTCTCGTCGATGAAATGATGACGGAACTCAACGCTGGCAAATACGGCCTGCGCTCCATGATTCACGCGATTGTTCAAAGCTCTCTCTTTCTCGAAAAATGAAATTCCCAACCCTAACACTGAACCGTCCTCTCAATCGAAGGACTCTCCTCAAGGGCGCGGGTGCCATGCTCGCGCTTCCGCAGTTGGAATCGATGGCATCCACCGCAAACGGCAATACGGAAAGTCCACGCCGCATGATCGCGATGTGCAACGACCTCGGTTTCGTTCCCGGTTACTTTTTTCCAGAAGGCGAAGGCGCCTCCTACCAAGACAGTCCCTACACTGAAGTGCTCAAGGATTTCCGCGATCAGTTCACGGTTTTCTCGGGCCTTTCTCACCCCGAAGTTGTTGGTGGTCACCTAACCGATCAATGCTTTCTAACGGGGGCGAGACATCCCCGTAAGCCGGGATTTAAGAACACGATTTCAGTCGATCAAGTCGCGGCCAACGAGCTAGGTGTTGCGACGCGATTTCCGTCTCTTTCTCTCCGAATCGGTCCGGGCAGCCGATCACTTTCCTACTCGAGCGACGGGGTCCGCATCCCGGCAGAGGAGAGCCCCTCGGCGCTCTACAAAAAACTGTTCGTTCAGGGATCGTCGGAAGAAGTCGAGCGCCAGGTCACCCGCTTACGGGACGGGCAGAGTCTCATGGATTCCTTTTCAGATCGAGTTCGGTCTTTGGAGAAAAAAGTCGGTCGTCAGGACAAAGAACGTCTCGATCAATACTTCACCGCATTCCGCGAAATGGAGCACCGGCTTAATGAGTCTGCCGAGTGGGAGACCAAAGCCAAGCCTGTCGTTAAAACCAAAATGCCGAAAGACGAGCGCAAGGCCGAAGCGCTCATCTCCCGCACCCGGCTCATGCACGATCTCGCCAAGCTCGCGGTGGAAACCGACTCGACCCGCATCATCTCCATCATCACGACCCAGCAGTTCAATCCCAAAGTCGATTTGCCCGGCGTTGAACTCGCCCATCATGCGCTAACCCACCAACAGGCCATCGAAGAAGCCCGCGACCAGCTTGCCATCATCGAAAAAGCGCAACTCGTGGAGTTTGCCCGCCTCCTCGGTGATTTTCAGCAATCCTCCGAAGGCGAGGCAAACCTCCTCGACCGCTCCATGGTTCTCCTCGGTTCCAACCTTGGGGACGCGAATATCCACAGCAACGTGAACTTGCCGACGATCCTCGCCGGAGGAGGATTCAAGCACGGACAACATCTCAACTGCGATCAGAACGGTGAGGCCCCGCTTGCCAACCTTTACCTAACGATGCTTCATCGTCTCGGCGTGAATGCTGATTGGTTCTCAACCAGCACTGGAACCCTGCAGGGACTGGAGTTTGCCGGCTGATGCGCCTCGCAACAGACGACATCTCATCAGGTCAAAATATCCTTCACGACATGCCCGTGGACATCGGTGAGGCGAAAACGTCGGCCCTGATGGAAGTAGGTGAGCCGCTCGTGGTCGATCCCTGACAGGTGCAGAATCGTGGCCTGGAGGTCATGAACCGCGACGGGATTTTCCGCGACATTGTAGCAAAAATCGTCGGTTACGCCGTAGCTCATGCCCGGCTTCACGCCGGCTCCAGCCATCCACATCGTGAAACAACGCGGGTGGTGATCACGTCCGTAGTTGGTGTCGGTCAGGGTTCCCTGACTGTAAATGGAGCGACCGAATTCTCCGCCCCAGATCACGAGAGTGTCGTCGAGGAGTCCCCTTTCCTTCAGGTCGGCGAGGAGCGCGGCGGTTCCCTGATCGGTTTCCTCGCAACGCAGCGCGAGTTGTTCGGGGAGCTTCGAGTGTTGATCCCATCCGGTGTGGTAAAGCTGGATAAAGCGGACATCTTTCTCGGCGAGACGACGCGCAAGAAGACAGTTCGCGGCGTAGCTGCCGGGTTGGCGGGCGGCCTCTCCGTAGCGCTCGAAGGTTGACTCGGGTTCATCGCTGAGATCGGTCACATCCGGCACCGACATCTGCATGCGGTAGGCCATTTCATACTGGGAGATTCGCGTCTGGATCTCCGCATCACCCGTTTGATCGAAGCGGAGCTGGTTCATCTGCGAGATCCCGTTGAGAAGGTCGCGGTTCCGTTCCCGTGGCGCTCCACCGGGGTCCTGGAGAAAGAGAACCGGATCACTTCCGGAACGCAGTCGCACGCCCTGATGCGAGGTCGGGAGAAAACCGCTCCCCCAGAGCCGGGAATAGATCGGCTGCGCCTGGTTGAAATTTCCGTTGGAAACGAGAACGACAAAAGCGGGCAGGTTTTCATTTTCCGACCCGATCCCGTAGCTCATCCAGGAACCGAGCGAGGGACGCCCCGGCTGCTCGTGTCCGGTTTGCAGATAAGTGATCCCCGGGTCGTGATTGATCGCGTTGGTATAGACCGATTTGATGAAACAAACGTCGTCCGCCTGTTTCGCGAGGTGAGGCATCAGCTCACTGATCCAGGCCCCGCTTTGGCCATGCTGTTTGAAATCAAAGATCGAACTCGCGACAGGAAACGAACTCTGTTTTGAGGTCATTCCCGTGAGGCGTTGGCCCATGCGAATCGAAGCAGGAAGCTCCTGGCCCCGCATCTCAGTCATCTTCGGCTTGTAGTCGAAGAGATCCATCTGCGAAGGTCCGCCGCTCTGAAACAGATAGATAATCCGCTTCGCCTTCGCCGGAAAGTGCGTCTGCCCCGGCGCGAGTCCGGGCGCGGTCTGCGCCCCCGCACCGAGGACCTGATTGAGGCCGAGGGCACCAAGCGAAAGCCCGCCCGCCTTCGCGAAAAACTGGCGGCGGCTCTCTTGGTGAAGTTGGGACAAAATCGGATTACTCATGACTACTAAGAGAATAGCAGAAAATGGCGGGTCCTTACGCTGAAATCGAGGGCGGTTTTCCGCGATCGTGGACTCCTGCGAGAAGGCAGCAATATGCTCTGAAAGGTAGTGGTGATTTTTAATCGCCACTGCAATGCTCCGTGCGAGATGCTGGTGGCGATTAGAAATCACCACTACCAAGCCGGAAAGGCCAGGCCCTCTCCCTAAGCAGTCAGCTCCGGGATCGCCTTTCCATCGCTCACGATGTGAGTAGGTCGGCCGTTAAAATCATTGATCGTCACTTTCGAGTAATCGATCCCGAGGTGCTGGTAGATCGTGGCGAGAAAATCATGGGGGCCGCAGGGGCGCTCGATGACGTCTTCGCCACGCTTGTCACTCGCGCCGATGATGCCTCCGGTTTGGATTCCGCCTCCCGCCCAGATGTTGGAAAAGGCGCGCGGCCAGTGATCGCGACCCGGCTGGAGGGTTCCGGTGGGGCCGCTCGCATTGCCGGCTCCGGTGCTTCGGTCATACTTGATCTTCGGGGTCCGTCCGAATTCACCGGTGACAACGACGAGGACTCGCTTGTCGAGGCCGCGGGCATAGATGTCCTCGATGAGAGCGGAAACGGCCTGATCGTAGTTCGGCATCCGGAAGCGGAGCGCTTCGAACTGATGCTGGTTCACGGCGTGGTCATCCCAGTTCTGGACCCGTCCGCAAAGAGGTCCGCTCAAGGTGCTCGTCACGATATCGACCCCGGACTCGACGAGGCGCCGCGCCATCAGAAGTTGCTGCCCCCAGCGATTGCGACCGTAGCGGTCACGGGTCTGGGCATCCTCTTTCCCGAGGTCAAAAGCGTCGCGAGTCTGTGGGTTTGTCAGGAGTGTCATCGCCTGAGTTTCGAACTCATCGAGCGCTCCCAGTTCCCCCTGCGTATCGAACTCGCGCTCCATCTTGTCGAGACTCTTGCGCAGGGCGAGTCGATCACTCAGGCGCTGCATTTCCGCCGGGTCGGATAGTCCGATATTAGGAACGGAGAAATTCGGACGGTTCGGGTCGTCGGTCACCGCAAAAGGGCCGAAGGAATTGCCGAGATAAGCGGGACCGCTGTAGTTCGCCGGAGGGAGATTCACCCCGACATAATGCGGAAGCGGATTGCTGCGCCCGCCCTCCTGCGATCGCAGGTAGTTCGCAACCGACATCCAGTCCGGGAGTCGCGGCTCGGGTTTGTCCCGTGTGTCGGAGTCGCCGGAGAACATCTGCATGGACCCGGCGGGGTGACCGCCTGCACCCTGATTCATCGAGCGCAGGATCGTGAACTTGTCGGCGATCTTTGCGTGCATCGGCATCAGCTCCGTGATCCGAGTGCCGGGCACCTTGGTCGAAATCTCTTTGAAGGGCCCGCTGTATTCACTGCCGCTGTCCGGTTTCGGATCATAGGAATCTAGGTGGGACAATCCGCCGGGAAGCCAGACCATGATGACGGCTGTCTTTTCGTGATCGGGCTTGGTCGCATTCTCAGCGCGGAGGCGAAGGAGACCGGGCCAGCTCAGCGAAGCGAATCCGGTCATGCCAACTTGCATGAAACCACGACGACCGAGAGGGCCGCGGCAGTTTTCAAATGGGGCGGGTGTCAGGATGGAAGACATAGCGAATGGATAGTTGGGGATCGGGGAAAAATTCTACTGCATGCCGAAGGCGGCGAGTTCTTTGCCGTCGGCACCGTTCCAGACGCGGAGGTAGCTGTCTTCACCTCCGCCGATGAGAATACTGCCATCGGGGGTGCTCGCGGTGGCCTGCATGAAATCGGGGAGCTTGGCAATCGAACGGACCTGGCCTCCGTCGTCCCGCACGACGCGGATGAGATTATCCCCCGCCGAGGTCACAAGCTGATTCGTCGCCCCGATGAACTGGAGTGAGGTGACTTCTTTTTTCCAACCTTCGATTTTCTTCTTCCGCTCGCCGGAGATCATGTCCCAGGCATTGACGACTCCGTCGGCTCCGGCGGTGGCAAGGATGCGGCCGTCGGCGCGAAAGGCGACATCGGTGACGTAGTGCGTGTGGCCTTCAAAAAGATGACTCTCCTTCCCCGTCGCGACTTCGGTGACGCGGGCGATCTTATCGGCAGCACCTGAGGCGAGGAGCTTTCCGTCGGGTGAAAAATCGAGGCTCACGACGCTGTCGGTATGGCGCTCGGCCCAGGCCGTGATGAGTTTTCCGGAATCGAGAGCAAACAGGGTTATGTCCCCCGTTCGAGAGGGTTCACCGCTTCCGGTGGCGAGGGTTTTGCCGTCGGGACTGAAAGCGACGGCATTGACGCGGTCGGGGAAAAGAGTGGCGTCATCGACTCCGCCGAGAACCCGTTCGAGCTTCCAGGACGGCGTGCTTTGTGTTTTGGTGAGGGCTCCGTTTCTCTGGACGGAAGCAAAGGCACCGGTGCTCTCAACGATGAGCGAAGCGGTGGATGTTTCACTGCCGACCGCCTCCGCGAGAGGCGTTCCCGAGAGCGCGGCCCACGTCCGGATCGAGCCATCGCCGAAGCTCGCGGCAACGAGTCGGGAATCCGGTGAAAACTTGACGGCAAGAGGGGTTTCCTTTTTCCCGGTCACGGCTTTTTTCGCGTCAGCGAGTTCGGTTGTCGCTTTCGCGTGCGCAGCTTTTGACGCTTCCGCAGCGGCGTTGGCTTCGGCAATCACGGTGGTGTTCCCTGCTTTCGTTTCGGTGATTCGCTTCTTCGTCGCTTTCGCGTCGGTCGCGTTGCTCTTCTCCGCATTAACGGCGGCGATGGCATCGGCTTCGGCAGTTTGCGCGGTGATGAGTTTGTCCTGCGCCGCTTTGAGGGCGGCGTCCAGTTTCGGGTCGGGCTTGTTTTCGGCGGTCGCTTTTGCCAGCGCGGTGGCCGCCTCATCGACGACCGTTTGTGCGGCGAGGCGGGCCTCTTCCTTTGGCTTCACTTCTTTTTCCCGAAGGGGGAGATTTTTGGTGCTGAGAGCAATCGCGTCATCGGCTTTCTTGAGGAGTTCATCGAGGGCTTTGGTCTGGCTCTCGACTTCGGTGACGATCGCTTTTTGCACGGCCTGTTCTAATGTTTGAGCGGCGATCTCCCACTCAAGGTCGGCGATCTGCTTTGCGGCCTCAACGCTTGTGCGGAGTTCCAGTGACTGCTTGCCCGTCGCGATGTCCCAGAGGCGCACGGCACCGTCAGCGCCGCCGGTCGCGAGTTGCTTTCCGTCAGGTGAAGCGGCGAGGGTGAGGACTCCGGCAACGGCGATTTCTTTGGTGGCAGCTCCTTTCGAAAGGCTCCAGATCCGCACTTTGTTGTCGGCGCTTGCTGTCACGATTTCATCGGGCGTCGCGCCGGGAGCAAGCACGGCGATAGCCCCATTGGATCCCTTGAGGATTTTTGGAGCCGCTTCGGCGTCAGTGAGAGACCAAAGGCGGAGAAGTTTGTCATCTGATCCCATGATGAGGGCCGTGCCGTCACCCGTCCAGGTGAGAGCTTGCACCGGCACCTTCTTCGCGGTGGCGAGTTTTGCTGGTGCGTCGGTCAGGTTTTTCTCCAATCCTGGATCGGGTGAGAGACGGGTCAGGAGGAGTTTTCCATCCTTCAGATCCCACACCGAAAGATTCCAGTTCTGAGAAAACACCGCGACTTTCGAAGCGTCCGGAGAGAGGCTCAATAAAGCGGAGGAACCGCTCGCGGCTTTTTCGATTTTTCGGAGAACGCTCCCCTTCCCTGCATCGAGGATGAGGATCGCTCCGGCGCTGTCGAGGCCGACAATGATCGTGCCATCAGCGGAGAGGACCGAGGTTTCCAACTTCAGGGAAGGGTCCTCTTTTCGATGCGAAGCCGAAGTCTGTTCACGCTTCCAGATCTTCACCTCGCGGAAACTTCCCGAAGCAAGGCGGCTTCCATCGGGACTGAAGGCGAGCGAATTCACGAGGGCACGATGGGCTCCGCCGTCGGCTTCGTCCGGGTCGATGATCTGGCCGACTAAGCTTCTCGTCGTGAGATCGTAGAGCGAGATCTGGTTGGAGCGACCGCAGGCGGCAAGATGGCCATCGGCGGTCATGCTCACGGTGTAGATGGGATCAACCCCCGCCGCGAGCGGCTGCCAGACGACCTTGCGAGTGTCCTGCACCGATGACTTTGCGCCTTCATCGATCCAGCGCCGCAGCGTCGCAATTTCTGCTTTGGTTAGGTTTACCGCTCCGGTCTTATTTTTCGGTGGCGGCATCTCCATGTCGTCGGTGTGAATCGAGGCCTCGACGAGAATGCTTTTTTCACTGTCTCCGGGAACGATGGAAGGACCGGAATCGCCGCCCTTGATCATGAGCTCCGGCGTTTCCATATTCAGCCCCGCCTTTGTCGTCGTCTTGTTGTGGCAGGAAATGCAGTTCGCCTTCAGAAAGGGATACACGTCCCGGTAAAAATCCGTCTCCGCCGCGCGCAGACCACTGACGGAAAGTGCCGAAACTAATCCGGCTAGCACTATCACAATCGTGTCCTTCATTTTTTCTCAGCGGTGGCGACGGTCGCTTCGGGTTCGACGGCTTTCACCGAAATCCGGATTGGTTTGGAAACGTAGATATCGACCCGGTCAGCAGGCGCGGCGGCTTTCGTCGCGGCGGCGAGTTCTTTCACGGCAGCAGCGGCGGCGGCATCCGCGATCTTCTGCGATTCGAGCGCAGCCTTTGCTGCCGCCTCGGCGTCCGCCTTCGTTTCCGGCGGCGCTTTTGCGACCGCGTCGGTGAGTGCTTTCGTCTTCGCCGCCGCCTCTTTTGCCGCCGTTTCGGTTTTTGCTTTTGCCTCCTCCGCCGCGGTCACAGCATCGGGATGATAGCTATATTTTGCGACGGCACCGCCGTAGAGAGCAATCGTGTAATCTCCCGGCGGAACCTTCAGCGCGGCGAGATCAATCGCGAGGTCATGTTTCTCCGCCTTGAGAGGCAGCTCGAAAGAAGGCAGTTTTTCAAATCCGGCCCCGTAGGCGGCGACTTTGATCGAGGTCCCGGTGAAGTCGCCATTCCAGGTCGCCGCAAGCGGGATCGTTAATTTTTCGCCCTCCTTCGCCTCCCATACTTTGTCCCCAGCGGCGGAGAAATAGAGCGGTGACTTTTCCGAATCGATCACGGAAACGGGAATGTCACCGACGAGTCGCGGAGCTGGAGTTTCCTGCTTCGCATCCTTCACCGGCCATTCCATCGTCGCGAGTCGGCAGGAGCGCGTCACGGGCTTGCCTTCGATCATGGCAGTGCCGGAAATCGTCGCGAGTGAAAAGCCGGGCTTTGCACCGGCAGCAGCGGTGAGGACGATGTGCCCGACGGAACTGCCTTTCGCGATTTTTAATCCGGTCGCGGTCACGCCGGGAGGAAGATCCTTCATTTCGAGCTGAATCTCGTCCTCGAATCCGTCGCGGCGAACCGTGAGCACCTCCAGCGTCATCGCCGCTCCGGCCCGCAACGCCATTGGTTTCGAAAAAGCGGCGCGGTCGCCGTTGCGAAGGGTCATGTGGACGCCCCAGGCAGCAAGGGCAAAGTCGGGCTGCGCCTTGCGCACGATGAGCCGGTAGGCATTTGCGGGCTCGTTCCGCGTTCCGCCGAAGAGATCCCGAACCTGGAGGCGATGAAGGCCATCCTCTTTGATCTCGACTTTACCAAGGACATCAGGCGAACCCACATTGTAGGGCGGGCCGTCGTAGGAATAGCCGTTCGTGGAAACTTTCACGGGACTTTCGATGTCGTAGAGCTCGGCAATGTCGGTGAGAGTTTTCTCCCCGTCTTTTTCGGTGACGCTCTGAACGAGCACGAAGGGATCAGTCGGGAGTCCCTTCCGCGCGGAAGCAACTTCGACCCACCAGATCTCGCCTTTTTTGGCGGTGAACTCGAAGGTGTCCACGTCAGCGGCGGGATAGAAGCTCCCCGCGATGTCGCAGGGCAAGGTGATTTTTTCGGCACGGTCGGCTTCGTCATTCGGCTCGACTTCGGAGGCGGTCGCTTCCGCACTGAGTCCCGGAGGCGGCCACGACATCGAACTCACGGCAGCGGTCGCGGGGTGAAGAGGTGGCGGGCCGGAAGCCAGTGCTTCCTGCAAAGCGAGTCGGTAGAAATGCCGTTCACTTCCCTGGTAGGTGAGGTCGTTCACTTTGATCAAATAGGTTCCGCTTTTGGAGGGGAGAAAATCAAGCACGCCGCCGGTGCGATTCACCATGAGATCCCGCCCTTCCGCGTCGGCGAGAATCACCACCGGCGTGAGTTTGGAATCGATCCCAACGGCGGCGCATTCGATCGCGTAGCGCTTCCCCTGCTCAGCGGCGAAGGCATAGAAGGCAATCGAGCGCTTCGCCATCGTGGCATTGGCAACCGAGTTCACGGGGATCGTGACGGCTGTCTCTAGCGACGCATTGGCCTCTGCCACGGTCACTTCCGGCATCGTTCCGATGGTGAAAGCACGCGGGGAGGAAATCCCGAGACGCGACATGACGCGGGCATCGTGGACCCCGACTGGCGCATCGGCAGCGACGGTGACGAGGAACCTGTTCGCAACGGGTTGGCCGGCCTCATCCTTGAGCGGCTCCGCCGTGATCTTCGGCGTCGAGAAAAGGAGCGCGGAAACCTCTTCGAGATGCTCCCCCGTGATCGTGACCTCCACGCTTGTGCCTGTCTTTGCTCCCATCGGCATCGTCGTGAGGAGATGCGGTGAGGGCAGGCAGACGAGCTGCGCGGAAGCCGGGGTCAGTCCGCCGAGGAGTACGGCTCCGGCGAGGAAAAAGAGAATGCGTTTGAATATCATCGTTCTCAGTGGTTGTAGAGAAATTCTTTGGTGTTCATGATCGCCCAGATGAGGTCTTCAAAGCAGTGTCGTTTCGCGACCTTTGGATCGAGCGGCTTGCCGTTCGCATCGGTGCGCTCCCTCGCGAGATAGTCTTCCGCGAGTCGAACTTCCTCCCCGGTGGGACGGCGGGAGTAGGCGGTCAGATAGATCTCAGTAATCCCGTCGATCTCGCTCGCCTCCGCCTGAGAAAGGAGATCAGCCCTACCCTTAGCGACTGAGAGCTTGTCCTTCACCTCCTTCGAGTTCATGAGGTGCAAACTCTGCGCGAGGCTGGAACTTTGGACCCGCTCACACTCACAGACACTCGCGCCCTCGGGGCGGCCAAAGACTTTCAGAAAAGCGGACGAATTGTAGCTGTCGTCCGGGAGGGCAACGGCCCGCGTCCCCGGAGGAAGATCGGCAAAATCAGTTGCGGATCCGGCGAGTCGATCCACTGAATCGAGGAGGACTTCGGCCTGCATTCGTTTCGGATAAAAGCGGGAGAAATTCTGCTGATCGATCGCGTTATGATCGTTCGGCGTCGAGCTGAGCTGGTAGGCCTGGCTGTTTGTCAGGAGCCGGACCGCCGCTTTCAAATCAAATCCGCTTTCGACGAAGTGAGTTGCGAGAGCATTGAGCAATTCAGGATTCGTCGCCGGATTCGTGTCGCGAAGATCGTCCTCCGGCTCGACGAGGCCGACGTTGAAAAAATGCTTCCAATAGCGGTTCATGAGCACTTTGGAAAAGAAAGGATTCGAGGCGTCACTCATCCAGTCGGCAAGAAGAAGACGCGGATCATCGTCCGGGGAAATCTCAAGAGTCGGGCCGCCTAGTCCCGCCGGCTTCACGGGCTCGCCGGTCTTCGTGTTTTCGTATTCGGCGATACCGCGCTCGTGAAAAATGAGATCCTCCCCGGCAATCGCGGTGGGCTTTCTTCCGACCTGACTGAAGAAGGCGGCGAGGCTGTAGTAGTCGTGCTGGCTCCACCGCTCGAAAGGGTGATGATGGCACTGCGCACATTGCATGCGCACCCCGAGAAAGAGCTGCGCGACATCCTCGAGTTGCTGCTTGGGTAAGGTGACCCGCTTATACCAGGCGACAGGAGGATTCTCAACAATCGTCCCCGTCGCTCCGAGAAGTTCGCGAACGATTTCGTCATAGGGTTTGTTCGCGAGAAGGCTGTCGCGGACCCAGGAATGAAACGCAAAATTCGCGGTGATGTCGGCCTTGCTTTCCCGTCTGTTCTTCAGCAGTGCGCTCCATTTGTTCGCGAAATAATCGGCGTAGTCAGGGCTGTCGAGAAGAGTATCGATCACGGCGGAACGCTTTTGGGGATTTTTGTTGTCCGCAAACGATTCGGTCTCCGCCAGTGTCGGAAGCCGGCCCGCAATGTCGAGGGTGACACGCCGGAGAAAAGTTTCATCATCACAAATTTCTGAGGGTGGCACCCCGATTTCTGTGAGGTTCGAAAAAATCAGCTCGTCGATGAAATTGTGTGCTGGTGGGACCTTTTCAACAGGCGCTCCCAGCGGGATCGAAACACTGAAAGTCGAAACCTGTCCGGCGTAACGAACCATGATTGCGACATTGCCGGGGAGATCCGAAGTCTTGACGAGGCCATACTCGCCCGCTTCCGCCATCGCCTTATTGTTCGCTTCGTAGAGGGCGAGATCGGTGACGTCGCGCGCGGTCTCGTCGGAATAGCGAGCCGTCACTTTGAGTTGCTGCGTGGAGTTCACCTTCATGACGCCTCGGCTTGGCTCGATCTCGATGGAGGCAAGGGTGCGATCGGATTCTTTCCCGTAGGGCATCCCTGCACCGATCCAGCGCACGAGGGTGCGATAGCTTTCGGAGTCAGGATCGAGCTTTTTCCCACCGCCATGCGGGACCTCGTTCGTGGCTTTGAGGAGGAGGAGGCTTTGCTCCGGGGCATTGGGGAAAACGCGGCGACCCTTTGCCTCTTTGACAATGTGTTCGTAGTCCTCCTGCGGCTCAAACCCGAGGAGAGAAAGCCGAAACCCCCGCTGCCCGACATCGGCCTTGGCATGGCAGCCGCCCGAGTTGCAGTGCATCTTTGTCAGGATCGGAACAACATCGTGAACGAAATGCACCGGTTCGTCGGAATCGGCCAGCGCCGCAATTGGGAGAGCCGAAACCAAAAGAGTAACGGCGAGAAAGATCGCGTGGATGCGGGGCGGCAGGATCATGGGCGGGTCCGGAAGTCGGTCCGGAAATGCTTTAGCGGGAACGGGTTGGGCTCACGCATGCCGTAAACCCTACCTTATGCCCTACCAAATAGGGAATCACTGCATCGCGCTATCAGCGCATGATGTGTGAAGGTTTCGCACTTTCTTCGTTGCCTCCCCTTTTTGTTCCTGCTATTCTCCAGAGCGTGTCACCGAACCCTCCAGAGTTTGATTCCGGGTTTTGCCAAAGAGGCTTTCCGGAGCCGATTGACAATCCGGTTTATCATTCCATTCCCCTGCCCGCTCGGGTACCGGCGAAGCCGCCTTTTTTCATGCCTCTTTTGCGGCGTGGATTTGAAACCCTTCGTCGCTGGACGCGGAAACTTTGGTCTGATCTTTCTCCGGCGCAGAAAAGGAGGCGGTGCGAGTTGGGGTATGCTTTATGTGTCGCTTTGTTAGTCAACCTGCTTGTTATCCTCGCAGCACTTTCCGTCGCGGTCACGAGCCGGGAGTCCGCGGGCGAGGCCTTCCTCATCGTCACTGCCGAAGAAGAGGCAACCGAAGAAGCCGGCGCGAAACCGGCCAGCGGCGATCCGGCGGAGGCTGCTGAACCGAGTCTCGATGTGGGAAGCACGGCGAATCCGCTCGTGGTCGAAGGACTCCTCTCCGCCGCCGTTTTCTCCCCTCCTTCGAAGGGGACCCGTTTCGAAGTGGCACCGATGGAGGAAGCCATGTCGATGACGGGTCTCTCCCCCTCGTTTTCTCAGGCAGATTTTTCTGCAGTCGAGACGGCGAGGGTCGATAAGATCAAAGAATTCGTTGGCAGCGACGGGAGGCGGGACCATTTCAACACCGGTCAGGGCAGCACGCGCGGCATCAGCGAAGAGGGGCTAAAAAAACTCTTCGGAGCGGATCGTATGGACGACGGATCAGAGGTCGTCGTATTTCTCGATGTCTCCGGCAGCATGCATTCGATCAGCAAGGATGTGAAGGAATACATGGAATCCAACTTCTGGCGCAGCATGACTCGAGATGTTCCCGGCTGTAGTCTAAAGTCTCCTTCCGACGCCTTTATGAAGTTGTTGGGGGCGGAAACGCAGCGGGATCTGCGGACCGATTACTATTTCGTCTGTGACCTTCGGGATGGAGAAGGCCCCGCCGGGATTGACGAGATTCAGCGGTTGCTCACTACCTCCGAATTTCCGCGTCGGCTTCATGTCATCAGCTTCGGGAAGATGGTCGGCCCACTTCTCCGCGAAATGCTCTGCGAAACCGATGGCAGCTTCACGATGGGGCCGATGTTTTGAAGTGGATGCTCCGTCCACAACCCGCAGCGAGGGCATTCCTGCCCTTGTCCCACCGGTCCTGCGATCAGGTCCGCTCTATCGCACGACGGCAGAAATTCGGTTCCTGCAGTGCCTTGCCCCGGCCACGAGACGTCCTAAGGTTTCCGCTCGACGCTCACTCGATTTTCCCAAGCTTCTTCTTGCGCTCGTAGTCGAAATTCGGGACGCGGTGCTCTTTGAAATCGGTGACTTGTTGCAAGCCCTCCGGCACGACTTGCGCGGCTCCGATGCGTTCATGAAGACGCAAGCTGAGAGTGGCTTCCAACCCCTCAAGCTCGGGGCGACCTGCGAGGTTGTTCATTTCCGCCAAGTCAGATTCGTGATCATACAATTCACGCTCGACGCCGCCGTCCTCCCCTTCCCATTCCGTGAGGCGATAGCGTTCGGTTTTGATGCTGTAACCTTTCGTGCGAAGCGTCAACTGAGAGAGCGCATCTTCGCGCGGGCGGGCATCGGGATCATTGAGCGCGGGGACAAGGCTGACTCCGGAGCAATGATCAGGTATGGGAAGCCCGGCAAGTTCCGCCAGCGTCGGATAAAAATCAGTCATCTCCGCTGGAGCATTCGTGCGATTGCCGACGAGTTTCTGCCCCGGGGAACGAATGATGAGTGGAACCCGCGTCGCGTTTTCAAAGAGGGTGAGCTTTTGAAACTGCCCGTGCTCGCCCATGTGATAGCCGTGGTCGGAGGTGAAGAGGACGATCGTATTCTCGTCGAGCCCTTCCGTTTTGAGCGAGTCAAGGACGCGACCGAGTTGCGCATCAGCGAAGGAAATCGAGGCGTAGTATGCCTGGAGCACCTGCTTGCGCTGCTCGTCGGTCATGTTCTTTTCCTCGGCGCGGACCACGATGGTGCGACGCGCCTGCTCCGGGATTGAGTCGAGGTAGTTTTCCGGAATCTCCGGAAGCTTGATCTCATCGAGTGGGTAGAGATCGAAATATTTCTTCGGCGCAACATAGGGCGTGTGTGGTCGGAAGAGTCCGACCGCGAGAAAGAAGGAATCCTTGCGCTTCGCGTGCCACTGGAGGCGCTCGATCGCCTCGTCCGCGATCATGCCGTCGGTCTGGTCATGGTCGGTGCCGGGAGCAGCCCACCAGCTTAGAGTTGCGCCGTAGGTTCCCGGCTTCAGCGTGAAAATTTTATCCTCATCGAGTTTGTCGAGTCCGATGGGATTGATCGTGTGATCCCATGAATACGGGTCGTCGTGTCCCCCGTTTCCAATATGTCGCGGCACGCCGTAGTGATAGAGTTTTCCAATCCGTGTCGCAAAGTAGCCGGCATCGCGAAAGTGCTGCGGGAGCGAAATCACATTTGGCAAGGTATCTCGGAGATAAACCGAGTTCGTCTGAATCAGGGTCTGGTCCGGATAGAGTCCCGTCATGAACGAAGCCCGGCTCGGCCCGCAAAGTGCGAACTGACAGTGAGCATTGTCGAACTGAACCCCCTGTGCTGCGAGCCGGTCGAGATTCGGCGTTTTCACGAGAGGATGATCGTAGCTCCCGAGATCGCAGTTGAGATCGTCGCAGATCAGGAACAGGACGTTGGGCCTCACTTCGTCAGCGTGACCAGAGAGTGAAGTGAAAATACCAACAAGTAGACTGAGGCAAAAAATACGCATGCCGTGAGCGTGACTTGGACTGTCTCTCCTGTCGCTTGCATCATCATGCCATTGGAGAAATGGATTGAGCTATCCCCAAAACCGAAAAAGCATCACTCTAAGGCTCCTACTTTACAGCGAAAATGGCAGAAACTTAGGCATAGGAGTCTCGGCGATGGCCTCGGCGTCATCCAGTAAGGCTCTCAATTCTCCGACTTTACCAGGAAACTCTCCCGCCCTGTCCATCTCCTCGGCCGGATCATAGCCGAGGTGATACAGCGCCTCGGCGCGGAAAGCCTTCATCACCTCACCCCTTGCTCCTCCGTAGCCAATGGCATCTGGGTTAGGTGTCTGGGTATCCTCGTGAGCGAGTTGCAGCTTCCAGGGCCCGAGACGGATCGCTCGCACTTCGCGATTATAGAAGTAGAAGAAAGGTTTTCCCGGTTTTTTTTCCGTCTTAGCGTCGCTCCATCGCACCGAGAGATCGCGACCATCTATTTCGACGCCCTCCTCCCACGGGATCCCTGCGAGTGAAGCGAGAGTTGGCCCGAGATCAAGTCCGGAAGCGAGATGAGAATCGATCGTGCCCGCTTCGACGCCGGGACCGCGAATGATCATGGGCACTCGCATCCCGCCCTCCAAGGTTTGTTTCTTGCCTCCGGATAAACCACCACTCGACCCTCCTTCGTCCCCAAAGATAAGCCAGGGACCATTGTCGGAAGTGAAGGCTAACAGAGTCTCGTCAAGGATACCGAGTGCTCTGACTTGCTCGCGGATGCGACCCACCGCATCGTCGATCTCGGCAACGACATCGCCGTAGAGGCCTCGGTCAGTCGTTCCTCGAAATGCCTCACTCGCGAAGAGCGGCGTGTGCGGCATGTTGAGAGGCAAATAGAGAAAGAAGGGTTGCTTTTCGTGCCGCTGTATAAAGTCGAGCGCAAGATCGGCTGAGCGCTGGGTCAAGAGAGTCTGGTCAGGATCAATCTCGGTGACTTCAGTCTGGCTGGCCCACTCCACTCCGGCCTTCCCGGCACGACGGGCGTCCAATGACGGGCGTCCCGGTCCCATGTCGTTCGATCCGACGGTCCCCTGCCATTCATCGAATCCCTGCTCCAGCGGCCAGACTCCCGCATGATTCCCTAAATGCCACTTCCCGAAGATGGCGGTAGCATAGCCATGTTCACGAAATCGTTCTGCCAGCGTAATTTCTTCGAGTGGAAGATGGTCCGGTTTGTTCCGAGAGATTACGCCAAGGACCCCGGTGCGTGGTGGGTAGCGACTCGTGAGCAATGCAGCGCGCGAAGCCGAGCAAACTGGCGAGACAGCGTAGTAGTGGGTCGCGAGGACTCCCTCGCGAGCGAGGCGATCAAGGTGAGGGGTGTCATAGCCGTACGCACCGGTGATGCCAAGATCGCCATAGCCAAGATCATCGGCGACGATGAGGATGACATTTTGATGAGAAACGTCCTCCCCGGCAAAAGCGAGTTTCCCGGTGAGGTAGAAGGCTACGGCGCAGAAGTATAAGGGAAAGAGGAAGTGATCGGGTCTCATGGGCAATTAGGGAAACAGGTCTCGGATAAGAGGACGAAAATCGTTCGAGGGTGAAATCGAGCCTCATCTCGGTTCTTTCAACTAGGGAACATCAGCATTCCAATTTCCGATGATCCTTTTGTTCCACGCCGAAAGGTTCGTTTGCATCTCGGCGCTCTGAAAGTTGCGCATTGATGCCTCATTGTCCCTTTCAGCCCCATCGCAATTGAGCCCGCCGTGGGATTCGGGTTGCGCGAGCGGATAACTTATTTCTCCGGTTTTTCGTCAGACAAGCTTCGTAAATCCATCACCGTCCATCATTGATGGAAATCCGTGTGCGCTCCCAGCCGGCCGCAGTCGCCCAATTGACACATCAAGAATCCACGAGCGAGGCACACAACTTCACGTGGCTGGTGAAACCACGCATCCAGAGCTTTCAGTCGCCAGCGGTAGCGTCAGGAGGAGAAGGAAGAAGGTCGGGATTTTCATTAGCCGAAACCTTCACCTGAGCTATCACCGCTCGCGGCGTATAGATTAGAGTTCCTCTTCACGGAGATACTTTGAAGAATCTCAAGGACTCAAAAATGGTTCTGAGATCACGACCCGCTTGATGAGATCACGCATTCCGAGACCGTCCTTTTTCCAGTCGGCAATGAGCGCATCGAGGTCGTCTCCGTCCTGGAATCCGAGCTCCCGACCAAGCGCGTAGGTGAGCATCTTTTCCGCGAGATGGTGGGTAAGCAATTCAGGATGATCGACGAGGAATTTTCGGACGTCATTCACGTCGGCGATTTCTTCGCCGCGATATTCTCCGGTCGTGTCGATCTCGACACCTCCCTCGTAGGTTTCGCGAAATCCTCCGATGGGGTCGAAGATTTCAAAGGGATAGCCGAGTGGATCAATGTTCTCATGGCAGGTCGCACAGGCTTTGACTTCACGATGCTTATCAACCAGTTCGCGGATCGTCTTCGCGCCGCGAATGTCCGGCTCGATAGGAGGAACGTCAGGCGGCGGTGGTGGTGGCGGAGTGCCGAAGATTTTCTCAAGAACCCAGACGCCCCGAACGATGGGAGAAGTATCAACACCATTGGCAGAGACGGTGAGAACGCTGGCCTGTCCGGGGAGGCCGCGCCGAATGGAATCAGATGGCAGGGCGACGCGCTGCCATTCCTCCGATCCGCGTTGGAAGGGAATCCCGTAGAGCGTCGCGAGACCCTGATTCAGAAAGGTGAAGTTGGCATCGACGAGGTCCGTGACTGGTCGGTTCTCGCGAATGAGGGCGTTGAGAAGACGGTAGGTTTCCTCCTTCCCTGATTCTTCCAGTTCGTGAATGTAGTAGGCGGGAAACTCGGAGGTCCCCGGCGGCATGCTCCCGAGCTTGTCGAGGCCGAGCCATTGTTCAGCGAAGAGACGAAAGAAGCGCTCGGCCTTTTCATCATCGAGGAGGCGGTCCACTTCCCGTTGAAGAGTTTCAGGTAATTTTGCTCCGCGACTAAGCCTTTCCCGCGTCCCTGCCGCCGGCATTGAGGCGTGAAGAAAATACGAGAGTCGGTTCGCAATTTCCTGCGGAGAGAATTCATCGATATTCTTTCGTTCTCGTTCGGTGAGGTAGAGAAAGGACGAGGAACAGAGGAAGGCTTTGAGGACGGGGCGAAGTGCCTCCTTGTAAGTTTTCCCCGAGGCGAGCTGTTCCTCGATGAGCTTTGCGTAAACCGCGAAGTCACTTGGTGATTGCGGACTTCGAAAAATTTCCCGTGCGAGACGCGAGAGATCATTCTGGAGATACCTCGTGCTTTTCACTGTGGTGGCGTCGGGATCGATTTTGCCAAAGAGAAATTCCTTTGTCGCAGGTTCTTCTCCGAAAAAGGGTCCCTTCATTTCGACGTGGCGGATCTGGACCTCGGGGCCGCGATAGCGGTCGTAGTAAAGTGCATTCCGCTTTGCCCGATCCGTAAGATTGTTTCTCACCTCTGGTTTGATGCGGGGGACTGTCTTATCGAACTCCCAGAGACGGTTTGTCGTAAACTGCATTTTCACTCCTTTCGGCGGACCATTGACGAAGGCAAGATACGGGCGGCTCCCTGCATCAAGCCAGACGCGATAGGTGCGGGTCACGAATTCGTTGTCGGGGAGATCGTCGACGACGCGGAGATTTGGACGGGTTCGGGTGCGCTCCTGCGGCGTGCCGCCAAACTGGGTTCCGATCCCAAGTTGGATAGGTCGGGACTGGTCGTAGAACTCCTTCTCGGTTGCGTAGTAGGAATCAACAACGCTCCACTCTAAGGCATCACCATAGGGGTGCATCCGATTCGCTCCGGAAGCTTCGACGGTGAAAGAATACCACCCTGACTGAGTCACACCGGGGACAATGAAATCTTTGAAGAACAACTTCGCGTCATAGGTCGAGTCGTGAGAGCCGAGGCCATGCGCGAGAGAAATGTGCTGCGAACCATCTTCCGCCGTCGAGAGGCGAATCCCCTGCCCTTCGGAGACCATGACGCGTTTTGGTAGCATCACCCCTAATGCCCAGGTTTGGGGTTCGGTGTTGGCAGAGGCCTCAACAAGTCCGTAGACATAATCAATCACTTCGTCGGCCGCGCGAAAGTATTGCTCGATGAGTTGGGGCGAGGTTTGCAGGGCATGGCCGTTGTTGCGGAAGCCTTCGACCGCGTTATCGGCCGGAAAGTTCGTCGTCGGATCGAAGTCCCCTTCTTCAATCCCAAAGAGATCACGCACGGTGTGGAGATACTCCCAGCGGTTGAGACGGCGATGGGTGACCCGGTCGCTCTGATCTTTGGTCTTTGCCCGCACTTTGTCACTCATTCCGCGCACCCAGGCGACGAGAGCTTTGCTTTCCTTCTCAGAGGGTTGATCGGCGTCGGCAGGAGGCATCTCCCCAAGTTGAAGTTGGTGCATCACTTCCTCCCATCGCTCCGCCATGAGAATGTCGGTGCCGGGATCGAGGAGCAGATCATCGAGGCGACGGTCGCCTTCCTGGGTGAGATCGTCGTGACATTCCCAGCAGTAGGACGCGAGAAAATCCTCTGGATCGTAGACTGATTCCTCGGACTGAAGGACGGGCGCACCGAAGCACAGGAGGAGCAATGTCAGGATTCTCGACATCACCCTAAGAGCTCGTTCAGGTTGCCAGTGCTCGTCCCGAACTGATCGCGCTCCAGCCCGAGTTGCTGGAGAAGCGTCACGTAGAGATTGCAAAGCGGCGTTTGATCCTCTTCCTCTTTCTGAAAGTGAAAGTTCGGGGCATGCTTGAGTCCTCCCCCGGCGACAAGGACGGGGAGATCGAGATTCGAGTGCGAGCTGGCATTTCCCATCCCGCTCCCGAAGAGGACGATCGTGTTGTCGAGCATCGAAGATCCGTCGGCGTCTTTGTGAGAAGCGAGCCGCTTTAGAAAATAGTCGAGTTCACTGATGAGCGCGGTCTCAACCTTGTGCAACTGCGCGAGCTTCTTCGGATCACGTCCGCTGTGGGAGAGGTCGTGGTAGCTTCTATCCACGCCGGGGACCCGCTTCGCGACGGGGAGACCGACGCCAATGTTCATCGTCATGACCCGGGTTGAGTCGGAAAGCAGCGCGAGCGCCATGACATCGAGAGTGGCCCGCACCTTGTCGATACAACCGTCGTCCGACCAAGTCGGACTTGGCCCTTCCGGTTTCGGGATCGGCGCATCGAGCCACTTTTCCTGATCGCGGGTTTTTGCCTCGAACTGATCAACGGATTCGACGAATTCTTCCAACTTTTCACGATCCCATTGATCGAGACGACCGCTGACCCGCTTCGCCTCGCCATGGAGCAGCGCCGCGACTTGCCGGTCTTCGACGCTGAGCGCGCGGGCGTGTGACTTCTCCGCCGCCGACTTCGGGGTGAAGAGCGCTTCGTAGGCATTCGCGGGATCCTCGAGCTTCGCCAGGTTGGAACCCGAAGCATTCCAGGCGATGGAATCTCCTCCTCCCACGCCAAAGGTCAGAAAAGGAAAACGCGTGAGATGTCCGCGTTCTGCCGCGACGAGTTGATCGAGCGAAATGCAGCCTGAATCGAATGCGGTCCGCTGCTCGCGTCGCACCCCGCTGAGAAAAGCGTGCACCGCCGAGTGCCCGCCGCTGACTCCGGGGTGCTCCATTTTTGAAAAGGCGGTGAGATTGCCTTTCCAGTCACGGAGTGGTTGCAGCAAAGGTGGCAGCGGCGATTTTTCGTCACTGCGACCGGGGAAGAAGGTTTCGGGGCGCAACGAAAGATCGAGCCCGATGCAGACGAGACGTTTTGGAGTCTGCGGGGAAGAGGCCGCGCCGAGGCTACCTAGGAGAGGGAAACCGGGGAGAGTGGTCCCGGCATATTGGAGGAAACGTCGTCGGGGAATCATGGAACGCCCGCAGTGTCGCGTAGAAAATCGCGACAACAAGTGGCTCGAACAAGTGCGTAATGCTTTCGGTCGCCCTAAGCAAAATGGTAGTGGTGAATTGTATTCGCCACCGCCCTGCCCCGTGCTTGATCGGGTGGCGATTTCAAATCACCACTACCGCAGAAGCAACGTATTCGTCGGCAAACTGCAAGTTTAATGCCGCGTGATCGTCTCGCTCAGATTAAAGAAAAGCCGGTTCACCATCGTGAGTCCTAGCAAACGTCCCTGTGGCAGGGTTTCATCGAGCGGGAGCCGTCCGATCGTGAGAATCCTCGTGCTCTCCGCATCTGAGATTCTCGCGCTTTCACTCTGGAATAACTGCGTCGCGATCAACATCTCCTCGGCTCCGGGCGAGCGTTGCACGATGCGATGAAACGCTTCGCGAATGAGTTCGTCGTTTGATGCTTCAGGCTCTTCGCGAAGGAGGCGCTGGGCCAGAGATCGAGCTGCTTCCACGTAGGTGTCGCCATTGAGCAGGGCGAGCGCTTGAAGCGGCGTGTTCGTGCTTTCGCGCCGCACTGCACAGATCTCGCGCGAAGGAGCGTCGAAGACGGACATCATTGCCGGAGGGGCGGCGCGTTTCCAGAAGGTGTAGATGCTGCGGCGGTAAATGGCATCTCCGGGCGACACCTCGTAGGTCATCATGTAACCGGGGCGTTTCGTTAGCTCCTCCCAGATCCCGGCGGGCTGGTAGGGATTCACGCCGGGACCGCCGACGGCAGGATTGAGCAAGCCGCTCACGGAGAGGGCTTGATCACGAATCATTTCGGCGGAAAAACGTCCGCGCGGACCCCGGGCGAGGGTGCGATTCTGCGGGTCGACTTTTTCGATCTCGGGACGTGTTGCGGAGCTCTGCCGGTAGGTCGCTGAATCGAGGATAAGATTCACGACATACTGAAGGTCCCAACCCGACTCGATCAGTTCGATCGCGAGCCAGTCGAGCAAGGCGGGATGACTGGGCCACTCCCCCTGCGCGCCGAAATCCTCGACCGTCTTCGTGATTCCGACGCCGAAAAACTGGTCCCAGAGGTGGTTCACCGCAACGCGGGCGGTGAGCGGATTGTCCCGGCTCGTCACCCACTGCGCGAGGCCGAGTCGGTTCGGCGGGTACTCTTCGAGAAATGGATTCAACGCTTCCGGCGAACCGGGCGCGACGGGATCTCCGATTGGCTGATCGTAGGCTCCCCGGTCGAGGACGAAGGCAGGCCGAGGGACCTCCATTTCCTCCATCACCATGACGGGCGGGATCTCCGCCTTGAGCTTGGCATGAGCGGTCCAGTCTTGCTCCAGGGCCTTTGCGGTTTGCGGATCTGCTTCGCTCAAAAATGCGGTTGCGATCGCCTGACGATCCTCGCGGCTCAGCTTGGCCTCCGGCTTTTTCAAGACCTCGCTGAGGCTGTCGGAAATGTCCTTGATCTCATCGAGGCGGGAGAGCGAAAGCCGGACGCGACCGTAGGAGTGGAGATGCCATCTCGGGCTGAAGGTGAGGACGACTTTGAGGGTCCAGTCCCCTTCTTTGCCGAAAGGTTCTTTCATCGCCGCGACGAGAGAGCGATCCTCCATTTTCGGATGAAAGAAGCCCCAGCCTGCCCCGCCGGGATTTTTAATGAGGTTCGAAGCGGGATAGTCTTCCTGCTCGTAGCTCGGGCTCACATTAGCGAGGGAAAGCGGGCGTTCCGTGCCGTCGGGCGCGACCTCGAAAAGATCGAGTCGGGAAAGAACCGCGTTGGCATTCGTTGATCGTCCGGGACCTTTGTTCGGCAGTGACTCGTGCTGGAGTGCTTCGAGGAGAAGACTCTGCCAGCCCGCGCCTTTCATCGGGATTTCAAAATTGTAGACCTCTCCTTTGCCGGGGCCGTCCCCGGCGACGAGCCATGAACCGTCCCCAAGATTTTCAAAGGTGAGGCCTTCACTGCCGGACACTTTCGCGGCGACGAGTGGACTCCAACCGACTGAGCCGGTGATCTCATTTTTCCAATTCTGAAATGCCGACCGTCTCGATCCGTTCTCCGCGAGGACGGATTGGTGAACGGCATTGATCGCGGCGGTGAGTCCCTTGTCCTCCGTTTCCTGCTCTTCGCTCGGGGCGAAAATGTAGGGCTCGGCGAGTGCCCCCGTGACGCTGCCGACTTTCCCCTGCGAGGCGCGGCCGCCTTCGGGAATGTTGTTAAAAAAGGCGAACATGCGAAAGTAATCCTGCTGCGAAATCGGGTCATACTTATGGTCGTGACACTTCGCGCATTCCATCGTGAGGCCTAGGATGCTACTGCCGACCGTGTTGACGCGGTCGGAGACATATTGAATGCGATACTCCTCCTCAATCGTGCCGCCTTCGATCGTGATCGGATGGTTGCGGTTGTAGCCGGTCGCGATGACCTGGTCGCGAGTCGCGTCGGGCAAAAGATCACCAGCAATTTGTTCGATCAGAAATTCGTCGTAGGGTTTGTTGTCATGGTAGGCGTCGATAACCCAGTCACGCCACTTCCACATGATGCGGGGCGTGTCGTATTGATAGCCGGTCGTGTCGGCGTAGCGCGCCTTGTCGAGCCAGCGCGTCGCGAAGTGCTCGGCATGATGCACGGAGCCGAAAAGATTCGACTTGATCGCCGCGTAGGTTTCGTCGTTTAAACCCTCATCGGCCACCGACTTAACCCTGTCAGATCCCGGAGGTAACCCTGTCAGGTCGAAGTGAATGCGGCGGAGGAGCGTATTAGGATCGGCTTCGGGAGCGGGTTCAAAACCGGAGGCGTTGAGCTTTTCCTGAATGAAGTGGTCGATCTCGTTTCTGGCTCGGTCAGGCCAAATGGCGTCCGGAACGACGGGGCGCTCGATTTTGGTGAAGGCCCAGTGCTGCTCATACTTGGCTCCTTCGCGGATCCAGCGCTCGATCAGGGCTACCTCCTCCTTCGTCATGCGGGGAAGCTTGGCCTCGGGCGGAGGCATCACGTCCTCCTCGTCATCGGTCGTGATGCGGTAAAAGACTTCGCTCGTCTCCGGCGCACCGGGTTTGATCTGGTGCCATTTGCCTTCAGGATCGAGGGCGGCGTAGGCTCCTTCGGCGGTGTCGAGTCGGAGGTCAGCTTCACGCGTGTTCGCATCGGGCCCGTGACAGGCAAAACAGCGATCGGAGAGGATCGGACGGATGTCGCGATTGTAGGAAAGCAGTTCCCCGTCGGATGTCGCCGGAGTCGCTTTCGCAGGAGGACGACTCTGCGACCCACTTTCGCCAATCTTCGCCATCGTCTGCACGTAGCGCTCCTCAGGGTCGATGGGGAGGGGTTCCGCGACTGGTTCGATTTTGACGGGCCGTTCCACAATGGCCGGCGCTTCAGGCGACGCCGTGCGATTCAGAAGAAACAGGGTTGTGACGACAAGCGCGGCTGCAGCACTGCCCGCGAGGAACCACCGCTGACGCAGTCCGAGAAACCGTGAGGGCACCGGAGCCAGCTCGATGATCCCGCTCGCTCTTGATGCGTCGCTTTCATCCCCGGCGAGGCGGGCGCTCGTTTCGAGTTGGGCATAAAATTCAGTTCTCGCCGAGGCGGAGTCGAGCAGAATCGCTTCGAGTTCAGCGGTTTCCGCGGGGCTGATCGATTCGTCGAGATACTTCCCGATGAGAAAAGCGAAGCGTGGAGGAAAGTCAGGATCGTTCATGCTTGAGCGGGATTTCCAGCATTCTGAAGACAGACGCGGAGAGATTTTCGGGCGCGGAAAAGGAGTTGGCTCACCGCGTTTTCGTTCAGTTCAAGAGTGATGCTGATCTCAGCGAGTGACTGGTCTTTGAGGTAGAAATGTTCAATCGCCGCTCGTTGCCGCTCGGGCAGCTTGCCGAGACATTGATCGAGCGCCGCAGTTTCCGGCTCCGACTCGTCGTGGGCGGACATTTCATCGGCCATGAGGTGAAGCAATTCCTCGCCGAAGACATGGCGGTCGCGTGAGAGTTTCTTGCGATGCGCCATGACCTGAAAGTAGGCAATTTTCGCCGCCCAGGCCCAAAAGTTCGTCCCGTCCTCGAACTGTTCCCGCTTTCGCCAGAGGACGCGGTTTGTTTCCTGAACAACGTCCTGCATGTCGGCGTTGTTCCCGAGAAGCGAAAAGACGTAGCCCCGGAGTCGGTGCTGCACGGACTCAATCTGTTCCTCGTAGGGGTCGGGAAATTCTTTGATCGTCAAAGCGCTCATGAGAGTTGTTGCGAGTAGATAGCCACCCCTCCAAGTCTCCTTACGCTCAGGAAGTAGACTTCCGTGGCGCGATCAAGTTCCTACCTCGCAACTTGTCCAAATTGGTGAGAATTTTCAGGGATTGCAGACCACTTAAGGAGCTGCCGAAGACAACTTCCAAAGCTTAAGGTCGTCAACGACAGCGTGCTTCGCGACCGCGAAGACAAACTGGCGCTTTGTCTCATGGCCAAACCCGGGTGAGCTATGACTCCCAACTTCCTCTCCATCGATATATACGGTCAGTCTTTCACCTTCATGAACCGTGACGAGTTCGTACCATTCCCCGGCATCGAGATCGAGAGGGAAACTCTTACTTGCTGAGGCGAGCGCTTCATCCAACGCTGCCTTTCCTTCAGGGGTTTCCTTGTTGTCCCTTAGAGTAAGTTTGAAGATACTCTCGCGCTCATCGACGAGCTTGAGAGAATTAGTCGTCATTGTCACTCCGTTAATGTGACCTGCCCAGACGGACTTGTCCTCTTTGTCGTTGTAAGCGAGCTTCAGTTGGTCTCCTTCTTCAAGCTTCATTCGCAGATAGACGACCGCGTCTCCATAAGGTTCCGCAGTCGAGTGAACCGTCGAAATGGCATGGTCAGCCCTTGGTGAAATTGTCATGACCAACTCCCCATCAAGGAGATCGTTTTGCTTGTCTCCCATGGCACGGCTTTGACTGTTCGTCGTCCAGGCTTCGCCAAGGTCGTCCGTTTCGTCGGAGTCCTCTCGGTTAAAGTCATCTTCGAAGAGAATTGAGCCACGTGCCTCAATCAATTCTTCGACCTTAGATGGAAGCTCGACTTCAGCAGGCGCTTCACCTTCTTCGTTTGATTTGACCCAATCCTGATCCGCTGCCGAGAGCTTATCAATCGGCAAGGTAAAGCGCTTCCTGTCAGCTTCCCGCTGGATGGTGATATGCGTCTCTGTCGCGGATATGAATTCCGCATCGACCGTGTTTCCATCCGTCGAAGTCCAAGTTCGGGCCGTGGCAAACGCAGTCAGAGCAACAAGGGTGACGACCAAGAGAGGGGTTTTCATGAGAATTACTCGTCCCGTTTCTCATTTAGCTCAAATCTGAAATTTCAGTCGGATTTCAAAGGACTCATCAGGATATTGCGATTCAACAGGGTTTAGTATTGGATTTGCCCTGTTCAATGACCTCCTTACGGTCCCATTTTCCCGCCATCTCGTAGGTCGACGAGCCGAGGTTTTTCCTCCATTCTTGTTTCGATGAATCGCCTTACGCACCTTTCCATCGCACTTTTCGGTTTTCTCCTCCTCACGATGATACCGCTCAGCGCTATTGATTTCGAGAAGGACGTCTTTCCCATTCTCGAAGCGAACTGCCTCGATTGTCACGACGGTGAGACTCTCAAGGGCGGGGTCGGACTCGACAGTTACTACTACGCGACGCTGCCGACTGATGCCGGGGAAAGTCTCTTCGTTCCGGGGAAGCCTGCTGATTCAGTGCTTCTTCACGTCGTCGAGGAATCGGATCCTGAAAAACGAATGCCTCCAAAGGGAGATCCTCTAACAGCCGGGGAGATCGCGACGCTTCACGAATGGATCGAGGCCGGAGCCGTTTGGCCCGATGACGGATGGCGCCCGCCGGTTCATTGGTCTTTCATTGCCCCGGAGCTTCCCGCCCTGCCTGAAGCCGATTCCATGCTTGCGGACCGCGGTGCCAACGAGATCGATCATTTCATCGCCGCAAAGCTTTCGGAGAATGATCTCGTCATAAACCCGGAGTCCGACCCGGCCCGTCTCCTTCGTCGCCTCTATCTCGACACGATCGGGATGCCTCCAACGATCGAGCAGGCCGACGCCTTTTTAAATGATCCCTCCCCCGCTCACTACGCGAAGATCGTCGACGAGCTTATCGCGTCTCCTGCCTTCGGCGAAAAATGGGCGACGCAGTGGCTCGATCTCGCACGCTATGCCGATTCCGAAGGCTACCAGCGCGATGCCCCCCGCAACATGTGGCCCTACCGTGACTGGGTCATTCAGGCGCTGAACGACGATATGCCGTTTGATCAGTTTTCAATTGAGCAACTCGCCGGAGATCTTTTGCCGAAGGCAACCGAGTCACAGAAAGTAGCGACCGCCTTTCATCGCAACGCGCCGACGAATCTGGAGGCCGGAACGGATCCCGAGGAGGATCGCTACAAGGTTGTCGCGGACCGCACCGCCACGACCGGTATGATCTGGATGGGTCTCACGGTCGGATGCGCGCAGTGTCACAATCACAAGTATGATCCAATTTCGGCGAAGGAATACTACGAGCTCTTCGCCTTCTTCAACAACAGTCCGATGGAGACAAAGCAGCAAGGTTCCAAAATGGGAATGTCCGGCCTACAGCACATTGGACCAACCCTCGCGGTGACGAGGACCGATGATGATATTGCCTTTGAAAAAGTTGCGACAGCGACTTACCGCAAAGAGAAAGCCGAAGTGGAAACCGAGCTTCGCGCACGGTCAGCAAAGGCGCTCGCCGGGCGCAAGCAAGGTCGCGAAGGACTGAAAGAGACCACCCTCTCGATGATGGACAGCGAGGAAGAGCTGAACACGAGCCAGATGAAGGTATTGCTTCGCGAAGTTCTCCCGAGAGACAGTGAGATGTCGGTCGCGATCGAAAAGGTCGACATCATTGCCAATCGCTTGAAAGCAATACGGGAGAAAACGGTGCGAGTCATGGAAGATTTGGACGAAACTCGTCCCACCTTCATTGCAAAACGCGGTGACTTTCAGGCAAAAGGCGAGGAGGTCACCCCGGCGACTCCCGCTTCCCTGCACCCCTTTCCCGGGGACTTGCCGAAAAACCGCCTCGGACTGGCGAAGTGGATCGTTGATCCGGCGAACCCACTTGTCGGACGAACATTTATCAACCGTCTCTGGATCGAAATTTTTGGCCAGGGACTCGTCACGACGCCGGAAGATTTCGGGAGTCAGGGTGAGTTGCCGACACACCCCGAACTCCTCGACTGGATGTCGGTGACTTTCGTCGAAACAGATGCGTGGTCTCTGAAAAAATCTCTGCGCCGAATCCTCCTTTCAGCCACCTATCGACAATCAGTGGCATTGAATGATCAGTTCGCCGAGATGGATCCGAAGAACCAATTTCTGTGGCGACATCCGGGTCATCGCCTTCCTGCCGAAACGATCCGTGATCAGGCGCTGAAAATCAGCGGCCTCCTTTCGAGCCGAATGCATGGCCCTCATTCCAGCCCTTACCAGCCTGAGGGTGTCTGGCGAAAGACCGCGGGCGCTTCGGAGTCTCACTACATCCCGGCACAGGGCGAAGATGCCTACCGACGCGGAGTCTACACGATCTGGCGGCGCAACAACCATTACCCGAGCTTCGCGAACTTCGATGCTCCCGACCGTGCCGCCTGCGTTATTCAGCGCGACATTTCGAACACCCCGCTCCAGTCGCTGACCCTTCTTAACGATCCTGCCTTTGTCGAAATGACAGAGGCCTTTGCGAGCAGGATCGCCAACGAAGGCGGTGCCACTCTCGATGACAAAGTCGACTGGGCTTTCCGCACGATTCTCTCGCGAGAGCCCAAAGAATCGGAGCGTCTCCTTCTCCATTCCGCTCACGAGAGTGTTCTCGGAGATTCCGGCTCAAAAACTCTCGCACTCATCGAACTCGCCACGATTCTGATGAACCTTCACGAAACGATCAATCGCAGCTAGAGACATGAATACTTCTCCGCAAGATCTCATCAACCGCCGGAACTTTCTTTCCAAAGCTGGAGCAGGTGTCGGTTCTCTGGCGCTCGGTTCGCTCCTTCAAGATTCGGCGCGGGCCGAAGCAGTCCCGGAACAGTTCCGACGCATGGCGCCAAAAGCGAAGAGCGTCATTTTCTTTCACTTCACCGGGGCACCATCGCACCTTGATCTGTTCGACAACAAGCCCGTTCTGCAAAAGTATGATCGTCAACTAGCCCCCAAGGAGCTCTTTGAAGGAAAGCGGTTCTCGTTTCTTCGCGGCCATCCGAAGCTTCTTGCTTCACCCTATGAGTTCACGAAACATGGTCAGGGCGGGAATGAGCTATCTTCCCTCCTCCCCCAACTCGGGACCGTCGCTGACGAGATGTGCATCATCAAGTCAATGCACACGACCGAGTTCAATCACGCTCCGGCGCAGTTGTTTTTTCACACCGGATTAAACCGTCAGGGAAGTCCATCGATCGGTTCCTGGACGACCTATGGGCTCGGAAGTGAGTCGGACAATTTGCCTGCCTATGTCGTTTTCATGACAGGAAACACCCCGGGTGCCGGGGCCAACCTCTGGAAATCAGGATACCTGCCGAGCGTTCATCAGGGAGTTCGCCTCCGCAGCGAAGGTGATGCGGTTCTTTATCTCAACAACCCTGAAGGCGTCTCACGTGAACATCGCCGACGCACGCTCGATAGCATCGAAGCGCTCAACAGGCAGAACTACGAACTGATTGGAGATCCTGAGATTCAGACCCGCATTGACCAGTATGAAATGGCTTTTCGTATGCAGGCGTCGGTGCCGGAGTTAAACGATTTTAGCGAAGAATCAGAGTCGACTCGCGAGATGTATGGGAAGAGCGAATTTGCCGACCAATGCTTGCAGGCGAGACGCCTCGTCGAGCGCGGGGTGCGATTCGTTGAGCTCTTTCAAGGAAACTGGGATACCCACAGCAATCAAAACAGTCGGCTCACTGCCAACTGCAAAGAAGTGGATCAACCTATCGCGGCTCTCATCAAAGATTTGAAGCAGCGTGGCCTCCTCGACCAGACCCTGGTTGTCTGGGGCGCTGAGTTCGGGAGAACTCCCATGCTCCAAGGTGATGAATCACCTGCAAAATGCGGTCGCGATCACCAGAAGGACGCGTTCACCGTCTGGATGGCCGGCGGAGGCGTCAAAGGCGGAATCACTCACGGACAAACAAACGAACTAGGAAACGAAGTCGCTGAGAATCCGGTTGAGGTGCGCGACCTCCATGCCACGATCTTGCATCAGCTCGGGATTGACCATGAGCGACTCACTTATCGTTTTCAGGGCTTCGACCAGCGCCTCACGGGGGTGGAGGAAGCGACGGTGTTGAGAGAGCTAATAGGATAAAGTGTGATTTTTCATATCCATAAATCACAAAAATACACAAAGTCTCCTTGCTTTTTGTGATAAAAGCTGAAAAGATGAGGGTATGAAGTTCACCGTAGATTTGGAAGATCGGACCGTTGCGGATTTGATGCGGTTGACAGGCATCACCAAGAAAGGGCCTGCGGTGGCTCGCGCAGCGACCGAATATTTGAAGCGCGAAATGAACAAAGAGTTCGCGACCCGCGTCATGGAAGGCGAGTTCGAGGATTATCCGATGACTAACGACGAGATCGAAGGCATCGATCGTTAACCTTAAGGTTTCTCTTATGGTAATCGTCGATACCAGCGCCTGGATCGAGTTCTTTCGTCGTGACGGTGAGCTCAAAACAAAACTCGCGGTTAAATCGCTCCTCGATGAATACGAGGCGACCCTATGCGGCCCCGTCGAGATGGAATTTCTCGGTGGGGCTCGTCCAGCCGGACGGCCTAAGCTTCAGGCGTGGCTCGATATCGTTCCATATCTCCCGAACGACCAGAAGCTCTGGCGCCGCGCGGCGACGAATTTTTCCGACTGCAGGTCCAAAGGGCTCACGGTGCCTTGGAATGATATTCTGATTGCGACGATTGCGCTTGAGTCTGGGCATCGTGTCTACACCGTTGACAAGCACTTTGACGCGATGGCGAAGATACTCCCTCTTCGACTTTATGCGCCTGGCTACAACGGCGGTTTTGCCCGCGAATAGCCGGAACGCGGCAAGTATCGGCTTTTCCTTTGTCGTAAATATCGCTGAGACTCCCTTCTATGCGGTCTCTCTTTCTTTTCTCTCTCCTTCTCGCGTTTGGCATTAGTGTGGCGGCCGACTCGCCAAAGCCAAACATCGTCTTCATTCTTGCCGATGACCTCGGGATCGGAGATGTCGAGTGCTACGGGGGCGACCTCTGCGCGATCGACACCCCTAACATCGACGCGCTCGCCGAGAACGGGATTCGGTTCACTGATGCCTATGTCGCGGCCTCAGTCTGCATTCCTTCACGCATCGCGATGATGACCGGTCGCTACCCCTGGCGCTTTGGTGAGCCTGAAAAAGGTGGCCCGTGGGGGTTTCTAGGCCTGCGCTTTCCTAAGGATACCTTCACTCTTGGTGATCTCCTGCAGTCGGCAGGATACGAAACCGGTTATGTCGGGAAGTGGCATCTCGGAACGACGATGAAAACCTTCGAAGCTGAACAAACGCAGGACATCGGCACGGTCGATTACACGCATCCCCTTCTCGCGGGACCGAATGACTTCGGGTTTTCCGACACCTTTATCCTCCCCGCGTCACTCGACATGTTCCCCTACGCTTTCCTCCGGAATCACGAATGGCTTGGCGAAGTGACCGCGACGAAAGGCTGGAGCGCCTTTAATCGTCAGGGGCCTGCGGAGAAGGACTTCGAAGATCACGAGGTGCTCGAGGCTTTTTACCGGGAGTCGGAATCGTTCATTGAAAAACAATCGGCCGAAGAGCCCTTTTTTCTATTTGTTGGCCTGACTGCGCCACACACCCCGACGAGTCCGGGCACTGATTGGCAGGACAAGAGTCGCATCGGAATCTACGGGGATTTTGTGATGGAAGTGGATCACGCCGTCGAGCGGGTCGTGGCGTCGCTGGAAAAGGCGGGGCTGACTGAGAACACGCTCGTGCTTTTCTCCTCGGATCATGGGCCCGCTTCCTATGCCGGACGGAATCCGCTCGCCGTCCCCGGACAGATGGACGAACTCATGAAGGAAGGACATCACGCCAATGGCCCTTATCGTGGCTACAAGTTTACCGTCTTTGAAGGCGGGCAACGGGTCCCTCTCGTAGCAAAGTGGCCAAAAGGAGTTCAAGACCCTGGCCGCTCGAGTGATGCGATTGTCGGTCTCGTCGACCTTATGGCTACATTTGCAGAAGTCTCCGGATCACCCCTCAGTGAAAAACAGGCTCCTGACTCATTCAGCTTTGCCCCTATTTTTGCCGATTCTGAGGCTGAGACCGATCGCACCAGCATCGTGATGCAGGGAGCGGGAAATTTCGTGATACGCGAAGGAAAATGGAAGCTCTGCCTCAACCCCGGAAGCGGTGCGAGCGGGAGGCACGGGAATACACCCCCTGAGCCAAAAGCCTGGGAGGATGCAATCCGTGAATTTGGTCGCGTTCCGAAAGTTGATGAAACGGCACAGGCCCCTTTCCTACAGCTTTATAATTTGAAAACCGATCCTGCCGAGAGCACGAATCTTGCGGCTGAGAAACCGGGGATCGTTAAAGAGCTTATCGCAGCGCTTAAGGGGACGATTGAATCAGGGAGAAGCACTCAGGGTGAAGCTCTGCCGAACGATCGGGAACCCATCCCCTATTTTCCCCGAGTGCCGAGGGCAATGATCAAGCGTTGACCACGTTCGTTGCCGCTCCCTCCTGCCACGCGCGAATGTTCTCCGCGACTTGAGCGATCAAGCGGGTCCGCGCTTCGAGCGTTGCCCAGGCGATGTGTGGGGTGATGAGGCAATTCTTCGCGGTTCGAAGTGGATTTCCTTTTGTCATTGGCTCTTTGCAAAGCACATCAAGTCCCGCACCACCGAGGTGGCCGTTGTTAAGCGACTCAGCGAGTGCCTCTTCGTCAACGAGCGGGCCGCGCGAGGTGTTGATGAGCCAGGCCCCGGACTTCATTGAAGCAAGACGTTCCGCATTCATCAGATCTTGCGTTTCCGGTGTGAGAGGGCAATGCAGGCTCACGATGTCGGACTCAGCGACCACTTCATCCATCGGGGCAAAGGGATAATCGACGACCTTTTCGCGGGTTCGATTGTAAACGACAACGTTCATCCCCAGTGCCGCGGCGACTTTTGCAGTGGCCTGACCGATCGCTCCGTAGCCGATAATTCCTATCTGTTTCCCCGAGAGTTCCATGATCGGTGAAGTCGTGAACGAGAAGTCCGCGCAGTTTTCCCAATCACCTGCGGTAACGGCGGCGCTGTGATCACCGACGCGACTCGCCAGTTCGAGAATGAGAGCGAAGGTCAATTGGGCGACCGAATCAGTGCTGTAGCCGGGAACGTTCGCGACGACGACTCTGGCTTCTTTGGCGGCGGCGATGTCGACAACGTTCACGCCGGTTGCGATGACGCCGATGTATTTTAGGTCCGGCAGTGCCTGAATCGCTTCGGCTGGGATCAGGGCTTTGTTGGTGAGGACAATTTCAGCTCCGGCACTCCGTGCGATGACATCCTCCGGGGCAGTCCGTTCATGCACGATGACTTCGCCGAGCGCATCTAGCGACTCCCAGCTAAGGTCACCCGGATTGGCGGTATAGGCGTCGAGAATTACGATCTTCATTCGCCACTATCAAGAGCGCGGCCGGGAAATCCACGCCTTTTTCAGCTGAAACCGTTTACTCGTATTACGAAAGAATCTGTTTGATGACATGAGCATGCTCAACTCCTGTGAGGCGTTGATTCAATCCACGGAACTTGAACGTGAACCGCTCGTGATCGATCCCAAGTAAATTCAAGATCGTCGCGTTCAGATCTCGAATGTGGACAGGGTCTTCGGCGACGTTATATGCATAGTCGTCGGTTGTTCCGTGATCATAGCCAGCTTTCACTCCACCCCCAGCCATCCATGTCGTAAAGCAGCGGCCATGATGATCGCGCCCCGATGTCGGTGATTCGAACTGTCCCTGGCTGTAAACACTGCGGCCAAATTCACCACCCCAGATCACTAGCGTGTCTTCCAGCATCCCAAGACGTTTCAAGTCTGTCACGAGTGCGGCTGAGGCCTGGTCAACGTCCTTACACTGACGGGGCAACTGAGAACGAATTGAAATATGCTGATCCCAGCCGCGGTGGAAGAGCTGAACAAAGCGCACCCCGCGTTGAGCCATGCGACGCGCCATGAGGCAGTTCGCGGCGAAGGTGCCGGGGCGGCGGGCTTCTTCGCCGTAGAGTTCGAAGGTGGATTCCGGTTCGTCGGAGAGATCGGTTAAATCAGGAACCGATGTTTGCATGCGGTAGGCCATTTCGTAAGCTTCGACGCGGGCGAGCGTTTCGGGATCACCGGCCGCCTCGGCCTGCTGGCGATTCAAGTCCCCGAGGGTATCGAGCAAACGACGCCGGGCATCGCGGGAAACACCGGGAGGATTCTTCAGGTAAAGCACCGGATTTGCTCCGGGACGCAGCATGACCCCCTGATGGCTGGAAGGCAAAAACCCACTCCCCCAGAGACGGGAGAAAAGCGGCTGACCGGGATTTTTACCCGTCCCCTGACTGAGCAGGACCATGTAGGCAGGGAAATTTTCGTTCTCCCGCCCGAGCCCGTAGCTGAGCCAGGCCCCCATCGAGGCATTGCCCATTTGCTGCGAGCCGGTGTTGATATAAGTCACCCCGGGGTCGTGGTTGATCGCTTCGGTCCACATCGAGCGGACGATCGTCATGTCATCGGCGATGCCTTGCATATGAGGAATAATATTCCCCATCCAGGTGCCATGCTCACCACACTGCTTACCGCCCCACATCGCTTTGACAACGGGGAAACTTGCCTGACGCGCGGTCATACCGGTGAGTCGCTGATCACCCCGAACCGACGCCGGGAGATCACTGCCATGATGCTTATCGAGGAAGTCCTTTCCGTCGAAGAGGTCGACGTGACTCGGACCACCGGATTGGAACAGGTAGATGACCCGCTTCGCCTTCGGCGCAAAATGCGGGAGACCGGGAATGCCGTTTTGTGAAGTCGAGGCACCGGCATCGAGGAGCGCACCCTGCCCGTCCTGCGCCATCATTTGGCCGAGGGCGACGCCACCGAGACCAGCCGCTGTTTTTCCGAAAAGAGAACGCCGCGTCATTTGCTGACGCCGCATTTCATCGAAGGTATGAGTGAGAGGTGTTCGATTCATGGCTGGGGGAAAAGTTCGTTAAGCTGGGTTTGAAAGCGGGAAACCACTTTCGGGTTCTCATCGGCGAGATTCGTTGTTTCGTCAGTATCCTGACTGAGGTCGAAGAGTTGCACGGGGACGCGGTCCCAGTCGTGCACGGTCGCGTATCGCGTCGTGTCGAGTCCGTCATGACGACGCAGGAACTTCCAGTCTCCTTCGCGCATCCACGAGTATTGCAAGGTCTCGAATGGATTACCGGGAGTCATGTTATGAATCGAGTAGGCGGCACCCGCGACCGAGTTTCTCGTCTTTGAAGTGAGGTCGATCCCCGGCAAATTTTGAGGTGCTTCAAACCCACAGAGCGAAACGATCGTCGGAAAGAGATCGAGCGAACTCGCCAAGCTGTCAGCCCTCTTCGGCTCAATTTTTCCATCCCATGAAAAGAAGATCGGCGTGCGGATTCCCAACTCGTAGGGCGAGCCTTTCGACTTGGGTGCGTAGGCCGGCCACCAGCCCTCCGGAAGCGGGATCTTCGAATCATCCGCCGCAAGCCAGCCATTGTCGCAAATATAGACGAAGAGTGTGTTTTCGCGGAGTCCGCGCCGCTCGATTGAAGCGATTAATTCCCCGCAGGTTTGGTCGAACCACTCACACATCGCATAATACTTGGCGGTTCCTTCGGTGAGGCCTTTGTCCTCATACTTCGCCAAAATCTCATCCGGTGGATTGTGCGGCGTGTGCGGAAGAAAGGGCGCATACCAGAGAAAAAACGGCTTTTCCTCGGCCTGAGCATAATCAATGAAATCTTCGATTGGGGCCAGTCCCTCTCGCCCGATCTTGAGCCCGACGTCACCATGCCGACCACCTTTCGCGGGATCGCCATGCGTCATCCCGTGAGTGAAGCCCCCGTCAGCCGGCGTCCCCTCCCACCATTTTCCTGACTGATGCGCGAGATAGCCTCTTTCGACCAGAAAACGAATCAGGCTCGGGTGCTCATGAAACGCTTTCCGAACGGGACGATCCTCGGCATCGCGGTCCAATTTCTTGGCGGGGCTGACATCATTCCCGACGACGCCATGCTGATGAGGATGAAGGCCTGTCACCATCGAAGCGAGAGACGGGCGACAAAGCGGCGAGACGACATAGCCCTTCTTAAAAAGCAGGCTCTCCGCCGCGAGGGCATCGAGATGTGGCGTCTGCACGACTTCGTTCCCCATGAAGCCGTAGTCCTCCCACCCCTGATCGTCGGAGAGAATGAAGACGACGTTGGGTCGTTCTGCCTGTGCGAGGACAGGCAGAATCAAACCGACAAAAATGGAGGCGAGACACTTCAAAATTAAAGGCGTGTCAGGGTTTCGCTGAGGTTAAAGAGCAGACTTGAAACCTGAGTCCAGACCGCCTGATCGACCGCTGGATGCGATTCATTCACCGGCGACTCTCCGACGGCAATGAGCGCACGGGCGGCGGCTTCATCGGCTTCGTAGCGGGCGCGCTCATCAGTGAGGAAGGACCCGAGGGCGTTGAGCTCAGCATCGGATGGGGTGCGACCGGTCACTCTCTCAAAGGCAAGTTTGAGTCGGTCCAGGTCCTCCGCCCCCGCCGTCGTATCGAGAAGGCGTGCCGCAAAAACACGTGAGGCTTCGGCGAACTGAGGATCGTTCAAAGTCACGAGCGCCTGCAGCGGCGTGTTCGTGACCCCGCGCTCGGTGATGCACATCTCGCGGTTAGGCGCATCAAAGGCGGACATGCTAGGGTGCGGGCTTGTCCGCTTCACGATTGTGTAGAGGCTGCGGCGGTAGAGCTTCTCTCCACGATCCTGCACGAAAACCTGCATCGTTGCCGGGGTGCTGCCAAAGTGACTCACTTCTTTCCAAAGTCCGGCCGGCTGATAAGGCAGGACGCTTGGTCCTCCGACACGCGGCACGAGCAATCCGCTCACCGCGAGCGACTGATCGCGGATAAACTCAGCGGCGAGACGAAAGCGCGGACCGCGGGCGAGAAGACGATTGTTAGGATCTTTCTCCCGCTGCTCGGGATTCGCCGATGAATTCTGTCGATAGGTCGCGCTGCTCACGATTTTTTTGATGAGCGCTTTCTGGTCCCAGCCACTTTCGATGAACTCAACCGCGAGCCAGTCGATCAAATCAGGATGGCTCGGCCATTCGCCCTGCGATCCAAAGTCGGCGGTCGTCGCGACGATCCCAGTGCCGAAAAAGACTTGCCAGATCCGGTTCACCGCGACACGGGCGGTGAGAGGATTTTTAGGATCCACCATCCAGTTCGCGAGATCGAGACGGGTCGCTTTGCCTTCTGCTTTCATGGGAAGAAGAACCCGCGGGGTCGTTGAGGTGACCTTCTCCGTAGGGGCATCATATTGCCCGCGGTCGAGGATGAAGGTTTCACGCGGCTTCAGCGCGGTATCCATCACCAGTGTGGAATGGGCTTCGGTGTGGACTTTGATCCGTTCTTCGAGGTTCACGAGGCGAATGCGATCACGCTCGAGGGATGGAGACTCACCACGGAAGGCTGCGAGGACGAGCTCCCTTTCCTCAGGAGTCCAATTTGCCTCCTCCCTCTGAAGAATCGCCGCAAGCTCATCGGGGTAAGCGCTGTCGGTGTCCTCGCCGCTGAAGGCATCGATGCGCCACTGAAACGGAAGCGAGTTTCCTTTTCCATAAAAGACCATCACGGAAATGTAGGGCGTTTCCGCCGGATTGATCGGTTCGTCGAAGGTCACCGTAAGATGGGGATTATTGTCGCCGGTATTCGGCTGCCACCAGTGCAGATTACGCTCATCAAGCACGCTCACGGGGAGGTTCACTCCGTCGTTCGAGCTTGCGGTGGCAGCGTCGAGCACGAGCTGACTGTAATACTCCACCTGCTTCGCGGGCTGGGTTCCGGCTGAGACGAGCACGGTCGTGATTTTAGGAGCATTGTCAGGATGTGGCGTCAGCTTTCCGGTTTCCGGATCGGGAATGATATGAACACGAATGCCGTTGACCGAAGCTACCTCGGGCAGTTTGAGAGCATGGCTGAAAGCATTGAGACCCGCGCTCGGCTCCATCACGACAACCGATCCATCGCCCGAGACATTGAATGGTCCGGGACGGTTCGGGCTCGAAGCATCAAGTGTTTCGAGGCCGTGCAGCGCAAAGTCTTCACCGCGCGCCCGCTCCTTCGCCTGAGTAGCAGCGAGCCATGGCTCAAGGCCAACCGTGCTTTCGCTGAGCGAGGCCTTCAGCTCAGCGAGTTCCTTTCTGAGTCCCGGTAACTCATGGCCGGGAATAACCGTCTTCGCCATGATCTTAGGCACCGCGTTGACCCCGCCGTTTCCGTCATTGCCTTTGTCACTCAATTCATTGAAGAACGAAAAGAACTCGTAGTATTCCTTAATCGAAATCGGATCATACTTGTGATCGTGACATTGGGCGCAGGCCATCGTGAGTCCAAGAAAAACCTCACTCGTCGTCTTGACGCGGTCGGCAGCATAATTCGTGAGATTCTCCTCGGGAATCGTGCCTCCCTCGTGCGTGATCATGTGGTTGCGATTGAATCCCGTCGCGATGACTTGCGCAGGAGTTGCCTCCGGTAAAAGATCACCGGCGATCTGCTCGACGGTGAACTGATCAAAGGGCTTGTTCTCGTTGTAGGCCTGAATGACCCAGTCGCGCCAGAGCCACATGTCACGACCGCCGTCGATCGAGTAACCATTCGTGTCTGCGTAACGCGCCTGATCGAGCCACGGCACCGCCATGCGCTCGCCGAAGTGATCGGAGGCAAGAAGTCGGTCAATGGAACTTTCCCAGGTCGCTTCGCTGTCTTGTGTATAATCGCCCACAAAGCGCTCAACCTCTTCACGTGTTGGAGGCAGACCGGTGAGGTCAAAGGTAAGTCGGCGGATCAGCGTGCGGGGATCGGCTTCTGCTGAAGGCTCCATCCCTTCCTCCGTCATGCGGGCAAGAACGAAGGAATCTATCTCACCCTTTCCCCAATCAGCTTTCGGAGCCTCGGGACGAGTTGGCGCTTCATAGGCCCAGTGACCTTCGTATTGCGCTCCTTCTTCGATCCAGCGTTTGATGAGCTGCTTCTGCTCTTCAGTGAGGACGAGATGCGACTCCGGAGGTGGCATGAGCTCGTCCTCGTCATCCGAAATGATGCGCCACCACGCTTCGCTCTTCTCTAAATCACCGGGGACGATCGCGACGGTGCCGCCGAGATCTTCCGTTGCTCCTCCGATGGAATCCAGTCGGAGATCAGCGCGACGGCCATGCTCATCGGGTCCGTGACAATGAAAGCAGGTTTCCGAAAGGATCGGACGAATGTCGCGGTTGAACTTGATGGGCCGATTCGGAGCGACAGCCGGAACCGGTTTGTCTTTCAAACCCGGATGCTGCACCGAGCCGGTCGCATTGATCACCTTCCACGGGTCACGCTCGCGAGGTTCTTCGACCATCGCGAGATCAACGCCAGGCGGCTTAATCAGCTCAATCGTCTCAACCGCAGCGTCCGACATTCCCACTTCCTCCGCCATTTCACGGTCAGGGTTTGATCGCAAAAACTGCCCCGCTACAAAGAGAATTGCGAGAGCGGCGACGGCGGCAAGGAACCATTTTTTTGTCGCCGGGTGCGTCGTTTCATGGGCCGAAGTGATCGTTTTAAAAGCCTCTTCCGGGGCCAACTTCGCGGTCATCCCCTCACCTGCCGCCGAAAGCCAGGTTTCCATTTCACAGTGATCCAGATAGCGATCCATCGCCTCCGGGGAACGCCGCAGGAGAGCCTGAAATTCAGAACGCTCGGTATCGGTGAGCGCTCGTTCGCTCAGGATCGTGAGCCATTCGTCGAGTTGTTGTTGATCAGTCATGGTCAGGAAAGTTCAGTGAGATTGTCGTGATCGAGTTGCTGGTGTGATTCTTTGCGAACGCAGTCGATGAGATTCTGCCGGGCCCGGTGAAGGAGCTGAGCCATCGCATTCGGTTTCCGCCCGCTTTCGTTGCCGAGTTCCTCGAGGGAATGGCCGGAAAGGTAATAGCCCTCGACCGCATCACGCTGCCGGTCGGGGAGTTTTTCGAGGCAAATTTGGAGAAGGCGGCGCTTCCGCGATTCCTCCTGTTCGCGCTCCTCGTGGCGGGTCTCGATCATTTGCTCAAGATCGGAATCGAGGAGCGGAACCGTCTCGCGCGTACGCCAGCGACGGGCCGCATTTCGATAATGGTTGTGAGCGATCGCCCGCATCCAGGCGACGACGTTGGAATCCGGCTCGAAGTCAGCGCGTTTCTCCCACGCCGTGAGATTCGTGGTCTGGAGCAGATCGCGCGCTTCCGCCAGATTGCCGGTGAGACGCACGAGATAGCCTAGAACCGGCACCTGTGCCCGTTCCATCTCCGCTTCGAGGGGATGTTCGTGTTGATGTTGCAAAGCCTTCACTCCGTAAAGGGATGTCACTCCCGGAGAGCAGCTTACGGTTTTAGGGGAAATGACCGATTACTTGATCGCGTGATAAGGCCGGCGCACTGCTCCGACGCGGGATGGACTGCCCATTCCGTCTTTCCACAAGCGCTGCCGGTCAAACCGAGGCGGAGTCTCCGCAAACGGGTAAGGCGACCCGTTCTACTTTGATGTGCCAGTCATCAACCTTACCCTCTTGAATCACTGACCTAACAGGGTTAGGTCGCCACAATCTCCTCGCTTTGAAAACACCGATCCTCTTCGACCTCGACGGCACCATCACCGACCCCGCGCCCGGCTTCCTTGCGAGCATGGACTACGCCCTCGAAAAGATGGGCGAACCGCTCCGTCCCCATGCCGAGCTGACGCCCTTCATCGGTCCACCCCTCCGCGGGACCTTCGAGATTCTCCTCGGCGACTCTGACCCGGTTCGCTGCGAAGCAGCGGTCGAGCATTACCGCAAACGTCTCAACGACGGTGGCAAGTTCGAAGCGACGATCTATCCGGGGATGATTGATCTCCTCGCTTCCCTCACCGACGACTACCGTCTTTTCATCGCGACCGGCAAACCACGTGGCATGGCCCGTGAGATCGCGACGCACTTTGGCTTCGATCATTTCTTCGAAGAAATCTACGGGGCCGAACTCGATGGCCGCTTCGTCGACAAAGCCGAGCTGATTGCTCATTTTTCAAAAATCCATGACCTGCCCAAAGGAAAGGGAATCATGATCGGAGACACCGCCTTCGACATGCGGGCGGGGCGGCTTAACGGTCTCGAATGCCTTGGCGTGACCTGGGGCTACGGGACCGATGCGCAGCTAGTCGGAGCCGGGGCGACGACACTGGTTTCGCGTGCGGAAGATTTGGCAGCGGCGATTGGAGCTTAGAAAACGGCACGCAGAGAGTAGTGGTGAATTGTATTCCCAACCGGCATTGCCCCGGCTTGAAAAGGCAGCGATCAAAGATCCCGACTACTCCGCCTCTTGGCTCGTCAATTCCTGCGCGGTCGTCCCTTCTCCCAGCTCAAGAACGACGCGGAAACCATACGTATTTAGCTGGAGGTGGCCGACGTTTCCGATCTCCAGTGAACTCAGCAAATCACCGGGCGAGCGCATCCGCCACGAAGCACCGCGGAGGACGCGAAAGTCGATCGAGTTTTTGTAGGAGTCGGAGCACCACTCCCAGACGTTGCCGCCGAGATCGTAGAGACCGAAATGGTTCGCGGCAAAGGTCCCGACCGGCGAGGTCTTCGCGAAGGGATCACAAGCGAGGTCAGGGTGGTAATTTCCCGACTCCTCATGCGGGGGCCACTCGCCGTCCCATGGAAATTCGGTCTGCGACGGGCCGTTGACGAGGGCCATCGTGTCAGTTGCTTCCGGCTTTTTCAAACCCACCGCGAGACTCCACTCGGCGGAGGTCGGGAGACGATAGCGGCAACCTTTCGGAAGGGCGCCCGAAGCGATCTCGCGCTTCGTGAGCCAGCGGCAGAACTGCGTCGCGTCCTCCCAGGAAACCATCACGGCGGGATGGGTGTCCTCCTGCGTGAAGCCGGCTGAGGACCAGCTCCGGCCGGTTTCCTCGACAAAGATTCGGTAATCCTGCACGCGCGTCTCCCAAATACTGAAGAGCACCTGGGTGCCATCGACTTCGCGAAACTGCATCTCAAGGGTGTTCTTGTATTCCGCTTTGCCGGACTTCACCTGCGTCCAAACCGACGGGGCGAAAATGAGCGAAAAGAAGACCAGCGCCGAGATGAAACGGCAGAAAGGAAGGGCTCGGGTTCTCATGGGAAGGTCAAAGAAAGTCACGATTCAGGAGGACTTTTAGCTGTTCAAGACTTATTAAAGGTCTTGAATAGTTAAAAAGGTCTTGAATAGTTAACTAAATTAACACGTCGATGCCGCTTCCGAAAACAAAATCGCAGTTGGAGATCGAAAAGCTCTGGAGCTTTGAAGGTCGTGACGCGTCATTCTGGGTGGAGCTGCTCCGTGTTTTCAGCCGACAGCTTGAAGCCGCGAGCGGCATGGTCCTCATCGAGCTGAAGGACGACAGGGAAAACTCGCAGTGGTCACCGATCGCGGTTTACCCGGAGTCGGAGGAAACCCGGCAGCGCCTCGCGGGCCAGAAAGAAGCCCTCTTTTCGATGGCCTCTGATCTCGATGAAAACACTGGGCAACTCATTGTCCATGAGGTGGATCAGGGAATCTGGGGTGCCGTCCTCCCCCTCCGGGTCGAGAACTGCGAGGCCGCCTGTGTCGCGACCTTCATCCGCTACGGGAGCGAAGATTTTTTCCGCCCGGCCGAACGGATCGAACGACTCATGATGGATACTCCGCTGATCTACGGAGCGAATCCTTTTGCCGGCACTGACGAGAGTGATTCGGCTGATCTCGATTCCGGCAGCGCCCTCGCGACCGCCCTCACCCTCGGGCTTCTCGTGAACGACGAAAACCGTTTCCTCACCGCCGGGATGGTCCTTTGCAACGAACTCGCGGCCCGTTTCTCAGCGGATCGAGTCTCCCTCGGTTGGGTGCGCGGCCACTACCTGCGGCTCAAGGCGACGAATCACGTCGAAAAGATCAATCGCAAGATGGAGGTCTCGCGCCTTCTCGAAGCGGCGATGGAGGAATGCCTCGATCAGGATGATGAGATCCTCTGGCCCGGCGCGGGAAACGCCGCCGCGATCGAACGGGATCACGAGCGCTACGCGCGAAAGGTGGGGATCGCGAATCTCGCTTCGGTTCCGCTTCGCGACGATCACGAGCCGGTTGCCGCGATCACCCTGGAGCGGGTCGAGCCTTTCACCGATGCCGATCTCCAATCGCTGCGGCTCGCCGCCGATCTCTGCGTGCGCCGTCTCGCCGACCTCCATGAAACGGATCGATGGTTCGGAGCGCGCTGGGCGGCTTCCTTCCGGCGCGGTCTCGCCAAGGTGATTGGCTTCGAGCATACCTGGGTCAAGCTCGGGGTTCTTACCGCCGTGGGGGTGCTCGCCTTCCTCGCTTTCTACCCGTGGGACTTCAAGGTGAAGGCTTCGTTCATTCTCCAGCCCGATCAGGTGTATCACATTCCCGCCCCGTTCGACGGCTACATCAAGACGGTCGAGGTCGAGGCCGGGGATGAAGTCGCGGAGCAGGAATCACTCGTCCTCATGGACATCTCAGAGCTGGAGTTGAACAAAGCGGAGCTCGCCGCGACCGTGCAGCGTTTCGTCTCGGAAGCGCAACTCGCGCGGTCCGAAGCGACGCCCGCTCAGATGCACATTGCGATTGCGAAGGCGGAGGAAACCAAAGCCGCGCTGCAGAAGGTTCAGTTCAATCTCGACATGGCGACGGTGAAGGCACCGGAGAAAGGCGTTGTCCTCGAAGGCGACATCCGGGATCGCATCGGGTCTCCGGTGACACGCGGTGAAGCGCTCTTAAAATTGAGCCCGCTTGAGGGCATGTATGCCGAGCTTCGCCTCCCCGAGAACGAGGCCACTCGCGTCAGCACCGGCTCCATCGGTGAGGCCGCGTTTGAGAGCCGACCGGAAGAGCGTTTCCCTATCGTCGTCACGGGGATCGAGCCACTCGCGGTGCCGGAGGAAAAGGGAAACATGCTCATCATTCGGACGAGCTTTTCTGACGACCCCGCTCCGTGGTGGCGCCCCGGCATGTCCGGTGTCGTCAAGATCGACTGCGGCAAACGCCCGCTCCTCTGGATCTTCACCCGTCGCGCCGTCGATTACCTCCGCATGAGATTTTGGTTCTAATTCGATGGCAGAACGCCAACAGATGTTCAGTGATTCGTGGCACCGCGTTGCCCCGGAGCGGGTGCGCTTGAATCCTGCCGTCGGGGTAACACGCCAGATCTTCCGGGGACAAGTCTGGTATCTCCTCCGCGATCCGCTCAACAACGAATTTTTCCGCATCTCGCCCCCGGCTTACGCCTTTGTCGGGCGGCTCAAAGGAAATCGCACCGTCGATGAAGTCTGGCAGGAATGCCTCGCCCTCATGCCGGACGAAGCGCCGGGGCAGGAGGAAGTGATCCAGGTCCTCTCGCAACTCCACCGCGCGAATCTCCTTCAGTCGGACCTCGCCCCGGACAGTCGTGCCCTTTTTGAGCGTCAGCAAAAGATCAAAAGCCGCAAGGTTCGTGGGCAGGCCGTGAATTTTCTCTTCCTTAATATCCCCATCTTCGACCCTGATCGACTCCTCACGTTTCTGCGACCGTTCTTTCGGCCCTTCCTCAGCCCGGTCGGTTTTGTCGTCTGGTTAGGAATTGTCATCACCGCGATCTGGACCGCCGTCGGGCACCTCGATGAATTGGCGGATCAAAGTTCCGGTGTCCTCGCACCGAAAAACCTTTTCTACCTCTACGCCTGCACCGTCTTCATCAAACTCATCCACGAACTTGGCCACGGCGTGATGTGTAAGCACTTTGGCGGCGAGGTCCGGAAAACGGGCGTCATGCTCATGCTCATGACCCCGCTTCCGTATGTCGACGCGACCTCGAGCTGGGGTTTCCGCCGCCGCTGGCAGCGTATCGCGGTCGATGCCGCCGGGATGGGTGCCGAATTCCTCGTCGCGGCCGTCGCGCTCTATGTCTGGCTCACGACCTCGGACCCGCTCGTGAACCGACTCGCTTATAATGTGATGTTTATCGCCTCGGTCTCGACGGTGCTTTTCAATGCGAACCCGCTCCTGCGTTTCGACGGCTACTACATTTTCAGCGATCTCTTTGACCTGCCGAACCTCTACCAGCGCGCGACGCGACAACTCAAGCACCTTGGTGAGCGCTACCTTTTCGGGGTGAAGAAATCGGTCACGCCGGCCCATGACAGCAAGGAGGAAACCTGGCTCACGGTCTATGGGATCGCCGCTTTCATCTACCGGATTTTTCTCCTCGCCTTCATCACCTATCATGTCGCCCAGGGCTTTCTCGGGCTGGGGATCGCGATTGCCGCCTTCTGCGTTTTTCTCTACTTCCTCGTTCCCATCGGGAAACTTTTTCATTACATGACGACGAATGATCGTCTTGAGCGGCATCGGAAAAGAGCCTTCGCCGTTACCGCGATCCTAGTCGCTCTGCTCATCGGCGTGATCGGCTTCATTCCCCTGCCCCGCAGCTTCCGGGCCGCCGGGGTCGTGAAACCAAAAGAGGAAACCGTCGTCTATGCGAATAGCTCCGGCGTCGTCGCGAAGCTTCTCGTGAAATCGACCAACACCGTCACTGCCGGGCAGCCGGTGGTCCAGCTTTCTAATCCTGAACTGGACATGGATATCGCGAGTGCCCTCCAGCGAATCGATCAGCTCAACACCCAAATCGAAGAAGCGCGGCAGAACCAATATGGGACCATCATCGGGTCGCTCCTCGAACAGGCGAAAGCGGGGCGGCTCATGATTCAGGAACTGGAGCGGCAGAAAACTGACCTCCTCGTGCGAGCACCCGCGAGCGGAATCTGGACCTCACCCCGCGAAGCCGAGCTCGTCGGGACCTGGTCACCGCGCGGCACCGAGCTGGGCCGGATCGTCGACTTCTCCGGCTTCGTCTTTGTCTCGGTCGTCCCGCAAAAGCAGTCCGGCAATCTCTTCGATGATCGCATTCAGAAATCGGAGGTCCGACTCTATCAGCGAGCGGAATCGCCCATTCCGGTGACCGATCAGTCGATCACCCCGGCAGGACAGGAGAAACTCCCCACCGCCGCGCTCGGCTGGCTCGCCGGAGGCGAAATCCAAACCCGCAAAGGCGACAACTCCGGCCTCACCGCCTCCGAGGATTTTTACCTCGTCCGCTCTGATCTCGCCATCCCCGATGGCGAACCGCTCGCCTTCGCCGCACTCACGGGTCAGATCCGTTTTTCGCTCCCGCCCGAACCCCTCAAGGCGCAATGGGGACGAACCCTGCGGCAGATTTTTCAAAAGGAATCCGATTCATGATCACGCCGACTCAGCGATTCTATACCGCCGCCCCCAAGACGCCCCGCCGCGTCGCGAAGGGAATCGATCGCGGTGCCGACTGGGTGTCGGGAGTGTTCAAGCGGCGACGGCAGCTCCTCCGTTCGCTCTCCCGTGAAGCGAAGGCGGCTCTGAAGGTTCACGAAAGAGAAATCGTCCCCCTTTCTAAAGAGGCATTCCTCGAAAAACTCACCGACACTCATCGCCGTTTCCGACGCGGCGAGGACTCCCCGACGCTCATTCGCGAAGCCTTCGCCTGCGTCGCCCGCGCCTCGCAGGAAGTGCTGGGTTTGACGCCCTACCACGAGCAGATCATGGGCGCGATGTCGATCCAGCAGGGTCTCTTCGCCGAAATGGCGACGGGCGAGGGCAAAACTCTGACGATCGGACTTGCCGCCGTTCTCGCAGGATGGCGCGGGCAACCCTGCCATGTCATCACCGCGAATGACTACCTCGCCGAGCGCGATGCTGAAACCCTCACCGAGTTTTTTGCCTTTTGCGGAATCACGGTCGGCCATGTCATCGGAAAAATGAAGCCGGGCGAGCGCCCTGCCCAATACCGTTGCCCTGTCGTCTACACCACGAGTCAGGAGATCCTCGCTGACTTCCTGCGGGACCGCCTCAAGCTCGGCGCGGACCAGTCACCGCAGAGCCGTCTCATCCAGCACCTCGATCATGAGGGAAAAAAGAATCGAGAGGCCCTCTCGATGCGCGGCATTCACACCGTGATCATTGACGAGGCCGACAATATTCTCATCGACGAAGCTGTCACTCCGCTCATCATCAGCCGGACGATGCAGGGCTATTCGTTCACCCAATGCTGCCACATGGCGCGAGATCTCGCCGCCGCAATGAAGGCAGGGACCGACTACGCGATTGACTACAAACACAGTGAGATCAATCTCAGGTCACATGGCATCGCCGCAATCACCCGCCATTCGCACCGGCTCCCCGCCGTCTGGCGATCCTATGATCGTCGAAATGAACTCGTGCGACAGGCCCTCGTCGCGTTTCACTTTTTCGAACGCGACAAGCATTACGTCATCACCGACGAGGACAAAGTCGAGATCGTCGATGAATTCACGGGCCGTATCCTTCCGGGACGGACCTGGAAGCAGGGATTGCATCAGGCGATTGAGTCCAAGGAGGAAATCCCGATCACGGACCCGACCGAAACGCTTGCGAGCATGAGCTTCCAACGCTTCTTCCGCATGTTCACCAAAATCGCCGGCGTTTCGGGAACCGCGCGCGAGTCATCCGTCGAGCTTTGGCGGATGTATCGCCTTGCCGTCGTCTCTATTCCCACGCATCGCCCGGTCATTCGCATTGAGGAAAAGCCGCAGGCGTTTTTCGACCATGAGAGTAAATATCAATCCGTAGTCACTGCGATTCAAAAACTCAATCGCAGTGGACGTCCTGTCCTCGTCGGCACGAGAACCGTTGAGACGAGCGAAGAACTCTCCGAGCGTCTCAAGGCGCTCGATCTTCCCCACTCAGTCCTCAACGCGGTTCGCCACGAAGAGGAAGCGGCCATCATCGAGGACGCCGGTCAGCGCGGTCGCATCACGATCGCGACGAACATGGCTGGTCGCGGCACCGACATAAAACTCGCCAAAGAAGTCCTCGAACTCGGCGGCCTTCATGTCATTGTCGTCGAACATAACCTGTCCCCCCGCATCGACCGCCAGCTCGTCGGTCGCGCCGGACGGCAGGGCGAACCGGGCAGCACCCAGTATTTCATTTCCAGCGAAGACGAGTTGCTCGTCCGATTTCTCCGCCCCGGAGAAAGAAAGCGCCTCCGCGGCCTCCTCGAAACGGGCACTCCCGGCGCCACCACCATGGCCATTTCCGCCTGCCAGAAAGCGCAACGCACCGCCGAACGCCTCGGCGAAAAGCAACGCGAGTCCGTTCTCAAGATGGACACCTGGACCGAAGAACACCTCGCGTTCACCCGAGCCGCCGCGCGGTAGAGCCGCTTTACTCAGCAGAGGCAGTAACCAAGGGCCAGGTCGCACGGTCCGGCGACTCGAAACACCCTGCATCACGTCCATCGAGCGGCTCAATTCCGAGCTCATGAATGGGTGAATCCGGACTGAAGCGAATGCCGCGACCGGTCCGGTCAAGGATCATGGGATCGCCGAGCCGACTCTCTTGATCATGACCGAGCGATTGCCAGGCTTCCCACGGAGTCTGCGGGGAAATCCGGTGAAGCGTGACATCGTCGAACTGAACTTGCGCGTCCTGCGAGCGAACCCGGAGGCGCACCCTGATGTCGGATGCTTCTTCGGGATATTCGGCGATGAGTTCGATCTCTTCCCACTCCGAACCGACCGTCGCGAGCGTGACCGGTTGCCAACGGGTCGGGTCATCGAAGGAGCCATGCATCGCGATATCGACCGGCACCGGATCTCCGACCGATCGCGCCCAGACCGACAAGCGATAAGTGGCTCCTGGCGTCGCGGGCACGAAGTCCGTTTTGACGCAGGGAAAACGCTGCCATTCTTCGGTCGATTCGATCAGCAAATCATTGTTCGCCGTCAAAGCGAGACCTCGCGTGCCGCTTCGCGCAAAAGCGGGATCGGTTTCGACGAGGTCGCCGTCACCCGGCCGAATCTGCCACGACCAGCCCTTGGGAAACGACGCCTCGGGGGAGGTTTCAAATGCCCCGCTGTCTCCCAACAGATTCGGCTCGTGGATTTTTCCAATGCCTGACTGAGCAGTTTGAATTTCCGCTCCATCGTTCCAGAGCCAGTTTTGATCGCTCTCATTCTCTGAATGAATCAGCCCACGGAAATTGAAGGCGAGGGCCTCCTCATCGCTCCACACAAGAACGTTCTTCGCCGCCCGATTTTTCTGCATGGTATGTCCGCTCTCCATCGGGACGGATCGCGGGTCACGAAAGCTTTCGACTTTTTGCCAATTCGGATCGCTCCACATTTTGTCGTATTCCGCGCACCAAGTTTCAAACTGCCTCTGCCAGTAGGAAATGTCAGTCGTCCAACCCGCGAACTCGATTTGCCCGGAGCCAGACGGCTCGTGCTCACCAAAACCACAATCGACGATGAGATTGTTCAGAATTTGGTTGCCCTGCCCATCGTGAACCATGATCCCCGCTCGCGGACAGCGCGCGACAATGTTCCTTTCGACGACGACGCCTTTGCAGGCCCAGTCGAGGTAGAGCCCCCAGGCGAAAAAGGGCTGAATCCACTCGCCGTCTTTACCACTTACCCCGACGATGTCATGGACCAGATTTTCGCGGATGACGACGCCGTGGCTTGAGTTCCACTCAAAAGCAAAGCCGTAGATCCCGGCGACATCCATCGTCTCAAGCGCCGCGTCGTAGACATGGTTTTTCTCAATGAGATGATTGACGCCCTCGAACATGATCCCGAACCGCGGCACCCCATGAATTGTATTCGACGCGATCCGCACCCCGACGCCACGGACCCTGATTCCGCAGCCCTCTTTGTGAACCCGACCAGTATCGGTGATATGATTGTTCACCGCGAAATTCCCACACTCGCGCAGGTTTCAGAGATCGCCTCCCGAGAGGAGAATTCCATGACTGCCGGTATCGCGAAGATCACACCCGATGATACCATTGTTCGTTCCACCGGCAATGATGACGCCACTCCCGTCGTAAAGGCAGATCTGTCGAAAGGTGCATTTTTCGAGGCGGCAATTCATCGAGCTGCGGATCTGCACGGCTGTCTTCGCCGAATGCTCAAAGGTGATCCCGCGCACGACGACCTCAACGGTTCGCGGATGAAACCGGAGAAGCTCATCGAGTCTGACCACGGTGAGAGAGGAGGTCGGAGACGAGACCTCTTGATAAAGCAATGTTTCAAGCTCCCTGTCGAAATACCATTCGCCGGGAGCATCGAGATCCTCCCGCATTCCCTGCAGAAAAAAGCGATCCCCGCCACCGACTGGATAGCTGCAATCTTCTGTCAGATACACCGTCGAAGTCTCTGCATCAAGCTCCGCAATCGGGACCACATTGTTCCACCACTGATGAGAGGGAAAAATCGAAATCTCACCCTCGGTGGGACGCTCATAACGGCTCAGAATTCCCTCCTCAATCCGGACGGTACGATGCGGATCGAGTGAGGTTGTTTCCGCATCGGGTTCAAGAGTGAAGGACCAAGCTGAGCGCACTGGATCAAGTGGGTCGATGTTCGGATATCGCGCTTTAATGAGGCGCTCATCACCTGCGTAAACCAGCTCGACCGAAGTGCCTTCCGGCATCAAGCCGCGCAGGTCCGCCGTGAGAATCCCTTCTTCCCCTTTCGCAAGCGAAGACACCTCAAAACCACCACTCAGAATCGGCGTTTCATTTTTATAAGCCGAAATGATAAACGGAACTCCGACGCGACCGCTCACGGCCTCAGTGAGATCAACACGAGGATCGAGGCGGTAAAGGCCACCTCGCAGAAACACTTTGTGTTGAGCTTTGCGATCCGCCTTCCTCGCCTCAGCAACGCGATCAAGCGCCTCGTGGAGCGAGAGAACCGGTTGCTCGATCGTTCCGGGATCGCTGTCCTTGCCGTCCGGCGACACATAAATTTCAAGAGCGGCAGAGGGAGCTGGCGCGAGCATCAGGCAGAGCAGCACCCCGATCAAGAGGCACCTGAAACGTTGCTAAAAATGAGAACGGCGTCCTTTACTTGGTGATCGCGACATAACTTGAAACCGAATCACTCTTTCACCTGCCAAGTGGATCGTGCAATCGAAGACCCTCCGCAAATGCTGTCTAAAATCGGTGACTTCTCTCCCCCGATGTGAAACCGTCATCTCCGATGATTCGCGTCTTCCTATTCCTCACGATTTCACTTCTCGCCCTCACCGGTAGCGCCGGTGCCGATGATTCCGCTACCGAAAAGATCCCGGCAAAAGAAGTCCCATTCGCAGCCACCCCTTCGCCCCAGCCGAAAAGCCCGAGTCTGGAAATTCTCGCAGAGCACCAATTTGAACTAATTTACGACAGCCCCTTCAGCGATCCGGACATCATCGGCCCTGACTCAAACGTCTGGCGGCGTGAAAGCATGGCCGGTTCCAACAACTCAGGGCAGCATCGCCAGGCTCCCGGTCGGCGACATGCCGCCTGGTATGATAAACACGGTGAGGAAACCGCGTTCATCCGCGACGGCATGTTGATTCAAAGAGGCTTCGTTGCCGACGACGACCTTCCGGGATTCGTGAGCAGGGACTCGGGCGATGCGCCGAGAAATCATGCCTACCTCGATCCCGACCCGAGAGAGGCCGACGCCGGAAGCGTGAACTTCGCCGATTTCGAACTCCACACCTCGTGGCTCGACACCTTTGCCGTCAAAAGCGTCGAGGGGAAACAGGTTCCCGTTCTCGCGACCGACACCCTTTTGCCTGATGGAGAATTCTGGGGACAAGAGGGAAAGACCGACACCACCTCCCCTAACATTACCTTTTCTCCCGGCACCTATTTTGAAATCGAAGTCAATTTCGAAGGGATGAAGGCGCTCGGCCATCGTCATTCCTTCTGGCTCATGCCGGCCGACTCCAGCGGCAAGGCCTATGACGATGATCCCGCGAACGGACTCGAGATCGACATCTACGAGCACGAACTTGCCCGCGAAGACGACGCGCCGCCAGAAGACGGCCCCGACCTGAATGAAGCCATGCTCATGAAATGCATCGGCGGCGCGACGACCCCACCGTCAACCTTCAACGAGCTTCGTGAAGACGGCGAATCCCTCGTCTACGTGCCGGGAATCAACCAAGGCTGGCACAACATCGGGCTCTGGTGGACAGAGGAAGAGTTAATCTGGTTCATCAATGGAGAGGCATGGGTCCGCGACACCCAGCTCGTTCCTCAGGTCGAGATGTATCTCATCCTCAGCCGCGAGGCGAACACGGGGGCCTCGAAATCCAAAGAACCCCATTCATTGAAAGTCGATGGCGAGCGCATCCCCCACGACGCTGGGCTCATGGGCCGAAACGTCGCCACGCCGAGAAACCGAGACCTCATCAAAGCCGGAAAAGACGAGGTTAAAGTTCGCGCCGTCCGTGCCTGGAGAATCGTCGAGTAAGTTTCACTCCGTCCGGCGAAAGCGGGATCTCTTGCTGACCCCGCCCCCATTCAATAGCACCAGCGCGGCTCATCTTTCCGGCGGCTTATCAGAGCTATCCTCACCGACTCCGGGTAGAACCCACTGGAGATCCTCGTATTTCCCATAAAATCACGATTTATCGGGTTATTCGGAGTTTCAAAGTTGACAAAAGACGGCTGCTCTCGTTGAAGTATTTCGGACATCTTAACTATCAACTGGTTTTTCTTTACTGGTTTAGTTTTTATGGTAGATTTGCTAGTCTGTCTGTTTTACTCTCCACTCATGAGCCGGAAAAAATCACCCAAAAAGTCCGCCACCTGGCCCAATGCCTCGCATCACGCGAAGCCGAATTTCGAAGTGGAACAGATGGAGCAACGGCTCCTTCTCACCGCGAATCTTTACCAGCCAGTGGATCCCAGCGGATCGGATCCCGCCGCGAGCACGAACTCGGTTCAACAGAAGCTGAGCGAACAACTCACGAATACTTTCAATCAGCTCGGAAATCTGGGTGATTCACTGAACGGCGAATTCAACGGTAAGTTTTCCGACATGGTTGTCCCCCTCGTCGATAAGACGCTCGATGATGTCATTGGGACCGACATCGGAGACTTCTTCAAATTTGCAGCGGGCAATCAAGATATCCAGGGTGTGCTCAACGGGGTCAATCCCGATTCCAACAAGCTCGCCCTGAGCATTCAGGCGGCTCTTTTTGATTTTGATCTTTCAGGGACGGTCTCTGACGATTCAACAGACTTCGGCCTGAACCTTCTCATCAACATTGGCGACGGTAGGCAGGACGAGGCGACCGATATCCGTCTCGGCGAATCAGAAGAGGAGCTCAACCTCCGGATCGAAGCCGGCACTCAGGTGGAAGTGGACACGAGCCGAAACTTGAGTTTCCGGATCATGGCGGATCTGAGCTCTCTTCAAAACGGTGCAACTCTCGCGGATCAAGTCAATGGCCTCACTGATAACAAATTCTGGATCGACCTGTTTGGCAATGAGGGCCTCAGCGTCAATGCGAGTGCGCTCCACACCTCAACCACGAACATTCTCCCCGAGTTTGGTGTCCAAGTCGGAATCCTCGGAATGCAGGAGGGCGGGACCGGCGCGGGTGCCTACGCTTTCACCGGAACCGATTTTCGTCTCGATGTCACGGGCGAGTTTTCTTTCAACGATGTCAACGGCGACAACCGCCTCGACCTCGGCGAGATGAAGGGGTTTCAGTCCCTCGGTAACTGGGGCGACGCTCACACTTTCTCGACGCCGACGGACGGGACGAAGAACAGCGCCGAAGTCATCATGCAAGTTGGCGTCGAAAGCGATGCGAACGCTGACACGCACATCGGCGGGATCACCGGCGTGACCGGCACCGTGACCTTCAACGACAACGACCTCTTCGACAATCGTGCTCCGATGGCGACGACGGACGGCACCCTCGCCTCTTTTTCCCGTCTCACTTCGCAGGACATTCTGAACATGGCTGGCGGTGTCTCGGGCTGGGCCTCGGCTCTCCAAGCGAGTGGCATCTATGGCGACAATGTTCCCTTTCTCGATATCGAAACCGGTGACGCGTATGCCTTCGGAAAAGCGTTTCAGGAGGTCTTTCTCGCCCAACTTCAAAACGTCGAGCAGGTCCTCTCGGCCCGGAACGCTCCTTCGACTTGGAATGGTCCGGCCGGTTCCCTCGTGCAGAATCCGCTCGACTACAGTGGCTCGACGCAGTTCCTCATCTCGATCAATGGCGCAGCCTGGCAGACCGTCACCCTCGCGAATGATCCAGCGCGCAACACCCTCGAAGAACTCGCCGCCGATCTCACCGCAGCTCTTCCCACCGGCGTCGAGGCACGAGTCCGTGAGACAAACTCACCGCGCCTCGAAATCTTTTCCGCCAATGATGAAACCGAGTTCGTCCTCACTCAGTTTCAGCCAAAGGCGGCAGGACGACTCGATCTCGGCTTTGATGTTCTCCAGCAGCTCGTCCTCGCGAATGACGCCACCGCTGCCTTCGGAGGTGCGATCACCGAGAGCAGTCAGTTGCAGACTCCGGGTATTATTTTTGAGCCAACCGCAGCGGTCGATCTTAGTGACCTCACCGGCACTCCGAAAATTCTCACGGTCGCGATCAATGGCGAGACCCCGGTTTCAATCACGATCCCCTCTTTTGCCTACGCCGATCTCGACACGCTCTCGGTGCGGCTAAGAGATTTGTTTTCCGCCAACGGGATTCTCGATTCCACAAACGACAGCGGGGTTTTCATCGAAACGTTTGCGTCCGAAGACGGTCGCGAGGGCCTCCGTTTTCATGGCGGCTCCGATGTCCATTCGCTACAGTTTGGAGGAACTGCCGCGACAGCGCTAAATCTCTCAACCGCGATTCAGAGCTCCCGCTCTTTCGACATCACGGTGACGACAGACGCCGGCAATGAGACCTATCGCGTTTTCCTGCCCGGAAATCTTACCTCCTCAATTCTCGGGGACGCAGCAAACTCGACGATCAACGACTACGTCGACGACCTCCGCTTTGCGATGGAGAACACGGCGTATCTTGTCGCAGGCTCCACCCTGACCAAGAAGCGTCTCCTCAACGATGGCGCTGCGACAGGGATCGACGTGCGCGGTGCCCTCGATGCCGCAAGCGGCGAGGCCTCGGTGCAGTTCTTTGCAAGAAATCCCGGCAACGAAACCGGACAGATCACCGGTTTTTCTCTCAATACCGCCGGCTTTATCGGGAATGAGGTCGGTTTCACCGAGAGCGTCGCCCGCCCCTTCGTGAGCGGTGACATCGCGATCACGCCGAACTTTGACTCCGTCCAGGAATTCGCGCAGCGGATCGCGAACTCGCCCGTCGATCTCTCGGCGGGAATCACTCCTTCCTGGAATACCAACACCCTGACATTCACCTTTCCGGTGGAGTTCGACTACGCGGCTCCTCCACTCGTCGATGATCCCGCGACGACTGAAGAAGATGAGCGCATCGCCGTCGATCTCGCGACGGGCTACGACCACGTCAGTAATCTCGTCACCGACAGTGAGGTCGAGGTGACTCGTGAGACGACTTCGCGCTTCGACTTTGAGTTCAGCCTCAAGCCCCTGACCCGCTCTGTCGAGCAGCTCAGCGTCGATATTCCCGTCCTTGTTTATGACTGGGATGGAAAATTGGAAAACGATGCGGTCTTCACGGTCGTCCTCGACGACGGCGTTGAGCATGATCTCATCGTCACCGCCGACGACGCCTCCCTGAATATCGAAATCGAAGACTTCGTCGCCCAGCTCAACACCGCGCTCCAGGCCAATGCCGCGATCCGCGACAAGGTGACGATCACGCTCGGTCTCGAAGCCGATACTGAAACGCCGATCCTTTCTTTCACCACGGTCACCGCCGAGACTGACTCCCGCATTCTTCAGGTGCATGTCAGGCCCGAGGTAGCGAGCGCGCTTGAAACGACCAACGCCGCCGTCGATGTCCTCGGTTTCACTGCTGGAAAAACGAACTTCACAAGTGTCGCCGATGAACTGATTGCCGCGACGACCCCGACCAGCTTCACCTTGAGCCGCGATGCAATCCTCGAAGTGGCGCTCTTCGATGGAAACGTCGGCACGGTCTACCTCGATAGCAGCGAGACGAGTGACAACACCTCCCTCGCCGATCTCATCGAGGACCTGAATTTTGCGATCGATCAAAGCGCCGCGCTGAGCACTTTTTACGATGGCCTGAAACTCGAAGCGTTTGAGAATGCCGACGGCAAGCTCGGCTTCCGTCTCAATGCGACGCTCTTTCCCGACGACGGCAGCTACACGAATGAGAACTGGTCGATCGAGGTCTTCCCCGTTTATCGCCAGCCAAGCCCGAACGGTGCCTCGCTTGAACTCGACCTCCCCGAGCGCAGCACTGACGTCGCCGGACGCGCCGTGCCGGTGACCGCTTTGTCAGGATCACTGACCGGTTCTGATGCCTTCAATCTCCTCAGCCCCGCGACGCTTTTGATCTCGGTCAACGGGAGTGACTACGCTTCCGTCGTGATCGGCTCCGGCAGCCTTGGGGCGACCCTTGGTGATCTCATTGCCGATGTGAACGCTGCCCTCGCAGCGACAAACGTGACGGTCGGCGGCTCCGGCTTTGCCCTCTCCGACTTCGTCCTCGCGGCGATGAATGATCGCGGCGATGGCTTCGCGATTCGCTCGCTCGACCTCGCGGGGACGACCACTCCCGAAGTGATCACGATGCGAGTCATGGCCGATGGGGATGTCGCAAACAACTCCGCGATCACCCAACTCGGATTCGAGGCTACCGAGCAACGCGCAGGATGGCGTGGCGGCGAAGCTTTTCTCGATAATGTCAGCCTGAGCGGTAGTGCCTCCGTCACCGGCCAACAAGTCACCGCGACGGGGATGTTTGGCTTCGCCGAATTTGAAGCCGCCGACGGCTCCCTCGATCTCCGCGCCGCTTCGACGACTCTTCTCCGCGACGGAGCCCGGACCCGCTTCTCACTTTTCGACCTCAACGATCTCGTCACCGCTGACGCGATGGACACGGTCTCGATCACGAATGTTGATCCCTCGACTTTCGTGACTCTCGTCCTCAGCGATCTCAGTTTCACCGGAACCTCCGTCGATGGGCTCGCCTTCGACACTGGAGCCACGATCACGATTTCGCATGCCCTCACGAGCACGAGCGCGGACAGCTCAATCCAGAATTTCGCGCTTCTCCCGACCGCCGACGTCACCTATTTCAACACCGCCGGGATGGAGAATCTCTCCAACCTGCTTTTCGACGACATCTTTCAAGGGCTCCTTCGCTCCGCTGAGTTCATCTCCGATCAAATGCGGATCGATCCGGACGGATCCGGCGCGGCCGTGAACCCCTACGAGACGAGCCTTCTTTTCATCAAGGAAAGCCTCGTCGGTCAGTTCGACTTCGGTTACGAGTTCGAAACGATGATCGCGCAGATGGCCGACGCGCCACCCGCGACCTTACAGGATCTCCAGCAAGTTATCTCTGACTCGCTCCAAGTCGATCTTGCCGATGTCGAAGTCACGTTGGCAACGAGCTATGATGTGAATTCGGAAATGACCGAAGCGAGCGTCGAGATCAAGCTGCCCTTCGTGAAGACCTTCGCCGTCGCTCTTCCGCTCTTCATCGACCTCGCCCAGTTGCGCAACCGCTCCAGTGATCCGGCGATTGTCAAAGCCTACCTCGCCGGACTCGATGCCCTCGCGAGCACGATCACGAATCCGATGAACGTGGACCTCAGCGTTCTTTCTGATCTCAATCTCGATCTCGCGATCAATGTCGTCGATGACAGCGAGCAAGTCACGCCCCGGGCGATTCTGAAAGAGGCGACGACAGTCGACACGCATTTCAATCTCGCGGGAGCGAACTTCAACGGTGATCTTCCCGTTGGAAACGCCCGCTTCCGTCTTTCCGAAGGACAAGTCGCGATCAATGCCACCGGCGAAGCGCAGGTGAATGACGAGTTCAACACGGAGAAGCTATACAACGAGTTGGCACTCACGCCTGACTACGTTCCTCCGGTGATGCTCAGCGTCGCGGCCTCGACGACGGTCGATCTCGGTGGGACCTACACCGCCGCAAGCG